>OLOG01000162.1_pt1 | contig 70881 bp, 75 predicted proteins | sample 1672351 | NCBI WGS metagenome assembly OLOG01 (sample SAMEA3136674, study PRJEB25190) | human gut metagenome | biome: human gut; feature: human-associated habitat; material: faeces | place: Austria | collected 2013 | reverse complement strand
TATATTTCTAATAAAAACATATATGTTTTCATGATGTTTACATCATATTTAATTTGAAATAGGCTTTATATCAAAACTCAGTTGATGACCTGAATATAAAAAAAGACAATCCGTAGATTGTCTATGGGTAAAACACCCATTTAAGTATATAATTTTTCATTTTGTATTGTTCCTTTCTTTAATATAGAAAAAGACAATCTTTCGATTGTCTTTCTAATTTATATGCATCTATCGTTCTCCCCAACCATAACGTCGTGTTGGATGTCTAATGTTCAATCCTTCATATTCATCTGTACAAGAAAGTGAATACAATCTATTTTTTGCATCTTCTAAAGAAACTGTAGATTCAACTTTTTTATGACATATAGAACATTCATACCAATAAACCGTAGTCTTTGGTTTTTGTGATGGAGTAGATGGTGTACTTGTATTACCACCTGTATTTCCTCCTGATGATGTGTTTCCACCTGTACTTCCACCAGTTGAAGGTCTTGATGTACTTCCACTTGATGTATTGTTTCTATTTGTTGTTGAAGAACTTGTTCCATTAGAACGATTTGTTGATGAACTTGATGCGCTACTATTAGATGATGCATTTGCTTTTGGTTTTGTCACAACAACAGTTTTCTTATTTCCGTTTGCATCAGTTTGAACTTCAGTTGTCGTTTCAGTATTTGCATCATTCGATGGTTCTTTTACCGTTACCTTAAATTCCTTTTTAGTTTTGTTTTTATTGACATCTTCTACCGATGCCTTTGCTGTATATTCACCAGCATTATTTGCATCGACACCACTATAGTCAATTTGAATATCATTGAGTTTAGCAAGATCAGTTGCACTCATCAATGATTTAAAATCAAAAGTGGCTAGATCAGTACCTTTAACGATTTCTGTATTATCTGGAACAGTTAGTTCTGGTGCTGTTGTATCTTTTACGTTGACTTTTACTGTTTTAGTTTCATCTTTGTATTTAACTGTTACCTTGTATTTTCCAACAGAAGGATAACCTTTATCTCTTTTTGATAGAACATTTCCAGCTTCGTCAGTTATATCTTCTTTTTCATTTTTTAAGTTATCAGTTATTTTTACATTCTTTTTCAAGTATTTTACATCATCCTTATCTAATCCTTTAGTTTTGACTAAATCTTTAAATGATGGCTTATATGTTTGACCATATTCTACTTTAATATTTTCTTTGGTTAATTCTAATGCAGGTGATGTATCTCTAGTTGCATAGACAGTACCAGCAATAACTCCTACTCCCACTACTCCAACTACGATACCTGCCGTGATTTTCTTTTGCTTTGTGTTTAAGTATTTTTCAATAACGCTCATTTTCACAACTCCTATTTAAAAATATTATATATTCTATCACTAAATCATTATTCATATAATAATTCTAACACATAGGAAACAAAAATCTACAACAGTTTTTTCATTTTCAGTTTCTACAAAAAAGCCAGTCATATGACTGGCTCATACTCTATCTAATTGATACGTGTAATTGTATATCCTTCTTTATCAAATGCATCAGTGATTGTTTTGATATGACTTTCACCATTAGTTTCACATGTTACACGTAATTCAACTTCTGAAAAACGAGCAAAGTTTTTAAACTGGTTATGTTCTACCCCAACAACATTAGCGTTACATTGATTTAATATATGAGATACTTTTTCTAATTGTCCTGGCATATCTGGTAATTGTACAGAGAATGTAAAGATACGTCCTCTAGAAATTAAACCTTTATTAATCATTGATGAAATAGTCATCACATCAATATTTCCACCAGAGATAAGCGAAACAACTTTCTTCCCTTTGAATTTTAATTTCTTTAATCCAGCTAAAGATAAAATACCAGAACCTTCTGCTACTAATTTATGTTTTTCAACTAATAACAAGAATGCTTCCATTAATTCATAATCATCTACTAATACAATTTCATCAACATATTTCTTAATATATTCAAATGTTTTAGCACCGATTTGTTTTACTGCTGTACCATCAGCAATGGTATTCACTTCTTTTAATAAAGTAATTTGATCTTCTTGAATAGCTGCTAAAGCACTGGCTGCTCCTTCTGGTTCAACCCCAATAATTTTAACATTAGGATTAATTGCTTTTGCTGCACAAGCAATACCAGAAATCAATCCACCACCACCGATTGGTACTAAAATCGCATCAGCATCTGGTAATTCATCTAAAATTTCTAAAGCAATTGTTCCTTGTCCTTCCATAACATCTTCATCATCAAAAGGATGAACAAATGTATATCCTTCTTTTTCTTGTAATTCACATGCTTTAGCATAAGCTTCATCATAAACATCACCATATAAAACAACATCCGCACCATGTGCTTTTGTTGCTTCTACTTTAATTAATGGTGTATGAGCAGGCATACAAATTGTTGCTTTTACACCTAATTTTTTAGCTGCATAAGCAACCCCTTGAGCATGGTTCCCTGCCGAAGAAGCAATAAGCCCTCTTTTTTTTGCTTCATCATCTAATTTAACAATTTTATTATAAGCACCTCTAATTTTGAATGCTCCTGTTTTTTGTAAGTTTTCAGGTTTAATATAAACATCGTTACCACATTCATCACTAAACGCTTCACTATGTATTAATTTTGTTTCCATAATGACTTCATCAACCCTCTTTTTAGCTGCTTGAAAGTCTTCTAATTTTAACATAATCATATCCTCCTTGATTGTTTCTATTATAGCACAAACAAAAATAAGGGTTAAACCCTTATTTTTGTTTTATTTGATTAATTTGTTCATCATAATAATAATCATTCTTTTCTAAACGTTCAAAGAAATCATGTTCGTTTAAATCATTAATATCTAATAGATTTTCTAATGACATATCATCATCTCTTAACTTCATATTTAATATACTGACAAGCATGTGAATATCATTTGGTAACATTAAATTTCTCCCTTTTCTTCTAATTTCTTTAAGCAATCATAGATACCATCTTCATCATTAGATAGTGTCACATAATTAGCTCTTTCTTTAACCCCATCTACAGCATTAGCCATAGCTACGCCTAAACCTGCATATTCAATCATGCCTAAATCATTATAACCATCACCAAAGGCAATAACTTCTTCTTGTTTTATATTTAATTTTTTAGCTAAAGCATCTAAACTTTGTGCCTTATCAATTCCAGGACCCATAACTTCAATAAAATAAGGTGCACTTCGATAAATACTTAAAGTATCACCAAATGGCTCTTTAAATTCATCAATAATACTTCCTACATATTCTGGATCACCTGTTAATAAAAGTTTGTTCACATTAAAATCAACATAACCTTTAAAATCATCAACATGCTTAATATCCATCTTATTGATTCTACGTTCTTCTTGAATATACTTGTCACTTTCATCTTCAGTGATCACATTTCGATCCTGATATGTTAATACTGATAAATGATATTGTTTAGCACGATCATATACTTTTTTTACAACATCTGGTCCATAAATATTTTCATACATCACTTCACCTGTTTTATAATCAATAATTCGTGCTCCATTAAATGAAAGGATATATCCTTCTAATTCTTTTAAATTTAATAAATCTGCTTCGTAGTAAATACCAGCTGTAGGTCTACCTGAAGCTAAGACAATCTTTACACCTTTTTTAGCAAGTTCAATCAATTTATTTTTAGATAATGGTGTAATTTCTTTTTGGGTATTTGTAAGTGTTCCATCTAAATCTAACGCTATTAATTTATATTTCATATTTGCCCCCTTATATCTGCTTAAAGTTTATGAAAACCTTTGTAAGTTGTCAATATGTATTTTCTTTGACAATAATATTATAACTTATATTTTGTTGTTATAGGGTTCATTGTTATTTTTATTTTGTATCATCATTATTTCTTGAATTATTTTTATCACTTAAATTATATTTTTTTATTATATTAACTAATTTTTATTGATTTTTAATTTTTTTTATACTATACTGTACTCAATTACTAAAAGTAATGAAAAGCAAAGACGAGGAGAGTAAGCTATTTATAAAGCTTTAGCGAGTCAGGATATGGTGAAAGCCTGATAGTGGTTAAATAGACGAAGAACACCTCTGAGCTGTCTACCGAAAGCATAAGCGAGTAGGCTAGAACGTGACTAGTCACGTTATCACTAGCGGGTATCGAGTACTCTTTGAAGTATTTTCCGTACCATGTAATATATACATGTTTTTATGTTCGATACTCGCTTAATTTATATTATGCGAGTTTTTTATTTAAGGGGGAAACAAAAATGTGCGGCTTTTTAGTTGTAGGTAGTGATGAATTTGAATTAGATACTTTTAAAAAGGCTTTAGATCAAGCTAATTATAGGGGACCTGATCATCAACATATTTCTATTGATGAACGTATTACTTGGGGATTTAATCGTTTATCTATTATGGATTTATCAGCTAAAGGAAATCAACCATTCTACAATCAAGATTGTATTTTAGTGTGTAACGGAGAAATATATAACTATCCTGAATTAAAAAAGAAATTAGAAACAAAATATACTTTTAAATCAGGGAGTGACTGTGAAGTTTTAATTCCATTATATAAAGAGTATGGAATAGAAATATTATGTAAATATTTAGATGCTGAATTTGCAATGGTTTTATATGATAAACAAACAAAGAAAATCATGGCAGCACGTGATCCGATGGGAATTAGACCTATGTTTTATGGTTATAGTAAAAAACAACATCAAATCTGTTTTGCTTCAGAAGCAAAAGCATTATTTGATATTTGCGATGATGTTATGCCTTTTCCACCAGGTCATTATTATCTTGATGGACAATTTATTAACTATAATGATTTAAGCTTTGTAAAAGCCATCTGCAATGATGATATTGAAACAATTGGTCATCAATTAAAAGATAAATTAGAAAAAGCAGTAGAAAAAAGATTTATGTCTGATGCCCCTATTGGTTATTTACTAAGTGGTGGTTTAGATTCATCATTAGTATGTGCTATTGGACAAAGATTATCAGACCAGCCTATTCGTACTTTTGCGATTGGTATGGACAGTGATCCTATTGATTTAAAATATGCAAAAGAAGTCGCAGATTACTTAGGAACAGAACATACTGAAGTCATTATGACTAAAGATGATTTATATCAACACTTAAAAGAAGTTATCTTTCATTTAGAAACCTTTGATATAACAACCATCCGTGCCAGTATGGCAATGTACATATTATGTAAATACATTCATGAAAACACTGATATTAAAGTCATTATGACCGGAGAAGTATCTGACGAATTATTTGGCTATAAATATACTGACTATGCACCTAACGCTCAAGCTTTCCAAGAAGAAGCTGCCAAACGTATTCATGAACTTTATATGTATGATGTTTTAAGAGCCGATCGTTGTATTTCTGCTCATGCTTTAGAAGGACGTGTGCCTTTTGCTGATCGTGATTTTGTTGAGTATTCAATGAGTATTGATCCTGCTAAAAAAATGAATGTTTATAATAAAGGAAAATATTTATTAAGACATGCTTTTGAAGGAACTGATTATTTACCTCAAGATATTTTATTTAGAGAAAAAGCCGCTTTTAGTGATGCTGTTGGTCATTCTATGGTTGATTACTTAAAAGATCTTGCTGATAGTCAATATAGTGACCAAGATGTTCTTTTAGCCAAAGAAAAGTATCCTTATTGTACTCCATTCACCAAAGAATCATTGATGTATCGAGATATCTTTGAATCATTTTATCCCGGTGGTGCTCAATGGATCAAAGATTTCTGGATGCCAAATAAAAGTTGGGAAAACTGTGATGTAGATGATCCAAGTGCTCGTGTCTTAAAAAACTATGGAGATTCTGGAAAATAGAAACATTAAAAATGAATAACTAAAAAAGACATCTATCATGATTTTATTGGTCATGATGTGATGTCTTTTTAATTTAAAATATTATTTATCTAAAAAGAATGTACATACTTCAAAATGAGCTTGAGGATGATCACAAGCCGGACATCTTTCAGGTGCTTCTAATCCTTCATAAATAAATCCACAGTTATTACATTTCCATAATACGGATGTTTCTCTTTTAAATGTTGTTTGATTATTTAAAGTTTCTAATAATTTTAAATAACGAGCTTCATGAAATTTTTCTGCTACTGCAATATTTTCCAAAATAACAGCAATATCCTCAAAGCCTTCTTCTCTCGCTGTTTTCGCAAATCCCGGATACATTGATGTATATTCTTCATTTTCTCCTTGAGCTGCAGCTTTTAAGTTTTCAGCAGTTGTAGACATTAATACCGGAAACTGACCATCCGTATAAATTGTTTCTCCAGCTAATTCTTTATTCATGATTTTCATTAATCTTTTAGCGTGTTCCTTTTCTTGATTAGCTGTTTCTAAGAAAGTATTTTGAATTTGGACAAAGCCTTCTTTTTTAGCGATAGATGCATAATATGTATAACGATTACGAGCTTGGCTTTCTCCTGCAAATGCATGCATTAAATTTTGTGCTGTTTTTGTTCCTTTTAATGACATTGTTCTTCCTCCTTACATGAATAGTAATCATTCCTATTTATATAATAACAATATTCCTTTAATTTGTCAAAAAGAAGATGCTATGCATCTTCTTTAAATAACTCATGTATTAATAATTTTTCTACCTGTCTTAAAAAAATATCTTGATCTTTTTGTGTCCGTTTTTTAGGACCTTTAATATGATGACTTCTTTTTCTTTCTTGATGTCCTAAATAACGTGACATCAACAAGTTAGAAATATTATCTTCATTAATCATCTTTCCTGTTGGATGTAATACCTTCGCTTCTTTTAGTAAAACCAAACTTGCTAGTCCATAATCCTGACTAATAACCAAATCACCAGGTAAAACATTTTCTACAATAGCCTGGTCAACACTGTCTTTGCCTATATCACAAATAACACATTGATAGTCATCACTTATTTGATGAGCATAATCAATGAAAACAATCATTTCAAAACCATATTGTTGACACAACTGTTTTATTTCTTTTTTATTAGGACAGGCATCACCATCAATTAATACCCGCATACTCCAGCTCCAATTAAAATAATCATAGCCAAAATACCACCAAGTAAACCACCTAAATGTCCAGTTTTCGATACTTGATGATCTAATAAGGTATAAGCCACATTCACCGCAATCACAAGTAAATTATTTTTTAATATAATTAAAAATGGTCCTTGGTAAACTAAACCTAAAACAATCATTGCCCCTAATAAACCATAAAAAATCCCACTTGCACCTAGTGTGACCGTATTTTCATTTTTATGCGTATACAAAGTATAACCATAAGTCACTAAACTAGAGCCTAAACATGCCATTAAAATTAAATAAATATAAGGTAAAGGTCTAAGCAATGATTCAAAAAATGAACCTAAATAATAAAGCGCATAACAATTCATAAATAAATGAACGAATTCTACATGGATAAAATTAGATGTTAAAAAGCGCCAATATTCATGTTTGATTTCGACTCTTGGTATATATAATGCGCCATATTTAATAGCTAAATCAAGTGTATCTGCTTCTCTTTTTTTAATTTGTACCATTGCATACACAGCAATACAAATTACGATTATCATTAGTGTTATTGTCATGATTTCTTCTCACTTTCATTTTTAATCACTTCTACTTTTCTTGTTCTTTGTAAAGTATTGCCATTATCATTCTTTACAGAATAAATCACTTCATATACCCCTTCTTTATCATACTTTACATTATTTTTTAGAATTTGGATCCGACTTGTGATATCATTTCCATTTCCATCACTGGCACTCACTCCAGCCATTGGATCAAATTTTTCTCCTTTTTTAATTTCAATATCTGTAATTCCAAGTAAAGTAGGATAATTACCATGGTGTCCAACCACAATTTTAACTCTTAATTTAGCTGCCTGGTTCCCTGCAGCATCGACAACTAAAATATTCATAACATAAGATCCATTTTCGTTAAATGTTTGTTGTGTTTCTTTTTTACCATTATCTAACAAGAAATAAGCTGTAATTTTTGATTGATCCTGAACGGATTCTAACAAATCATAAGCTTGAATTGTTTCACCAGGATTAACATTAAAAACAATTTGTTTTAATTTAACAATTGGTTTTGTTGTATCTTCTATTTTAATATAAAAATCATATTTTGAACCTGCATATTCTACAGAAGCTGGATAAATACCAATTTCATTTTTAACATTTGAGAAATTTAATTTTGCTTGTTTTAAAACAGTGTCATTAGCATTAATATAAGTTGCTACATCTGTAGAAATTTCATTTCCAAATTCATAAACAAAGATTTCTCTTTTTAAAGTAATCGGTGTTAATCGAAGGGCAATAATAACATCTAATGTACAAATAGCCACAAAAAAACTAAAAATAGCTAAAATGACTTTTTTCTTCATGATTAACACCTCCTTATTTATATTATATCATTTATTTTTATTATTATCTTCTAAAAGTATGGTACTTTTATGACATAGTTTATTCCTAATAAAGCAAAAAAGCAATATCAAAAAAGAATGTTTAAAAAATTAAACATTCTTCTTTCGTTTTTATTTAGATAATCTTTCTAAAACCTTTGTTTTTCCTAATAATTCCATTGATGCAGCTAAATCAGGACCATGCATAATTCCTGTTGTAGCAATACGTAAAGGCATATAAAGCATCTTTCCTCTTGCTTTTGCTTCTTTTTGCGTTGCTTTAATGCATGCAAAGATTTGATCTTGTTTAAAATCTTCTTCAGATAATGCTTCAATCTTTGATTTAAAGACTTCTAAAGTATGAGGAATAGATTCATCTTTCATAAAATCTAAAGCTTCTTGATCTGGATGCATTTCATCTTCAAAGAATAATTTCACTTGTTCAACGATTTCTTCACCGCATGAAATATGATCTTTATGAACTTCAACTAATTTTTCAATCCATGCTTCACTTTTATCAGATAAATCATATGCATCTTGTAAGAATGGTAAACATAATTTTGTTAGAGCTGGCGTGTCTAATTTTTTGATATATTGGCTATTAATCCATTTTAACTTATTAATATCAAAAATAGCTCCTGATTTAGAAATACGTTTAACATCAAAGGCTTCTACTAATTCTTCTAAACTAAAGATTTCTTTTTCTTCTTTAGGAGACCAACCTAGTAAAGCAATATAATTTAAAATTGCTTCATTTAAGAATCCTTTGTTAATTAAATCTTGATAACTAGCATCTCCATTACGTTTAGATAATTTATGTTGTTCATCTTTCATAACTGGTGGACAATGAATATATGTTGGTACATCCCAACCAAATGCTTGATAAATTAAATTATATTTAGGTGTTGATGATAAATATTCATTTCCTCTTACTACATGGGTAATGTTCATTAAATGATCATCTACGATATTAGCAAAGTTATATGTAGGATAACCATCACTTTTTAATAAAACACCTTCAGCAAGTCCGGCATTTTCTACTTCAATATGTCCATATACTTCATCTTCAAAAGAAGTTACACCAGTGCTTGGAATTGTTTGTCTGACAACATATTTTTCACCACCAGCAATTCTTTTTTTAGCTTCTTCTAAAGAAATATTTTTACAAGGGTCAATGTATCCTTGTTCTTCATTATGAGATTCTTCTTTAGCCGCATTAATTGTTTCTTCATCACAAAAACAATAATGAGCCCCACCAAGTTCAACTAATTTATCAGCATATTCTTTATAAATCGCTAATCTTTCTGATTGAACATAAGGTCCTACGTCTCCCGGCTTATTAGGTCCTTCATCATAACCTAATCCTGTTTGATCCATCACTTTATAGATCATATCAACAGCACCTTCAACTTCTCTTTCTTGATCCGTATCTTCAATTCTTAAAATAAAATCTCCATCATCATGTTTAGCGATTAAATATTCATATAACGCTGTTCTTAAGTTACCGATATGCATATATCCTGTTGGACTAGGTGCAAATCTTGTTCTTACTTTTGCCATTTCTATACTCCTTTTTTCTTTAATAAAACAACTGCCTGGGCAACCATTCCTTCTTGTCTACCAACAAATCCTAACTTTTCTCCACGCGTTGCTTTAATGTTAATTTGTGATATATCGCAATGTAACTGACTTGCAACATTTTCTCTCATTTGTTTAATATGTGGTGCCATTTTAGGTTGTTCACACATAATAATGCTATCAAGATTATTAATTTCATATCCCTCTTGATCCATTAACTGATAACAATGCTCTAATAAAACCATGGATGATATTCCTTTATATTGAGGATCAGTGTCAGGAAAATGTTTTCCAATATCTCCTAAACCTAATGCACCGATAATACTTTCAATAATCGCATGCAATAATACATCAGCATCACTATGACCTAATAAACCTTTATCATGGTCAATTTTAACACCGCCAATAATTAAATCTCGACCCTCTACTAATTGATGAATATCTATAGATTGACCTATTCTAAACATGTTATCACCTTCCGCAAACATTCTAGCATAAATAATTAAATTATTGAAGAGTTGGTTGTTTTATAATAATAGAAAATATGGTAAACTAATTCATATATAATTGAAAGAGGTATAACCTATGGATAAAGAAAATGTAGTAAGTAAAAATTTTATTGAAAAAATTATAGATGAAGATTTAGCCCAAGGGAAATATACAAAAATTGCCACTCGTTTTCCACCTGAACCTAATGGTTATTTACATATAGGGCATGCTAAATCAATCTTATTAAATTATGGTCTAGCCAAAAAATATAATGGTACTTTTAATTTACGTTTTGATGATACAAACCCAATGAAAGAAAAAACTGAATTTGTAGAAAGTATTGTATCAGACGTAGAATGGTTAGGGGCTCAATATGATGGTGATATCAAATTTGCTTCTAATTATTTTGATCAAATGTATGAAGCAGCAGTCCTTTTAATTAAAAAAGGAAAAGCTTATGTTTGTGATTTAAGTCCTGAACAAATTAAGGAATATCGTGGAACATTAACTGAGCCTGGTAAAGATTCACCATATCGTAATCGTTCAGTTGAAGAAAACTTAGATTTATTTGAAAGAATGAAAAACGGTGAATTTGAAGATGGTTCTAAAGTATTAAGAGCTAAAATCGATATGGCTTCTTCAAATATTAATATGCGTGATCCAATTATTTATCGTGTTGCTAGAATGACACATCATAATACTGGTGATAAATGGTGTATTTATCCAATGTATGATTTTGCTCATCCTATCGAAGATGCAATTGAAGGCATTACCCATTCTATTTGTACACTTGAATTTGAAGATCATCGTCCTTTATATGATTGGGTTGTTCAAGAAGTGGGTTATGAACATCCTCCTAAACAAATTGAGTTTGCTAAATTATATTTAACAAATGTCATTACTGGTAAACGTTATATTAAGCGTTTAGTTGATGAAGGTATTGTTGATGGTTGGGATGATCCAAGATTAGTCACTATTGCTGCTCTTAGAAGAAGAGGGTTTACACCAGAATCAATCAAAGATTTTATGGAATTAATTGGTGTAACTAAAAGTAATTCTTCAAATGATTATGCTATGTTAGAATATTGTATTCGTAATGATTTAAAACCTAAAGCACCTCGTGTGATGGCTGTTTTAGATCCTATTAAATTAGTGATTGATAATTATCCTGAAGGAGAAGTTGAGTATTTGGATGCAATGGTTAACATGGAAAATCCTGACTTAGGATATGAAAAAGTTCCATTTGAAAGAGAACTTTGGATTGAAAGAGAAGATTTCATGGAAGAACCACCAAAGAAATACTTTAGATTATTCCCAGGTAATGAAGTACGCTTAATGAATGCTTATTTTGTTAAATGTGTAAGTTATGAAAAAGATGAAAATGGTAAAGTCACTGTTGTTCATTGTACTTATGATCCAGAAACTAAAAATGGTACTGGATTTACAGGTAGAAAAGTAAAAGGAACAATTCATTGGGTTCCTGTTCATCATTGTAAGAAAGTCACAGCTCGTTTATATGAAAACTTAGTTGATGAGGAAAAAGGTGTTTATAATGAAGATGGATCTCTTAATTTAAATCCTAATTCATTAACTGTTATTGAAAACTGTTACGTTGAACCAGCTATTGAAAAATACAAGCCTGGTGATTCATTCCAGTTTGTAAGAAACGGGTACTTCTGTATTGATACAAAAGATACAACTGAAGATCATCTTGTATTCAATCGTATCGTATCATTAAAAAGTTCATTTAAATTACCTAAAAAATAAGGGTAACAAGGAATCAATTTTGATTCCTTTTTTTATACAAAAAAAAGGATAGAAATCTATCTATCCTTGATATTTACGTTTATGTGCTGCACTAATTAATCCTTGGAATAATGGTTGACTACGATTTGGTCTTGATGTGAATTCAGGATGGAATTGACATCCAACATAGAAAGGATGATCTTCAATTTCAACGATTTCAACTAGGTTTCTTTCTGGATTAACACCAGCTACTTTTAAACCATGATTTTCTAAAACATCACGATATTCATTATTAAATTCATAACGATGACGATGTCTTTCTTTAATCATTTCTTTACCATATAATTGATAAGCTTTTGTACCTGCAATTAACTTACAATCATAATCCCCTAATCTTTGTGTACCACCCATATCTTCTAATGATTGATCAGACATTAAATTAATAACTGGATTTTCAGCAATTTCATTAAATTCTAATGAATCTGCATCTTTAATACCACATACATTTCTTGCATATTCTAAAGAAATAAGCTGCATTCCTAAACAAATTCCTAATAATGGAACTTTATTCACTCTTGCATATTCTATAGCGTCAATCATACCTGGGATACCACGTGTTCCAAATCCACCAGGAACAATAATACCATCAGCATCTTTTAATCTTTCTGCTACATTATCTTTATTTAATTCTTCTGAATTAATAAAATCAATATTAACGACACTATTTTCATAATATCCTGCATGTCTTAAAGCTTCATTTACTGATAAATAAGCATCTGGTAATTGGACATATTTACCAACTAAAGCAATTGTAATTTCTTGATTTAAGTTCTTAACACGATGAATAAGTTCATTCCATTCTTTCATATCAGCTTGTGGTGCTTCAATTTGTAAATGTTTTAAAACTAAATCATCCATATGTTGTTCTAATAACATTGTAGGTAATTCATATAAGTTTTCTACATCATAGTTAGAAATAACATGTTGTGTTGGTACATTACAGAATAATGAAATTTTATCTTTTAAATCTTTACCAATATGTTTTTGACTACGACAAACAATAAAATCCGGTTGGATACCTAAACCTCTTAATTCTTTAACACTATGTTGTGTAGGTTTTGTTTTAACTTCATGACTTGCTCCAATATAAGGAAGTAATGTTGTATGAATATATAATGTATTTTCATATCCTAAATCTAAGCGTACTTGTCTAATAGCTTCAATAAAAGGTAAACTTTCAATATCCCCAGTTGTTCCGCCAATTTCAGTAATAATAATATCAGCATTACTACTTGAAGCTGCTGCATAAATTTTAGCTTTAATTTCATTAGTGATATGAGGTACAACTTGTACAGTAGCTCCTAAATAATCACCATGTCTTTCTTTAGAAATAACATTACTGTAAATTCTTCCTGTAGTAATGGAAGAATTTCTATTTAATTGTTCATCAATAAAACGTTCATAGTGTCCTAAATCCAAATCAGTTTCTGCACCATCACTGGTAACAAAAACTTCACCATGTTGATAAGGAGACATTGTTCCCGGATCAACATTAATATAAGGATCTAACTTTTGCATAAATACTTTTAATCCACGTTGTTTTAAAATACGACCTAAAGATGCTGCTGTTAATCCTTTACCAAGGCCCGAAACAACACCACCAGTAACAAAAATATACTTTGCCATGTTCTCTCTCCTTTATATCTATAAAATAAAAAACGCCTTCCTACGGAAGACATCTATTTGCCCTTTCTTATTCTATCAATTTTATTTTATAATTGCAATAAGAATATATTATTTTGAGAATTTTTTTAAAACAAAAGAGAGTACGGGGAATACTCTCTTTCATGCATAGATCATTTCTTGGGGAAGAGGGGGTGATCTATGCTTTTATTATTATATTATCTTGTCTTAAACGACATTGTTCATAATAAAGTACATTTGTGAACTCTTTATGAACCTCTAGTATATTATCATAATTAGCATGTCTATGCAACCCTTATTTGTAAAAAAAAGAAAGCTTTTTTAGCTTTCGTTTTTTTCGAGTATAGACTATTTTTTTGGGAGAGGGGTATCTATACTCAATATTATATTGTCTTTATCTGACACATTTATAATACTCAATTTATATGAATTATATATGAACTTATGTTAACTTATAAATTTTTTTATTAACAACAAGACCACTTTCTTTTTGATATTCCTTTTCCAAATAATCTTGGTAAGTTCCAGGTGCAATAATTCCATTCATATCAATCACATCACTCCCGGTTTTACCAATAATCTCATCAGCAAGCAACACACAATTTGTTCCCATCACAAAATAAGTTTTAAACTTGCCCGATTTGAATTTGTAAAACTGCGCTCCTGTTTTCAAATACAGCCTACTGGCGTAATCTTCTTTTTTATTTGGATCTTTGTAAGATAAAGGATACCATTGATAAGTATTATTCATTAAATCATTTATTTTACTTTTAACATTTTGTAATTGCTTTTCAGTTAAACAAAGTCCATAACCAAATATTGTCTTATGACTTTCTTCCATACAAAACTTTAAATAATCCTCTTTTTTATTAACTGTAAATAAAACACCATCCCCTATCGCTTCAAATAATCTTTGTGAAAGAAAATCATAATTACCATAAGAATAAACTGTTCCTTCAAAGCATAAATCAACATGACCCATTGTACCAAAACCATCAGGCGTCACATGTATGAAGATTTCCATATTGATCTTTTTTGTATCTTCATATTTCTTAACTTGATCAACAATTAAATGATCATTGACTAACTTTAACATTTGCATTGGTACAATAGCAGCAAGAAATATAGGTAACGGAATCCGAATACGTCTTTTTAAACTGTCTTTTTTTGATGTCGGAATAACTGTAAAAATCCCATCTAACAAATAATTAACACCTAAAAGAAATGCATATCCTCCAATTAAAAACATCGCTAATTTGGCATCAAAATACTGCTTATCAATTAACACTATCCCACCATAAATAAAAAATATTGCCAATAAACAAATAAACAACCTTCTTTTAACACGATCACGACGATAATTTAAATAAGAAATAAAGTATATAATTCCCAAAATAATAAAATAGAATGAAAAAGCAATTGAAACGATCATCATTGGTAATGCTTGAATAAAAATAAAGATCATCCCAATTAGGATAAATAAAATACATTGCATTATTTCAATCTTGTTTAATCCTTTATCAAACATTTTATTTATTAAATGAATCCCATTTTCAATTAAAACAATCCCCAGAAAAATAAATAGCCATTTTAAAAAAAGAGTTTGTTTAATCATCGCTAATAATCCTAATGATATCAATGCCAGTCCTAATAACACGTCAATCAGTCCTTTATATAAACGTCTTTCCATGATGATGCCTCCTTTCCTATATTATGCCATTTCCTTTTAAAAGAGAAAAGAAAAAGTCGGCATTGCCGACTTTTCATTATAAACAATGATTATTTATCAAATTTGTTTTTATAATCATAGATTTTGCGTAAGATATCTTCCATATCTTTAACCATTGGCATTCTTGGGTTTGCTGGAGTACATTGATCTTCATATGCATTCATAGCAATTCTGTGAATTGATTCTTCCCAAGCAGCTTTATCAATACCTTGTGATTGAATGTTAGAAGCTAAATGAACTTTATGACATAATTCTTCACAAGCATCAGCGAACATTTCAACACCTTCAGCAGGAGTTTTTGGATTTAATCCGATTAATTGAGCTAATTCCATGAATTTAACATCTGCTTTATAGTTATCGATTTTTGGCCAGATAGCTAATTTAGTTGGGATAGTTCCGTTATATCTAATTACGTGTGGTAATAAGATACCGTTTGCTCTACCATGAGGTACATGCCATTCTCCACCGATCTTATGAGCTAATGAGTGGTTCATTCCTAAGAATGCGTTAGCGAATGCCATACCTGCGATACATGCAGCATTGTGCATTTTTTCTCTAGCTAATGGAGTTCCTTTAGTAACTGATTCTTCTAAGTAATCAAATACTAATTTAACAGCTTGTTTAGCCCATCCATCAGTATAATCAGAAGCTAATAATGAAACATAAGCTTCAACAGCATGAGTTAATACGTCGATACCAGTATCAGCAGCAACTGAAGCAGGTAATGACATAACGAATTCTGGGTCTACGATTGCAACTGTTGGAGTTAAAGCATAGTCAGTTAATGGATATTTTTTATTGCATGAAGTATCAGTAATTACTGCGAATGGAGTAACTTCTGAACCTGTTCCTGAAGTAGTTGGGATACAGATCATTTTTGCTTTTTTACCTAATTCAGGGAATTTGAATGCACGTTTTCTGATATCCATGAATTTTTGTTTAATATCATCGAAACATACTTCTGGATGTTCGTATAATAACCACATTACTTTAGCAGCATCCATTGAAGATCCACCACCTAAAGCGATGATTGTATCTGGTTGGAATTTGTTCATTAAAGCTAAACCAGCTTGAACTGTGTCGAAAGATGGATCTGGTTCAACATCGAAGAATAATTCGATATCAACTTTGTTACGTCTTCTTCTGATAACGTCTTCAATCTTTTCAACATAACCAAGACTATACATACCTCTGTCTGTAATAATCATGGCTTTTTCCATTTTTTTCATATCTCTTAAATATCTAATTGAATTTCTTTCAAAGTAGATTTTTGGAGGAAGTTTAACCCATTGCATATTGTTATTACGTCTCCCTATTCTCTTAATATTGATTAAGTTTACAGCACTTACGTTGTTTGATACTGAGTTGTGTCCGTAAGAACCGCAACCTAAAGTTAATGAAGGTAAGAATGCGTTATAAACTGAACCGATTCCACCGAATGTTGATGGTGCATTTTCGATAATACGGATAGCTTTACATCTATGTCCAAATCTTTTAGTTAATTCATGATCTTGAGTATGAATTGCAGCAGAGTGACCTAAACCGTTGAATTCTACCATTTGAGCAGCTTTTTCAATACCATCATCAGTTGATGAAGCTTTTAAGATAGCTAATACTGGAGATAATTTTTCTCTAGTTAATGGTTCATTAGGTCCAACTTCTTTACATTCAGCACAAATGATTTGTGTTTCAGCAGGAACATTGATTCCAGCTTGTTCTGCGATCCAAGTTGCAGGTTTACCAACAACGTTTGGATTTAATTTAGCAGTGTTTACTTGATCACTGTATGCTTCTGCACCAAACATGAATTTTTCAAGTTTAGCTTTTTCTTCTTTATTTACAAAATAAACATGGAATCTTTTGATTTCTTTCATGAAGTCATTGTAGATTTCATGATCAACGATAGCAGCTTGTTCTGAAGCACAGATCATACCATTATCGAATGATTTTGATAATACGATATCGTTAACAGCTCTGTTTAAAACACAAGTTTTTTCAACATAAGCTGGAACGTTACCAGCACCTACACCTAATGCAGGTTTTCCACATGAGTATGCAGCGTTAACCATTGCGTTACCACCAGTTGCTAAGATAGTAGCAACACCTGGATGTTTCATTAATGCACTTGTTGCATACATTGATTTAATATCTAACCATTGGATACAGTTTTCAGGTGCACCAGCAGCAACAGCAGCATCTCTAATTACGATAGCAGCTTGTTTAGAACATTCATGTGCACTTGGATGGAATGAGAAGATAATTGGGTTTCTAGTCTTTAATGCGATTAAAGATTTGAAAATAACTGTTGAAGTTGGGTTAGTTGTTGGAACGATACCACAAACAACACCTACTGGTTCAGCAATTTCAGTAATTCCTGTTAAAGGATCTTCATTGATGATACCAACAGTTTTTAAATGACGTAAGTTGTTAGTTACATATTCACAAGCGAATAAGTTTTTAACAGCTTTGTCTTCAAATACACCACGTCCAGTTTCTTTAACTGCAGCTTCAGCTAAAATACCATGGTGATCTAATCCAGCTACTGAACATTTTGCTACGATGTAGTCAACTTGTTCTTGAGTGAATTCTTCAAATTTAGATAAAGCAACTAAGGCTTTATTTACAAGATCGTCAACATGAGCATCTGTTTCTGCTTCAGTTGGCGCAGCTTGTTGTACAGGTTTTTTTTCTGCCATTTTGTTTCCTCCATATATTTGTGAAATATTTAATTTGTTTCCGGATTTATATTACCTTAAACCATTAAAAAAAACAAGCATATTTGTAAGTTTTTTTCGTTAAGACCGTCTTAAAATTCGGTGATGAAAGCGCTAACCATTGCGTCATTATTCATGTTTGTGAAATTTTTAATTTAGTCCTTTTTTTTACTTTATTTTTACAAAATATCAACACTTTGAAAAAAGCGATTAGCAATCGAAGCGTGAAGCTGATGTTCTAGGAAATATTCAAAACGAAAACGGTTCTTCACTGTCCATGTATTAAGATCTAAATTATGCATTTTAAATTCAGCAATTTCATCTTCATTTAAGAAATCTTCACGAGGATGACCGTTTAAATGATATTGAAAACAGAGTTGCTTATTCTTTTGATAATCATCTTCAAACAAATAACCTAAATATAATGATTCATCTATTTCTTTTAATTTAAGCAAAGAGGGTAAATAAAAACTTGAAAACATCACTTGTTTTAACATCCCTTTATCTTTAACCATTTGATAGACTTCTTCCTCTATACCTTGATAATGAATTTTATCGGTTTTCAATTCAATATTTAAAATCACATCTTTCCCCTTAGCTAAATCTAAGAGTTCTTCTAATAAAGGAATTTTTTCATCAAAATCTTTAAATTTATAATTAAATCTAAATTGACATAATTCTTCATAAGTATAGTCTTTAATATATCCTTGACCATTACTGGTACGATTGATTTTTTCATCATGGCACAAAACAAGTTGACCATCTTTAGTTTTATGAACATCGGTTTCAATGCCATTAAATCCCTTTTTTATTGCTTCTAAAAAAGCCTTCATTGTATTTTCTGGATATTGATCACTATATCCTCGATGAGCTAAAAGTAACATTAAAAAAACACCTTCCTTCGTTCTTTATTTTACTACGAAGAAAAGTGTTTTAAAACTATAAAATACTAATGAAATAAGCCATATATCCTACCAACATCACAATCGCTCCTATTTTTCTTAAACGATAGTTTTTGTTGATAAAGACGAAGAATAAAACCATCGCTGCAATAGCAACTAAACCATCAATAACAAAAGAACTTTTAAAAGCAATCGGCGTAGGTGAAACTAAAGCGGTTGTTCCTAACACAAATAAAATATTAAAAATATTACTTCCTACAATATTACCCACACTTAGATCATCTTTTCCCTTTAATCCTGCAGTAACTGAAGTAATCAATTCTGGTAAAGATGTTCCAAAGGCGACAATTGTAAGACCAATAATTCTTTGTGAAATACCTAATGCTTTTGCTATATTGGTTGCTGCATCAATTGTAACTTGACTTCCAATAACAATCGCTGCCATTCCTAAAACAAGCATTAAAATCAAACGTAATGCTGTATCTTTCTCCGTTAATTCTTCTACTTCATCTAAAGATGTCTCTTCACCTTTTTTTGTTAAACGATATAAATAGAATAAGAATAATAGAAAGCATGCCCATAAAATAAGTCCATCAGCAAAATCAATACTATTACCATTCATTCCTAATACAATCAATAATCCTGTAATTACAATTACAAAAGGTATTTCATACTTATATGTATTCTTTTTAACCCTAAGCGACGTAATACATCCTGTAATACCTAAAATCAATAAAACATTCATAATGTTACTACCAATTACATTACCTACAGCTAAATCACTACTTCCTTTAATGGCTGATGTAATAGAAATAGCAGCTTCAGGAGCACTTGTTCCAAATGCCACAATCGTAAGACCAATAACTATTTGGGGAATATGAAATTTCAAAGCAACTTTACTGGCTCCTTCTACAAATACATCTGCCCCTTTCATCAACAATATAAAACCAACAATTAATAACACGACTTGCACTAACATTCCACCAATCATAACTTTCCTCCTTACTAAAAAAGACAAGACTTTATTTCATTATAAAAAAATGAAATAAAGGTCTTGTCTATCACTCTGTGATGATTTACACCCGGTTACAATGTAACGAGATGACGAATGTAAATACGCTTAATGCGCGACTACTCCCCTTTAATACAACCTCATTCTAACAACTTCATCTAGAAAATGCAATCATTATTTCCATTTAATAGAATAAAGAAAAGAGAAGTGATCGACTTGATCCATTTGTTCTTTTAAAATAATTGATTCTTGACAACGTCCACAATCACTGCATCCATCACAAATCAGTCTTGATCCACAATTTAAACAATGTTGACGGTAATGGGGTTGATAAGTTTCTTGTTCAAATAAAGTATTTTCTTGAATTAAATGATAGACTGTTGGTTTACCAATATGTTGCATCTTAGACTTAAAAGCCAAAGAAGCTTGTTGTTTTTTAGATGGAATATGATATCTTTTATTATCTTTAATATAATAAGTTCCTGTTTCAATAAAACAAAATTTAATATCTTGTTTTTTTGCTTGATAAAACAAAGCTTCTACCCATTCATGATGACAAGGTCGACAACCACCATAGTTTTCACCACCTACGATAATTTGTTCAATTTGTCCTTGCTTTAAATATTTTGTTACATCAATAGCCCCTATTAACGGTGCACACATGATTCCTTTATGTTTAGCAGGAATATCAAGCAAAATTGGAATTCTGATATCAGCTTGTCTTTGATTTTCACATGTTACATTTAAAATGACATGATCATATCCTTCATCCCAATCATCTGGTAAGCACTCTTTTATGCGTTTAGGACGCTTAGTTAAAATATAAAAGATAACATCTCTTCTTTGACTTATCATCTGCCATACTTCTTTTCGCCATTGATCTGCTTCCTCTAAAAAGAAATCAGATGTCATACAAACTCTTATTACCTCACCACTTTTAATTTTATAATCACCATTTTTATCTCTAGCTATTAAATAATTAAAATTTTGTGTTTTATAAATATAATGACCATCTTGGTTACGCTTTTGATCTAAATAATACATATAACAATTTTGGCAACCTTCACTGATCTTTTTACACCCATGCCAAGGGTTATAAATATCATGCATGATCTTAATCCTTATTTATTTCTTTTGCACAAGAAATAAGATAATGTCTTGCATTAACGCTTTTAACTTGTCGAGCACGTTGAAGTAAACATTCTTTTTTTAATTCCGGTTCATCAACCAACTCTAATAACTGCAAAGCCATTTGATAGTTTTTTAAAGCCATTAATTCTTTAATTCGCTGATTTAGTTTTTCTTTACCAATCAAAGTCAAAAGTTCATGATCATAATCTGATTGCTTAACTGGTAATAAGTGAACAGGATTGCCATCAAACCACCCTACATAACCAACATAAACACTCTTTACAGCCCATTCTACCATTCCATAATATTCTTGTAAGTAGGGCGAATGAGAAAGTCTATCAGGCAACTTCACTTCTGCTACTGTTTCTTGTAAAGTTAATCCCTGATTCATACATTGTAATGTGTGAAATAAAATATATTCAATTGCTTCTTTTTCGTCGCCTACTCTTTTTTTAATCAAATCATGACCGATAATAGGATCGGTATGTCCAGGCAAAAGTGCTTTTGATGGAAAAGAAAGAATTAATTCTAAAGATTCAATCCATGTTGCTAGATCACGATATTGAGTTCCTCTAATTGCATATAAAGCTGGAAAAACACCATAATAATTATCTCCCGTACAAATGACCTGATCATCTTTTAGCCAAATACATATTTGATCATCTGTTTCACCTGGGGCACGATACATCGCTAAGGCAACACCATCAATAACTCTTTCTACTTTATTTTCTTGATATATTGTTGTTGGTTGCATAAATTCATAACAGCCATGACCCGTAGTTTTTCCTTCACGAATACCTATTCCTTGAAAGATAGCCTCCTCATCATTAAGATTGTAACCATGTTGATAACTTCCTCTTTTATTTAAAATATCATTTAATCGATCATAATACTTGAGTGGTTCTTTTATTGGCGTAAATGCAACAATCTCAGTTACTGTATTTTTAAAAGTACCTGCTCCACCTCGATGATCAGGATGACCATGAGTATAAATTAATGTTTTTACAGGTTTATCTGTTATTTTCTTTAAATCATTTAATAGATCTTGGGCATATTCATTCGTATCTAAAGTATCAATTAAGATAACCGATGTATCCCCTATAATAGCCGTGGCATTACTATGTCCATAAGATTTAAAGTAATAAATTCTTTCATTAATTTTTATACATTCTTTTTGATATGATTTTTCACAAAATAATTTCATTTCTTGTTCCATTATTTTCACCTCATATTCATTATAAAAGAATTTATAAAAACAAAAAAGTAGGCACTTTTTAGTAACTATAAATATTGATTAAGTTGTTTCATCATTTTTTCTTCAAGATGAATAATTTGTTTCGTTATTTCTTTGACTTCATGACTTGCTTGTTGATATTGATTTAAATAGCGATATAAAGACTTAATTCCCATATGACATCCATCACTGATCAATTCCGCAATCGTTTGATCTGATTCATGCATTGTTATTTTCATATTCATTTTTAACCAAGACATTCCTTTTGCCATCATAGGTGGTTCTTTACCATCATCATGATTTTGATTGAGTAAATTTTGTACTCTCTTCTTTAATTGAAAATGTTCATTTTTTGCATCAATTAATTCATGCTTTAATTTTTCATCTTCAATTACATCTAAAACTTCATCTATAGAGTCTTGAGCCATCTTTAAGCCAGCATCACATTCCCTAAGTAATTTTATTGTATCGTCCATTGTATTCTCCTTTACATTCATATTCTTAGCCATCTATAATGAATATATACAAGAAGGTGAAATCATGTTATATCGTACTTTATATCCATCTCCTTTAGGAACAATGATCCTGATCAGTGATGAAGCATCCTTAAAAGGGGCGTGGTTTAAAAATCAAAAATATGAACAAGCAAAAATAAATAATAACGAAGTCAAAGATATGCCCAATTCCATTTTAAACCAAACTATAAATTGGTTAGATCGTTATTTCAATCAAGAAAAACCTTCTATAAAAGAACTTCCTCTAGACCCTATAGGAACACCCTTTCAAAAAGAAGTTTGGCACATTCTTTGTCATATTCCTTATGGTACCACCTTAACATATGGAATGATTGCTGATATGATTAATCAAAAAACAGGAAAAAAGTTAGGTGGTCAACCTGTTGGTCAAGCCGTAGGTCATAATCCTATTTCTATTATTATTCCTTGTCATCGCGTTATTGGTTCTAACGGCAGCCTAACTGGATATGCTGGTGGTATTGACAAAAAAATAAAACTCCTTCAATTAGAAGGAGTTCATCTTGAAAACATAGCTTAGCTATGTTTTTTTACTTGTAATTGTTGGTAAACTTTGTTAATTAAATCAGCTTGTGCTAAATCTTCACTAAAAGCTGTTGCACCTCCACAAGCACTTCCTAATTTTAAAGCTTCACTATAATCATGATGTTTTAAATATCCAGCCAAGAAACCAGCTACCATACTATCACCACTACCTACACTATTAAGGAGTTTTCCTTTAGCCCCAGCACAGTAATAAACATGTTGATCTTCACTCACTAATAAAGCGCCATCTTTTCCTAAGGAAACTAAAACATTCATAGCACCTTGTTGTTGTAATTGTTTAGCATAATAAACTAATGATTCTTCACTATCAATTTGCGTATCAAATAATTCTTCTAATTCACGATGATTAGGTTTGATTAAAAATGGATGGTAAGGTAATACCTTTTTTAATAAATCATTCGTCGCATCTACTACAATACGAATATCTTGTCCTTCAAGTTTTTTCATAATATCTTCATAAATAGTATTTGGTAAAGATGAAGGAATACTTCCTGCTAAAACAAGGCTATCGCCTGGTTTTAATTGATCTAATTTTTGATATAATTCTGCTAATTTATCTTGTGGTATTGCAGGACCACTACCATTAATTTCTGTTTCTTTTTGTGATTTCATTTTAACATTAATTCTTGATATACCTTGATCTAATTGACATAAATCACATTGAAAACCTCTTTGCTTTAATTGACTTTCTATCTCTTTACCTGTAAATCCTGCAATAAATCCTAAAGCTGTTGTGGGCAAAGATAAACGACTTAAAATTGTAGATACATTAAATCCCTTTCCTCCAGGATACATTTCTTCTTGATAAGAACGATTTGTTTCCCCTTCTTCAAATTCTTTTACTCTCATAATATAATCCAATGATGGATTAAAGGTAATTGTATAAATCATAATACCCTCCTATAACATTTACTTTGTTATCATTATAACAAAAAGAATCAATCTAGAATATAACTAGATTAATTCTTTTTCTTTTAACCAAGATGTAATACCATTTTGTTCAATACGTCCACAAATTTCATCAGCAACTGCTTTAGCTTCTTCAACAGCATTACCCATAGCCACACCACAATTGACTGTTTCTAACATTTCAATATCATTGCGTCCATCACCAAAAGCAATTGTATCTTGCATATCACGATTAATTCTTTTTACAAGTTCTTGAATACCTACTGCTTTAGAAACCCCTTTTAATGTTAAATCAAATGAAAAATCATTTTGATGTCTTTGCACATCAAAGTAAGGTGATAATCTTTCAACCATGACAGGAATATCATCTTTACTATTGACTACAATCATTCCAATATAGGTTTCAATTTCATCCGGATTAAACTCATCAACTAAAGTTTCATCTTTCATACCCCATCTTTGGGCAAACTCTTGATGATGAATATTTTCACGATCACGAATATAAATATAATCATTAGCTTCAAAATAAAAATTCATATCATATTCATCACATAACTTCATTGTTTCTTTAATCGCTTCACTAGGTACAACGGCTTTATATACTGGCTTATTTTGATATTCTACATATCCTCCATTACAAGTAACATAGCCACTAAAAGGATAACTCATTACTTCATCAGTAATAAAACATTTACAACGTCCTGTTGCCAAGAAAACATCATGCCCATTTTGTTTTAAAGTATCTAAAGACTGTTGATTGACTTTTGATATCCCATAAATCCCTTGATTACAATCAATGAGTGTCCCATCTATATCAAAGAACAATAATTTACTCATATATCCTCCTAAAGATAAAAGACAAATGTAAAACATTTGTCTTATTATAATTCTGCTTTTTCTAATTGAACTAAATCAATTTCCATAGGTGTTAAATTACCTAAGAAATCAATAAGTATTTTAGCTGTTTCTTTTTCCATATCAATTGATTCAACACGTCCGCTTTTACCAGCAAATGATCCTGAAATAACATTAACTTCATCGCCAACACCATAATCAATTTCAACAGATTGAGTATTAATTCCCATTTTCTTTAAAATAGGATCTAATTCATGTTTTTGAAGTGGGAATGGTTTTGCTCCACCACCAGATGAACCAATAAATCCAGTAACCCCAGATGTATTACGTACAACATACCATGCTTCATCTGTCATAATCATTTCAACTAAGACATAACCTGGAAACATATTTTTTGTTTTATTAATTTTTTTACCATCTTTAATAATTGTTTCAACATGTTCAGGAATAACAATATTAAATAAACAATCTTGTAATCCCATTGATTCAACACGTTTTTCTAAGTTTTCTTTTACTTTATTTTCATGACCTGAATATGTATTAACTACATACCATTGTCTTCCTTCATCATTCATTCCTGCCATCTTAATTCATCCCCAATGCTTTTAAAATAAATGCAATAACGGCATCTCCACCAAAGAAGAATAACCCCATTACAAACGTAAATAATAAAACGACTGCTGAGTTTTTCGCAAGTTCTTTCTTGCTTAACCAACTCACATTTTTAATTTCAGCTCTAATTCCTTTTAATTGACACCAATCTTTTAATTTAAAATCAGATGTCTCATGGATTTCCATTTCTTTAGAATCTGTTTTTTTAAACATGATATCCTCCTATTTCGTTTCTTTATGTAATGTGTGTTTTCCACATCTTTTACAATACTTGTTTAATTCTAATCTTTCTACATTTACACGTTTATTTTTTGATACAGTGTAGTTGCGTGATAAACATTCACTACAAACCAAAATCACTTTTTGTTTCATTATATCAACTCATTTCTATACCACTATAATCTAGCACAAAAGAATGAGATAGTCAATTCTAATTCAAAACGAAAAATACAAAGATAAGATCTTTATCTTTGCATTCTCTTTATTTTTCTTCTTAAACGATAACATGCATTATAAGAAGCTCTTACATTAATGTCTAATAAAAGAGAAATATCTTGATGATTATAACCAACCATGAGATATTGGTAAACTTCTTTTTCTAACTGCGACAACCTTGGATCAATAGTTCGATTGTATTGTGTCATTTGATCTTTTAATAAAAGTTGTCTTGCTGGCTGATAGTAATCACTTTGATCACCCACAACTTCTCCAAAGCAACAATCACTATCATGATAACTTTGATTTAAAGATAACGTTCTCGATAAAACACAACGCTCTTTTCTATCATAGTAATATAAAGATTTTACCGAATCTTTAATGATCATTTGAAAATAGGTTTTCATTAATGTTTGGCGATCATCTCTAAAATTTAAACACGCCTTATCTAAAGACATCATTACTTCTTGAATCCATTCGGACTGATTAGATGAATAGTAATAAGTAAATCGAATTAAATATTTAATCTTCTTATAATACTCATCATGGAATAAGTCATTTGCACTTTGACTTCCTAGACGGCTTAAGTACAACATTTCTTCCTCGTTATACTCACCCAATATAATTCCTCCTTTAAGATTATAAAGGATTACGTGAATTATATACTTGATACAAAATAACCGCTGTGGCTACCGAAGCATTAAGCGAAGTTACATGTCCTACCATTGGTAGAATAACATTCATATCACAGCTTTTTTTCACTAAGCGAGATATACCTGCTCCTTCAGAACCAATAACAATGACAGTTGGCATATTATAATCAATTTGTCGATAATCTTGACTATTATGCAAATCACAACCAACAACCCAGAATGATTTTGTTTTTAAATCTTCTAATGTTCTTGTTAAATTTGTTACTTGAGCTACCTTAACATGATCGATGGCACCTGTTGATACCTTAGCTACTGTTCCATTTAAACTCACACTTCTATTTTTTCCAATAATGACTCCATCAACACCAACAGCATCACATGTTCTTAATATAGCTCCTAAATTATGAGGATCTTCTAGTCCATCAAGCATCAATAATAATGGCATCTTTCCTTCTGGAATAGCATCTAAAATTTCATCAATCGTATAGTAACGATAGCTTTCTACACTAGCCATAATCCCTTGGTGAACAACTTTACCTATATGTTTATCAAAATAAGTCTTATCTACAAATTCAAGAGGAATCTTTCTTTTACGACAAAAATCTATTACCTTTTTATCTTTATTGTTATTTTGCATATAAACAGTATATACATTAGAACCCTTTAATGCTTCCATCACTGTATTTTTTCCATATATATATTGTTTCATATTTTCTCCTCGCTTTCATCTCGAATTTGTTTCATGTTTATCTCATGATGAACGTAATCTTTCATCAAATCAAATAACTCATTCATTCTATCTTTTTGATCATTTAAATAAAGATGTCCAAACAGTGCTTCTAAGCCTGTAGAATGACGATGTTCATTCGTCTCATTTTTATTATTTTTAGCGTTACGCCCTCGTTTATAAATTTTGATTTCTTGTTCACTTAGTAAATTATTTTCTAAACAATAAAAGATAAATCCTGCATGTCCTTGACTACTCACATAGTTTCTAGCAGCTTGATAGAGTTCATGAGGCTTAGCTAAACCACTCTCTCTAATCAAATATTCTCTAGTCATTAATTCAATAATACTATCTCCTAAATAAGCAAGAACCATCGGATTAACAAAGTCTGGATTCATTATATAATCCCCTTTTCAATTAATTGTCCTCGATAGGCATCTGCTTTTTCAAAATCTTTCACTGCTTTTGCATTTAACCATTCTTTATATAAATTCAAATCAGCTTCATCTAATTTTTTTGGTTCAAATACAAATCCCATAACAGATGTCATTTTTAATAAAGTCTGATATTCTTTAGAAATAAGTTGACTATCTTTATCTTTAGTTCTCATTAATTGATTTAAAACTTTAACTTGACTCAAGATAGCTGTAAGAGCTAATGATGTATTTAAATCATCTTGTAATGCTTCCACCATATGATCCACTTTTTCTTTATCATAAATGTCATCATTAACACCTTCAACTTGTAAATACAATGAAGTAGATTTAATAACATTTTCCACTTTAGCTACTTCTTTTTTTACATTATTAACAATTTCATCAGTCATATTTAATGGATTACGATAATGAGAAGAAAGCATAAACCATTTATAAACATTGCATCCTAGTTGTGCTAATAAATCTTTAGCCCAAATAACATTTCCTAATGATTTAGACATTTTTTCATTATTAATATTAATCATTTGATTATGCATCCAAGTATGCGCAATAGGATGATCATTACATGCACGTGATTGGGCAATTTCATTTTCATGATGAGGGAATTTTAAATCTTGTCCACCACCATGAATATCAATTTTCCCATTTTCAAAAATATCATTAATCATCACAACACATTCCGTATGCCATCCTGGTCTTCCTTTTGACCAAGGACTATCAAATTGAATACCTTCATCTGTTTTTTTCCATAAAGCAAAATCTGTTGATTCTTCTTTTACCCCTTTATCTTCAACTCTTTCACTCGCTCCAGCAACTAAATCTTCAATTCTAATACCTGATAATTCCCCATAATCTTTATCTTTAGAAACTCTAAAATAAACATCTCCATCAACAACATATGCATAATCTAAATCTATTAAGCGTTTAATAAAATCAATAATTTGACTCATTGTTTCTGTTACTCTTGGAGCATAAGTTGGAAACTCTAAATTTAATCCTCTACGAATATCTTCATAAGCTTTAATATATTTATCTGTTAATTCTTTTTCTGTAATTCCTTCTTGTTTAGCTGCTTTGATGATTTTATCATCAACATCAGTAAAGTTAGAAACAAAAGTGACTTTATATCCCATGTATTCAAAAGTTCTTCTTAATAAATCAAATACAATCATAGGTCTTGTATTACCAATGTGGACATAATTATAAACAGTAGGTCCACATACATAAATACTGACCTCCCCTTCTTTAATTGGTTTAAATTCTTCTTTTTTGTTTGTTAGTGTATTAAATAATTTCATAGCTCCTCCTATTAAAAAAAGCATGCACTATTTGGACACAAAGTGTGTTTATCCACCAAATAGAGGATGCTTTTAAATGATCTTAACGCAATCAACGTTCTTTCTTTGCAAAAGACTCAAATAAGTGCATTCAATCAATTTCCTTTAAACTCTTTCCACCAGCAAGTTCTCTCTATCAAATTCCCTTGACCTACTATTCTTATTTATAATTTATAATATGTAATATTCTAACATATTTATGATATTTTTCAATCATTCAATTTACCCGAAGATTTATAAAATGATTCTAAGAAGATAAGCATCTTCTTAATTTGTTTATTATATATATCTGTTTTAGCCTGATAACCATATATATAAGTTGTCTGATTTTCAAAGTAAACTAAATTCGTAAATTTTATTCCTGTATCTTTGAATTGTCCACTAAACTCATAACAAGATAATCCACTATCTAAAACAGGCTGTTTCACTTTAATAGATGAGGCATTCATTTGTTCTAATTCACCATAATACAATTCTTTCATATCTTGAGGTTCATTATCATAATTACTTCTTTCAACTGTATAATAAAAAACTTGTTCTTGATGAATAAAACGTAATGTACTTGGATCTTGTTCATCGTTTGTCGTATTCATCTCTAATTTAAACTCTTTAGGATAATAAAAAGAAACATCGTCATCTACTTTATATTCATTTCCTTCCTTATCTACAGAGACTTTTTCTACTTTTTTTCCACACGCAAATAATGAAAAAACAAGAACTGCACAAACAAGAATGTGTCCTATTGTTTTCATCAAACCACCTCTTATCTATTTTACACAACTTCAATATATTTGACAACCTTAGGTAACTTCTTCCTATTTTGATATTAAATCAAAATGTCGCAATCCATCAATAATCCCATCATGATCACTATCTTTGCAGATATATGTCGCTAACTGTTTAAGCGTTTCATCCCCATTTTCCATCACAATAGGGTAACCCACCTTTTCCATCATCTCAATATCATTGTGACCATCACCAAAAGCCATCAACTCTTCTTTTTTAAAGCCATAATAACGCATAATAGCCTCGATGGCAGCTCCTTTACCCCCATCAATAGGAACAATATCATAAGCATAATCATGCCATTTTGTCACTTTTATATGCTTTGTCCCTGATATGATATCTTGTAATTCCTGTTGATTTACAAAGGGATCAACTTGATATATTTGATTAACATTGACCTCTTGGCTAATAGGTGGAATCATAGTAGAAATGGAAGCTTGTGCATCCCTTACTCTTTGATCAACACGATTAATATACATTTTATCTTTTTCAATAAATAAAATTGGATAACTCTTTTCTTTAATTTTTTCATACATCAAACAAATATCATCTTGGTTAATTTTATTTTCGTAAATAACTTTGTCACCAACTGTACAATAACCACCATTCAATAACAAATAACCATCAAATTCAAATTGTTCATTTAATTTTAGTTCTTCTAATTCTAAAGAATGTCTACCTGAAGCAATAAAAAGTTTTACCCCTTTATTCTTTAATTCATTTAACCCTGATATGACAGCTTCACTCATATAAGGTCGTGATGATGATATTAATGTTCCATCAATATCAAAAAAGATTGCTTTTATCATAATAATCTCCTTTATATAATGAAAGGTACTGAAATTCAGTACCTTTCATATTTTACAACAAGGAAGAGAATAACTCAATATAACGGCTTGCGCTTACTTCCCAGTCTAATTTTTCTTTCATCGCTCTTTGAACTAAACGATCCCAGTTTTCAGGATAATCATAGAAAGTATGCAATGCATAATCTATTGTATCCATCATTTCATGAGCATTATAGTTTGTAAAACTAAATCCTGTTCCTATTTGTTCAAATTCATTGTACGGAATAACACTGTCTTTTAGACCACCTGTTTCACGAACAATAGGAATAGTTCCATATTTTAAAGACATCATTTGTGATAATCCACATGGTTCAAATAACGAAGGCATTAAGAACATATCACATCCTGCATAAATACGACACGATAATCCAAAGTCATATTTACATTGCATTGACACTTTATCTTGATGATAGTAGGCTGCACCTTTTAAAGCATCTTCATAAACACGATCTCCAGCCCCTAAAATAACAATTTGTACACGACGTCCACAAAGTGCTTCAAATTGATTAATAATCAAATCTAAACCTTTTTGTCTTGTAAGTCTTGTAACAATACCAATTAAAGCTACATCTGGATCTTCTGGTAATCCTACTTCTCTTTGTAAAGCAAGTTTATTTTCTAATTTTCCTTTTTTCACTGTTCTTGGTGTATATTTCTTTACAATCATAGGATCTTTATTAGGGTTAATGACATCATAATCAACCCCATTTAAAATACCATATAAGTCGTGTTGTCTCATTTGTAAAATAGATTGTAATCCTTCACCATACTCATCAGTTAAAATCTCCCTAGCATAAGTTGGTGATACCGTAGTAATAATATCACTATAGAAAATAGCTGCTTTCATCATATTGAGACAATCATCATTTCGACAATTTCCGTTATAGTATAAATAGTTATCTAAAGCAAAATATTCTTCTAATAAATGTGGATCTGCTTTTCCTTGGAAAGCAATATTATGAATTGTGAATACTAACTTAATGTTTTGGTAATAATCATAATAGCAATATCTTTCTCGATATAACATAGCAATCATAGCTGTTTGCCAATCATGCATGTGTAAGACATCTGGTCTAATATTTAAATGACTAATTAGCTCAAGAACTGCAAAATCAAAGAATGCAAATCTTTCATAATCATCATCATAACCATATAAACCCGGTCTTTTAAAATATTGTTCATTATCAATGAAATAATAAGTTACCCCATCTAATTCATATTTAAAAACACCACAATAACATTTACGCCATCCCATAAAGATATCAAAATTTGTTACATATTCAATCTTATCAGCAAATTTCATATCTTGATATTTAGGTAAAACAACAATACTTTCTACCCCTTGTTTTGCCATTTCTTTTGGCAAAGAGCCAATAACATCTGCAAGACCCCCTGATTTAATGAAAGGTGTCCCTTCACTGGCAACAAAAAGAACTCTCATTAAACAACATCTCCTTCTTTAATATATAAAGGTGTTGTTTCATTTCCTTCAAGATGTGTTTGTTTTTCAACACGAGCTCGTTTATCAATAATTACATTTTCTAATTGTGAACCTGGAGCAATCTTTGATCCTGAGAAAATAATACAGTTCTTGATCTTAGCACCTTTACCAATGACCACTTCACGACCAATAATACTATTTTGAACAGTACCATCAATAATGGCACCATTTGCGATAAATGATTTATTGACATCAGCATGATCCAAATATTTTGTAGGTGGTGTATCATTTGTATTCGTATATAGTGGCCAATTAGATTTAAATACAGCAGAAGAAACATCTAAATCTAAGAACTCTAATGAATATTTAAAATAACTTTCTAAAGAATCTAAACAACGTGCATATCCTTTATATTCATAAGCATGAATTTGTTTTTCATCACATAAATAAGCAAGTGAATCTTTTAAAGAGAAGAATGAACTTACACGACATGCTTTCTTCATAATTCTTAATAATTCTTTAGTATTAATAACATAGGTTTCAAGCGAAATAGCACGTGTTTTACGCGATCCTTTATTCACTCCTACACCTTCTACATAGCCATCTTTAATATCTAAATATTCCCCACCAACAAAGGCTTTATCAGCATCTTTAATTTTTTGATAAACCATTGTAATTTCAGCACCAGATTTTTCATGTGCTGCAACAACATCACGATAATCCATTGTTGTAACAATATGTGCTGGTGCAATCACTACATAATCAGATTTATTGTTTTCTAAAAATGCAATATTTTCAATTAAATTATTAATATCATGATTGTATTTAGGGTTGTTAGCATATTTTTCATTATATAATAATGAAACACCCCCTGCTTTAGAGTTAAAATTCCATGAATTACCATTTCCTAAATGTTTAAATAAAGAACGTGGTTTTTGTTGAATTAAAACCCCAACTGAATCAATTGATGAATTCGACATATTTGATAATACGAAATCAATAATTGCATAACGACCAAGGAAGCTTACAGACGCTACCGGTCTTCTTTCTGTCAAACCTGTAAAATTGACATCTGAATGTAAATTAACTAAACCTATTACTTTTGTCATCTTCGTTTGCCTCCCTATCTAGTATGATCGCTTACTAATGCGACTTCTTTTGCTTCTTTGTTAATGATTGATTTTGCCTTGACAACAACACCTTCATCAATGATGGCTTTATAAATTTCAGCCCCTTCTTCTACTAATACTCCAGGCATTAATACAGAATCAATGACTTTTGCACCTTCACCAACATTAACATTGTTGAACAATACCGAACCACTCACTTCACCATTAACAAGGCATCCTTGAGTAATAAGTGAATTTTTTACATTCGCTTTTTCACCAATAATTTGAGGAATACCTAAAGTATCTTCTGTATAAATTTTCCAATCTTTTTTAATATTATATAAATCTAATTCTTTATCATGAATTAAATCCATATTAGCTTGCCATAAGCTTTCAACTGTTCCTACATCTTTCCAATATCCATCAAATTCATAAGCATATAGTTTTTTGTTGTCAGCCAACATATCAGGAATAATATTCATACCAAAATCATGTTTACTGTCTTTCTTTTTCGCATCAGCAATCAAATAACGACGTAATTGTTTATAAGTAAAAATATAAATTCCCATTGAAGCTAAAGTTGATTTTGGTTTTTCTGGTTTTTCTTCAAATTCATAAATACTTCCATCTTCATTTGTATTCATAATACCAAATCGACTTGCCTCTTTTAAAGAAACATTTAAAACTGCAATTGTAGCATCTGCTCCCCTTGCTTTATGTGCTTCTAGCATTTGAGCATAATCCATTTTGTAGATATGATCTCCTGATAAAATTAAAACATATTCAGGATCATATTGATCTAAGAAACCAATATTTTGATATATAGCGTCAGCTGTACCTTCATACCATGTTGCTCCAACTTCATCTCTTTCACGGGCTGGTAAAATAGCAGCTAATGATTGACCACCATCTAACCCCCATTTTGTTCCTGCACCAACATAAGTACCTAAGACAACTGATTCATATTGTGTTAGTACCCCAACAACATCAATTCCCGAATTGGCGCAATTACTAAGTGGAAAATCAATAATACGATACTTCCCACCGAAATGCACTGCAGGCTTAGCCACTTTAGCAGTTAATTCTTTTAGACGTGTTCCACGTCCTCCAGCTAATATCATTGCGACAATCTCTTTTCCCATTTTTATCTCCTCCTATAAAAAAATGTAAGCGCTTTTGTTATACTTTTATTCTACCATACATCAGGTTAGAATTCACGACAATTATAAAACATATAACAAATAATTTATGTCGTATTTTTTCTTTTCTCTATATTTATCATACACCTATTTAATCTATATTTTAATTAATTTAGTAATTAATAATTTTATTTACATTTTTTTAACCATAAACACATATATACCTATAGGGGGGTGAATAAATGACCCAACGTATTGCCTATAACCCTAAAGAAGTTGATTTACTAGCTCGGCTCATTAAATCAGAAGCCTTAGGTGATGGTGACCAAGGTATGTTATTAGTTGGCAATGTCGTCATCAATCGTGTTGTCGCCATTTGTGATGTTTTTAGGCAAGTTACTTCAATTACTGAAGCCGTCTATCAAAGAAATGCCTTTGCTGGTGTGGGTACCCCACTTTTTAATAGTGGCGTCAATGACAAAGAAAAAGAACTTGCATTACGGACAATCACCTCATTTAGACAGCAACCGGCTCAAAATGCCTTATGGTTTAAAAACCCCGGTACAAATGTAAGCTGCCCACCAACTTTTTATGGTACTTTATCCGGTCGTTATAAAAACCATTGTTTCTATAACCCCCAAAGTAACCTGAATTGTGAACTTTAAAAGGACGTGAGAATATCGAATATTTTGATGATTTAAACCCTTATCTTGTAAGACAAGATGATACAACCTTGCCTGCTAAAAATTCTGATACCGGTCATATTCCAGACATATATCTTGGAAATATTTTAAGATTAAACATTGGTAAATTAGGTACTTTCTATTTTACTTTTAGTGGCAGTAACCAATGGCGTGATCATACCTTTACTGGGATTTTAGAAGATGCTGGTATGGATTATTTTATTATTAAAGATCCTGAAAGCGAAAGACGTTATCTGCTTTCATATATTTATTATGTATGGTCTGAATTTGATGAAGAATTAGATCATCAGTATAATACACATCAATAAAAAAACCGTCCTTTAGGGACGATTTTCTACATATTTTCTTACTGTACTAATAAAATGCAATGAACCTGTAACAACTACAGTTTGATGCTTATCCGCCATCAAAGCAAGAACCTCCTTAAAATCTCTTCCTTGATGATTACTACGATCATCATCAAAAGATGCCATCATAACATCAAAATCTTTTAACATCTTTAACATATGATCAATATCCTTATCATTTAAAGCACTAAACACAATGCCTACATCTACTAATTTTTGATCCTGAATTGTTTGAATTAACGCTTGAATACCATCTTGATTGTGGGCACCATCTAGAATAAATTTCCCAAATCTCTCAAAACGTCCAGGCCAATTAAATTGATTTAAAACAATTTGAATTTTATCAGTATCCAATTCAATTAAATCATGACACACATAAAGTGCTAAAAGGGCATTTTTTACCTGATAACTTCCTCCGTGATTTAAAGTATAAGTATGATTCAAAAAAGATATTTGATAAGGAAAATGTGTGATTTCAGGCACTTTAACCTCATGAAAACTTGTTTCTTTTTGATGACAACGGTCTTTAAAAATAGAAAGCAGGTTTTGATTTTGTTCAGTAGTATAAAACATTTGATGTTCTTTGATAATTCCTGCTTTTTGTAAAGCAATTTCACTTAAAGTATTGCCTAACATAAATTGATGATCATAACCAATGTTCGTAATAACACTCACACAACTATCAATCACATTTGTCTTATCATTTAAACCACCTATACCACATTCAATAATACGATAATCTAAATCTTCTTCATCAAAATATTTAAGCATGATTAAAACATCAATTTCAAACATAGATAAATGTTCTGTTTCGATCATTTCATAGAATTCATTAATTATTTCTAATAAACGTTCATCACTGATAGCTTTACCATTAATACTGATACGTTCATTATGACTTACAATATAAGGAGATGTAAAAGTTCCTACTCGATAGCCATGTTGCATTAATAAATCTCTAATAAAAGTTGTTGTACTCCCTTTACCATTCGTACCAGCAATATGTATCATATTTTTTTGATGAATATTAAAATGATATTTTTCAACCGTTTCTTTAAACATCAAAAACGTACGCTTCGTACGTTTTGATTCTATATAAGCAATTGCTTGTTTGATATCATTAAACATCTTTAATACTCCAATCTATCGGTTCCATCCCATGATTCATTAAAAACTCATTTGTTTTACTAAATGGTTTTGAACCAAAAAAGCCACGATAAGCTGATAATGGTGAAGGATGGGGACTCGTTAATACAAGATGTTTTGTTTCATCTATGTATTTCTTTTTTTCAATAGCGTTTCTACCCCATAGGATAAAAACCATTGGTTTTTCTCTTTCATTTAAAGCTTTGATAACATTTAAAGTAAAAGTTTCCCAACCTAAATGACGATGAGAATTAGCTTTACCACGTTCTACTGTCAATACATTATTTAAAAGTAAGACACCTTGTTTAGCCCAAGATGTTAGATCACCATGATAAGGAATAGGTACACCTAAATCATCGTGTAACTCCTGATAAATATTCACTAGACTTGGTGGTAGTTTGACTCCTTTAGTCACACTAAAAGCTAAACCATTAGCTTGATGAGGTTCATGATAAGGGTCTTGACCTAAAATAACAACTTTAACATCGTCATAATGACAAAGATTTAAAGCTCTAAAAATTTCTTCTTTAGGTGGATAAACGGTTGTGGTTTGATAAGCTTGTTCTACTGCTTGATGTAACTTTTTATAATAATCTTGTTGAAATTCATGTTCAACAATTTGATTAAATGTCCTCATTAAAAATAAACTTTCTAATTAATTCAGCTACAACACCTTCATTGTTGTTAGCCTTTGTTGTATAATCACATGCTTTTTTTACATCATCAACCGCATTATTTGCTGCTACAGATAAACCAGCTACTTCTAGCATAGCCATATCATTATAGTTATCACCAACCGCAATTGTATCTTTAATATCAATACCTAATTTATGAGCTAAATCAATAAGTCCTTTTCCTTTATCAACACCTAAAGCATTAAATTCCATATAACGATTACTAGAATAACTTACTGCACAACATCCATCTGTGATATCTTTCATTTGTGGTTCTAAAGTCATTAAATAAGGAACATCTACATTTTGATATAAAATTTTTGAAATTGGGGTATCCTTTAAAAAGTCAATACTATCTTCTTCAGGATAAACAGCATCTAATTTTTGATGTTCAATTCTTTGTCTTTCAGACTCAGATAAACGATAAACATACAAAGTATCTTGAGTATAAACATGGATACATACATCTTGTTTTAAACCAAACTCAAAAATTTCTTTTGTTTTTTCAAAAGATAAACCATTAAATTCAATAACTCGATTATCTTTATTTTCAGTTAAAGCGCCCCCATTAAAAGATAAAGTATATTCTTCTGGTAAATCATATAATCCTAGTGCTTTTAATTCAGGTTGAATTTGCATATAGCCCCTTCCTGTTGCCGGAACAAATTTAACCCCATATTCCTTTCTTGCCTTTTGAATCCATTCAATATTGGCTGGTGGACAAGCATGATCATCATTTAATAAAGTTTCATCTAAATCACTTGCGATTAATTTATAACCCATTATTCTTCCTCCAAAATATATTTTTCTATTACTTCTTTAACAGCACCCTGATCATAATCATGGTCTGTAACATATTGCGCTAAAGCTTTAACATCATCACTGGCACACGCTACAGCACACCCTAAACCTGCCGTTTTAATCATTTCAACATCATTATAATTATCACCAATACCAATTGTTTGATTAATATTAAAGCCAAGGTAATCAGTTAAAAACTTCATTCCAGTACCTTTATTAACCCCTTTGGTATTAAACTCAATATAACGATTGCTAGAATAAGTAATATTAACATTTTTTTTCATTACTTCAGGCATTGTTTCAACAATGTCTTTTAATCTATCCATGTCTCTTTTAGCATATAAAATCTTTGCTATCTTTTCATTCTTTAAAAAAGACATATCATATGTATCAATAACTTTAAATGGTGCTTTTTGTTCAATCTTACGTTCTACTTCTCGTTTGTCAGCATGGAAAATATAACAACAATCAATGGTAAAAACTAAAACACACACATCTAATTCTTTACCATAATCAAAGATTTTTGAACAATTTTCATAATCTAATCCTTTAAAATATAAAATCTTTTGATTCTTATTTTCAACAACCAATCCCCCATTAAAACAAATAGCATATTCATTTTCTTTATCATATGTTCCTATTTCCTTTAAAATCTCAGGAATCATATTATAAGCACGTCCAGTACAAGGAACAAATTTCAACCCTTTTTCTTGTGCTTTTTTTATTGCTTCAACATTAAAATCAGGAACATGATGATTAACAAGTAAAGTTTCATCTAAGTCTGAATACATGATTTTATACATCAAACCACCCCTTAATTGGTATAGTATCATAAAGTGATGATACTATCGTTTATTTTTCTTAATTTGTAAAATAAAAAATAAGCATTGAGCTTATTTTTTGTCAATATCAGGTAAGATAGCTACTTGTTCTCCGTCTTTAGTAAAGATGTAATTTTCTCTAGCATAACGTGTCACATACCCATCATCATTAAGTAAATCGACTTCATTTTCTAAATCTTTTTTTTCTTTTTCAATTGCAGCTTTTCTTTTTTCTAATTGGGCAATTTCTTCTTTTTTGGAAAAAGTTTGCATTGAGGTATTAAGCAAAACATAAAGCATGCCAAAACTTAAAAATATACAAATAAATCCTAAGAATGGTTTTCTTCTTTTCTTTTCCATTTCATCACCCTCTTTGTATTTTTCATTATAGCATTAAAACGCTTAAATACAAAGTGTATCGGCAATAAAATATATTTAACAAACTTTACCATTTTATCAATCACACCTATCAAATACTGATTAAAATAAAGCTCATAAATAAGATAGCCAAAAACTAAAACACCGATAAAATACAGTTTAATAACACCTTCATTAATCATAACTAATCCATAGTAATAACAAAAAGCAAAACTACTACCGAGGATCATTTGAAATACCCATCTTATCACACGTAATTTAATTTTAATAAGAGCACGATTAATAAAATGATAAATAAAAGAAGCAACGAAAGCATATCCAAAAGAATAACCCAATCCTTGGATTTGACTAATCAAATCCATTATTTTAATAACTTATCAAACATACTTTCTTTATTCTTTGTTTCCTTTTTTTGAGCTAAATAATTAAGTGAATCAATTTGTCCTTTAATACTCACTTCACACTTTTCCTGATCTAAACGAATCAACGATAAATTAGATCCTTTAATATTTAAATACCCTAATGTTGTTTCAATTAAAAACTCCAACGAATCAAAACTTTCAATATTCTTAACACCCGTCAATTCTAAAGTTTTTCGATCTTTTAAATAAATATGATGAAAAGGTGTTTGTTCAAAATGTATACTATTTTCCATAACTTTACCTCCTATCCTACTATATGTAAAAAAAAAGAAAGTAGACTTTGTCTACTTTCTAATCAACTGATTTTAATGCTTCTAACATATCTACTTTCTTTAATTTATGATTAACAACATATTTTAATACATATGAAATCACTGTAATAACAATCAATGGAATCACATAAGCCCCTAACCATTTCGTTGGATTAAACATGACTTCATCTGGTGGAACAACTGCTAAAATATAACTATGCAATGCCATTCCAATAAGCCATCCTACAACAATACCTATCGCTGATAAAACAATTGTTTCACGATAAATATACATTGTCACTTCCGGATCATAAAATCCTAATACTTTAATAGTCGATAATTCACGAATACGTTCAGAAACATTAATATTTGTCAAATTATATAAAATCACTGTTCCTAATAAAATAGCAACTAAAATAAGAACGATCATGATTTTATTTAATGATGTTACAATCACATCAATTAATGTTGTCATTGTTGTATTTTGTACAACACCTTTTGTTGCCTTTAAATTCATAAACTTCACTGCTTGATCTTTAGTATTATCAACACTAGAATTCTTTAAATTAACCAAATAAGCATTACTTGTATAATCTTGATGATATACTTTTTCATAATTACTTTGATTCATAAAGATAAAATGTCCTGTATACATCTGACAAATCCCAGAAACCTTAACTGTACGTTTTACATCTTGACTATCTTGATAACTCAATGTATCGCCTACTTTAACATCTAATAATTGTGATAATCTTTCAGAAATCACCACACCATCTTGATCAAGTTCTATTTTTTTACTAGACTTTCTATCATTTAAAGAAATATAATCTCTTAATTCTTTAGCATTTTTAGTAGCTATTAAAGTAATACTTTGACGATCATTATTAGTCCCTGTTTCTTTAGTTACACTTTCATAATGAATAGGTGTAGATTCTTTAATAGCGTCATTTTTTAATTGTGATGTAAGACGTGTTTGTTCTTTTTTGGTTGCTGTTTCACTTTGAGCAACAATCATATCGTATTTAATAATGTTACCAAATTGACTATCCTTAATGCCTGATATTGAATGCTGCACCCCAAATCCTGTAAAAATCAAAGCCACAGCACCAGCTACTCCAAAAATTGTCATCAACATTCTTTGTTTATATCTAAAAATATTTCGACAAGTCACTTTATGAGTAAAACTTAATCTCTTCCAAATAAAAGTAATATGTTCCATAAATATCTTAGAACCTGCTGCTGGTGGTTTAGGTAAAAGCAAACGCGCTGGTTGTTCTTGTAATTCTCTTTTAGCGACAACATAAGCCGGTAAAACAGCTGAAACGATGGCTAGTACAAGTGCTACGATAGAAACAACTGGATAGAAATGCATTTCAATCAACGGTATTTTAAAGCCATGATGATAAGCATTATAAACAATATAAGGTAATAAAGTATGACCTAAGATCACACCTAGGATTGTTCCTGTCATTCCTGCTACCAAACCATAAACACAGAACTTTTTAATAATATCATGATCTTCATATCCTAATGCTCTTAAAGTTCCTGCATTAATTCTTTCTTCATCAACAAATCGTGTCATCGTTGTAAAAGTAACTAACGCCGCAACGAAATATAGAAACACTGGGAATATTTTAGCTAAAGAATCAACGATATCAGAAACGGTTTCATAGATCTTATAACCTTCTCCTCCCGGTATCTCACGTCTTGTATCGACATTATAAACCGGCATCGCTAATTTATCTAAAGAAGCTTTCGCTTCATCTAACTGTTCTTGATGATCAGCTATTTCTTGTTTAGCATTGGGTTCTTCTTGATTAAATTGGTTAAGTTTTTCAAGATATTCTTGTTCTTTTGTATCAAGTTGAGCTTTTGCTTTTTCTAATTGACTCACTCCACTTTGATATTCATTTTTAGCACTTTGTAATTGTATTTTAGCACTATTAATTTGTTTATTTCCTGTATCAAGTTGAGCATTTGCTTGAATTAAAGTCTGATTTGCTTTTTCTAGTTGTGATTTTGCATTTTGTAATTCAATTTGTTTAGTTGCTAATTGTTTTTTAACAGTTTCAATTTGTTGCATCCCACTTTTATAAGTTACCAAAAAAGTCTGGTATTCTTGATTAACTTGATCATATTTTGTTTGTAATGCCGTCAACTGTTGGCGCAGTTGGACAGCCTGTTCTTCAGGTAACGGTTGTGTTAAGGCTGCTTGAATTTGTTGAATATGACTTGATAAGTCATGAAGTCCAGTTTCATACTGTTGTTTTCCACTATTTAATTGACTTTCTTTTTCATTAACTTGTTTTAAAGCTTGATCATATTCTTGCATGGCTAATGATAATTGCTTATTTTTATCATCATAAGCCTTTAATCCACTTTGATACTCTTGTTGTTTTGTTTTTAATAAAGCTTCTTTTTGTTTTATTTGTACACTGGCTTCATTAATTTGATTTTGTGCTTTATTTAAGGTTTGCTGATTTGAAGCAATTTGACTTTTTGCACTATCAATTTGTTGATGAGCACTTTCTAATTGAAGGCGTGCATCTTCTAATTCATTTTTCGCTTGATCCAGCTTATTTTGGTTTTCATTAATCGTTTGGTTTGCTTGATCTTTGATAGATGATAATGATAACTGTGGCTGGTTAACTAATAACTTATTAAGTTCATTTTTATGTTTTTGAACTAATCGTTGATAGTCATCACCATAAGGATCTAAACCTTGTGTATCTTTAAAAGTAAGCTTTGCCATCATATAAACATCACTATCGAATACATCTTGACTCACAACACCAAAACTGTCTAAGGACCCTGTTCCCGCAGTTGTTTGTCCTTTGTTTTCACTTGATAATATTTCTCCTGAATGAATATAGCCAACGACTTTAAACTTCGTTTGTGTTAATACTTTACTTCCTAAAGCGTCACTTTTTTCTTCAAAAGAAATAGTAGAATGAAGCGGATATTGATCTTGATATTTATCATCAATCGCAATTTCATTTTTACTTTTAGGCATTCTTCCTTCAACAACTTGATATTGAGAAATCTTTTGTGGTTTAGAAAACAATCTAAAACTTGTATCACTGTTTTTAACCACCACATCCTTCAGATATAGATATTCAATATCTTTGATATTCTTTGCTTTTTCAATGACCTTTTGATCATCTTTTCTAATTCCATAATCACCAATAACCGTTAAATCACTTACATTTAATTGATTAAAGTAATGTTTACCGGTTGAACGCATATCCGGACCGGTTACAAACAATCCTACAAGAGCAAAGGATCCAAGTGCCATCAATAACATGATTGAAAAAAATCTTCCTAAAGAATGTTTAAATGAAGCTTTAATATCTTTCCATAAAGTTTTCTTCATGCTATTCACCTACCATTCAATATCTTCAATTTTTGTAGGATTTTTATTAATGTCGATTGATTTAACTCTGGCATCATGCATTCTAATAACACGATCAGCCATCGGCGCTAAAACCCCATTATGCGTAACAATAATCACTGTCGCACCTTGTTTTCGAGACATATCTTGTAAGATTTTTAATACTTGTTTACCCGTATTATAATCAAGCGCTCCTGTCGGTTCATCACATAATAATATCTTTGGATTTTTAGCAACCGCCCTCGCAATAGCGACACGTTGTTGTTCACCACCTGATAATTGGGCTGGAAAATTGTTGATCCTGTTGCCTAAACCTACATCTTGAAGTACCTGTACTGGATCTCTGGCATCTTTGACAATTTCAGATGCAAGTTCTACATTTTCCTTCGCTGTTAAATTCGTGACTAAGTTGTAAAATTGAAAAACAAAGCCAACATCTTTTCTACGATAAGTTGTGAGTTGCTTACGATTGAAACGTGCAATATTTTTACCATCAATAATCACATCACCTGATGTATTCGTATCCATCCCACCAAGAATGTTCAAAACAGTAGATTTACCTGCTCCCGACGAACCTAAAATAACGACCAGTTCACCTTTTTCAATTTGAAAATTAATATCATGATTAGCAATGACTTCACTATCGCCCATTTGATATTTTTTATAACTATGAATCATCTCTATATAGCTCATACGTTTCTCCTTTCTCGTCTTAAATAGACAACGTGTTGATTTAAGACTAAAGATATAGTAAAATAAGATTAGAAAAGAATCAATAATCACATTTTATAGAAATGTTCATTTAAGGAGAATGTTATGAAAAGACAAACAGAAACAAAACCACTTATTAAACAAGCTTTTACTATTTTAATGAATGAAAAGGGATTTCATAATTTAACAGTCAGTGATATTACTAGAAAAGCAGGTATTAATCGAGGAACTTTTTATCTTCATTACGTTGATAAATATGATTTATTAGAACAACTAGAAACTCAATTACTCGATGATTTAACAGAAATTCTTTTAAAAAAATATGATAATCAATTTTCAAACCCTAAAGAAATCATTCCTTATCAAGCTATTTTAAATGCTTTATATTATGTCAAAGATGATTTCGATTTTATTCATGTCCTCATTAGTGAAAAAGGAGATTATTCATTTGTTAATAGATTTAAAGAATTACTCCAAGAATCAATGAAAGAAGGTATAAAAAAAACAGGTATCCTTCAATATTCAATGAAAGGTTTACCTGAAGACTACGCTAATGAAATATTATTAAGCAGTACCGCCGCAGTTATTTTATTATGGATCAAAAAAGGAGGAACTGATTCTCCTGAAGAAATCGCTCATATTGTCAATCAATCAAAAGATATTTCTCCTTATGAACTGCTTATATAAAAAGATGGTATCTACACCATCTTTTTATGTCTTAGCATCATGATTTTAATTATCCGATCTCGATTATATCTTTGCATCATAACAAATATTAAATCAAACAGAGCTGCCATAATAGAAGTGATGATAAAAACAGGATAAACCCCAAACCAATAACCCGCTATAATGGGTATAAAGCTAAAAACAACAATCACTTCATGGACCAATTCCGCTTGAGTCATACTTTGTGCTATTTCATCTAAAGAATGCTTTTTCATATCAAACTGATCAACATCATAAGTAGGCATTCTATCTTTCCATTTCTTTACTTTGAGCTTTCGATATAATCTTTTTTCAAATTGACGTATTTGAAACCAACGTTTATGATAATCAACTCTATTTTTCATAGTCACACTAAAAATAAGTCCTACTATAAGTCTCATGATAAAATGATAAAAACAAGTACCAAAAGTAATCGCTAATGTTAGAAATATCTTATTTAGTGTAGTTTGGTATAAATAAATAAAACTTATAGTTATAAATAATAAAATTATTGTTATCAATTTAAGTAATTTTGCCATGATCGCCTCTTATTTATTTTGATAGTATTTATATTTTGCAAGCTTTGTATCTTGATCCATATAAGGTAAAAAGTCAATGATACCATCAACTACAGGAAAAATCTGATAAACTAATTCCCACATTTCCTTATCTTCATAAATTTTAATCTTTACTTGTCTTATTGTTTCTAATGCTGATAAATCAGATTCTACTTCAAAATATAAATGACTCCCTTGGGTTTTATTAACAGGAATATTTAATTCTGTTAATCTTTTTTGTAATCTTTTATATTGTCCAGAAATAAGTACATATTGTTGTTTCATATTCACCATATAGCAAACGAGAAACTAATCAGTTTCTCGTTCAATTCTTTCCTCTTTTATAATATCATAAAGCATCGTACTTTCATCTTTTAAGACATGTTCTTTCAATAGTTTAACTTGTACTGTTAAACGTGTACGTCCAAATTCAATTTCAATTTGATCTCCCACCTTCAATTTAGTTGATGGTTTAGCAATCTTACCATTCACTTTAACACGTTCACTTTGGGATATTTCTTTAGATAAAGTACGTCTTTTAATAATTCTAGAGACTTTTAAAAATTTATCTAATCTCATCTTATTCACTCATAACAGCAGTAATTGCTGGCACAACTTGTTTTTTACGAGAAATGACACCTTTTAATGTTCCTTGACTATCTTCAAGAGTCACATTAAATGCTTTTTCTACTAATTCTGGATGAGGTCCTCCAACAAAGATTTCACTATTACTATTAATAATATCTGTTAATAATAATAACGCAAATTCTAAGTTATTATCCTTAGCAAACTGATTCATATAAGCTAACATATCAGCCTTATAAGGCATAAATCCTTCAATATCCATTGAGTTCACTTGCCCTACTCCTACAGTAGCGTCTTCAAAACTGAATTTTTTGAAATCAGAGTTAAAGATTTCTTCAACACTCTTACCTACTAAAGAAGTTCCTGCTTTAAACATATCCATAGCAAATGTTTCAATATCAACACCAGCAATTTTAGCAAGTTTCTTAGCAGTTTTTGTATCAACTGGAGTACATGTAGGTGATTTGAATAATAATGTATCAGAGATAATAGCTCCAAGTAAAATACCAGCAATTTCTTTTGGCATTTCTACATCATTTTCTTCAAAACATTTATTAACAATTGTTGCTGTTGAACCTAAAGGTTCACCTCTAAAGAATAAAGGACCTACAGTTTGAATATCAGCAACACGATGGTGATCGACGATTTCTAGAATATCTGCTTCTTCAATACCTGGAATAGATTGTCCTCTTTCGTTATGATCAACTAAAACAACTTTTTTTCTTAATCCTTTTAATAAAGCAAAACGAGAAATACTTCCTACACAACGATTATTTAAGTCAACAACAGGATAAGCACGATATCTTGTTTCTGACATGACTTCTTTTACATAATCTAATGTATCATCAGTAGAGAATAATTTAATATCTCCTTTTTGCATAACATATTCAACCGGAATAGATTGAATAATTTGTTGCGATGTATGATAAGTATTAAAAGCAGTTGAAATAACTGAAATTTTATTTTCTTTTAAGACTTCTAACATTTTCTTTTCTACAGTTAATGATCCTGTAAGGATGATTAATGAAGGATGAGCATCAATAATACTTTCAATTGCTTCATCACGATCTCCACCTACAATAACAACATCTTCTTGTTGAATACGTTTTTTAGCTTCTTCACCACGCATTGCAGCAATGTGAATATTACCATTAATTGTCTTTAAATCTTCATTCAAGTAGATTACATTAGCTTCTAATGTATCAATCACATTTTCAATAGGTGTTTTTGCATCTTTTAAAACACTTGAATCCCAACGATCCATGTATCCTTCAATAATATTACTTGTTGAAAGTAAACCTAATAATTGACCATGATCATCTAAGATTGGTGCAGATTTTAAATTTTGTTGTTTTAATAAATACCAAGCTGTCTTTAATGTTAATTCTTTTGAAAAAACAGTGACTTTATCATAGTTTAAATCTTCTACTTTTTGTTTTACTGTTTTTAATAAAGCAGGTGTTTCAATACCAAAATACTTTAATACATATTCTGTTTCACGATTGACATCACCTAATCTAACAGGTACAGCTTGATAACGATTTAATGCATTTAATAAATAACTATAACCAATTGCTGAACAGATACTATCTGTATCAGGGTTACGATGTCCACTTACATAAACTAATTCGCTCATTTTTTACTCCTTATTTATCCATTTTCTTTAAATAACGATATACTGTTGGTTCAGAAACAGCTAATTTTTCAGCAACTAACACAATTGCTCCCTTAACTTTAAATGTTCCTTTTTCTTGTAAATATTTAACAACTTTAATCTTTTCATCAACATTTAAACGTTCTGCTAAGAAATAACTTGGGAATCCCATCTTTTCTAAGCATTCTTTTATATACATATCAATCATTTCATCTAAAGGAGAAGATAAGATTTCTACTGGATTATCCATTTTAAATTCAATATCTTTTTCTTCTTTCACTCCTAAGATTTTCTTAATTGTTGATGTTAAATACTCTAAGTCAGAAATATTAACATTAATACATAGCATTCCTACTGGCATTTCTTTATTGCCTTCTTTAATAAAGTAAGTCGCTGCTCTCATTAACTTTCCATCAGCCCCTACTGTTTTATAGTTCATTACATATTCATGTTTTAAATATTGTTTTTCTTCTAAATAATGCAAAGACAAGTTTGAAAGTTTTGCGCCAACTTCTCTACCTGATATATGATTATTCGCAATAGCAACAATTTCTTGTTCTTTGCTTGTCAAATCATGTAAAGCAATTTCGCAGTTATCTCCTAATGCTTTACCTAAAAAATCTACAAGTTTAGCATAAGGTTCCAAATATTTATACATAGGCTCCTCCTTTTTTTATCATAATAATAAATGATTCTATGTTATTTTATCATAATAAAAAATTATATCAATGATTATTACTGATAAATAAAAGCCCTTATTGGGCTTTTAAATAATCATATAAATTAATACCATGCTTCATTGCATATAATACATGATCAGGATCTTTAATATTTTTTACTTTTTCTTCTAAGATTGTCGCAATATAACGTTCATCATCATCTAAAATCATGGGCCAATAAAAATAAAACTCACTACCATCATGAAAGATAAACTTAAAATCCGGAACATAGATTTCATACGCTAAAGGACTTCCCATCTTCATATATCTTTTAGAAACAATGATAGAAACTTCTTTGATATTCTCATAAGCACAATGATGAACATATTTATCTTCATGATGTAATAAAACAGCAATGTGATAACAAAGATGTTGATAAAAACCTTTTCTTTGATAATAAGTAATCCCATCTTGTAAGAATTCTACTGATTGATCTAGTCCTTCATCAAGCATCATTGATGAAGTTTGCTTAAAGTTGAAACCAAAAATAAGCATTAAAAATACTAATACAACAAGAACTAATACTATCCAAAAATATTTTTTATCAATAGGAAACCATTGAAGAGTCATATAACTAACAATGATAATTCCTGGCAAAGTATACAGTAATTCTCTTAAAGCTAATGAAGAAGTAAGTTTTCTTCCTAAAGATACTGTAGGTGTTGTTTTTTGATAACCTAGATAGGTTTTCTTTTGTTCATGAATGTTTTCTAGTGCTGGTAAAACCGGTAAATTTTTATCTTTATACTTTTTAACCTGCTTTTCTATCTCTTTTAAACCTTCAATTTGTTTATTTAAGTGAATTTCATTAATTCTTAAACATTCATCAAATGAAACAGTCCCCGCAATAATTCCTTTTACATCATCAATAGAAATATTTAAATTTCTTAAAAACTTAACTAACTGTAAAGTTTGCACATCCTGTTCGCTATAATTACGATAACCATTTTCATCTCTTGTAGGATGAACAAAACCTTCTTTTTCATAATAAAAGATAGTGTGTTTACTGAGGCCTAATACTTGTTCTAATTCTTTTGTTTTCATTTTAACTTCCCCCTTCAACACCGTTATAGACTATAGAGTCACTTTATAGTCAACTCTTTTCTTTATTATAACAAAAAAAGGAACGAAATCGTTCCTAGTTATTGTAATCATCTTCGATTGTACTATCGTCATCATCTTCAACTTCTTCAGATTCTTCTTCATCATTATAAATATCATTCATATCAATATGAACTTCATTGAATTTATGACGAGATCTTAAATCCCAGTTATTTTCACCAGTTGTAATGAAACGACCATCTAAAGTAATATTTGTATAAAATAAAGATTCTTTTTCTTCTGCTTCTTCTTCACTAAAACCTTTAACTTCACTTACTTCTTGCCATAATTTATAGAAATTCATTGCTTTTTTCTTTTTAGACATTAATTCAAAAGCAACATCAACCATAGACATATTTTTTTCCATTTTCTTTCTCCTTACATTTTTTCAGGTGCACTGACACCAATAAGTTCAAGTGCATTTTTCATAGTTATTTTTGTAGCTTGTACTAAAGATAAACGTTGTGATGATAATTCCATGTTTTCTTGATCAATAACATAACAATCATTATAGAAACTATGGAATAATTGTGCAAGTTTTTGAATGTAGTTAGCAATCTTATGAGGACTACGAGATTTAGCACTATCAATAATTTGATCTCTAAATTCATTAATATGTTTAACAAGTTCAATTTCTTTATCATTAACTAATAATTCATAATGATCTGTCACTTGAACGTTATTTTCTTTTGCTTGTCTTAAAATTGAACACATTCTTGCATGAGCATATTGTGCATAATAAACTGGGTTTTCATTTGATTTAGACTTAGCTAAAGCAATATCAAAATCATATGGTGTATTAGCTGCTTTTGCGACAAAGAAATAACGTGTAGCATCTACTCCAATGTCTTCAATTAAGTCTTTAATTGTAACAGCGTTACCTGTACGTTTAGACATCTTTACAACTTCACCATTTTCAACCATTCTTACCATTTGAATAATATCAATTGTGAGTTGATCACTATTATATCCTAAAGCTTGAATTGCTGCTTTCATACGATTAATGTATCCATGATGATCAGCTCCTAATAAATCAACCAAATATTCATATCCTCTATCTAATTTATTTAAATGATAAGCAATATCAGGTGTTAAATACGTATAACTTCCATCACTTTTAATTAATACACGGTCTTTATCATCACCAAATTCAGTTGATTTAAACCATAAAGCCCCTTCGCTTTCGTATGTATAACCAGCTGCTTTTAATTTTTCAATAGTTGGGACAACTTTATTTTCAGTATATAAAGTTGTTTCAGAAAACCAAACATCAAAAGATACTCTAAATTCATTTAAAATATCTTTAATCTTTTGTAATTCAAATTCAGTTCCTTCTTTTCTAAAGAAAGCAATTGTTTCTTCTTCACTTGTATGAAGATATTGATCACTATATTTTTCTTTGATTTTTAAAGCAATATCTTTAATATCTTGACCATGATAACCATCACTTGGCATATTAGACTCTAAGCCAAAAGCTTCACGATAACGTGCATTTAATGATAAAGCAAGATTATAAATTTGATTACCAGCATCATTAATATAATATTCTCTTGTTACATCATATCCTGCTGCATCCATAATACGACAAATACTATCTCCTACGGCTGCTCCTTTAGCGTGACCTAAATGTAAATCACCTGTTGGATTAGCTGAAACAAATTCCACATTATATTTTGTTCCTTGTCCATAATTTGTTTTTCCATAATCATCTTTTTGATCTAATACTTCTTTAATAATGGCTGTCATGACATCTTTTTTCATGAACATATTAATAAATCCAGGACCTGCAATTTCAATTGATTCAATGTTTGCACTTTCTTTATCCACTGCTTCAATTATAGCTGAAGCAATTTCTCTTGGATTTTTTCTTAATAACTTTGTCAGTTGCATTGCTATATTTGTTGAATAATCACCATGAGCTTTATCTTTTGGAATTTCAATTACAATTTTTGATAAATCATAATCTTCAACAAAACCACATTTAATAATTGCTTGTTTAAATGCTTCTTTTAATGCATTTTCTATCTTATTTGTTGCCATTGTGTCCCTCCTATCTTTAGTTTGCTATAATCGTTATTACGTTACCATTAACCCTTGATAAAGTCAATCTTTTTTAACTTAAACTAATGGTGCAAAAACTCTCAATATTACTTCAAATAATCCTCTAAATCTTCCCGTTTCTACTTCTTTTAAAGTAATTTCATGACTTTTTGAAATAGAATCTAGAAAATCTTGTTTCATTTTCATAATTTCAGGACTTTTATATAAATATAAACCACATTCAAAATGCAAATATAAACTACGATAATCTAAGTTAATTGTTCCTACTGTAGCCACCTTATCATCACATACAAAGTTTTTAGCGTGATTAAATCCTGGTGAATATTCATAAATTCTTATACCATTTTTTACTAATGTTGGATAATAAGATCTTGTCATCTTAAAAACTATCTTTTTATCAGGTATTCCTGGGGTACAAATACGTACATCTACTCCTCTTTTTACCGCATTAATTAAAGCCATTTGTAATGCATTTGTTAAAATCAAATAAGGACTATCAATATAAAGATAATCATGAGCTTGATTAATCATATTTAAATAAACCATTTCTCCTACCGGTTCTTCATCTAAAGGTGAATCACCATAAGGAATAATGTACCCATCTTGATGATATTGAAGCGGATTGTCTACTTTATAGACCGTATAGTCTTCTTGGCAGTGATTAGCCACATTCCATGTTTCTAAAAACATCTTACATAATGGCCAAACTGCACTTCCTTTAATCATGACCCCACTATCTTTCCAATGACCATATTTATCTCTTACATTAATATATTCATCAGCCAGATTATAACCACCACAAAAAGCTACTTTTCCATCAATAACTGTAATTTTACGATGATCTCGATTATTCATTACTAAAGAAACAAGCGGTACAAAAGGATTAAAAGCAACACTTTTAATACCATATTGTCTTAACTTTTGATAATAATGACGATCTAACATCGTAATACAACCCACATCATCATACATAAATCTTACTTCTACGCCTTCTTTTACTTTTTCTTTTAAGATTTCTAAAATACCATCAAACATCTTTCCTTCATCAACGATAAAGTATTCCATAAAGATAAAACGTTTTGCTTTTTTTAATTCTTCTAACATTTGTGGATAAGCTTGGTCACCTAAAGAAAAATAAGTCACTTCATTATTTTGATACATTGGAAAAGTTTGGCTTGCAAGATAACGCATTTGACCTTTAACATCTTGATCTTCAATGACATCTATACACTCTTTGTCTACAAATTGTTTACTATAAGATAACTGTTTTTCAAACGCTAATCGCATTTTCTTCGCTGGTTTTTTATTACCAAACAATAAATATAAAGAACCGCCAAATACTGGAAAAGATAAAATCAAGATAATCCAGACAATTTTATATCCATTTTCATCATCTTTATTCACAATATAAAGTACCGCAACAAAACTAAGCAAAGTCATCAAATACGTCAATATTCTCGATATTCTACGCATTGATACAAGTAGTAAAATAATCCAACAGACTTGTAATAATATTAAAAAGGCAGAAACAATAAGTCTATTAGTTAATAATTTCTTTGACTGTTTCATTTTCATACTCTGTTTCATCATGATACTCCTTATAAGTTAATAAAACATAAGCCTCATTAATTACATGTTGATGATCATAGTTTGTATACTTCATCTTAATACCATTTTTTTTATCAATCATATGTAATAAAGATGTCAGTTCAATCATGCCATAATCTGTAGCGTAATGATTCATCACTTTTTTATTTTTAACTAACTTTAATTTTGACATACCATGTTTTAAAATAACATGTTCTTCATGTAATTCAATTTGTATAATTTGATCTTGATCTTGAAACGAAATAACTGTAAGTTGGGGTGTTTGTTCAATTTCACCTATTCCTTGACATTTCATTGTTTCTTGATGATCTTCATACTTAAAAATACTTTTGTATTGTACTGTTATTTGTTTTTTCATTATATCACCGTGCATATTATAGCATAAATTGGTAAGAATGAAATTGGTGATCATAATGAGGAAAATAGGAAAATTTGTTATTTATTGTTGTATTAGCATAGTAGCGACATTAGGTATTCTTTATAGTGTTGCCTATTTAAAAGGGGAACCTGATTTAAATAAGAATCGTTATATAAAGTTATATGATCAAAATAATAAACTTTATTATCAAAATATTAATGATTATAGTGGGCAATACGTATCATTAGATCAAGTCAGCCCCTATTTTAAAAAAAGTATTGTCGCTATTGAAGATCAAAGATTTTATCAACATCATGGTTTTGATATCAAAGGGATCTCCAGAGCAATTAAAACAAACATTATGAATCAAAAAAAGAGCCAAGGAGCCAGTACCATTTCTCAACAGTATGCTCGTTTACTCTATTTAACAAATGAAAAGACATGGACGAGAAAAATCAAAGAAGCTTTTTTAACTATGCAGTTAGAAACTCATCTTTCTAAAGATGAAATATTAGAAGGTTATATCAATAATGTCTATTTTGGTCATGGTATCTATGGTATTGAAAATGCTGCCCATTATTTTTATAACAAAAAAGCAAAAGATTTAAACCTTAATGAAGCAACCATCCTTGCTGGTGTTATTAATGGTCCAGGTTACTATTCACCCCTGTTACATCCAAATAGTGCTAAACAAAGACAAAAATTAGTACTCAACGCTATGGTTAAACAAAAAATGATTTCTAAAAAGAAAAGTCATCAAGTTGCTGGAAGTAAACTTTCTCTTGCTTCCAGTCATCAGATTCAAGAAAATATGTCTACTTATTACTATAAAGATGCTGTCATTCAAGAACTTAAAAGTCTTGGTTTCTATCATCAAAAGTATTTAAATAAAGGACTCAATATCTATACCGCTCTTAATCCTGATTATCAAAAAGCCCTTAATCAAAGTATTAAAGATCAAAACATCACTTCCAACATTCAAACAGCTTTTATTATTACTCAACCTAAAACCAGTCAAATCCAAGCATTAGTTGGTGGTAAAGATTACAATCTTTCCCAATATAATCGCGTATTAAAATGTAAAAGACAAATTGGCAGTACCATGAAACCTTTTCTTTACTATCTTGCTTTAGAAAATGGTTTTAATCCAACCACCAAATTTATGTGTGAACCGACAACCTTTAAACTAAAAGATGGTACTACCTATGCCCCTGCTAACTTTAATAATAAATACGCCTATAAAGAAATTACCCTTGCCCAAGCCATTGCTGTAAGCGACAATATTTATGCTTTAAAAACTCATTTATTTTTAGGAACCAATACTTTGTATCAATTCCTCAAAGATTTTCATTTTCCTGTTAAAAACAACGCTTCTTTAGCTCTAGGAACATTATCAACGAATATCTATGACTTATCTAACGCTTATAATACCATTGCTCATCATGGTCAATATAAACCTATCTATACAATTAAATATATTAAAGATCATCAAGGACATATACTCTATCAAAATAAAGAAAAACCTATTCAAAAACTAGATCAAACTACCTGTTTATTACTCTCTCATCTTTTAACTGGCACTTTTAATAATCAGTTTTCTACTTATTTAAATGCCACTATGGGTCAATATCATCTTGATTTTCCCGTTGCCTGTAAAACCGGAAGCACTGACTATGACAACTTAATTGTAGGTTATACTCCTGATATCTTAATTACAGGATGGTCTGGCTATGACGATAACCAAAAAATCATTAATGATCAAGAAAAACAACTTGTTAAAAATATCTTTATTGATATGATGAGACATAGCGCAACCAAAAAGAAGCCAACCTGGTATAAAGCCAATTCACATATTATCAAAATTGCTATTAATCCACTTACTGGAGAAAACGATGAAAATGGGATTATTTATTGGTTTAAAAAAGAATAACGCTTAGAAATCATTCTAAGCGTTATTTATTATTTAATTCTTAAAGCTCTTGTGGCATTCAATACAGCCAGTACCATGACACCTACATCAGCAAATATCGCAATCCACATATTAGCAATACCTAAAGCACCTAACACTAAACATACTGCTTTGACAGTTAATGCAAAAACAATATTTTGTTTTACAATCTTTAATGTTTTTCTAGATATTTTCATTGCTTGAGAGATTTTAGCTGGATCATCATCCATTAATACAATATCTGCTGCTTCAATTGCTGCATCACTACCAAGGGCTCCCATGGCAATTCCAATGTCCGCTCTTGATAAAACGGGTGCATCATTAATACCATCTCCAACAAAAGCTAATTTATCTTTTTCACCTTTTTGTTGAAGTAATCGTTCTACTTGTTCTACCTTATCTCCAGGTAATAATTCACTATGATATTCATCCAAACCAACTTGATTAGCTACACGTTGAGCTGCATTTTCACTATCACCTGTCAACATGACAGTCTTTATACCTTGATGTTTTAATCCTGTAATAGCTTCTTTTGTTGTTTCTTTGATGACATCAGAAATAACAATACATCCGGCATATTTTTGATCTACAGCAATATAAACCACAGTTCCTTCATCATGAACTTGATCAACTACTATATTTTCACGTTTCATGAGTTTCATGTTACCTCCAAAGACAACATGACCATCAACTGTAGCTTGTACTCCATGACCAGCAATTTCTTGAATATCTTTTACTAAATCATTATCAATCTTTTGTCCATATGCTTTCTTTAAACTTAAACTAATTGGATGATTAGAACCACTTTCTACATAGGCTCCATAATATAATAAACTATTTTGATCATATCCTGCACTTGGATAAATTCCAGTTACTTCAAACACACCTTTAGTAAGTGTTCCTGTTTTATCAAAAACAATACATTTTGTACTTGCGAGTGCTTCTAGATAATTTGACCCTTTAACAAGAATACCATTTGTTGAAGCACAACCTATTCCCCCAAAAAAACTTAATGGAATAGAAATAACAAGGGCGCAAGGACAACTAATAACCAAGAATGTTAATGCACGAATAATCCAATCTTGTACTCTTGGTGGTTGACCCATTACCAGTAATACAAGAGGTGGAATGATAGCTAAAGCCAAAGCACTATAACATACAGCTGGGGTATAGTATTTAGCAAATTTAGTAATAAAGTTTTCTGATCTTGATTTTTTCATGCTTGAGTTTTCAACTAAATCAAGAATTTTAGATACTGTTGATTCACCAAACTCTTTAGTTGTTTTAATAGTAAGTACACCGGTCATATTAACACAACCACTTACTACTTCATCACCTACTTTAACATCACGTGGTACACTTTCACCTGTTAAAGCACTGGTATTTAAAGAAGCATGTCCTTCTTTTACAATTCCATCAATAGGTACTTTTTCACCTGGATGAACAATGATTTCACTTCCAATTTGAACATCATCAGGGTCTACTTTTTCTAATTGACCATCAACCATTATATTAGCGTAGTCTGGTCTAATATCCATTAAAGCTGCAATATTCTTTCTACTTTTACCTACGGCTACACTTTGGAATAATTCTCCAATTTGATAGAAAAGCATAACCGCAACGCCTTCTTTGAAATCACCTAAGCCTATCGCTCCGACTGTCGCAACAGCCATTAAAAAGTTTTCATCAAAGACTTGCTTATTTAAAATCCCTTTGAAAGCTTTCTTTAAAATATCATACCCAATAACAAAATAAGCCACTAAATACAATGCTATTTCTACATATTGATTTAATTTTGTTGTATAGCTAAGTATTGTCACTACAATTAATATTACAATTGAAATAATAATTCTTTGTAATATCTTTTTTTGTTTTTTATTCATTAAAAATCACCCTTTATAAATAAATTTCACAATCATCTTCAACTGCTTTACAGTTTTTAAGAACCTCTTTCATCACTTCTTTTTCATCGACACCATCTTCAAATTCAACTTTTAATTTTAAAGTCATAAAACTTAAAGTAGCATCTTTAACACCTTTCGTATTTTTTGTTGCTTCTTCCATTTTTGCTGCACAGTTTGCACAATCTACTTCTACTTTATATGTTTTTTTCATTTTTATTTTCTCCTTATTCTTCAACATGTTCCATTCCCATGGAAATAATATTACGGACATGATCATCATCCAATGAATAGAAAATAATCTTTCCATCTCTTCTAAACTTCACTAATTTGGAATCTTTTAAGATTCTAAGTTGATGACTAACCGCTGATTGAGAAAGTCCTAGAATTTGTGCGATATCCCCAACACAAAGTTCACTTTCAAATAAAGCATAGAGAATCTTAATACGTGTAGAATCTCCAAATACTTTAAATAACTCAGCTAAATCATATAGATATTCGTCATCAGGTTGTTTTTCTAACACACGATTAACAAGTTCTTCATGTGCTACAAGAAAATCATTTTGACTATCTGCCATTCAATCACCCTTTCTCATATGAACATATCTTCATATATAAATATATACATATATGTATTCATTGTCAATAGGATTGGTTATAATTCTTGACTTTATAAGTTAGTTTGTGCTAACTTATATATGAAGTTAGACATCGCTAACCAAAGGAGGAATAAAATGAAAGTCGTATTTGCATCAAGAACTGGAAACGTTGAGTCTATTGTTGATCGTTTAGGCGTAGACGCTTTACAAATTCAAGATGGTAGTGAAACAGTCAATGAAGATTATATTATCTTTACTTATACTGATGGATATGGAGATGTCCCTATGGAAGTAGAAGATTTCTTAAAAGGAAATAGTGAACACTTAAAAGGTGTTGTTGTTTCTGGGGATACTGGATATGGGGAAGCATATTGTCAGGCAGGTGATAAGATTGCTGAAGAATATCATGTTGAATGTTTATATAAAGTAGAAAATGATGGAACAGATGACGATATTGAAGAAATTAAAAAATTAATTCAATAATGTTAGCTCATCAAAAAGAGTTTGAAACTTTATTAGTCAAACACTGTGCTTGTGTCTTACAAAACTTAAAAGTAGCGAATATGTTTCATATTCCCTGCTTTAAGTTTTCTAATCTCAAAGAATTAGTTGATTTATATAATAAGAAACTTCATCGTTTTCATCTATCTATTCGTTTATTTTATACCGGTAAAAAAAGAGTAACGATTTATCTATATCAAGAAGACTATTTATCTTCTTTATTAAATCACACACAAATTCATTCTTTTTTATGCCAGTATGATTATCCTTTAGATCATCTTGATCATACCTTAGACCACTTAGAGTACCGTTTAAACCAATATGAGGAGTACCCTCATGAAATTGGTCTCTTTCTAGGTTATCCATTATGTGATGTTTTAGGGTTTATTCACCATCAAAAATGTCAATACTGTGGATATTGGAAAGTATATAAGAATGTTCAAGATAGTTATCATCTATTTTGTCAGTTTGATCAGTGTATTAAACAAATAAATGATGAATATAGTCAAGGTAAAACGATTGAACAACTTATTATTTGTTAAAAAGAAAAGGAGAAAACAATGAGTAAAATTAAAACTATTTATGCTCGTGAAATTTTAGATTCACGTGGTAATCCAACTGTTGAAGTTGAAGTCACATTAGAAAATGGTGCTTTTGGACGCGCAAGTGTTCCTAGTGGTGCTTCAACAGGAATTCATGAAGCTGTAGAATTAAGAGATAACGATAAAAATCGTTATTTAGGTTTAGGTGTTTTAAATGCTGTTAAAAATGTCAACGATGTCATTGCACCTGCATTAGTAGGATATGATGTTTTTGATCAACGTGCTATTGATCAAGCCATGATTGAATTAGATGGAACTGAAAATAAAGGGAAATTAGGAGCTAACGCTATTTTAGGTGTTTCTTTAGCTGTTGCTAAATGTGCCGCTAACAGTTTAAATATTCCATTATATAAATATATCGGTGGAACAAACAGTCATGTTCTTCCTACACCAATGATGAATATTATTAATGGTGGTGCTCATGCTGATAATAACGTTGATTTCCAAGAATTCATGATTATGCCAGTTAATGCTCCATCGTTTAAAGAAGCTATTCGTATGGGAGCAGAAGTTTTCCATTCATTAAAAGCCGTATTAAAAGCAAAAGGATTAAATACTGCTGTTGGTGATGAAGGTGGTTTTGCTCCAAATTTAGCTTCTAACGAAGACGCAATTAAAACGATTTTAGAAGCAATTGAAAAAGCTGGGTATAAACCTGGTGAAGATGTTAAATTAGCTATGGATGTTGCTTCTTCTGAATTCTATAAAGATGGTGTTTATACTTTACCTGGTGAAAACAATAAATCATTTACTTCTAAAGAATTAGTTGATTTCTATGTAGAGTTATGTGATAAATATCCAATTATTTCTATTGAAGATGGTCTTGATCAAGATGATTGGGAAGGTTGGGATTATTTAACTGAAAAATTAGGTAAAAAAGTACAATTAGTTGGTGATGATTTCTTTGTTACAAATACAAAACGTCTACAAAAAGGAATTGAACGTGGTGTCGCTAATTCTATCTTAATTAAAGTTAATCAAATTGGTACTTTAACAGAAACATTAGAAGCCATTCAAATGGCTCAAAAAGCAAACTATACTGCTGTCATCTCACATCGTTCTGGTGAAACAGAAGATACAACGATTGCTGATATTGCCGTTGCTACAAATGCCGGACAAATTAAAACAGGTTCTGCTTCTAGAACAGACCGTATTGCTAAATACAATCAATTAATTAGAATTGAAGATGAATTAGGTAAACAAAGCGTTTATAGTAGTTTAGATGGTTTTTACCAATTAAAAAAATAAAGATAATGAAATAACATATGTAAAGGGGTTACTGCTAACAGTAACCCCTCTTTTAATTAAAATATCTTTCTAAAAACAGTCCTTACAAAAGGTCCTACAAAAAATAATTGTAAACATAGTGCCATAGGAAAGCATTCAACCATCAGTTTTAGCCATATAAAAAAGCAATCTGCCCCTATACCATGATGTATCATAGTCGCAAATAAAGTTATCACAGGGACAATTTGGCATACAGTTAAACATTGTATTAATAAGGTCATAAAAATAGGTGATATTGTTTTGAAATCTATCATCTTTCTTGCAGTCTTTATTGATCTATCCGTCATAACAAAAAAGATCAATAAGAAAACAACGACATATTCTAGCCACATCTCTTTTATTGCCATATAAAAGACTTGGCTATTTAGCGTTCCTAATTGAATCGAAAGCGTATAAATTGTCATACAAAGCACCATTAAAAAAACCATAAAAATAGTAAAAATGAAACTTTGAAATTTTGTTTTTGGCATCATCTGTCTCCTCCTTGTTCTTAAAACAAAAAACGACATCAAATATCAATGAATAGCCACCAGACAATAGCTATACGATATTTAATGTCGTTATTTTATTTCATATTCAATTTTACGTGTCTTATCGTATCATAAACTTAAAATTGACGTAAGCAGATTTTTTAATCATTTACATTCTTTAAGGCTTCATCCATAGGGACCTTCTTAATTCTTCTCATTTGAGTAATTGATACCACAAAGTATGTTATCATTGTCATCACAAACATCTTAATATAAATAGTAGAAGGCATATAGAATGTTAACCAGCCTGAAAAATCAGCTAACATAGCTCGATAGATTGCATCTATCACTACTCTTGACAAATATAATGAAGCAAGGGTAGAAATGACAACAACCCATGTTGTCGCTGTTAAATAAAGACGATTAATCTCTTTATTTTCATAACCTAGAATTTTAACCATTGAAATTGCATTTTTATTCTTTTCAACAATAATCTTAGATAACAAGTAAATTAATAAAGCAAATAAGATAATAGCAAAAACATCAACTAAATAGAACATTTGTCCCATTGAGACATCTAATTGTCTTGATAATTTTGTTAAGTCATCTTTTGTAATGGTTGTAGCGATAAATCGATCATCAATATCTTTGATCTTATGATTTGAAAAATAACCATTTGGCACGTAAACATCAAAAGTATCTTGATATTGCTTTTCATTCATCCAAATTGATAATGCTGCTTGATAATGGTAAACACCGGCAACCTTAAATTTATACTTTTTACTTCCATATTTTTGTTTCAAAGTAATCGTATCACCTTTTTTTAGTTGATATTTATCACTGTAGCCATCACTAATCATAACCCCTTTATTTTTCCATTTAATATCAACATAATCACTATTCTTTTTAACACCATAAACACTTATTTCATCATTACTTTGACTATGCATTGCCTTTAATGTTGTTGCATAATAACCTTCTGCTCCTTGAGTATCAGTTGGCATTGGTGCTTTTAAAACATATTGATAACGACTAATCATATTATCTTCTACTTCACTTTGATAGTGATTAAGTAATGGTGTCATCATCATACCAAACATAAGTAACACATTTGCAAAGAATATACCAACAAATAGAGTTAAATAACTTGGAATATTTTGGAAAATGATACGTAATCTAAAGCGATGGAAGAAACGTAATCTTTTAAGTGGTAATGTCTTTTTTGTTTGTGTTCTTTTAAAATCATGTCTTAAGAATTTTAATGGACTAAGTTGAAGTTTATAACTAATCATGATGACATTAATTACTAACATTAAAATAAAAGGAATGATCGTTGTTAGAACAAATGCTTCACTGTTAAATAAAGTTTTAAAGGTTGGTAAACTGTAACTTCCATAATACATACCAGCACAAACATCTTTCAATAATGTATAACCTAAAATATTTCCAACGACACAAGCAATCACTGTTACAATAAGCGGTAAACAAATATAAAATTTCAACAATTCCTTGCGACTATAACCTGAAGCTCTTAGTGTTCCAATTACTGATGCTTCACTAACAATAGTATTGTTTGTTGTTACTGCAAAGACAAAAGCCATAATGACAATTAAAATATAAAGTAAAACAACCATCATCGCTTTATCACTACCCATATCATCACCTGTAAACTTGATAGCTTGATTTAAATAGCGTGGTGTATATTCTTTAATCACTGTTTTACTATTTAATACTTTTAAAAAGTCATCTGATAAGTTTTTTTCTTTCGTTTCATTTTTAGGCTGCTTTTGATAACGCCAAGCATAACTATAATGTAAATGACTTTGACCAAAATCATCAAAAGCCTTGTTTGAGGTAATAGCTACCCCAAACTTGACAGCATCAAACATCATATCTCCATTATTAGAAAATAAAGCACTATAATCAGATAAAGCAACTAATCCAGAAATTTTAAATTTCTTATTTTTTACTGTAAGGTTATCACCTATTTCAAGATGATTATTAGTCGCATACATTCTATCAATAGCAATTTGATAATCATTTTGAGGAAGTTCTCCTGACATAATACATACTTTATTTATTTTTTTATTTTGTTTAAAAATATGTAAAGTGCTTTTGACTTCTTTTGTTTTTTCTTCTACAAAATAATGACGATATATTTTAACATCTTCTTTTTCTAATTCATTAAGCAACTGTTGATTTGCTTGTTGATAGAGTTCAAAATGCCCATTTTCAATATTATATTTTTCAAAACTTTGATTGTAACTTGTTAGCATACTGTTATCAGCAACTAAAAAGCCAGAAACAAATCCAATGGTTGCTACCATGAAAAGAAAAATAGCTAAATATTTACCCCATTCTTCTTTTAATAATCTCAAAATTCTTTTATTTAAAGGATTCTTCATGATTTCACCTACCATTCTAATGATGCAGCAGGCACTTTAGTTTCATTTTTATATTCTTTTAATATATGTCCATCCTTAAATAAAATGACTTGATCAGCCATTAATTTAATAGCATCATTATGAGTAACAATAATGATTGTATTACCATATTTTGAATTAACATCTTCTATTAATTTTAAAATTTCTTTCGATGTATGATAATCTAGTGCGCCCGTTGGTTCATCACATAATAAAATATCAGGATTTTTAACGATGGCTCTACCAATTGCCGTTCTCTGTTGTTGCCCACCAGATAATTGATTTGGTAATTTATAACGATGTTCATAGATTCCCAAAGTTTTCATTAAATCATCAATATCCAAAGGACTTTTACTTAAATAAGCCCCTACTTCTATGTTTTCCTTAACATTTAAATTAGGAATTAAATTATAAGATTGAAATACATATCCTAGATGCTGTCTTCTATATAATGTTAATGCTTTTTCTTTCATATCACTCATCGCATCACCATCTATGCTGACAACACCACTATCAGGAGAATCTATTCCTCCAATAATATTAAGTAACGTAGATTTTCCAGAACCAGATGGTCCTAATAATACACAAATGTTACCTTTTTCAATTGAAAAGTCTATCCCTTTTAATACTTCTGTTCTATTTTCTCCTTGTCCAAAACTCTTTTTCAAGTCTTGTATCTTAAGAAACATACTTACCCCTCCTCAATAGTTATCAATCGCTAACCGAAGGTGTTTAATAAAATGCTTTTTCAAGCATTTAAATAGTATAGGGAATATTATAGGTTAGCGACGTCTAACTTAATGTTATTTTACTCTCTCCCTGATTTCTTGTCAATATAACAAAAAAAGAAGTATTGCCTATCATGACAATACTTCATCTTTTAGTAAAGACGTAGATGAACTAATCGAAAATACAAATGTCGATGCATTATGAATAAAGGATGTTGTACTCACCGGTAATAAACCTATTGCCCCTAATACAATCAAACTACTATTCAACGCTACTATTTTTGTATAGTTTCGATGAATACGATTCATCAATAATTTTGATATTTGTTTAAAGACAACAATTTGTTCAAGATCAGAAGATGTAAGCGTCACATCAGCAAGTTCTCTTGCAATATCTGAACTATCTTGTAACGAAATAGAAACATCGGCTGAAGATAATGCTGGTGTATCATTCACACCATCACCGACCATAACTACCGTTCTCCCTTCTTCTTTTAGTTTCTTAACAAATTGAGCCTTATCTTCAGGAAGCACTCCTGATAAATATTCATCTATATCTAGCTCATCAGCAATAAATCGGGCTGCGTTTTCACAATCACCAGTTAACATCACAATATGACTAAAACCACTTTTTCTAAGGTCTTGTATTGTTTGTTTTGCTTCTTTTTTAAGGGGATCATAAATACTAATAATACCCGCTAATTGTCCACCAATAGCAAGATAGATAAGAGAACTTGCTCCCTCACTTTGAAGTTGATCAATCAATTGTTCAATTTCTTGCGTCTTTTCAATATTTTCATCTTCAAAAATAAAATGGTCGCTACCAATAACTGCTCTTTGTTCATGATAGATTGTTGCAATACCATGGGCAATAATATATTCTACCTTAGCATGTTCTTCTTCATGATGAAGATTTTCTCTTTCAGCTTGTTTAACAATAGCATTAGCTACACTATGAGGAAAATGTTCTTCTAAACAGGCTGCAATTTTAAAATTTCTTCGCGACTATAATTTTGTAGAGGGGTTACTTTTTTAACAAATGGTTCAGCATTTGTAAGTGTTCCTGTTTTATCAAAAACAATCGTATCGGCTTGTGCCATCATTTCCATGTATTTTCCACCTTTGACCATAATAGAATGACGACTCGCCTCTTGCATTGCGCTGATCACTGATATTGAAGTAGATAGCTTAATCGCACAGGAATAATCTACCAATAAAATAGATGTAGCACGAGATAAATTTCTTGTGAGTAACAATAAACCAAAGAATCCAATAAAGCTATAAGGCACAATTGCATCAGCTAAATGCTCTGCATCAGATTGGATACTTGCTTTTAATGACTCATTCGTATCAATTAAATCAACAATTTTATTAATACGACTTTCAAATTGTAAATTTCTAACTTTAACGTAAATTTTTCCTTCTTCTACCACTGTTCCAGCAAAAACACTACTTCCAGTCTTTACCATTTTACTTAATGGTTCTCCTGTAAAGCTTGCTTCATTGATCATTCCTTCACCTAAAACAACTTCACCATCTACCGGAACCATAGAACCCATTTGAACAATGACAGTATCTCCTTTTTGCAAAGAAGCCGTAGGAATTTGTTTTTCTACATCGTCTTGTAAGACCCAAACTTTATCAACATTAACAGCTAAAGTTTCTTTTAATTGTAATGTTGTTTTCTTTTTTGTATAGTCTTCTAACAATTGTGAGATAGATAACAAGAACATAATGTTTCTTGCAGTATTCCATTGTTTAGATAGCAATGAAACAGTAATACTGGTTGCATCTAAAACCGGAACATCTACTCTTTTATGTCTTAAAGAATTCAATCCTTCTTTAAGATATTGGATAGCTTGGTATAAAGTTAAAGCATTTCTAATTGGAAAAGGTAAAAATAATTTAGATGCATATCTTGTTGCTAGCATTTTAGCAAATTGTTGAATGTATTGATCATTCACATCTCTTTGAACAACTAAATAATGATAATCAGATATTGTTTTTTTATAAGGCTCAATATCAAAACTTCTAATATCTAATTGTTTAATATTTTCTAATAATGCTGCTTTTTGATTAACATCATAAATAAATAATATACTTCCAGTTCGTTCATTGACTTCAACTTTATTAACTCCATCCCATTTAGATAAAGCAAAACGTAAAGCTAAAGCTTTATCTTGTGAAAATAAGTATCTTCCATAGCGAATTCTCATTCTCCCTGGAATATCATGAACAACCTGATACTTTAGCATAGATTATTCACCAGCTCTTTTATTTTTAGCTTCTTCGTAGATATCTTTAGCATCTTCTACGATTGTATCATATGTAGCCATAGCGTTATCTTTTACTTGCATACCAGAAGCAATTGATTTAACTGCCATTTTTCTAGCACAATCACTTTTAACAAAGCGAGTACCTGCTACTGTAGCCACAACTCCTCCTACAAATGATAATAATGTTTTGTTTTTTAATAAATCTTTCATAATACACACTCCTTATTTCTGTCATGAAATCATGACTATTTTTTTATTATCATACCACTTTTTTAAATAATTCCTAGTGGTTTAATAACCAATAATGATAAAAACCAATTCTAAATAGAATTGGTTATCAACATAAGTGTTACAACAGATTCTATTTTTGTTATTTGTATTTATTCTTTTTTCTTATTTTTTCAATAATACTATAAATAATCACACCTATAACATAAATAACAATAACACCTAAAAACATATAAAACATTGATCCACTCGAATCACCCATGATGTTTCTCCTTCTTTTGATCACGATAATAATCTTCTAAAGGAGATGAACATTGACTACATCCTGCACATATTCCATTACAACTATGACTATCTTTCTTTTTAAAGAAATGAGTATAAATCACCCATCCACAATAGGCACCTATTAATAATATAATAATGACATTAACCATAAACTCTCCTCCTTTAGTTAAAAATCCGGATTAATATCCGGATTGAATTATGCTTCTACTGATCTCTTTGAGTAAACCTTTTGATCTTTATATGGATCAGGTCTAAATAACATATACAACATGAACACAAGAACAACGAAGGCAACAACTGTCCAGAATCCAAATGTTCCGTATAATACTAATGATCCAATTTGATATACCATTAATGAAACAGCATAAGCAAATATATTTTGGAATAAGATAGCAAACCAGAACCATTTTCTATCATTTAATTCGTTAGCCATTGTTGAAATAGCTGCTAAACATGGTGAATCTAATAAGTTGAAGATTAAGAATGATAATGCAGCCATAGCTGTTGGGAACCATTTAGCAACACCACCAGCAACATTAATTGCATCTTCAGTATCTCCAGCAACATTTGCTAAAACACCCATTGTAGAAACGATAGCTTCTTTTGCTGAGAATCCAGTTAATGATGAAGCTACTGCTTGCCAGTTATCAAATCCAAGAGGAGCGAAGATTGGAGCAATAAATCCACCAATAACAGCGATTAAACTGTTTCCAGCATCTTTAACAATACCAAATGATCCACTTTCAAATCCAAATGTTGATAAGAACCAAATAACGATACAAGCAACAACTAAAATTGTACCTGCTTTAATTAAGAAGGCTTTTAATCTTTCCCATACATGTAATAATACTGTTTTAACACTAGGAATATGATATTGAGGTAATTCCATAACGAATGGTGCAGGTTTACCTGAGAATGGTTTTGTTTTCTTTAAGATAATTGCAGCAACTAATACAGCAACAATTCCCATGAAGTACATAGCAGGAGCAATAAATCCTCCAGCTTTCCATCCAGCAACTTTACCAGCCATAACTCCACCTAATAAAGCAATAACAGGTAATTTAGCTCCACAAGGAATAAATGTAGCTGTCATAATAGTTAAACGACGATCGTTATCTTGTTCGATTGTTTTTGATGCCATAATAGCAGGAACCCCACAACCAGAGCCAATTAATAATGGAATAAAGCTTTTTCCAGATAATCCAAAATATCTAAATACTCTATCCATAACGAATGCAATACGTACCATATATCCACAATCTTCTAAGATTGATAAGAATAAGAATAAGATTGCCATTTGTGGTGCAAATCCAATAACAGCACCAACACCACCAATAATACCATCTACGATAACAGCAGATAATAAACCACTTGCTCCAATAGATGATAAGAATCCAGCAACTGCATCTTGAATAGCTACAACAAAGACATCATTTGTCCAATCAGTAACAAATGTACCAACTGTTGTTACTGAAATATGATAAACAATGTACATAATAACCAAGAAAATAGGAATTCCTAAAAATCTATTTGTAACAATTTTATCAATTTTATCTGATAAAGTTAATTTTTCTTTTGGTTTTTCAACTGTTGTTGAAATAAGCTTTTGAATGTAAGTATAACGTCCATCAGTAACAACACTTTCCATATCATCATCAAATTCTTTTTCTAATGATGTTCTTAATGCTGCTACTTTTTCATTAGCTTGACTGTCTAATGTAATTTGTTTCATGACTTTTTCATCATTTTCTAATACTTTAACTGCATACCATCTTTTTTTATTAGCAGCAATTCTATTTGATAATAAAGGTGTTACTTCATTAATAGCTGCTTCAATTTTTTCATCAAATATAGCACCTGGTAAAGCATGTTCAGATTTTTTAGCAACCTTAACTGCTTCATTAATTAATTCTTTTAAACCTTTACCTTTTAATGCTGATGTTTCAATGATTGGACATCCAAGAACCATAGATAAACGTTTAATATCAATCTTTAATCCTCTTTTAGCAATTAAATCAGCCATATTTAATGCAATAACAACAGGAACTCCTGTTTCAATTAATTGTGTAGTTAAATATAAGTTTCTTTCAATATTTGTTGCATCAACAATATCTAAGATAACATCAGGATCTTCATTTAATAGAAAATCACGACTGACAACTTCTTCTAATGTATAAGGTGAAAGAGAATAAATACCTGGTAAGTCAACAACAGTAATGTTATCTTCCTTATTCCCTTTAATTTTACCTTCCTTCTTTTCTACAGTAACCCCTGGCCAGTTACCAACATATTGATTAGCACCAGTTAAAGCGTTAAACATTGTTGTTTTCCCGCAGTTAGGATTACCTGCTAGCGCGAATTTAATATTCATCGTTCTATCCTCTCCTCATTACTTTACTTTCACTTCAACGCATTGTGCATCATTTTTTCTTACAGTAAGTTCATATCCTCTTACAGTAAGTTCAACTGGATCACCTAATGGAGCTACTTTTCTAATATAAAGTTCAACTCCCTTTGTGATTCCCATATCCATGATACGTCTTTTATAAGCGCCGTCACCTTCGATTTTAGTAACAATGACTGTACTCCCAACTTCCACTTCGTTAAGTTTCACAAACCATTCCCCTTTCTATCACTCTTTGCTAAATCATGATATGTTTTGCCATATCTTCATTAATCGCAATTCGAGAATCTTTGACATTAACAATAACATTTCCACCAATTGTAGATAAAACCGTTACTTGTTCACCAACAATGAAACCAAGATTATTTAAAAATCTTCTTGTTTCTTCATTACCGCCAATTCTCGTAATTGTTCCAACTTCTCCATTGTTTAACATTGTTAAAGGCATCTTTATTCCCTCCTCAAAGATTACTCTATGCTAATTTGATTAGTAAAGGCTAACTTGATATCCAAAAAAATTAGTTAGTCCTTCCTAACTTCACCTATAATATATGCCTCTTGATATATTTTGTCAATAAAAAAAGTTAACATTAACTAACTTTGTTTCATACATGAAACACAAACACAAAATGAAAACCTTTTCAACTTATCTATACAATAAAAATGTATCTCCGTTGTCTTTTATTAATTATTTATGATACAATAGTAAAAAGAGGTGATAACATGCATTTACAAGAATCTGGAGAAATGTATCTAGAAACAATTTACGTTCTAGCAAATAGAAATAAAGATGTTCGTTCAATAGATATAGCAAGAGAACTTAACTATTCTAAACCAAGTGTATCAAGAGCCATGAGCATCTTAAAAAAAGATGAATATATTGATGTCGATAGTAAAGGATACATTGTCTTAACTCAAAAAGGACTTGAAGTTGCATCTCGTATTTATGATCGTCATGACACCCTATCTGCTTTCTTTGAAAGTTTAGGTGTCAGTCACGAAACTGCTGTTAACGATGCATGTCGCATTGAGCATGTTATTAGTGATGAGACAATGCAACGAATTAAAGATACAATGAGTAAATAAAAAGATTTATCATTAAGCTCTTGCTTGATGATTAAGAGGTACATCATGATACTACTACCTGTCAAGTACACACTAAATAAAAATAAATACTAATTTGAATAT
>OLOG01000157.1_pt1 | contig 71852 bp, 52 predicted proteins | sample 1672351 | NCBI WGS metagenome assembly OLOG01 (sample SAMEA3136674, study PRJEB25190) | human gut metagenome | biome: human gut; feature: human-associated habitat; material: faeces | place: Austria | collected 2013 | reverse complement strand
CTAAACCCGAAAAAAATACATGACTAAACACGAAACACCGACTTGACGAAATACACCTTCCTGCCGCCCGGCTCCATGTCGTCGAACTTGGAGTCGACCTTGAACATGGCGTCGATCCTGCGCCTTGCCTCGAGCGCAACGCTGGCCGCAGACGCCGCCTTGGCGTCGCCGCCGGCGATCTTCACGATTTGGGCGAAGTAGCGGCGCACGTGGACGAGGCACGCCGTGTTGGCGATGTTGGGGTTGCCGAGATTGAAGTAGGGTTTGTAGCCGTTGGCGGTAAGCGTGCCGGACCAGCCCGCAAGAAACTCCTGGGCAACGCCCTTCCTGCGGGTCTCGTGGTATTCGAATACATACACGGGCACGTTGCAGCGCGCCGAGCAGAACAGCCACATCCTCGATTTCTTCTTCGCCTCGCGGTTCGGCTCTTTCAGGACCTGAACCGTGGTCTCATCGGCATGAATCCTGACATGCGACAGCAGCTCGACCTTCATTCTCTCATGGACCTTCGCCAGCCAGCGCGCGTGCACGTTCATCATCCAGTTCGCCATGTCCTGGCGCGATATCGTCGCGCCGCACGCCTTGAGGTCTGTCTCTATGCGGTAGAGCGGCAGCGACATGACGTACTTGCCGTTGACGATCCAGGCAAGCAGCGACGGCGTCGCAAACGAGCCTGGTATCGGCGGCTCAGGCTGCGGTGCTCGCACGATGACGCCCTTGCGTTCCTATTGAGTTTCACTTGAGTTTCAGGGGCGTTTTTGGGGTGGTGGGACAAACTACTGGGACAGTTCACTCTCCGAAAAATCCTTTACTCTTCGTCCGCTGCGTGTCGCCATGTCCGTGGTGTACGCGCTTTTAGAGTAAAAATGACTGAAACTGCAGGTCAAAAGGCATAAAGAGACCCCCTGAAAACGTTGTTTCCAGAGGGTCTCAATAGTTTTTACTCACCCAAAATCACAGGTGGCTTTACGCTTTTTCGTACGTGGCGGCACACTGCGACACTCTACGGACGGAATTTCGATTGCGCAAAATCCGCTCCAGTTTACTCCCACTCGCCAAAGTAAAACTGGTTCTAAACAATACTGTTTAGGGGATTTGACTCTTAGTTGCTCAATTTGATACCAATTATCCAACTTATACGGCGTTGTCGGACTCCTGTTATCAAAAGATTATCAAGCCCAATGTTATCAGCAGAAAAGCAATGGTTTGGATCATCTGTATTATACCACAAGCAGAGTGCTATTTCAATCAAATAAGGGACTGCTTCAACTGTAGAATCCGTTTTTCAATCTCTCGAATGATCTCGACAAAGACTTGATCTTCGCTTCCGGTCGGATCTTCTAATCCCCAGTTATCGTCAAATGCTCTACCAATGAAAGGACAGCCCACATTGCACCCCATGGAGATTGCAATATCAGGGGCAGGAATATCCGAGATCAGTTTGGAATACTGGGTTTTCTCCATGTCAATCCCGTACAGTTCTTTCATAATGCGGACAGCATCCTGATTGATTTGCGGTTTTGTTTCCGTTCCTGCGGAATAGCTTTCAAACACATCGGAAGCCAAGTGCTTTCCCAAGGCCTCGGCAATCTGACTGCGGCAGGAATTATGGACGCAGATAAATGCCACCTTTTTCTTACTCATATTTGAACCAGTCTTTCGTTTTATTTGCGTTTTTTTACAAGGAACAGCATCACGGGAACTTCTGTCAGCACACCCACAGTCGTTGCCAGTGCCGCAGGGGAAGTCGTTCCAAACAAGGCGATTGCAACAGCAACAGCCAGTTCAAAGAAGTTGGAAGCACAAATCATTCCGGCGGGAGCAGCAATCTTGTAGGGCAGCTTCAAAACCCGGCAAGCGATATACGCAATCGCAAAAATCAGGAAGGTCTGTAAAATCAGCGGTACCGCAATCAAAACAATGTGCAGAGGTTTTTCCAGAATGGTATTGCCTTGGAACGAGAAAATCATCACCAGCGTCAGCAATAAGCCAATGGTAGTTACACTGTCAAACATATGGATGAAAGTCTCCTCAAAGTACACTGCCCCTTCCGCTTGATGACAGCCGAACGGGTCAGCATACCGCCAGCCAGAGGAAACACCACAAACAGTACCACAGAGAGAATCAGGGTATCCCACGGAACGGGAACATTGGAACGCCCAGCAAAAAATGCCCGTTGAGTTCGATTTGAGTTTCACGGGCCCCGAAACGGCCCCGTTTCGCCCTCGGGGACAAAAACCGCGCGTCAACTCACTTGGGATAAATCCTTACTCCCATTCCCTCGAATACCTCCCCGTGCCTTGTTGTCTTGAAACACGGGGAGTAAATGGCGAAATCGCAGGTGAAAGGGAGTAAAACGGCAAAGAAAAAGCCTCCGTTCCAACGAGGGAACGGAGGCTAGGAAATCGTTTTTACTCACTGCCGTCGCTGGCGGTTTTGCCATGACTCTCGTACGAAACGAAACTCAGCGGTACACCACGGCACTCAAAAGAGCAGGTCAAAGCCCTATCGGCTTACTCCCATTCGATGGTCGCCGGCGGCTTGGAGGTGCAATCGAGGACGACGCGGTTGATCTGGCGGCATTCGTTGGTGATGCGCGTGGAGATCGTGGCGAGCACATCGTAGGGGACACGGGACCAGTCGGCGGTCATGGCGTCTTCCGAGCTGACCGGGCGCAGGACGATCGGCGAGCCGTAGGTGCGCTCGTCGCCTTGGACGCCGACAGAGTGAACGTCAGCCAGAAGCACGACCGGGCACTGCCAGATGTCGCGGTCGAGACCGGCCTTGGAGAGTTCCTCGCGGGCGATGGCGTCGGCCTCGCGCAGCAGGTCGAGGCGCTCCTTGGTGATCTCGCCGATGATGCGGATGCCCAGACCCGGGCCCGGGAAGGGCTGACGCCAGACGATTTCGTCGGGCAGACCGAGCTCGGTGCCGATGGCGCGCACCTCATCCTTGAACAGAGTGCGCAGCGGTTCGATGAGCTGGAACTTGATGTCCTCGGGCAGGCCGCCGACGTTGTGGTGGCTCTTGATGTTGGCCGCGCCGTCGCCGCCGCCGGATTCGACGACGTCGGGGTAGAGCGTGCCCTGCACGAGGAACTTGACCTCCTTGCCGCGGGCGCCGGCCTCTTCGAGGACCTGGCGCTGGGCCTTCTCGAAGGTGCGGATGAACTTCTCGCCGATGATCTTGCGCTTGCGCTCCGGCTCGGAGACGCCTGCGAGGGCGTCGAGGAAGTCGTCGGCGGCGTCGACGGTGATGAGGCGGATGCCGGTCGCGGCGACGAAGTCGTGCTTGACCTGCTCGACTTCGCCCTTGCGCAGCAGGCCGTGGTCCACGAACACGCAGGTGAGCTGGTCGCCGATGGCCTTGTGTACCAGAGCGGCGGCCACGGCGGAATCAACGCCGCCGGACAGGCCGCAGATCACCTCGGCGTCGCCGACCTGCTCGCGGATCTTCTTGACTTGATCCTCGATAATCGAGGAGGCATCCCAGTCGTTGGGCAGCGCGGCGCAACGGTGCAGGAAGTTTTCGATAAGCTTCTGGCCAAGCGGGGAGTGCTTGACTTCCGGGTGCCACTGCACACCATAGAGCTTGCGGGATTCGTCCGCCATGGCGGCCACGGGCGCGCCTTCGGTGTGGGCCAGCACTTCGAAGCCGGCCGGGGCCTGTTCGACCGCCACACCGTGGCTCATCCACGTGGTCTGCTCGGCGGGGGAGTCGGCGAGGATGCCGGCGGCGTCGTCGATGGTGGCTGAGGTCTTGCCGTATTCGCCGAGCGCGGCCTTATCCACCTTGCCGCCGAGCTCATAGGCCATGACCTGGAAGCCGTAGCAGATACCAAGCACCGGAACACCGGATTCGAATACCTTGGTGTCTATGGTCGGCGCGCCGGGCTCGAACACGGAGGCCGGGCCGCCAGACAGAATAATCGCCTTCGGATCCTTGGCCAGGATCTCGTCGACCGGCATGGAATGAGGGACCAGCTCGGAGTACACGCCTGCTTCGCGCACGCGGCGGGCGATGAGCTGGGCGTACTGGGCGCCGAAGTCGACGACAAGCACAGGACCGTTTGCCATTGATATTCCCCTAACGTTCATTGGAATTTTACGTGGGCTGAACACCCCTGATTATCACTGGTCAAGGCGACAAGGCCGACACGCAGAGACTATGTGCGCAAATCGAACAAACTACATGCCTGTAGACGGACAACACGCCGATTTCGAACATGGGAAATCGAACGTGCGCTGTTCTAGCCAAATGCTGGATTTCCGCATGCTTCCGCCGTTTTGAAAAAGTATGTTGAAAAAACTAATGTTGACAAACGGTCAGTCGAACCGCACAAATACTGAAATATCCGCAACAATTTCGAACACACCCGCAAGAAATCGTTCAAAAGTCGCGTTGTCCTCGTACCATGACGATTGATTGGGAACGGAAAACCTTGGCACCGCAAGGGTCAGGGACCGTGACCGAACAGAAATAATCAATCGCACGATCACGTGCAGGAGTACAGGAGTACACATGACGAGTCCTGTTATTGGCACCCCTTGGAAGAAGCTCAACGCTCCGGTTTCCGAGGAAGCCCTCGAAGGCGTTGACAAGTACTGGCGCGTTGCCAACTACCTTTCCATCGGCCAGATTTATCTGCGTTCCAACCCGCTGATGAAGGAGCCCTTCACCCGCGAAGATGTGAAGCACCGTCTGGTGGGCCACTGGGGCACTACCCCTGGCCTGAACTTCCTCATCGGCCACATCAACCGTTTCATTGCTGACCACGGCCAGAACACCGTGATCATCATGGGCCCGGGCCACGGTGGCCCGGCCGGTACCTCCCAGTCCTACCTGGACGGCACCTACACCGAGACCTTCCCGAAGATCACCAAGGACGAAGCTGGTCTGCAGAAGTTCTTCCGTCAGTTCTCTTACCCGGGCGGCATTCCGTCCCACTTCGCTCCGGAGACCCCGGGCTCCATCCACGAGGGTGGTGAGCTGGGTTACGCTCTGTCCCACGCTTACGGCGCCATCATGGACAACCCGAGCCTGTTTGTCCCGGCCATCGTCGGCGACGGCGAGGCTGAGACCGGCCCGCTGGCTACCGGCTGGCAGTCCAACAAGCTCGTGAACCCGCGCACCGACGGTATCGTGCTGCCGATCCTGCACCTCAACGGCTACAAGATCGCCAACCCGACCATCCTGTCCCGCATCTCCGACGAAGAGCTCCACGAGTTCTTCCACGGCATGGGTTACGAGCCCTACGAGTTCGTCGCTGGCTTCGATGATGAGGACCACATGTCCATCCACCGTCGCTTCGCCGAGCTGTGGGAGACCATCTGGGACGAGATCTGCGACATCAAGGCCACCGCTCAGACCGACAACGTGCACCGTCCGTTCTACCCGATGCTGATCTTCCGCACCCCGAAGGGCTGGACCTGCCCGAAGTACATCGACGGCAAGAAGACCGAGGGCTCCTGGCGTTCCCACCAGGTGCCGCTGGCTTCCGCCCGCGACACCGAGGCCCACTTCGAGGTTCTCAAGAACTGGCTCGAGTCCTACAAGCCGGAAGAGCTGTTCGACGCCAACGGTGCTGTCAAGGACGACGTCCTTGCCTTCATGCCGAAGGGCGAGCTGCGTATCGGTGCCAACCCGAACGCCAACGGTGGTGTGATCCGCAACGACCTGAAGCTGCCGAACCTCGAGGACTACGAGGTCAAGGAAGTGGCTGAGTACGGCCACGGCTGGGGCCAGCTCGAGGCCACCCGTACCCTGGGTGCCTACACTCGCGACATCATCAAGAACAACCCGCGCGACTTCCGCATCTTCGGACCGGATGAGACCGCTTCCAACCGTCTGCAGGCTTCCTACGAAGTCACCAACAAGCAGTGGGATGCCGGCTACATCTCCGACGAGGTCGACGAGCACATGCACGTCTCCGGCCAGGTCGTTGAGCAGCTGTCCGAGCACCAGATGGAAGGCTTCCTCGAGGCCTACCTGCTGACCGGTCGTCACGGCATCTGGAGCTCCTACGAGTCCTTCGTCCACGTGATCGACTCCATGCTGAACCAGCACGCCAAGTGGCTTGAGGCTACCGTCCGCGAGATTCCGTGGCGCAAGCCGATCGCCTCCATGAACCTGCTGGTCTCCTCCCATGTTTGGCGTCAGGACCACAACGGCTTCTCCCACCAGGATCCGGGTGTCACCTCCGTCCTGCTGAACAAGTGCTTCCACAACGACCACGTCATCGGCATCTATTTCGCCACCGATGCGAACATGCTGCTGGCCATCGCCGAGAAGTGCTACAAGTCCACCAACAAGATCAACGCCATCATCGCTGGTAAGCAGCCTGCTGCCACCTGGCTGACCCTGGACGAGGCTCGTGCCGAGCTCGAGAAGGGTGCCGCCGCTTGGGATTGGGCTTCCACCGCCAAGAACAACGATGAGGCCGAGGTCGTGCTTGCCGCCGCCGGCGATGTCCCGACTCAGGAGATCATGGCTGCTTCCGACAAGCTGAAGGAACTGGGCGTCAAGTTCAAGGTTGTGAACGTTGCCGACCTGCTCTCCCTGCAGTCCGCCAAGGAGAACGACGAGGCTCTGACCGACGAGGAGTTCGCCGACATCTTCACCGCCGACAAGCCGGTGCTGTTCGCGTACCACTCCTACGCTCACGACGTGCGTGGCCTGATCTACGACCGTCCGAACCACGACAACTTCAACGTCCACGGCTACGAGGAGGAGGGCTCCACCACCACCCCGTACGACATGGTTCGTGTCAACCGCATCGACCGCTACGAGCTGACCGCTGAGGCTCTGCGCATGATCGACGCCGACAAGTACGCCGACAAGATCGACGAGCTCGAGAAGTTCCGTGATGAGGCCTTCCAGTTCGCCGTCGACAACGGCTACGACCACCCGGACTACACCGACTGGGTGTACTCCGGCGTGAACACCGACAAGAAGGGTGCCGTCACCGCTACCGCCGCTACCGCTGGCGACAACGAGTGATAACACCTCCACGGTGTTGTTAGTTCGCTAACACCAAAGGGCTCGGGATTCGTCCCGAGCCCTTTGCTTATTCATAAGCCCTGTCACGGCGGGGCAGAACAAAGCGAACTGTTGTGATGTTTTAATCGCGTAGCACCCTGAAATGCAGCAGGGCATTGCGCACACCGTCGTGGTCCACATCGTCAGTGATGTAGTCGGCGGCGGCCTTGGGCTCGGCGGTCGCATTGCCCATCGCGACCCCGATGCCGGCGTAGGCGAGCATATCCGTGTCATTGCCGCCATCGCCGAAGGCCATGGTCTGCTCGCGCGTGATGCCGTAATGCGCCATGAACCGCTGGATGCCGCGCGGCTTGCCGCCATCGGCCGGAATCAGATCCGTGAAATCCGGATGCCAACGCACCCCGCGCACATTGCTGCACAGTCCCACCAGTTCGGCCTCCAGCTCGGGCCCGACAAAGGGACTGATCTGGAAAGTCTCATGATCCAGCGCGCGGGTGCGCGGGTCCTCGAAATACCGGGTCGGTGCGGTTTTGCCCAGTTTGCTCCACGTGGCGCGAAGCAGATCATTGGACTGGTTGAAGTACACGTAATCCTTCTCGCCGAAATTGCACACTACATCGGGGTGACGGTCCAGCCAGTCGAGAATCACCTCAATATCAGCAGTATCCAAGGCCTGCGAGGCAAAGAAGCCGGTGTCATCAAAACAATACTGCCCATTGAACGCCACCACGCCATCGAACGTCACCGGCATGGTATCCAGCACCACGTGCATCTGTGAAGGCGCGCGGCCCGTGCAAATCAGCACCTTGACGCCTGCGGCCTGCAGCCGGTGAATCGCCTCGATTGTGGAATCCGGCACCGTATGGGTCGTGAAACTGGTGAGCGTGCCATCGATATCGAAGAATACGGCTCGGATATCGGCATTGGCAGTATCGGTAGTCATAGCTTCCATTGTCAAAGCCCCTCTCGACGTGCTTTCCGGCGTGTTCGGCACGCCTATAGCGGGTTATCAAACGCACGAATCCCGGACATTGCATGCGCGCCATAAAAGACACCTATATGGCAATCGGCCATTTTCCGTCACTTTCGCGGTTCAAGCGCGTTATGGTGTTACCCGACATCAATTTTGGAGAGAGGAAATCCAATGACAGCAGCAACCCAGCCGGCAACCCCGGCCGCTCCTAACAATAACGAGCCGGTGCGTGTGAACCACACCGCCCGCAACGTCATCATCACCATCGTGGTCGTGGCGATTATCGCCGTGGCCGCGTTCTTCGGCTACCGCGCGTTTGCCGGTGCCAACGAGTCGTCCGCCAAGGGCAGCAAGGGCAACCCGGTCAAGATCGGCGTGGTCGGCGCTACCAACCCCGAATGGGTCAAGTTCAAGCAGGACGCCGAGAAGGCCGGCATCTACGTCGACATCGTCGACTTCCAGGACTACACCTCCGAAAACCCGGCCCTTGACTCCGGCGAGCTGGACCTCAACGAATTCCAGCACCTGCTCTACTTGGCCAACTACAACGTGAGCAACAAGAAGGACCTGCAGCCCATCGGCGGCACCGCCATCTACCCGCTCGGCGTGTACTCCACCAAGGTCAAGGACATCAAGGACCTGAAGCAGGGCGACACCGTCACCATTCCGAACGACGAAACCAACCAGGCCCGCGCTATCGGCGTGCTCAAGGCCGCCGGTCTCGTGACGCTCAAGGGCGACTGGACCGCCTTCTCCACCCCGGCCTACATCGACGAAGCCAAGAGCAAGGTCAAGGTCACCCCGCTCAAGGCCGAACAGGTGGCCACCACCCTGAAGGACCCGACCATCGCCGCTGGTGTGATCAACAACGACTACGTGGCCGATGCCGGTCTCGACCCGAAGGACGCCATCTACCAGGATGACGCCGAATCCGAAGAGGCTCGCCCCTACATCAACGTGTGGGTGGCCCGCAAGGCGGACGTGAACAACGAGACCTACAAGAAGCTCGTTTCCATCTACCAGCAGAAGGATGTGCTCGACGCCCTGCAGGAGAACTCCGGCGGTACCGCGGTGTTCGCCGACAAGTTCAGCGCCAGCGAGCTGCAAGGCTTCCTGTCCGACATTGAGAAGGATGCCAAGGCCCAGCAGTGAGCCGCGGCTGATACGAGCGCACGACTAGCCTGTCCATAGCCATTACCACCAAGCGGAGCGAGTACCCGAGCCAACAATCGGGATTCGCTCCGCTTCCGTGACCGGACACCAACAACCAGCATCAGGGAGCACTATGAGCGACCCCATCATCACCTTCGACCATGTCGTGAAGGAATTCAAAACACGCGGACGCGGCGCGAACATCGCACGAGCCGTGGATGACGTCAGCCTGACCATCGATCGCGGTGACATCTTCGGCATCATCGGCTATTCCGGTGCAGGCAAATCCACACTGGTCCGGCTTATCAACGCGCTCGAACGACCCACCTCCGGCACTGTGACCGTGCTTGGTACTGATATCACCTCTCTGAGTGAGACCAAGCTGCGGCCCATCCGCCAGAAAATCGGCATGATTTTCCAGCAGTTCAACCTGTTCTCCACCAAAACCGTGGCCCAGAACATCGCCTACCCACTGCAACTCGATCACTGGCGCAAGGACTATCAGGATCGTCGTGTCAACGAACTCCTTGAATTCGTGGGCCTCAGTGAGCACGCAAACAAATACCCTTCGCAGCTGTCCGGCGGCCAGAAGCAGCGCGTCGGCATCGCCCGCGCACTGGCCACTAATCCGGAGATTCTGCTCGCCGACGAAGCCACCAGCGCGCTCGACCCGGAAACCACCACCGAAGTGCTGGCCTTGCTCAAGCGTGTGAACGAGGAATTCGGCATCACCATTGTGCTTATCACCCATCAGATGAACGTGGTCCAGCAGATTGCCGGCCGCGTGGCCGTAATGAGCGCCGGACGCGTGGTCGAATCCGGCGACGTATACGATGTGTTCGCTGCACCCCAGCAGCCGGTGACCAAGCGATTCATTGCCACCGCATTGTCTGGCCTGCCCGAGGAAGACCGGGTCGAGCGATTGCATCACGAATGGTCGGGCCGCATTGTCACCGTGCTTATCCGCCAAAAGGACGTTTCCGGCACCCAAGGCCATGAACTCAAGGCATCCGGACAGAATATCTCCGAACTCATCGCCAAATACGGCGTCGAATCCAGCCTGCTCTACGGCGGCATCGACACGGTCAAGGGGACCGCCATCGGTGCCATCACCTACGAATTCAACGGGCCCGGCTGGCATGTGGACGAATTCCTGCGCGAGCTCGCCGCCAATAGCGACGTCATCGACTTCGGCACCGCCGCAAAGCCTGTGGCCTACGCCGACGCAGTCGCCGGACATGCCTCCTACGCCGAAGACCGCGCCCATGACCCACTGGCGGCCGATACTGCCACCGCGCCCGCCGCGTCCGCCGCCGCACATGAAGGAGCCAACGCATGATCATCCTCGCCAACCCGCGTAGCGACTGGAACGTGCTGCGTCCACTACTGTTCGAATCCATTGGCCAGACCCTGACCATGGTGCTCGTCACCCTCGTCATCGGCGGATTCCTCGGCCTGATCCTCGGCGTGGTGCTCTATGGCACCCGCCCCGGCAACCTGTTCGAGAACGCGGTCGTCTACCGCATCCTTGACATCATCGTCAACATCGTGCGCCCGATTCCGTTCATCATCTTCCTGGCAGCCATGCAGCCGCTCACCATCGTCGTGGTCGGCACGTCCATCGGCACCGTGGCCGCCATCTTCCCGATGGTGGTGATGTGCACCTTCGCCACCTCGCGTCTGGTCGAACAGAATCTCGTGCCGGTCGACCCGGGAGTAATCGAGGCCGCGCGTTCGATGGGTGCCGGCAAGCTCACCATCATCCGCACCGTGCTCATCCCCGAAGCCCTGGCACCGCTGATCCTGGCCTACGCCTTCCTGTTCATTGGCGTGCTCGACATGTCTGCCATGGCCGGCTACATCGGCGGTGGCGGTCTCGGTAACTTCGCCATCGCCTACGGCTACCAGAAGTTCGACCAGACCGTCACCTGGACGGCCGTGATCATCATGATCGTACTGGTCCAGGTGGTGCAGGGCATCGCCAACGCCATCGCCAAACGACTGCTCAAACGCCAGCAATAACAAGGCATACTGACCCCATAGATCGCGGCCCTCGCCAATATGGAGCGAGGGCCGCAATATATTCTTCGCGCTACTAGAATCGGGAACCATGAGTGAACATATCGACATCGACCACGAACTCATCACTATCCGCCACTACCTGCACGCCCATCCGGAGCGTAGTTTCCGTGAATTCGGCACCAGCATCTATCTGACCGACCAGCTCAAGGCGCACGGCATCGAGATCCTGCACAACCCGCTGGAGACTGGTGTTGTGGGGCTCATTCAGGGCGAGGCCGGTCCCGGGCCGCGTATCGGGCTGCGCGCTGACATCGACGGCCTGCCCATCGTGGAAGACTCCGGACTGGAGTTCAGCTCCGTCAATGAAGGCGTGATGCACGGCTGCGGCCACGACCTGCACATGACCGGTCTGCTCGGTGCCGCCTTCTGGCTCGCCGAGCACCGTGACAAGTTCGCCGGCTCGATCAAGATTCTGTTCCAGCCGAGTGAGGAGACCGGCCAAGGCGCTCGCGCCATGATCGACGCCGGACTCGTGGATGACGTCGAAGCCATTATCGGCACGCACAACAACCCCAACTATGCGCCCGGCCAGCTGGCCATCGGCGTTGAGCCGATGATGGCCGGCTGCGTGAAATTCCGCGTGACCCTCCACGCCCAAGGCACCCACGCCGGTTACCCGTACAAGGGCACCGGGCCCATCGAAGCGCTCGCCAGTATTATTCTGAGCCTGCAGACCATCGTGAGCCGCAACGTCACGCCCTTCCACCCGCTGGTGCTGTCCGTTACCGAAGTGCACGGCGGCCATGTGTGGAACGTGGTGCCCGCCGAAGCCGGATTCCAAGGGACTGTGCGCTATTTCCACAAGTCGGATGGCAATCTGGTCGGCCGCCGATTCAAGGAAGTGGTGGAACACACCGCCGAGGCATACGGCATCAGCGCCGACGTGGTCTGGGATGACTTTCAAGACCCGCTGGTCTCCGATCCAGGTCTCGCCAAGGCCGTGGCGGCGGATGTCAACGACTACGCGCAGCTCGAACCGATACGTCAGTCGATGGCGGGGGAGGACTTCTGCGAATTCGCCAAGGTGACGTTGCCGGTGTTCGCGTTCGTCGGGTCAAACGGCCAGGAAGGTTGCGCCGACTGGCATAGCCCGCATTTCGTGGGTCTCGACGAATCCATTCCCACCTTCGTCAACTTCTACGTCAACACCGCTCTGCGCGTGCTCAACGAGCTGAAGTAAATCCTTTTCTGGCTCGCCTCCGGAGGCTGAGGCGTTAGGCAGACAGCCCAGTGGGCTGTCTGTAGCCGAAGGTGAGGCGACAGCCGAACCAGATATGCGCGGGCCTCGCCCGTCCATAAGTGCAGGACGAGCTATCAGCGAAGCTGACTGAGGGGAGTGGCATTCGTTCATTAGGTCGATTCATCGTCCATTAGGTCGGTGAACGGCGATACTGGTTGTTGGAATCGCGCCATTGCAACGACTGATATCGCATTGCAGTGACCTAATGAACGCAAAAACGACCTAATGAATGACGCCAAGCCGGAAGAACAGGCAATCCGACGTCATACGCGGCTACACTAAGAATCTATGACACAGCTTCGCTTCGCACTCGCCCAGATCGACACCTGCGTCGGCGCGCTTGACGCCAACGCCGCCAAGGTGCTCGACTACTCCCGTAAAGCCGCCGCAGGAAACGCCCAAGTGGTTGTTTTCCCGGAAATGACCCTCACCGGATACCCCATCGAGGATCTGGCCCTGCGCCGCACCTTCCGCCAAGCCGCATGGGACAAGGCCAACGAACTCGCCACCCAGCTCAACGACGACGGCCTCGGCGATCTGTTCGTGGTGGTCGGCACCGTGGGCACCGACCGCAAGACCTCCAAGCCGCGCAACCGACTGGTGGTCTTGCACCAAGGCGTGGTCTGGGCTGGCTACGACAAGCACTTCCTGCCCAACTACGGCGTGTTCGACGAATTCCGCATCTTCTCCGCCGGCGACCGCTCCGTGACCCTCGACGTGGACGGCGCCACCATTGGCGTGGCCATCTGCGAGGACATCTGGCAGGACGGCGGCCCGGTGGCCGACCTGGCCACCAAGAACATCGACCTGCTGCTCACCATCAACGGCTCGCCGTATGAGGAAGGCAAGACCAACACCCGTTTCGAGCTCGCCCAGCGTCGTGCCGCCGAGGTTAACGCCCCGGTCATCTACCTGAATCAGGTCGGCGGTCAAGACGACCTCGTCTTCGACGGCGGCAGCTTCGTGGTCGACGCCGACGGCACGCTTATCGAACGCAGCCCGATGTTCATGGAAAACCTGACGTTCTGGGACTTCGATTCCGCCGCCGAACATCAGGCCAAGGCCGAGATCGTTCCGGAACTCGACCCGGACGAAGAGGTATACACCGCCTGCGTGCTCGGCCTCAAGGACTACATGGCCAAGAACCACTTCACCGGCGTGACGCTGGGCCTCTCAGGAGGCATCGACTCCGCACTGGTAGCCGCCATGGCGGCCGACGCATGCGGCGGCGAGAACGTCTGGGGCATCTCCATGCCCTCCATGTACTCCTCCGACGGTTCCAAAGACGACGCCGCCGATTTGGCCTCCAACATTGGCGCCCATTACGAGGTCCAGCCCATTGAGCCATTGTTCAACGCCTACCAACAGCAACTTGACCTTGATGGCGTCTCCGCCGAGAACCTGCAGGCCCGCATCCGCGGTGTGATCGTGATGGCCAGCTCCAATTCGCGCGGTCTGCTCGCCGTGGCCACCGGCAACAAGTCAGAGCTCGCCTGCGGCTACTCGACCATCTACGGCGATGCGGTAGGCGGCTACGCACCCATCAAGGACCTGCTCAAGACCCGTGTCTGGGAGATCAGCCGTTGGCGTAACAAGGCCGCGGCCGCAGGCGTCGGCATCGGCGGTCTCAAGATCGTGGGCAACGAGGACGGCAACACCGGCATCCCGTTGAAGGACGGCGTGATGATTCCGGTCTCCTCCATCGAGAAGGCACCCTCGGCCGAGTTGCGCCCCGGGCAGAAGGACTCCGACTCCCTGCCCGAATACGCGCTGCTCGACAAGGTGCTCGCCGCATACATCGAGCACGCGCACGGCCGCGCCGACCTGTTAGCCGACGGCTTCGACCAGGTCACCGTAGACACCGTGATGCGATTGGTGGACCGCGCCGAATGGAAGCGCCGCCAATACCCGCTGGGACCGAAGGTCACGGCCCTCGCGTTCGGCCGCGACCGCCGACTGCCCGTCACCAACGCATTCAGGGAATAAACATATATTGCTCCCGCCAGCGGGAGCAAGTAATACCGTTGAGGAGGTACCAATGACAGACGATAACAAGAAGCAGTGGTATTTCAACACCGTCAAGAAGCAGGCCGAGTTGGGCATGGTCTCACCGATCGAACAGCGCATGGGTCCGTACAAGACCAAGGAAGACGCCGAACATGCGTGGGACATCGTGGTGGACCGCAATGCCAGATGGGAGGAGGAGAACCGGCGCTGGAAGAACTACGGCGTGAAACCCGCACAGGCTCGCCCCGAGGATTGACGGTCGAAAACTGACGGATACGGTTCTGCTGTCAATCTCAAGACCGAACCGCTCATACGAACATCACAGTATGAGCGGTTTCCCATATCTGGAGACGTGCAATAGTCCCATCAATATCTAGAAGCCATTGGAATGGTAGCGTTCACAGAAACAATGTGAGATAGCTCACTCCCAATTTCAGCTTTTCTCAAGCAAGTGCCAACTACACTGTTGAACCAAGGGTTCCGTGAAGATGCGAAACCTACAACCCCATTTAAGGAGTGACATGACCGCAGTGGAAAATGCAGCTGTCTCCCAGGAGGAGCTCGACGCCAAGGCGTGGGCCGGCTTCACCGAGGGCAACTGGCAGAAGGATATTGACGTCCGCGACTTCATCCAGAAGAACTACACCCCGTACGAGGGCGACGAGACATTCCTGGCTCCTGCCACCGAGAAGACCAAGCACCTGTGGAAGTACCTCGACGACAACTACCTGGCCGTGGAGCGCAAGCAGCGCGTCTACGACGTGGACACCCATACCCCGGCCGACGTCGACGCCTTCCCGGCCGGCTACATCGACTCCCCGGAAGTCGATAACGTGGTCGTTGGCCTCCAGACCGACGTTCCCTGCAAGCGCGCGATGATGCCGAACGGTGGCTGGCGCATGGTCGAGCAGGCCATCAAGGAAGCCGGCAAGGAACCGGATCCGGAGATCAAGAAGATCTTCACCAAGTACCGCAAGACCCACAACGACGGCGTCTTCGGCGTGTACACCAAGCAGATCAAGGTCGCCCGCCACAACAAGATTCTCACCGGTCTGCCGGACGCCTACGGCCGTGGCCGCATCATCGGCGACTACCGCCGCGTCGCCCTGTACGGCGTGAACAAGCTCATCGCCTTCAAGAAGCGCGACAAGGACTCCGTGCCGTACCGCAACGACTTCACCGAGCCGGAGATCGAGCACTGGATCCGCTTCCGTGAGGAGCACGACGAGCAGATCAAGGCTCTGAAGAAGCTCATCAACCTCGGCAACGAGTACGGCCTCGACCTGTCCCGCCCGGCCCAGACCGCGCAGGAAGCCGTGCAGTGGACCTACATGGGCTACCTGGCCTCCATCAAGTCCCAGGACGGCGCCGCCATGTCCTTCGGTCGCAACTCCGCCTTCCTCGACTGCTACATCGAGCGCGACCTCCAGGCCGGCAAGATCACCGAGACCGACGCCCAGGAGCTCATCGACAACATCGTCATGAAGCTGCGCATCGTGCGCTTCCTGCGTACCAAGGACTACGATTCGATCTTCTCCGGCGACCCGTACTGGGCGACCTGGTCCGACGCCGGCTTCGGCGATGACGGCCGTTCGATGGTCACCAAGACCTCGTTCCGTCTGCTCAACACCCTGACCCTCGAGCACCTCGGACCTGGCCCCGAGCCGAACATCACCATCTTCTGGGATCCGAAGCTGCCTGAGGCCTACAAGCGCTTCTGCGCCAAGATCTCCATCGACACCTCGGCCATCCAGTACGAGTCCGACAAGGAAATTCGTAGCCACTGGGGCGACGACGCTGCCATCGCATGCTGCGTCTCCCCGATGCGCGTGGGCAAGCAGATGCAGTTCTTCGCCGCCCGCGTGAACTCCGCCAAGGCCCTGCTGTACGCCATCAACGGCGGCCGCGACGAGATGACCGGCATGCAGGTCATCGACAAGGGCGTGATCGAGCCGATTACCCCGGAGGCCGACGGCACCCTCGATTACGAGAAGGTCAAGAACAACTACGAGAAGGCCCTCGAATGGCTGTCCGAGACCTACGTCATGGCCCTGAACATCATCCACTACATGCACGATAAGTACGCGTACGAGTCCATCGAGATGGCCCTGCACGACAAGGAAGTGTACCGCACCCTCGGCTGCGGCATGTCCGGTCTGTCCATCGCCGCCGACTCCCTCGCCGCCGTCAAGTACGCCAAGGTCTACCCGATCTACAACAAGGACGCGAAGACCCTGGAAGGCCACGAGTACGAGTACGTTGAGGGCGCCGACGACGACCTGATCGTCGGCTACCGCACCGAGGGCGAGTTCCCGGTCTACGGCAACGACGACGACCGCGCCGACGACATCGCCAAGTGGGTCGTCTCCACGGTCATGGGCCAGGTCAAGAGGCTCCCGGTCTACCGCGGCGCCGTCCCGACCCAGTCCATCCTGACGATCACCTCCAACGTCGAGTACGGCAAGAACACCGGTTCCTTCCCGTCCGGCCACGCCAAGGGCACCCCGTACGCTCCGGGCGCCAACCCGGAGAACGGCATGGACTCCCACGGCATGCTGCCGTCCATGTTCTCCGTCGGCAAGATCGACTACAACGACGCTCTTGACGGCATCTCGCTGACCAACACCATCACCCCTGATGGCCTGGGCCGCGACGAGGACGAGCGCATCGGCAACCTGGTCGGCATCCTGGACGCCGGCAACGGCCACGGCCTCTACCACGCGAACATCAACGTTCTGCGCAAGGAGACCATGGAGGACGCCGTCGAGCACCCCGAAAAGTACCCGCACCTGACCGTGCGTGTCTCCGGCTACGCGGTGAACTTCGTCAAGCTCACCAAGGAGCAGCAGCTCGACGTCATCTCCCGTACCTTCCACCAGGGTGCCGTTGTCGACTGATGACCAACCCCGCGAACCGCGGCAATGACTAACTGAAGGGGTGGGGCACGGCTCCACCCCTTCCTTATTTCCCACAGACTTTCGCATCATTTGGAACAGGAGGACAACGATGCCCGCAACACCCACGTTCCGCACCACGACCAGGCATATGCTCAAGGAATCGAAGACCTATGCCTCGCAGACTTTGATGGGTGGCCTTTCCGGCTTTGAATCCCCAATCGGACTCGACCGACGTGACCGCCTTTCCGCCCTGAAATCCGGTGATATCGGCTTCGTCCACTCTTGGGACATCAACACCTCCGTGGATGGACCGGGCACCCGCATGACCGTGTTCATGTCCGGCTGCCCGCTGCGCTGCCAGTACTGCCAGAACCCGGACACTTGGAAGATGCGCGACGGCAAGCCCGTCTACCTTGACGCCATGATCAAGAAGGTCGATCGTTACAAGGACCTGTTCAAGGCCACGCATGGCGGTATCACCTTCTCCGGCGGCGAATCCATGATGCAGCCCGCCTTCGTCTCGCGTGTGTTCCATGCCGCCAAGGAGATGGGCGTGCACACCTGCCTCGATACGTCCGGCTTCCTCAACACGAATTACACCGACGAGATGCTCGAGGACATCGACCTGTGTCTGCTCGACGTCAAATCCGGCGACGAGGAGACCTATCACAAGGTCACCGGCGGCACCTTGCAGCCCACCATCGATTTTGGCCAGCGACTGGCCAAGGCCGGCAAGAAGATCTGGGTGCGATTTGTGCTCGTGCCGGGCCTGACCGACTCCGAAGAGAACGTCGAAAACGTGGCGAAGATCTGCGAGTCCTTCGGTGATGCCGTCGAACACATCGACGTGCTGGGATTCCACCAGCTTGGCCGCCCGAAGTGGCACGAACTGCGCATCCCATACCCGCTGGAGAACCAGAAGGGACCCAACGCCGCCACCCGCGAACGGGTGACCAACCAGTTCAAGGACCACGGCTTCACCGTGTATTAAATTGCAGGGCCGAACCGCGCGTAAATACCACGATTCGGCCCGTTCGCCCATACCCTAGAGATATGGCCGACATCTACGCATTTCCTACGGGAGAGTCCAACGACGGACGCCCCGTGCGCCCTCAGGGTGTGCCGGATGAAGTATGGGCAGCCGTCGAATCCGTCAGCACCATGAAGCGCATCCATGACGTGCGCTATCGGGAGATTCCCGTGCCTTCCACCTTGGCCGATTATGGTATCGGCGTGGAATTCGAAGCGGGAGAGCGTGCCCTCGGCGATGCCTTTTCCGCCGGTCTTGGCAGCGATGCCGAATCACGAATCGCCACAGGCTGGATCATGATGCTTTATGCTCATGAGCTGCGCATTGACTGGGATTCCAACTGGCGTTGCGTGGCGTTCGCGCGACTGCCGCTGGAAACCGCCGAAAACGATTCTCTGACCCCCGGCATGTATTGGGATGACATGTGCGACTATTTCGACGGCATCGAGCCGGATTCGGTATCCGGCACAGTCACCGTGACCCAAAACACGGCTTTTGGCTCGATGGCCGGCTCCACCAGCGCCGGGTGTGAGATTCGCGTCTCATGGACCCCGCTTGACGGGACCGGGCCGGACGGTACTATGGACGCCGGCGCACAAGTCCGCTCGTGGGCCGCATTCATCAGATCCACCATCCGTTTTGAGGAGGATGACGCCAGTTGAGTGACGTCCGTGACACCGAACCCCGACTGCTGAAAGAGCCTCGCGGGGGAGTACCCGATGTCACTTCGACGCTGGACGGCTATCATCGTGTCTGCGATGCGATGGCCGAGGCGACGGGCTCGCTGGCCGCCGACGCCGAACGGGCGTCCGGCTTCCGCTATGGACACGAGGATTGGCTGATTCAGTTCAAACGTGAGGGTGCAGGCATCGCCTTGCTTGATCCCGTCGCCCTGACCCGGGCCGGAGCTGATTGGAATGAATTCAATGACGCCGTGGGCGACGCCACGTGGATTCTGCATGATTCTCTGATGGACTTGCCCGGATTCGCCGAAATCGGGCTCAAACCCAAAGCCCTGTTCGACACGGAAATAGCGGCGCGATTGCTCGGCCTGCACCGCTTTGGTCTGGCCGCCGTCACCGAACACTACCTCGGCATCACGCTAGCCAAAGAGCATTCCGCCGCCGATTGGTCCTACCGTCCGCTGCCGCGCGACTGGCGCAACTATGCGGCGCTCGACGTGGAGGTGCTTATCGAACTTGAAACCATGATGCGTCGTGACCTGAAAGCCGCAGGCAAGGACGAGTGGGCCGCTGAAGAGTTTTCTCACGCTTTGGTTGCGGGCCTTGCCCCGCGCAAACCGCATCCGATTCCTTGGCTGCGTATCTCGCGCATCACCCAGCTGAGTCGTGATCCAAGGGGCTTGGCCATCGCCAAATCCCTATGGGAGGAGCGCGACCGACTCGCCCGGCAATACGATATTGCGCCCAGCCTGTTATTGGCCGATTCATCAATCATCGAGGCGGCGACCAACAAGCCGCACAATGCTGCCCAATTCCGCGCGCTCCGATCCCTGAACGAGCGTGTGCGCATCCATACCGGCACCGAGCAGGACAAAATGTTCGAGCGGTACGCGCCGATTCAGCGTGCGGTCAAACCGAAGGTCTGGAAGCAGGCCATCGATCGAGCCATAGCCCTGAAGCCCACCCAATGGCCTACCATGCCCGCCCCCGAACAGGACGAAAACGGTGTGGTGAACGCGCCCCGATCCATGCGGCTGTGGCAACAGCGCCATCCGGAGCGTTATGACCGTCTGCAACGGGTGCGGCGTGTGATCAACCGCATCGCCGAAGACACCCGCACGCCGGCCGAGATGATCATCAAGCCACAGATCCTACGCAACCTGTGCTGGGTGGAAGACCCGGTGGAAGTGGACGTCGAGACGTTCCTGATCGAGCAGGGCGCAAGGAACTGGCAAGTGAAACTCATTGCACCGTCCGTAAGTGGCGTTATCATGTAGAGGTTGCCTTACGGCAGAACTGTAAGAAATAACGACTTTTGAGGAGTCATTAGCGTGAAGATCAGCGTTCGTAACCTCGAGCCCACCAAGGTGAAGCTCACCGTCACTGTTGAACCGGAAGAGCTCAACCCGTATCTGGATGCGGCCCGTAAGGAAATCGCCAAGCAGGTGAACGTTCCCGGCTTCCGTAAGGGCCACGTTCCCGGCAAGATCATCGACCAGCGCATCGGTTTCGCCGCCGTCGCCGGTGAGGCCGTGAACGACGCGGTCCCGGATCTGTACTCCAAGGCCCTGGATGAGAAGAAGATTCGTCCGATGGCTCAGCCGGAGTTCGACGTGCAGGATGTTCCGCAGTCCGCCAACGACGAGACCAAGCTGAAGTTCACCGCCACCGTCGAGCGTCGTCCTGACATCGAACTGCCGGAAATCGACGGTCTTGAGATCGCCATCTCCAAGCCGGAAGTCAAGGATGAGGACGTCGACAAGCGCCTCGAGACCTTGCGTCAGCGCTTCGGCACCTTGGTCGGCGTGGACCGCCCGGCCGCCAAGGGCGACTTCGCCAACATCGACCTGACTGCTGAGATTGACGGCGAGACCGTCGACTCCCAGGAAGGCGTGAGCTACGAGCTCGGCTCCAACACCATGCTTGACGGTCTGGACGAGGCCCTTGACGGCCTGTCCGCCGGCGAGGAGACCACCTTCGAAGGCACGCTGGAAGCCGGCGAGCACGAGGGCCAGAAGGCCACCGTGAAGGTCAAGGTCAACTCCGTCAAGGCTGAGGAACTGCCGGAGCTGAACGATGAGTTCGCTTCCGAAGCTTCCGAGTTCGACACTCTGGACGAGCTCAAGGCTGACATCCGCAAGGCTGCCGCTCAGGACGCCGAAGGTCGTCAGGCCACCGAGGCTCGCGATGCCTTCATCGCCAAGCTGCAGGAAGGCCTCGAGATCCCGGTGCCGAAGGGCGTCAAGGCCAACATGGTCGAAGAGCAGCTCAAGGGCATGACCCCGGACCCGGAGAAGGCCACCAAGGAGCAGAAGGCTCAGGCCGAGGAGACCGTGGAGAAGGATCTGCGCGATCAGATGGTGCTCGACGCTCTGGCCGAGAAGCTGGACGTTCAGGTGTCCCAGTCCGACGTGTTCAACTTCCTCGCTTCCATCGCCCAGCAGTACGGCATGGATCCGAACAACTTCATCCAGGCCATCATCAAGAATGGCCAGCTTGGCTCCGCTGTGCAGGAAGTCGGCCGTTCCAAGGGCCTGCTCGCCGGCATGCGCGCCGTCAAGTTCACCGCTGATGGCGAGGTTGTGGACCTCTCCGCCTTCCTGGGCGAGGCCGCTGAGGACGAAGAGTCCGAGTCCGTCGAGGCCGCTTCCGCTGCTGCCGCCGTGGCCGACGAACTGTCCGCCAAGGATGACGCCAAGGATGCTGAGTGAGCATAGCCTCATCGCGTTAGCGTGATTGTTTGAGCCCGGAATCGTGTTTCATGGTTCCGGGCTCTTCCTATTCTGGCAAAAGGACTATTTCTTTGGCTCCCCTCTTTGAGGGGAGCTGTCGAGCGTGGCGAGACTGAGGGGAGTTCCCAAGGCATACTCGTTGCATAGGGTGCGGAGGTTGACATGCAGCCAACGGTTACTATCAAACGCCTTGGTTGGCTCGCTGCGGCGACCATTGTGCTCGGCGTGCTCATCGGTGTGGGAGCAGGTCTGCTGACCCTGTTGCTCTACGGCGTTGAACATGTGCTGCTCGGCTACATCGAAGGCCCAGAATTGCCTGGTTCATTCGGCGTGCCCGCTGCACGCCGTGCGATATCGGTGACCGTGGGACTCAGCATCGCAGGCATTATCTGGTATCTGCTGCGACACAAAACGACTGCGGTGCCCTCAGTCAAGAAGGCCGTGGCGGGAAAGCGAATGCCTTTCTGGCAAACCATTGCGCATGTGGTATTGCAGATTTTCATCGTCGGCTCCGGTGCCTCGATCGGCCGAGAAGTCGCCCCACGCGAACTCGGCGCCATGCTCGCGCAACGTTTCTGCGACCTGTTCCATATCGAGGGCGTTGACGGCATCGACCGGCGCATGGTGGTGGCAGTGGCTGCCGGTGCCGGTCTAGGAGGCGTCTATGACGCGCCACTGGCCGGCATGTTCTTCGCCGTCGAAATCCTGTTGGTAGATGTGACAATCGAAAAAGTTGCGTTTGGACTGGGCATGTCTGCCATTGCCGCATTCGTGGCGGTTGCGATCAAAGGGCATTGCCTGTTCTACGACATTACCGCCATGCAACCGGAATCCACGCCAACGTTAATGCTGTTCGCTCTGATCTGCGGTGCGGCATGTGGAGTGGGCGGCGCATTGTTCCGAAAAGGTTCGCAATGGGCGGAAGCGCACAAGCCAACCGGTAAGGCTATTCTGTGGCAGATGACGCTGGCTGGTCTCATCACCGGTTTGGTGGCGATTGTTGTGCCGCAGGTGATGGGCAACGGCCGTGCCGCAGCGCAACTTGGATTCAGCACATTCATTCCTGAAACCGCCGGCACTGCTGGTGCCATGCAGTCGGCATCTTCAGCGGCCGCCTCTCCATGGAACTTGCTGACGGGCGGCGGTAATGTATCCGATTCGGCCTCTGGCGGGGGAGCGGGCTCTGGAATGGCATCGTTCTGGGCCATGCTTCAGGGTGGGAGCGGCCCTTCTGGATCCGTGATGAACGCCGGTTTCCCGCTGCCCCAGTCCAATATCTGGATGTTGCTGGGTGTGTTGGCACTCACCTTTGTTGCCAAAGCGCTGGTGACGCTGATGACCATTCGCTCCGGTGCGTCGGGCGGTGTGCTGCAGCCCGGCATCGCATTAGGTTCCACGCTGGGTGCGATGCTCGGTCTCGTATGGATACTGATGTTTCCGACCGATTCGGTAACCGCGTGTGCCTTGATCGGTGCGGCTTCGTTGCTTTCGGCCTCACAACAGGCACCGCTTATGGCCATGTGCTTGGTGATGGAGCTCTCTGAAGCGCCGATTACCTTCTTTGTGCCGGTCGGCATGGCCGTGGCCACGTCGTCGTTGATATCAAAGTGGTTGCTGAGTCGTAAGTAAATACATATATTCTGGCTCCCCTCTCTGAGGGGAGCTGCCCCGGTCGAAACTCCCCTCAGCCGCCTATGGCGACAGCTCCCCTCAGAGAGGGGAGCCGAGGTAAAGAAAGCTATGTCAGAAAATACAGAAATTCGCTCGGCACTTGAATTGCTTGCCGCTGAGCCGCTCACTGAGCAGATTGACTACTATCGAAAGCCATTCATGGTGTTATGGGCCGCCATTCAGGAGGCAGCCAGCGATGTGGCCGAAGACTACGACTTACCTGCGGATATGGCCCAATTATGGGTGGCCGAACAGATGCGCCAAGTCGCCGATTCACTGGTCGATCGGCTCGCGGAAAAAGCCGTGGCCCATGGTGCCAGCAAGTCCAACGTAGCGCGAGCCGCCGGTGCCAGCCCCGCCAATGCCGCCCGTCGCTTCCCGCGTCTGGGCGACGATGCCGCCTCCCAGACCCGCCTCCTCATTGACGACGTCCTCGACACCCTCGAATAAACCGAAATCCCTACGCTGCCCGCCAAAAAGCACGCGAAAAGCCGCCTTCAGTCGCTTCAAGGCGGTAGTCTGAACAATGTTCGAGTAATTAGAAGGAGAATCAAGGTGAGCAATACCTTTGCGACCTTGCCGGTCATGGCGGGCGATGACGTCCCGGCCGGCCCCGTCGACCCGATTTTCAACCGTCTGCTCAAAGACCGCATCATCTGGATGGGTGAAGAGGTCAAGGACGATATGGCCAACCGCATCTGCGCTCAGCTGCTGATGCTGGCCGCCGAAGACCCGAAGAAGGACATCTGGCTGTACATCAACTCGCCGGGCGGCTCCATCACCGCCGGCATGGCCATCTACGACACCATGCAGCTCATCGAGCCTGACGTGGCGACCGTGGGCCTGGGCATGTGTGCTTCCATGGGCCAGTTCCTGCTGAGCTCCGGTACCAAGGGCAAGCGTTACCTGACCTCGCACGCCCGTGTGCTCATGCACCAGCCTTCCGGCGGCATCGGCGGCACCGCCACTGACGTGCGCATCAACGCCGAGCTCATCATGGACATGAAGAAGACCATGAGCGAGCTGACCGCTGAGCAGACCGGCCACACCCTCGAGGAAATCTACCGCGACAACGAATACGACCACTGGTTCACCGCCCAGGAAGCCCTCGACTATGGCTTCGTGGACAAGCTCGTGACCACGCCGGACACCATCGGCAACAACCAGCAGGGGGAGTGAGACTCATGGCAAGTGAAGAAGCAAAGTTCGCCGCCCGTGCCGACCGCTTGGCCGGCCGTCAGGGCGTAGCCGGTTTCATGCCGGCCTCCGCCCGCGCAGCCCAGCCCGCGCCGACCAACCGTTACATCATGCCGCAGTTCGTGGAGAAGACCCCGTATGGCATGAAGACCCAGGACGCCTACTCCCGCCTGTTCGAGGATCGCATCATCTTCCTCGGCGTGCAGGTGGACGACGCCTCCGCCGACGACGTGATGGCCCAGCTGCTGGTCCTCGAATCCCAAGATCCGAACCGTGACGTGATGATGTACATCAACTCACCCGGCGGTTCGATGACGGCCGTGACCGCCATCTACGACACCATGCAGTACATCAAGCCCGACGTGCAGACCGTGTGCCTCGGCCAGGCCGCCTCCGCCGCCGCCATTCTGCTGGCCTCCGGCACCAAGGGCAAGCGCCTGATGCTGCCGAACGCCCGTGTGCTCATCCACCAGCCGGCCATCGACCAAGGCTTCGGCAAGGCCACGGAGATCGAGATTCAGGCCAAGGAAATGCTGCGTATGCGTGAATGGCTGGAGGAGACCCTCGCCAAGCACACCGGCCAGGACGTCGAGAAGATTCGCCGCGACATCGAAGTGGACACTTTCCTGACCGCTCCTGAAGCCAAGGAATACGGCATCGTGGACGAGGTGTTGGAACACCGCCAGTAAAACTTCCGGACATTGCAATACCCTCGGTCGGCAACGACCGGGGGTATTGTATTTCAAGGATGACAATGATAATGCGCAGCGTGGCGGTTCGACGGTGCGGCGCAGTCGGCAAAGGAGAATCATGGGACGTGTGGTGAGCTACAACGAGGACGTACCCCGTTGCACGTTCTGCGGCAAAACCGAACATCAGGTACGAAAACTGGTGGCCGGTCCCAATGCCTCCATCTGCGATGAATGCATCGCCCTGTGCGTGGACATCATCTCCGAGGAGCGTGTCAAAGATGCCGAGGTCAATTCGCTGAGCCTGCCCAAGCCCGCTCAGATCTTCGATTATCTCAACCGCTACGTCATCGGTCAGGAGAACGCCAAGCGCGCATTATCCGTAGCCGTATACAACCATTACAAGCGCGTCAACATGGAGCTTCAGGAGTCCGCTGAGCAGCTTGACGGGAATAACGGGCACAGTGGCCAGACCGGCAAACAAGCCAAGCAATCCGTTCCCACCCAGACGCGTGCTGCCCGCCGCAGCAATGACCCTTTGGCTGACGTCGAGGTCGCCAAGTCAAACATTCTGTTGCTCGGCCCCACCGGCGTGGGCAAAACCTATCTTGCGCAGGCGTTGGCCCGCGTAATGAACGTGCCGTTCGTCATCACCGACGCCACCACCCTGACCGAAGCCGGCTATGTAGGCGACGATGTGGAAACCGTGCTCCAACGTCTCCTCCAAGCTGCGGATGGCGACGTAAGCCGAGCCCAGCACGGCATCATCTACATTGACGAAATCGATAAGATCGCCCGCAAATCCGGTGAGAACACCTCCATCACCCGTGACGTGTCCGGTGAGGGCGTTCAGCAGGCGTTGCTGAAGATCTTGGAAGGAACCATCGCCTCCGTGCCGTTGGAAGGCACGCGCAAGCATAAGGAGCAGGACGTTGCGCAGATGGACACACGCGGCATCCTATTCATCTGCGGCGGTGCGTTCGTGGGGCTGACGGACATTGTTCGCAAGCGATTAGGCCGTCGAGAGACCGGCTTCGGCGCGAATTGGCACGACGCCGACATGAAAGACGAGGAATTGCTCGAACAGGTCAATGCCGATGATCTGGCCGAGTTCGGACTGTTGCCTGAGTTCATCGGACGTTTGCCGGTCACCAGTGTGCTGAAGGAACTTACCGTAGACGATCTGACGGCGATTCTCACCCAGCCAGCCAACGCGCTGATCAAGCAGTACCGTAAACTGTTCGCCGTCGACGGCGTCGATCTGCAATTCACAGAACAGGCCATTCGGGCGATTGCTGATATCGCTATCAAGCAGGGGACCGGCGCACGCGGTTTGCGTTCGATTATCGAACGTACGTTGCAGGACACGATGTTCCAGTTGCCGAGTTTGGATGATGTGAGGCAGGTGATTGTGGACAAGGCGTCCGTAGAGGGTTCCAGCACGCCCAAACTCCTGCGCGAAGCCGTGGATGTGCCGCAGGGACGTCTCAAAGTTGCGCAGTCGGTTTTGCTTGACCGAGTCCGTACACACGAGGCGTGAGGCCAGTAAATACGCCGTTGCGGTAGTGGTCGGGATGGTGCGACTCGCCGCAACACGCCGAGTTGCATTCAGCTGAACGGCGTGTATTATATATCGAGTTGTCTGAAAGACAACATGCGCCAGTAGCCCAGCGGATTAGAGCAGCTGACTACGGATCAGCAGGTCGCAGGTTCGAATCCTGTCTGGCGCACTCCCGAACCACGGGGATAACAGTGGTATGCGCCAGTAGCCCAGCGGATTAGAGCAGCTGACTACGGATCAGCAGGTCGCAGGTTCGAATCCTGTCTGGCGCACAGTAAGCCTCGAAAGCGAAATGCTTCCGAGGCTTTTCCAATTGTATTGGCCCGTTTGAGTCGGTTGAGTCGGCCACACAGGGTTGGGCTAAGGTTGCCCTTCGCGACTCAGCCCGGAGCGGAACGTCCTGAGATATTCCGTACTATTACATACGGTTCATCCAAGAGAGTGCAGCAAGGAGACGCGATGGCCACGACCGCCGGCGCGAAGAAGGGACTTTGGTCCACCATCAGGCGAATCGCCGCCTCAGACCGTATTTCCGGACTCATCATGCTTGGCTTCGCGCTCACCGGCCTGGTGCTCGCGAATCTGCCCGCCACCGCGCATGCGTTCGAGACCGTAGCGGAAACGCATCTGTTCATCCCCTACACCAATCTCGACCTGCCTATTGGCCACTGGGCCCAGGATGGTCTGCTTACCATCTTCTTCCTGACCGTGGGCCTCGAACTGAAGCAGGAACTCACCACCGGCTCGCTTGCCAATCCGAAAGCGGCCGCCGTGCCGATGCTGTGCGCGGTGGGCGGCATGATCGCCCCGCCCATCCTGTTCCTGGCCGTCACGGCATTGTTCTCTCAGATCGGGCCTGGTGAACCCGGCACGCTGATTCTGACCACCACCGGCAGCAGCATCCCGTTCTCGGAGATGTCGCACGGCTGGGCAGTGCCCACCGCCACGGATATCGCGTTCTCGCTGGCCGTGCTCGCCCTGTTCGCCAAGGCCCTGCCCGGTTCGATCCGCGCGTTCCTGATGACGCTTGCCACCGTCGACGACCTGCTGGCCATTATTCTGATCGCCGTATTCTTCTCCTCGATTAACGCCTGGTATTGGTTCATCGGCATCGCCGTATGCGCCGCCATCTGGGCATACCTCGTACGACTGAAAAAAGTGCCGTGGATCGCGGTTGGCATCGTCGGTATCCTCGCTTGGATCATGATGTTCGAGGCAGGCGTGCACCCCACACTGGCCGGCGTGCTGGTTGGCCTGCTGACCCCCTCTCGTGAAATGCACGGCGAACTCTCGCCGCGTGCCGAACGCTATGCCAACAAGCTCCAGCCATTCTCCGCACTGCTGGCCCTGCCCATCTTCGCCTTGTTCGCCACCGGCGTACACTTCGAGTCGATGAGCCCGCTATTGTTGGCCTCGCCGCTGGTCATCGCACTGATTGTGGCTTTGGTGGTCGGCAAACCTCTGGGTATCATCACCACCGCATGGCTGTCCACGCATGTGGGCGGGCTCAAGATGGCCAAGGGGCTGCGTGTGCGCGACATGATTCCCGCTGCCGTCGCCTGCGGCATTGGCTTCACTGTGTCCTTCCTCATCGCTTCGCTGGCGTACAAGAACGCGGAACTTTCCGCTGAGGCGCGCTTCGGCGTGCTGGTGGCCTCCCTGATCGCCGCCGCGATTTCCGGTGTGCTGCTGAGCCGTCAGTCCAAGCGATTCGAGAAGACCGCAGCCGCAGCAGCGGCTGATGCGGAGGATGACGAATCGATTGATGGTGATGGCATCGGGCAGCCAAGCCACACCACAGAGCCCACCACGCCCACGGAACACCCCGGCACCCTCGCCGACGGCACCGCCAGTGTGGAAATCGACTTCCGCCACTGATGGCTTAGACGGTCCCTACTCCATTGTTGGCCTTGTTTCGTGAAAACCGTACGCTGAGACGCGCTCAGTGTACGTTCTTCACGAGATGAGGCCTTATTTCGCGGAAAACGTACGCTCAGTGTCACTCACCGTACGTTCTTCACGAAGTCAAGGATGATTTCGCGGAAAACGTACGCAGAGCTTCAGGCGCTAGAATGCGAAGAGTCGATAGCGCCGTACAGGAGGACATTGGATGGCAAAGAAGCAGAAGAAATCCAAGAAGAACGACGGCAAAAAGGCCGCTGAAGCAAAGAATCTAGCCGAGGCCGCATCCAAGTCCGCAGTCGTGGACGATATGGAACCATTGGAAGCCACAGCCGCGAATGATGCGGCGGCGTTGGAGGCTGAGACGGCAACTGAGGCTGCGGCCACACCGGTGAACCCGGTCGATCTGGAGGACGCCTCGCCGCTGGGCGATACCTATCATCGCGGCCCGGTGATTCTACGCGGCCAGATGATTCCCTCGGACAACACCACCGCCAACCTGCTGAAACCCGATCAGGACACCGACTGGCTGCACATGGACCCATGGCGTGTGCTGCGCATCCAATCGGAATTCGTGGACGGTTTCGGGGCGCTCGCCGAGCTCGGACCTGCGGTCTCTATTTTCGGCTCCGCACGCACCCAGCGCACCGAATCGATCTACAAGGCAGCACGGCGCATGGGTAGCCAGATAGCCAAGCGCAACATCGCCGTCATCACCGGCGGTGGTCCCGGCATCATGGAAGCCGCGAATAGGGGAGCGGCACTGGCCGGCGGCAAATCGGTGGGACTTGGCATCGAATTGCCGCACGAGCAGGGGTTGAACCAGTGGGTGAACCTCGGCATGAGCTTCCGGTACTTCTTTGTGCGAAAAACCATGTTCATCAAGTATTCCTCCGGCGTGATCGTATGCCCGGGAGGCTTCGGCACACTGGATGAGATGTTCGAATTATTGACCTTGGTCCAGACCCACAAGGTGGCGAATATTCCGGTGGTGCTCTACGGCAAGGAATACTGGCAGGGGCTCTTTGACTGGCTCAACGGTCCGGTGGCCGAGCATGGCATGATCTCGACGATCGACCCGAAACTGGTCACCGTAACCGATGACGCCGACGAAGCCGTGGACGTGGCCGTCAGCGCAATTGTGAGGTAAGCGAGATAGAGTGGCTCCCCTCTCCGAGGGGAGCCAAGGACAGAGTTACTTTTTGTAGGCGATGAGCAGGCCGGTGCCGTCAGGGGTGAGCGTGGACTCGAAACCTTCGTCATCTTCGACGGTGGTGAGCAGCTCACGCATGGCGATGGCCTTGTCGCTGCGGTCGGCCGGATTGATCACGCCGCCCTGACCGTCCTCCAACGCCAGCACATCGGTGAACACGATCACGCCGTGCACGCGCAGCAGACGGGAGGCCTGGGCGAACGTGGCGGCATAGTTCTCGGCGTCGCCCGCCACCACGATCAGATCGTAATCATTGGCGTTGAGGCGCGGCAGAAACACGCTGGCCGGGGCGTTCACCGCACGCAACGTGGTGTCGGTCTCGTCCTGCAGCTCGGCGAACGCCTTGCGAATCAGCGCGATGCCCTGGGCGGTGGAATCGACCGCAGTCAGCAGGCCCTTGTTATCCAGTGCATGGGCGAGCTGCAAGGTCTCCACCAGCGAGCCGGTGCCCACGGCAATCACCGAAGCGGCGCCGGTGATGCGCACCAGCATGCCCAGCAGACGGGCCTGCGCCGCCGAACCCTGCAACTGGCCGGACTCGTCGGCGGCCGTACGGGTGTCGGTCAACGCATCGGATTCACGTTCGCGCGCGTGTTCCTCGGTGAATTCCCATGCCTTGGCGAGGTTGGTGTACTGCGTTCTGTCCATAATTCGTTCTTTCATGTCTTCTCTCGTGCGGGCACCCAGCGGATGCATCGACGCATGTGCTTAGGCGATCGCCGCAGCCAGCCGCGGCGCGGCTTAGCGCTCGCGGACCTTAGCCACGATCTGCCACATCTCCTCGCCCACATCGATGCCGCGCGGGCAGTGGCGGGAGCAGGCGCGCACGGACTGGCAGGCGGCCACGCCGTCGGCGGTGTCGATGGCATCCATACGCTCCATGGCCTTGGTGTCGCGCGAATCGTTGACGAAACGGGAGGCCCAAATCAGCGCGGCCGGGCCGATGAAGGCGTCGCCGCCGGCGTACACCGGGCAGGCGCCTTCGCACACGCCGCAGGCGATGCAGTTGCTCAGCAGCTCGTATTTGGCGAGTTGTTCGGGGTTCTGCAGGTATTCGAACACGTCCACCTTGCCTTCGGCGGTGGTGGCGAGCACGCCGTCCGCCTGAAGATACGGGGTGAGCTTCCTGATCTGGTTGAGCATAGGGTCGATGTCGGCGATGAGGTCGCGCTGCGGCGGGAAGCCGGGCAGGGACGCCAGTTCGATGACTCCCAGCGAACCGTTTGCGGCTGAGTTCTGGGCGGCCGCCGCGTTTGCGACGTTTTCCGCGGAATCGTCGGATTCCTCAGCCTCGGTGCCGGTGTGTCGGAACCCTTCGTCATCGACTTCGGGCATGGCGCCGGGTTGCTTGGCCCAATCGCGGATGGTGGCTGTGCACAGCAGGGTGGGGGTGCCGTTGATGGCCACGGCGTCCGAACCGCACATGCCATGACCGCACGAATAACGGAAGGCCAGCGTCGGGTCGACGGTGCGTTTGATGGTCAGCAGACAATCCAACACAGTATCCGAAGGGCGCGCGGGAATCGTGTACTCCTGCACCCACTGCTTGCCGCGCGGACGACGGCGCGCCGCCGAATCCGAGCCGCCGCCGAACGGGGAGCCTTTCTTGGCAAACGGGCTGCCACCGCGTGCACGTTCGGCACGCTCGGGTCGCGGCGTGAAACGATGCACTTGCAGGGTAACCGTCGTGTTGCTCGCCTCAGCCATGTTCTGCCTCCATGAAACAGTGGGATGTCAAGTCCAATATTAGCCAACCTATTGTGCCACAAGCCCTAGGCGGCTTGGGTATTACCACCAGCGGATCAGTACTCGCGCTTCTTGGGCGGATAGTCGGTGATGTGCACCGGCTTGAAACTTACCGAACCATCATCGGCGACCATCGAGTGAGCAAGGAAATGCTCATCGTCGCGTTCGGGGAAATCAAGGCGTTGCATGGATCCGCGAGATTCCTGACGGGATTCGGAAGCGTGCAGCATGACCTCGGCCAGTTCGATCAGATGACGGACTTCCCAGATGGCGGTGACCTCCTGATTGAAAGCGGCGGTCTTGTCATGGGCCCGCAAGGTATCGGCAACCGGTGTGATGTCACCGTTGATCTGGGTCAACGCCGTATCGATGGTCTGAGCGGTGCAACGTACGGCCAGAGCCTGCTCCATCACTGATCCGAGTTGGGCCATGAGCTGATAAGGATTGGCGGTGGGCACTCCATCGTCTGAATCATCTATTGGCCCGGCGAGCAGTTCGTCAAGCTCCGCTTTGCGAGAATCGGCAGCCTGATCGGCGGCATCGGTCAGCATGTCATCGGCCGAATCATCGGCCATGGGGGAGTCAACCGGGTTCTCGGCGATGCGTGCGGCCATCGTCTGACCAGCGCGTGTGCCGAACAGGCAGGCGTCGAGCAGAGAATTGCCGCCCAGACGATTCGCACCATGTACGGAGACACAAGAGCATTCGCCAGCGGCGAACAGTCCATCGACTACCTGCACGGCACCGTCGGCCCAACGGTACACCTCGCCGTCGGTGGTGATGGGGATGCCGCCCATCGTGTAGTGTGCAGTGGGCTTGATGGGTACTAGGTCCTTGGCCGGATCGAGGTTCGCGTACTGCTCGATGGTTTCGACCACCTGCGGCAGCACTTCCTTCATACGTTCGGGGTCGATGCCGGTCATATCCAGCCAGACGCAGTCCTTCGGACCATCCGGGTCCTTCGGGTCGGCGACGCCGCGACCGGCGTCGATCTCCGCCATGATGGAGCGGGAGACCACGTCTCGTGCGGCCAGATCCTTATGCTCCGGAGCGTAGCGTTCCATAAACGGCTCACCGTCGGCGTTCCTCAGAATGCCGCCCTCGGCGCGGGCCGCCTCGGACAGCAGGATGCCGGTGTGCGCGAGCCCGGTGGGGTGGAACTGCACAAATTCGATGTCCTCCAGCTGCAGACCGGCGGCCAAGGTCAAGGCCATGCCGTCGCCGGTCAGATCCCAGGAATTTGACGTGGTGTGGAACAGTCGGCCCGCGCCACCGGTGGCAAGCAGCACGTTGCGCGCGTGGATGGCCTGAATCTTGCCCGAATGCGTGTCAAAGGCCACGATGCCGGCCGCCTGCTTGCCGTCGTCGGCGAGCACCAGGTCGGTCACATACCATTCCTCGGCGAACTCGACGCCGGCGGCCACGCACTGCTGCCACAAGGCGTGCAGAATCTGGTGGCCGATGCGGTCGGCCGCATAGGCGGCGCGCTTGACCGGGGCGCCGCCGAACTCGCGCGTGTGGCCGCCGAACCGGCGCTGGGCGATATGCCCGTCCTCGGTACGGGAGAAGGCCACGCCCTGACGCTCCAGGTTGATCACGGTCTGCGGCGCGTATTCGGCGAGCAGTTTGGCCGCATCCTGGTCCACCAGCCAGTCGCCGCCCTTGATGGTGTCGTAGTAATGCCAGTGCCAGTCATCGGACTCCACATTGCCCAGGCTCGCGGCGATGCCGCCCTCGGCTGAACCGGTGTGCGAACGCAGCGGCTGCAGTTTGGAGACCACGAGGATCTTCGGGTCCACGCCTTGTTCCTTGAGCTCGGTGATCTCGGGGGAGCGCAGCAGTCCCAACGCTGCCGACAGGCCGGCCGCTCCGGCGCCGACGATCACCGCATCATACATATCTTCCAAACGTTTCGGACTCATGGGTTCGATTCTCGCACACCCGCCGAACAGCCTTCGAGCCGTGTCATGGAAGCCGATTAGCCGACACGGCTGCTCAGCTTGAGTATGCCGGCATCCCGCTCGATCACTCCCTTCAGCTCCAATGCGCCGAGTAGCTCAAGTATGGTGCCGATATTGGGAATCTCGTCGGGTACCGTCTCTCGCGCCACACGCAATAGTGCGTCCGGGGTGACGATGAGATGTCGTTTACGGCATTCACGAATCAATGCCACTAATGTGCGTTCCATTTCCGGCAGCTTGGCGATAATGATACGTTGTTGGGCTTCCTTCTCGGGATCGGGCTTCGGCTTGACACGAAGATCCGGCATCTGATGTGACGAGGGAAGCTCTTCACCCTTGCTTTTGTCGTTACCGGAATCGGCAGTTGCGCTCGCCGGCCCATCCTTGGATTGAGTGCGCGTAGGCTGAGTATGCTTGGTCTTCGAACGTTTCGAATGACCTGAATCTTGTGACGACTCCTGTGACGCCGATGATTCCGAGGATGCTGGCGATAACGGAGTCGTTGCCGGCACTTCCATGGCCTCCTCGTTTTCGGACGAGTCCTGACCTGTGGATTTCGATATGCCTGGGCATGCTGCCATAACGGGCTTATGCCGTTCATGGCATATATCCTCGGTGGATGTGGCGGCACACAGAATCATCGCTCGGTGGTCGCCGATCATCTTATTGCACCCGGCGTTGCAAGGCTGATTGATGTCACCGGGAACCGCATACACTTCGCGCAGCAATTCGCATGCCCATCCCGCGGTGTTGAGCGCTCCGGAACGCAACCGGGCTTGCGTCACAATCAATGTGGAAGACATGGCCGCGATAATGCGGTTGCGAAGCAGAAAACGACGGGCTTCGGGAATCGTCCCGGGGCACAGTTCACTGATCAGTGCACCACCCTGCGCCTCGATGCGTTCGAACAGCGTGCGGTTACGCATCGGTCCGATATGGTTGAGCCCGCCGGCGAATACGGCAACGGTTTTGCCCACATTGGCGGGCATTCTGCCGTGCAGCGCATTCAACGCTCCCCAATGTGCCGCCGCATCCGTGCCCATCGCGCCTCCGGACACGACCAGATGCCCGGCAACGGCTGCCTGTTCGGCTACGGTGTGTGCCACATACCGGCCATATTCGGTCACGTCCCGTGAACCGACGATGCCGACCGGTTTGGCGCAACTGGTCAATGCGCGTGGATCGCCTTTGATCCACAAACACAGCGGTGGCGCCCAATCGGAGCGAATGGACAGGTCGGCCAACTGCGAGGGCCAACATGGATGGCCAGGGCCGATAATCCATTGCGTGCCATCCATAGTGAACCAGTCGGCCAGTTGGATGATGTCTTGCGAGGGCAGGTCCATCATGCGGTTATGCCAGCAGGCCAGTGCATTGCGGAAGGAGCGCATCGCGTTCGCCGACGCCTTGCGGCCCCATCGAGTGAGGCCGTCCACGAACATGCGGTCAATACGTGACAGCGCCGGGCCGCAGATTTCAGATGGCTGGCTTGGATGGGATTGCGCCAACGCATGCCAGAGGGATTCGGCGTTTTCCGCGCCTTTGAGCGTGGCGTACATCATCACATCCGCGCCATCAAGACAGAACGTGAGCGCGGCACGATACAACGTATCCGTGGGAGGTACGGGAATAGTGCGCGAAACGGCGAGACTCGTATCGGTGTGATCCACACTTCCTGCGGTGCCGCCAGATTGCCGGATATCAGTAGCGTTACTCATGTCATCCTCGTTCTCATTTCGATGCCCTGATGGACGTCCTGTTCAGTGGGGGATACGCGGCCGGCCAGATCGGCGAGCGTCCAAGACAGACGCATGGCGCGATCAGCCCCGCGCAATGTGAGTTGATGATTGGACAGGGCCCGATTGACCAATTCCATCGCTTTCAGCGATGTATTGGCGTGCAGCCATTTGCCCGAAGCTTGCGCGTTGCACACCCATCCATACTGTCTGAACCGGTCTTTGGCCACTTGACGGGCACGAATCACACGAGCTTGTATCCCGGCACTGGACTCGCCGATTGGCTCGCTTTGCGCGGCAATGCGCGAGACTGGTGGCACCGCCATCTGAATATCCACACGATCCAGTATCGGTCCGGACAATCGCGAGAAATAACGTATACGGTCTTTTTCCCGGCAAGCGCAACGTTCGCCGGTGCCGTAATAGTATCCGCACGGACAGGGGTTGGCCGCCATGATGAGTTGGAATGAGGCCGGGTAGTAGGTGCTGCCTTTTGAACGGGAAAGCGCCACATACCCGGATTCCAATGGTTCGCGCAACGTCTGCAGGGCGCGTGCGCTGAATTCCGGTGCCTCGTCCAGAAACAGAATGCCTCGATGCGCGCGTGTGATTGCGCCGGGAACGGCGATGCCGCTGCCACCACCCACCAAGGCCGCCGTGCTGGCGGTGTGGTGCGGTGCCTCGAACGGCGGCATGTCGGTGATGCCGTACTGAGGCAGTATGCCGCACAGCGATCGAATCGATGCCACCTCCAGCTGTTCCGCCTCGTTCAACGGGCACATGATGCCGGGCATACGTGAGGCCAACATGGTTTTGCCGCTGCCTGGCGGGCCGGTCATGATGAGATTATGCCCGCCTGCCGCCGCCACTTGCAGTGCCCATTTGGCATGCTCCTGACCCAGAACCTCGTTCATATCGCCACAATCGTTGGGATGACTTGTGGGCGATTGATCCGTGGTGGTCTCGTCGGTAACCGGTGTATCGGGAATCGTATAGGTGGCATCGCCGCCCATCAGTTCGATGAGCTCACCCACATGCCTCACGCCCACTACATCCAGTCCATCCACCATCGAAGCCTCGTCAAGATTGCGATGGGGAACAATCATTTTGCGCACGCCACGTTCCTCGGCATGCAGCATGATCGGGAGCAGCCCATGAATCGGCAGCACCGAGCCGTCAAGATTCACTTCGCCGAGCACAATGGTATCTTCTAGGCAATCATGCCCTATGGCACCCGCCGCACATAGGACGCTGGCCGCGATGGCCAGATCATGCGACGAACCGCGTTTGGGCATGGCCGCAGGGCTCATGTTCACGGTCACACGGGTTTGCGGCCAACCGAATCCAGTGGCTTGACACGCTGATTTCACGCGCTCGCGGGCTTCGGACAACGATGCATCCGGCAATCCGATGATGCTGAAGTATGGCAAGCCAGGGCTGATGAAAGCCTGCACTTGGACGATGAAGGCCTTAAGGCCGATCAGTCCGACTGAGAGGGTGCTGCCGATAGCCATGTCTACTCCTTTCACAATGTGTTTCGCAACGTGGCTGTTTTTTTGGGGGGGGGCTTCAGAAGGCATTTTCAATGTGATGCACGAGCGGCCTGCCCACCCGAAGCACGATGGTGACGACATCGAAACGGACCGCCGAATGCGGCACCCGATTACGCCGGTCAAGTAGCCAATCGCAGGCGGCTTTCCTGAGATTGTGCTGTTTCGCCGGCGTAATGGCCTCTTGCGGATATCCGTAATGCATGGACCGGCGTGATTTCACTTCGACGAACACCACCGTGTACTCGGGATTGAGCATCACGATGTCCAATTCGCCGTAACGGGTATGCCAATTGCGGCTCAAGGTCGTCCAACCGTGTTCCTCCAGCCACGCGGCGGCATACTGCTCGCCGAGCGCGCCGAACTGTTTGGGCGTCAGATTGCGGTCGCCCATCGTGGCCGCAATCCGTTCCGAAGGCAGCATTGCCTGCGGATCAGGTGAAGCCAGCATGGGCTGGTGAAAGGCAAGACCGGCGTTGATGCCGGACTTCGTCATCGGCTGAGTAGGTGGTAAAGCGTTCATGATTCCACTGTGCGGGTTACTTATGTAAGAGCACAAGCGCAACCGGCAAATGTGGATACTATGACGCGGTTTGGCGTGTTGTGGATAACGTGTGGATGAAAACTCGGTTATCCACCATTAGTTCAGAAGGTTTACCAAGGCTCACCAGTCGACTTCCCTGTGACGAAAAAACAACCCATCGGATTGTTCGCTGAATACGTCAGACCCAGTGAGCGGAGAGGGGAGCCAAGGTGCGGTCACTTCACCAAATCGGTGAGTTCGCCAAGGTTCAGTTCGAAACTGACGCCACGATCCTCGAAATGCGGCTGGTTACGGGTGCTGACCATGGCGTGACGCACGAACTCACCGGCGATTTCGGCCGACTCGGCCAGGCCGCGGCCGGCCATCACCGCGCCGCACAGGGCAGAGGCGAAGGCGTCACCCGTGCCATGAATCATGTATGGCAACTTCTCATGAGCCAGCTCGATCTTGCCGGCAACACCGGTGGAAGCGCTGGCCACATAGTTGACGATTTTGCCATCGCCATGGTCAATGCCCTTCAGCACCACGTTCTTGGCACCCAACTCCAGCAGAGCACCAAGCAGCTCGTTAACCGTGGCCTCATCAATATCCTGGCCAGGATAGTCACGCTTGGTGAGAATGCTCGCTTCGGTGAGGTTCGGCATCAACACGTCGGCACCATCGGCCAGCGCGCCCATTGCCTCGCACAGCTCCGGTGTGTACGTGGGGTACATTTCGCCGGCGTCTCCCATCACCGGGTCAACCAGACGCAGCGCGTTCGGATATTCGCGGTAGAGACGCTGAATGATCGCCACCTGATCGGGGGAGCCGAGGAAGCCTGAATACACGCCATCCAGCTCCACGTCTTCCTTCTGCCAGGCATCCAAGTAACCGGAGAGAATATCCGTGGTGTCATGGAACGTGAACACTGCATAGCGTGTGTGCGCCGAGAACAGGGCGGTCGGCACCGGGCACACATCGCAGCCGGCGGCCGAGAGAATCGGAATCGCGGCGGTCAGCGAGCACTTGCCGTAGCCGCACATGTCGTGCACGGCGGCCACGCGCGGAATATAGTTCGGATCACGGTCATACAGAGTTACATCGGTCATGTCTGTTCGAATCCCTTCACCATGTTGGCGGAATAATTCATTGGCGATGTTTGACTGTAGTCGTTCGTCATGTAAACCATGTAACCGGGCGGCAGAAAAATGAAACAGACGTCATCACCGAGCGGGCAAACCGTCTTGGTGACGGGTGGAACAAGCAATCATCACGGACACTTGAGCCATGCGCGAAAGGCATGGCAGCGATATCACCGTGACCGCAGTCGACCTTGAAAGCGCATGCGTGCGGCCCGGCGTGTCGCGATAATTTCAACGACTTTTTCGTGACTTCTGACAGTCGCTCACGTCAATGATTCCAAGGCTTTATAAGCCCTTATAGGCAAGTCCGATAACGTTCAGCTTGCGCCGCGCGGCCCAAGCGTCGTAACTTCATAACCAACACCTCGCCAACCGCCCGAACACGGCAGGCGGGTGGCAAGGAAAAATCCTCGCGACCTAGCACAACCAAGGAGAATACCATGGCCGAGAACAACAAGAAGTACCGTTTTGAAACCCTGCAGCTGCACGTCGGCCAGGAGCAGGCCGACCCGGCCACCGACTCCCGCGCGGTGCCGATCTACCAGACCACCTCCTACGTCTTCCACAACTTCGACCACGCCGAGGCCCGCTTCGGACTGGCGGACCCGGGCAACATCTACGGCCGTCTGACCAACTCCACCCAGGGCGTGTTCGAAGACCGCATCGCGGCCCTCGAAGGCGGCACCGCGGGCCTGGCCGTCGCGTCCGGCGCGGCCGCCGTGGAATACGCGGTGCGCAACATCACCCAGTCCGGCGACCACATCGTCGCAGCCAAGAACGTGTACGGCGGCACCTTCAACCTGCTGCGCCACACCCTGCCGCGCGACGGCATCACCACCACCTTCGTCTCCGCCGAGAACCCGCAGGAGTTCGAGGACGCCATCCAGGAGAACACCAAGCTCGTCTACTTCGAGACCTTCGGCAACCCGAACGCCGACCTGCCCGACTTCGAGGCCATCACCGCCATCGCCCACAAGCACCACCTGCCGGTGATCGTGGACAACACCTTCGCCTCCCCGTACCTGTTCCGCCCGCTGGAGCACGGCGCCGACGTCGTTGTGGAATCCGCCACCAAGTTCATCGGCGGCCACGGCACCACCCTCGGCGGCGTGATCGTGGAAGGCGGCAAGTTCAACTGGGCCGAAGTGCCGGGCAAGTTCCCGACCCTGACCGAGCCGGATCCGTCCTACCATGGCCTGAACTTCTATGAGGCCCTCGGCGGCGCCGCCTTCGTGACCCGCGTGCGCGCCATCCTGCTGCGCGACACCGGCGCCACCCTGTCCCCGTTCGCGGCCTTCCTGCTGCTGCAGGGCACCGAAACCCTGTCCCTGCGCGTCGAACGCCACGTCCAGAACGCGCTGAAGGTCATCGATTACCTGAAGACCGTTCCGGAAGTCGAGTCCATCTCCCACCCGTCCATCGAAGGCCGCAAGGACAACGAGCTGTACAAGAAGTACTTCCCGAATGGCGGCGGCTCCATCTTCACCTTCGACATCAAGGGCGGCAAGGACGCGGCACGCGTGTTCATCGACAACCTGCACCTGTTCAGCCTGTTGGCCAACGTGGCCGACGCCAAGAGCCTCGTGATTCACCCGGCCTCCACCACGCACTCCCAGGAGACAGTGGAGGAGCTCGAGGATCAGGGCATCCACCAAGGCACCATCCGCCTGTCCATCGGCACCGAGAACATCGAGGACATCCTCGATGACCTGAAGGGCGGCTTCGAAGCCCTTCGCGCTTCCGGCTTGGCCAAGTGAGGTCGACAGGAAGGTTGACGGCCCGATGAGAAGGGGCGCGATGCTAATGGGGTGCATCACGAATCATCGAGCCGCATGGGGTGCCTTCCGCCTGATCGCTTGACCCAAGGAATAGAAAGCTCGCACTGATGTCATGCAGTGCGGGCTTTCTTGCGTCTGTATGCCTCACACTGTTTGCGCAGAGGCATGAATAGTGTGAGACCTGAGACGACATAATCCTCAAGGATGAGGGCCGGCGCGTGGCCGACCGCCCAATTCAGTCTGGCGCACTATGGGGCGCGCCGTTATTTCTTCATAAGTTGGAATCATCATCCGGGCATAAGGCCCGGCCAAATATGGAGAGACATTATGAACGTGCAGAACCCGGCCGCATCGCGCGGCATCGCTATTCAGGCCGTCGACTTGGTCAAGAACTACGGCGCTGGCAGCAATATGGTCCATGCCCTGCGCGGCGTGAACGTGAGTTTCGAACGCGGCAAATTCACCGCCATCATGGGCCCGTCCGGCTCCGGCAAATCCACGCTTATGCACACGCTCGCCGGCCTCGACTCCGCCACATCCGGGCATATTCTTTTCGGCGGGGCAGACCTGACCCGCATGGACGACAAGCAGCTCACCTTGCTACGTCGCCACAAGATCGGCTTCATCTTCCAAAGCTTCAACCTGTTGCCCATGTTCACCGCCGAACAGAACATCCTCATGCCACTGACTCTCGCCGGAGACAAGCCCGACCACGCCTGGTTCGACCTGCTCGTCGATACCCTGGGACTGAAGCAGCGCCTGAACCACCGACCGAATGAACTGTCCGGTGGCCAGCAGCAGCGCGTGGCCATCGCCCGCGCGCTGATTACCAAGCCGAAGCTGGTGTTCGCTGACGAGCCGACCGGCAACCTCGACTCCGTTTCCAGCGCCGAAGTGCTTGGCTTCCTGAAGCGTTCGGTCAACGAGCTTGGCCAAACCATCGTCATGGTCACGCACGATGCGGTGGCCGCCTCCTACGCCGACCGTGCCATCGTATTCGCCGACGGACAGATCGTGGCCGACGAGGCGAATCCCACTGCCGAAACGATGAACGAGCTGCTTATGGCCGAACGCGAACGCGCCACGCGCACTGCCGTCACCAGCATACGCGCCGACACGCTCGCCCGTCTTGCCGGTGTAAAGGATGTGCCCAACCTGCCCATCACCGACGCTCCATTGCCCCCAGCTGGGAGAACCGGCACCATGCGCCATGCCCGCGCCGCCGCCCAGCACGCTCGCTGAGCCGGAAAGCGAGAGACAGGACACCCCCATGTTTTCCATCACTCTGAAACTCATGAAGAAAAGCGCCAGGATGCTGATTCCGGCAGGCATCGCCATCCTGATCGGCACTGCGTTCATCGCCGCTACCTTCCTGTTCGGCAACGCGATGAACGATGCGCTTGCCGCTCAGAACACCGCCCAGCTCGGCGGCGCGAACTACGTGATCAGCCCGGATAGCGGCAAGGACCTGACCGATAAGGACCAGGACTACATCTACACGCGCACGGTTAACGACTTCCAGCTTGACCGCATCCGCGCCACCGAAGGCGTCAAGGACGCGCGCGCCAGCTACGCGGGTTCCGTGACCGTAACCCGTGGCAACAAGCATGCCAGCAGCTACGTCATCACCACCGCCGCAAAACGTACGCTGCTGCCGGTCACCATCACGCAAGGAGACCAGCCGGCGGACAGCAACGAGATTGCCCTGACCAAGTCCGTAGCCGACCAGCTTGGCGTCAAGGTAGGGGACCGTGTGACCGTCAACTCGCAGGCGGCGCAGTATGCGGGCAAGACCGGCGATTCGGCCGGTAATACCGGTGACGCTGGTGATGAGTCGGCCCAGAACGCCGATGGCACGAGCTCGCACGACGGTGATTCCGATGCCGCGTCCGGTGCGTCCGTCTCATCCGATGGCGCCAACACTGCCGACTCCGGCATGACCGTGCGCGTGGTAGGCCTTACCGACGACCCGAACGGTGCCTACGCCTACTACGGTGGCGCTTCCGTGCTTTCCGACAACGTTATTACCGCGATGGCCGGCAGCAACGATTTCGGCAACCTGCCTGTCTACCTTGTCTATCTCGATATCGACGATGCCAGTGACACGGCTGCGGCATCCACCGTGAAACAGGTCAGCACACTGCTCCCTAAGCATTTCAGCGTGCAATCCCGTGCCGCGCTCGTCGAGGAATCCGTCAAAAGCATGAGCTCGGGCGAAACCAGCATCACCACCATCTTCCTGCTGAGCTTCGGCATGCTCGCCATGCTGGTCGCGGCACTCGTCATCGCCAACACCTTCCAAGTGCTCGTGGCACAGCGCCGCCGCACACTCGCCCTGCTGCGCACCATCGGCGCGAACAAAAGCCAGCTGTATGTCTCCGTGCTGTTTGAAGCCGGTGTGCTGGGACTGATCGCCTCCGCACTGGGAGTGGGCCTGGGCATCGGACTCATGGCCGCACTATGCCAGTCGGGCCTGATGAAAGCCACCGGCATGACCATGCGACTGGTACTATCCGGTCCGGTGTTCACGGTGCCTATGGCATTCGGCATCATTATGACGGTGATTGCCTCGCTAGGCTCCGCGCGTTCCGCTACCGCCGTCACCCCGCTGGAAGCGTTGCGACCCATCGAACTGACCGACACGCGACGGGCCGGTGTGGTCCGCGCCGTGATTTCCATGCTGCTGATTGTGGGCGGCGTGGCACTGTGCGCATTCTCTGTATGGCAGATGTCCGAGAAAATCGCCGGACGTGATTCAATGGCCGACAAGCAGTATTCGCTGGTGCTGCTCGCTGCCATCATCGGATGTGCATTGATCTTCCTTGGACTGGTGCTTTCCGCCACGTTCTGGCTACCGGTGCTCATGCGCGGCGTGGGCGCGCTGGTTGCACTGGCCGGTCCGTCCGCCAAAGTGGCACATGCGAACATTCAGAAGAACCCGCGCCGCGTGGCCGCCACCGGTGCCGCACTGCTTATCGGCGTGACGCTGGTCTCCACCATCGCCACCGGTGCCGCCAGCGCCAAGCAAACCATGAACGAGGCGCTGACCACGCGCTACAGCGTCGACATGATTGCCGCTGGCACCGATATGACTGGCAAACAGGCCGGCGAGGCAGCCAAAGTCAAGGGCGTTCAGAGCAGTATCTACGCGCCGACCCGCATGATGACCATGAAGGATGCCGACGGCAAGAGCCTGAGTGTGCTGGTCGTGGGCGTGGATGGCGTCGACGCGCTGCGCAAGGTGGTGCGCTCCGATTTGTCCGGTGTGACCATTGATGGCGATTCCGTACTGATGCCCAAGTATTCCGCCGCTACAGGCAAGGATATTCCGCTGGACAAGAGCGTTACGTTCACGGCTGGAGCGGCCGAAGCACAAGCCGATGCCGCCAATGGTCCGTCCGGTAATGATGCGAACGGCAGCGCCGAAAACGGCAATGGACAATCCGGCGGCACACAGACGCTGACGCTCAAACCGCGGAAGGTGGACTATCGCCGCATTGCCTCCAACTACGCCGCGGTCGCCTTCGTGGACGCCAGCCACTTCACCAACGGTGGAATCAAGGCCGACGGGCATATCATGCTTATGCGTATTGACGCCGAGGGCGCGGGTGTTGCGCTGAACGACGTATTCACCAACGTGCAGAATGTGTTCTCCGCCAGTGCTGGTGTTACCGTGACCGGTCCGGTGGCCGAACGTACGCAATGGGAGACCATGATCAACGGCATGATGGCATTGTTGGTCGGTTTGATTGCGGTGGCTGTGCTCATCGCCTTGGTCGGCGTAGCGAACACGCTGAGTCTGTCGGTGATCGAACGCACACGCGAATCCGCCACCTTGCGTGCCATCGGCATGACGCGCGGCCAACTGCGGCGCTCGCTGGCGGTGGAGGCGTTGCTGCTTTCGCTCGTCTCCGGCGTGGTGGGAGTGGTATTGGGTACCCTGTTCGGCTGGCTCGGATCCTACATGGTGTTTAGTTTGTACGGCGACACCGTGTTCCCGTTCGAATGGGCCACCAACGGTGTGGTGCTCGGCGTCGCCGCGCTCGCCGCTCTGCTGGCCAGCGTGGCACCCGCCCGCCGGGCCGTCAAAACGCCACCAGTTGAAGCCTTGGCCGAAGCGTAGAGCAATAAGCTCCCTCATCAGAGGGAGCTTTTTTGTTACACCAGCCCGTTATCGTACGCGAAGACTACAGCCTGTACGCGGTCACGGGCGTTGATTTTGGCGAGGACATGCGCCACGTGGGTTTTGACGGTGGGAAGGGAGATAAAGAGCTTGTCCGCGATCTCCTGATTGCTCAGACCATGGGCGATCTCCACCAGCACCTCGCGTTCACGGTCGGTAAGCAGATCCAGTTCGGGATCGGTGTATGCTGGGCGTGACGTATTGGAACCGTCGGAAGCGGCTCCGGCAGGGGAGGGGATGCCGGTCATCGAGCCGGCACCGTTGCCGGCCGCACCGCCAGAGACGCCGACGGCGGAACCGTACACGGCACCGGAGCGCGCGACATCGCCGGTCAGCGAACCATGCTGCGCGTAACCGTCCTGCATCATCTTTTCGATGAGTCGCTTGGTGGCGGAAGGCGCGATAATCGCATTGCCTTGGAATACAGTACGAATCGAACTGAGCAACGTTTCCGGTTCGGTGTCCTTGAGCAGGAAGCCCGAGGCACCGGCATTGATGGCCGCCATCACATACTCGTCCAAATCGAACGTCGTCAGAATGATTACGCGCGTCGGCCGGTCGTCAGCCGATTCGGCCGAGACGGTCGCGTCGCCCGGCGCGGCCGAGAGCGAGGTAATACGGCTCGTGGCCTCAATGCCGTCCATGCCGGGCATGCGCACATCCATCAGCACCACGTCGGGATGCAGGGATTCCGCCAACGCCACGGCTTGGGCGCCGTCGGACGCCTGCCCGACCACCTCCATATCCGGCTGCGAACCAATGACCATGGCAAAACCGGCACGCACCAGCTTCTGGTCGTCCGCAATAATCACGCGAATGCTTCTGCTCTCGTTCATGCTCTCCACTGTATCCGTTTCCTATCGGAGCGCCGCTCCATAAACACCCTGATTGTTCCCTGAGTTCTTATTGGGCAAGTCTCTCACCGGGGTAACGTTCCCGCGTGTTGCATCTGACTATCCAACGAAGCCGCCGGTCGCAACTGCATATCCGGCTGCACACCCTCATGGGCCTCGTCGCTGAACCCGGTTTCACGCAACACTTTCAACAGCTGACGCATATGAGCCAATGCGGCGCGCCCCCGAGCGCCAATCGCGGCAAAAGCCGCTTCAATCTGCATACTATCAGGCGCAGGTTCGGCGTTGAGCATCACCAGTCCCTCATCAGCCTGCGCGATCACCGATTCCAGCGTGGTCAGTACTTCGGTTTGCATCGCCGCACTAATACGGTTGCGCTCTAAGTTGGCCGCCAGCACCTTTTGACGCTCCTGCTCGGCTCGCAGCGCCTCCTCGCGTTGCAACAGCACCAGAGCGTTTGCGCCACGCGAACGGCTCCATCGAGCCATCGCAATGCAGGCAAAACCGACCAACATGATTCCCACGCCCGGCAGCAAGCCGGACAAAACCAGCCTCCATTTTGAGAGCATGGAACTACCATCGGGCAAAAACAGATGGAACAGCTGACTGTATCCATTCCACCCAGCCATCACCTTGATGCCCGCAAGCCACGAATCGGCTGCCAGCGCCACGCTCACCCAGCGCCAAGCGGACTCTCGTCCATACAATACCGCCGAATACACGGATACCATCGCAAACATATTGATGGCCAAGATCGATGGCAAGAACAACAGTTGCACAGCAGACAGCACCGCCATCGCCAGCGCGCTGCCCTCTGGGAAGCGGCGACGGAACGCCAAAGGCGAGAGCATAATAATCGTCAGCGTTATAGTCGGCACGCGGTTCGGCGAATACGGGGCATTGCCGGTCATCTGCAAATCGCCATACGTGGCGGAATCAAATAGCGCAATCAGCACGATAGTGGCGATAACGTCCATCAGAAGATAGTGCCGCTCGGTCCACTGCGCAAATCGACCCACCCAGTTCGACTCACGCGTATCTCCTTGGTCGAGTACTTTGGGGCGCGCCCGATCCATCAATCCTCGTATACGCGAGATAACGGTTAGCACCGGATCCTCCGTATCGGTGCCAGACTGTGGGGCGGCAGGGGAGAGCGGAATCGTAGCCGCCACAATAAAGCCACCATTCGGCCCTGGGCCGGCCTGCACGCTGCCACCCAACGACTCAATGCGTTCATGCATACCAACCAATCCGTATCCGGGCTTATGACCGTCTGCTGCAGACGCCGCGCCACGGCCGTTATCGGATACGGTAATCGACAGCACATCGTTTGACCAGATTTCATCGATGGTGGCTTTAGCGCCCTCGCCCGCATGTTTGCGCGTATTGGTCAGCGCTTCCTGCACAAGACGGAACACGGCGGTTTCCGCGTCGGCGGACAGCCGGTCAGGTTGCGCTTTGCCGGTCATATGCCGGGACACCACCAGATGACCATCAAACAGCGAATCGATGTCGGCATATCCGGTACTGCCACTCGCACCGAACACATTGAACAGACGCTGCATATCATGCTGCGCGCGTTCGGCCTCATGCCGAATCGTACCCATCGTGTGCTTGGCGATGGCCAGATCATGCGCACCCGCATACCGGCCGCCATCCGACTGCACAATAATCGTGGAGAGCGTATGTGCCACCACGTCATGCATATCACGGGCGATGCGTGCGCGTTCGGCCAACGCCGCGATGCGCGTCTCCTCGGCCTCTTTCGCCACAATGGAGGCGTTGCGCTCGCGCATGGCCGCCAGCGTGGCGTTGCGCGCTCGCTGCCACAAGGCCATGATGATGACGCTCAGCACGCTCGATTCGATGAGCGCCGCCTCCATGCCGAAGTCAGCGAGCATCTTGGCCCCGCAGTTGACGGCGCCGCTTGCCCCCACGACGCCGGTGACCGCCGGGCATGTGGGCATCGTGATGGCATCGGCCAGCCAGCCGTCGCGGATGACGCGCGAACCGGAGGAAGGTCCGGCGAACAGCGGACCCACGTTGAAAGACACCGACCAGACCGTCGCCGCGACCAGTCCCATGACGAACGCCGTGACGATGAACCGCCAGGAATGTCGGGGATTGCCGTACAGAATCACCGAATACACCATGATAAGGGCGTAGAAATCGAAATACGTGATCGCCGGGCCGAACACAAGATGCGTGATGGTCAGCGCCACGAACAGCCAGGCCGCCGGCTCCGGGCGATACCTGCGCAGCATCAGCGGTACGAAGACCGGCAGCGACCACAGCGTCATCGACGCCTGAGTTGCGGGAAACAATATGCCGGCCATCGAATCAGGGCTGGTGACGCCGGTGAACCGCACGCAGCCGGCGATCAGCGCTGCGGCGAGCAACGTGTCCCATAGCAGTGTGCGGGTCGACTCCCGTGCGCACCATGCCCTCACGCGCGCCATAATCTCCATAACGCACAAGGCTAGCGTGTCCGGCGACGAACCGGTATCACTCTTCAGGAGGATTTATGGACTAGAGTCTTGAACCATGACAATGCTGAGCAAATACCACGTGCCCGGACTGGCCATAGAGGACCATTCCATCGATGTTCCGCTCGACTGGACCGGCCACGAGCCCGGACGGGCATTCGACGGGGAAACCATCAAACTGTTCTATCGCGTGGTCACCGCGCCCGAACACGTGCATGACGACCTTCCCCTGCTGATCTTCCTGCAAGGCGGTCCCGGCGGCGCCGGCCCGCGCCTCAACAGCCCGACCTCCGACGGATGGATCGAGGAGGCCATCAGGCACTTCCGGGTGATCCTGCCCGACCAGCGGGGCACCGGCCGCTCCTCGCGCGTGGACACGCACGCCATGGCCCGCATCGCCGCCGCGCACGACGATGATGCCGTGGCAGGCGCCCGAGCCCAGGCCGACTACCTGAAGAAGTTCCTCGCCGATTCCATCGTGCGTGACTTCGAACATCTGCGCCTGACCGAATTCGGTGGCCGCAAGTGGGTGACGATGGGCCAAAGCTACGGCGGATTCCTGACCCTGACCACACTGTCCCTGTTCCCGGCCGGCGTAATCGCCAGCTTCACCACCGGCGGCATCCCGCACGTGCCGGCCGACGCCGCTGAAGTGTACGAGCATACCTTCCCGCGCATGGTGCGCAAGACGACTCAGTTCTACGAGCGCTACCCACAGGACAAGGAGCGCGTGGCCGCCATCGCCGACAAGTTGCCGACTACTGAGGAAGTCGCCGAATTCGTTGGCAAACTCACCGATTCCGTATTGAATCCGATGGCTGGTACCGATGTGGAGCATCGACTTGGCGTGATCGCCGGCATGGCCGCCCACGGCTTCCCGCTGATGCCGAACGGCGACCCGCTCACCGTCGAACGCTTCCAGTGCTTGGGATCCGACTTTGGCATGAAGCCGAGCTTCGAGCGTGTCCATTGGATTCTTGACGACGCCTTCCTTGATGGCGATGGTTCCGCTTCTGCCGACTCGCCGTTGTCTGACGAATTTTTGACCAAGGTGATGAACGCCACTTCGTCGCGCCCGCTGTACTGGCCGCTGCAGGAGTTCATCTACGCCAACGGTGAGATGGAACAGCCGATTCGCTGGGCCGCCCAGCGCGTGCGCGATGGCAAGCCCGAATTCGGTGCTGATGAACGCCCGCTCAACTTCACTGGCGAGGCCATGTTCCCGTGGATGTTCGAACAGGAGGCCGCATTGCGCCCGTTCAAGCCGGCCATGGACCTGCTCATGGAAGACACGCACTTCGGCGTGATCTATGACGAAGGTCAGCTGGCCCGCAATGAGGTGCCGCTGCAGGCCGCCGTCTACTTCGACGACATGTACGTCGATTCCGGTATGCAGCTCGACACTTTGAGCCGCGTGGGCAACAGCCACTACTGGACCACCAACGAATTCGAGCATGACGGTCTGCACGGCTCGCTCGTCTTCAAGCACCTCTACACCGAAGCCCTCAACCGAGGCGACCTCGAAGAACTGTTCTGACTCAAGGAAGCAAGCTCCCTCTGATGAGGGAGCTCTGTATACATGCACGAAAGGAAAACGTATGACTCAGAACCTCACCATCGGTTTTATCGGATATGGCAACATGGCCCAGGCCATCGCCCAAGGCTTCGTCGACGCGGGCGTGGTCACCGGCGGTCAGATGGTCGCCTGTGCCGCCCACTACGACAAGCTTGAGAAGACCACCGCCGAACTTGGCGTGCGCCCGTTGCGCAATGCGCTGGAAGTGGTGACGGCCGCCGACGTGGTCATCATCGCCATCAAGCCCTACCAGATCGCCGCCGTCGTCAAGCCGCTGGCCGACGAACTCGCCAGGCCGGGCAAGATCGTCGTCTCCATCGCCGCCGGCTGGAATCTCAAGAAGTACCAGGACCTGTTCGCCGCCGAAGACGGCGAATCCGTCGACTCCCCGGACATCCATATCCAGTGCACCATTCCGAACACTCCGATGGCCGTGGGCAAGGGCGTGCTCGTCACCGAATCCGTCAACACCCTGACCGACGACGAAACCGAAACCTTCGAGCAGCTATTTGGCCCCATCAGCCTCATCGAGCGCGTGGACACCGCGCATATGAACATCGCCATGGTGGTGGCTGGCTGTGCGCCCGCCTTCACTGACATGTACATCGAGGCCTTGGGCGACGCCGGCGTGCAGTACGGTCTGCAGCGAGCCACCGCCTACCGGCTCGCCGCCAAGATGGTCGAAGGTGTCGGCGCGCTCTACATGGCCACTGAAACCCATCCCGGTGCCATGAAGGACGCCGTCTGCTCGCCCGGTGGTACCACCATCAAGGGCGTCGCCCAGCTTGAAAAGGACGGGTTCCGCGGCTCGGTCATCGACGCCGTAGACGCCATCGTCGGCTGACTGCCAATCAGAGTTCGCGTATATTCGCATATCACAGTCAAGGCCTTCGAGCCGTATGCTCGGAGGCCTTTGCATATGGCCGGTTCACCACATGCACGTTCAATGTGTCCAGCTTCTCCCTAGACTGGAATCATGTCTCTTACTATCGGAATCGTCGGACTGCCCAACGTCGGCAAGTCCACCATGTTCAACGCACTGACCCGCAACAACGTGCTGGCGGAGAACTATCCGTTCGCCACCATCGAGCCGAACACCGGCATCGTGCCGCTGCCAGACGACCGTCTGCCAGTGCTTGCCAAGCTCGTGCATACCGAAAAGATCGTGCCGGCCACCGTCACCTTCGTGGACATCGCCGGCATCGTCAAGGGCGCCTCCGAAGGCGAAGGCCTGGGCAACAAGTTCCTGGCCAACATCCGCGAGGCGGACGCGATCTGCGAGGTCGTGCGCGCCTTCGAGGACGACGACATCGTCCACGTCAACGGCAAGGTGGATCCGGCCGACGACATCGACACCATCAACACCGAGCTGATCCTCGCCGACCTGCAGACCATCGAAAACGCGCTGCCCAAGCTGGAGAAGGATCTGAGGGGCAAGAAGATCGAGCCGGCCTACATGGACGCAGTCAAGCAGGCAAAGACCATCCTTGAAGCCGGCGAGACGCTCGACAAGGCCGCACGCGAAGGCCGCTTCGACAAGGATTCCGTCTACGACCTGCATCTGATGACCGCCAAGCCGTTCATCTACGTGTTCAACGTGGACGACAACGAGCTGGCCAACAAGGACCTGCAGGCTAAGCTCGCCGCATCCGTGGCCCCGGCTCCGGCCGTGTTCCTCAACGCTCAGTTCGAGGCAGACCTGACCGAGCTCGACGAGGCGGATGCCCGCGAAATGCTGGCCGACGCTGGCTTGAGCGAGTCCGGTCTCGACCAGCTGGCCCGCGTGGGCTTCGACATCCTCGGCCTGCAGACCTTCCTGACCGCAGGCGTCAAGGAAGTGCGCGCCTGGCAGATCCACAAGGGTTGGACCGCCCCGCAGGCCGCCGGCGTGATTCACACCGACTTCGAAAAGGGCTTCATCAAGGCCGACATCGTCTCCTACGACGATTTCGTGGCCGCCGACGGCTCCATGGCCAAGATCAAGGAGGAAGGCAAGCTCCGTCAGGAGGGCCGCGACTACGTCATGGCCGACGGAGATATTGTGGAGTTCAAGTTCAATGTGTCCAAGTAGGGTGTGAACACCCCAGAAAACGGCGTGATTCCAACGTTTTCGAGTTTTCGGAACTGTGGAATTGCGCCGTTTTTCGATTATTGAAGAATGGCCGATTATGCCCCGTATCTGGCCGTTTGTGGCCCGGATAGTGTGCCAATAGAGTGCCCTTTTTGAGGGCGCTTGTAGCGGATGCTCGAAGGCGCTCCCGACAAGGGAGGAACATCATGGCGACGAACGGCAGACGACGCACGAAGGGTGCGGGAAGCATCATCCACCGCAAGGATGGCTCGTGGGAGTTCCGGCGTGAGGTCGGCCGCGACCCCGCCACGGGCAAACGACGCTATGTCTCGGCCAAGGGTCGCACGAAGGCCGATGCCCGCGAACGGTTCGACGCGAAGGTCGCCGAGATGGAACGCACCGGCCTGCTGCCCGGCGCCAAGAGCCCGTACCTGAAGGATTACGCGGAGCGGTGGCTGGAGGAATACCGGCTCAACGTCAAGCCCACCACGTACCGCACCCGCGCCGGCAGGATTCATGCGTGCATGGAGGTCATCGGCTGTATCCGCCTCACCGAGCTGACCCCTGACCATATCCGCCAATGCATGCGCGTGCTTTCCAAACGGCTCGCGCCCTCCACGCTCAAGGACCATTTCGTGAGCCTGAAGATGATGCTCGACCAGGCGGAACTCGAGGAGCTCATCCCCGTGGATCCGTGCCGCAGGGTCAAGCCGCCAAGGGTGGAGCCCACCGAGACCAGGATCCTCTCGCCAGACCAGCCGAAGCAGCTGATCGAGGCCGTGCCCAACCGGGGAGCGAAACGACGCGGACCGGCCCTGACCGTGGACGTTGACGAATCCTGGATGCTGCTGTTCGAACTCGCGTTCGCGGCCGGCATGAGGGAAGGCGAACGCTACGCGCTCATGCCCTACGAGCTCGAACAACGCGACGGCGTGCCCGGCATCAACGTGCAGCAGCAGATCCAGCAATACGGCAAACCGGAGGACGCCGTGATACCCGCCTGGCTCAAAGCCGAGCACCTGTACGGTATCCTGTGGCTCACCACACCCAAAACCCACGCCGCCCACCGGTTCGTACCCATATCCACGAGCCTGTGGCAACGATTGTGGGCGCGCATCAAACGACTCGACATAGGCCCACGCGACCTCATATTCACCAACTCACGAGGCAACCCCGTGCGCAGCAGCACCGAACGCTACAACTGGAACAAGGCCTTGAAAGCCGCCGGCCTCCCGCCGGTCACCATCCACAGCGCACGCCACTGGACCGCCAGCATGACCGCCCGCGCCAACATGCCCGACGACGCCAGAACCGCCATCATGGGCCACACCAGCATCAGCATGACCAACCACTACACCCACAGGGACGCGGCCAGTCTCGCCGCGCTCCTCGACCGAGCCATCCCTGACCTGCACGACGAGAGGGATGTGATAGACGCGCAGGTCATCGAGGAGGGGAAATGACGAACGTGACGCATAGTAGACTTGTCCGCATGAGCATAAAGAAAGTAGACGGGCCACAGGACCATCATCGATTTATCGATGAGGCCGGTGACATGACCTTCCATTCCGGGAAGCGGGGCCGCAAAACCTCCTCCATCGGGATGGACGGAGTTTCCCGATGCTTCATGATCGGGCTCGTACATGTGAAAAGTCCCCTCGACGATGCTCGTGCGACTATCGACGGTTTTTGTGAGGAGATCAACAGCAGCAAATTCTTCCAGAGCTTTCCCAGCGTCCAAAAGAGAACAAAGGAGGGATGGCACGGCTTCTACCCGCATGCCAGCAAAGATCCTGCGGAACTACGCTATGAATTCCTCAAACTCATGGCGCAGGAGATCGACTTCTCCGCACGAGTAGTTGTGGGCCGTAAGATACCGGCGATCTATCAGCAGAGGCACAACGAACAACCACGTGAATTCTACGCCGACCTCATGTCCCATCTACTCAAATACTCAGGGAAGATAGATCCGTTGATTCTCGACGTCGCGGAACGAGGCAGCAGCACATCGAACCTCAACCTTCAGCATGCCGTGGACATCGCGCAACAGCGCAGCCGTCGCGGCACGGTAACGCATGAATTGCGAAACACCACCAAATTCAACGTCCAACCGTATGATCACGAAATTCTCTTGGCGCTCGCCGACTACAGTCTATGGACGGTCCAGCGAGTGTACGAGAAGGGAGACGAAAAGTTCTTCGGGCTTCTTGAACCGAAGATTGTGCTGGTCCATGATGTTTATGATTCCAGCAGATATTTCAAATCAAAGAACTATTATCGGCCGAAATACAATCCTCTGACCAGAGCATCCATCAACTTCGACGGATGGGCGCAACCTGAATGGTAGAAGGAATAGATGGCCCGTCTCAACTCTAGTCGTGCTGTGACGACGACGGCATGAAGCCGACTTTCGATGAAGGACAGGCCAAAATCCAATAATACGACCAGCTGATCCTTCGAGGGGAAGGATACCTGTGTATTCTTGTCGCTGATCTATAAATGATGATAGACGGTCATGTGGGCGGCAGTCAAGAAAATGCGACAGATTGTCTAATCGTCGATATGTCGCAGGGCCGCCCCGGCGCTCGCAAAGAGCGACCGGGGCGGTTTCGTGTTTAGGGCTTGATCCGCCCGACACGGGATTTATTGCTTGGCCGTCTTGACGGTGATGGTGGTACCGAGCGCGGTGGTCTCCCAGCTCACGCCGTCCGCCTCACTGTAGGTGAAGTCCTTGGTGGCATCCTGCGAGGCGAGGAGCGCGCTGGCCATGGTCTCGGTGTCGCCCTGGCTGGTCCATTTCCAATCGCCGGCTGCGGCCGGTGCCTGATAGGTGCCCTTCCAGTAGAGGCTCTTGGTGTCGGTGCCGATCCAGTCGGCCTCGATGGTGTCGCCGCTGATGGTAGCTTCCATGTATGAGCTCGGGTCGTTGGAATTGGTCTGCTTCCATGTGCCGGTCAGATCGGCCGGCTGGGGTTTGGGCTCTTCCTTATTGGTCTCGGTCTTTGACGTGCCATCGGATTTGGCCGGCGCATCGGCCGTAGTGCTTCCCCCGCAAGCGGACAGGCCGGTAAGCAACATCGCCGCAACAAGCAGCGCGATTGCCTTTTTCATGATTGGTCTCCCTTCGTGCCGGACATTGTCGTCCGACATGACTCAATCATATGGCGAAACACAAGAACCAAGGACTCATCCCGGTGCTCGCGGTGAGTCGTCGGGATGAGTCCTTATATGGCTCGGAAGCTACGCGGCGAGTTCCACGGGAGCCCGCTCTTCCAATTTGGAGTAGGGGATAACGGCACACCGTAGTTGCGGAACGCGGTGAGCGCGCCGCGCTGCAACGGCGTCTGCCGGTCGTCGCCGATGACTATCAGCCGGGAATCCCTGCGCTTGGGATCCTTCTTCGTGTCATCCCAACCGAACATGATGTCTTTCACGGCGTCCTTGTCGAATCGGTTCGGTGCCTGGCAGAACCGGGTCGGATGGTTAGCGCTACGCTGGAACAGGAAATCGAAGTTGTGCTCGTAGCTGGATACGCCTCGGATCCCCACGTTCGGAGTGTAGAACACATGGCATGAGTCGAGTTTCAATGCAACGTCGTCAGCAAAGTAGGACAGCACCCTCTTCTGTTCTGTAACGGCATCAGTACAATGTTCGTAATGAACAGTTGTTCGCGCAAGGAAATGCCGGTATATGGTGCGTCATGTTCAAAGCATAGAGATTCATTATCCGGCCTCCACGAGAATGATTTGGTTCTAGCGCAATACATGCTTTCACGACACATGCTTTCGTGATACATACGTTGGTCAGAAGATATTGCGCTAGAACTCAGCAGTCACCGCACGTGGTCCACGATGTCGTTGACCTTGGTCATATCGATATCGCGCTCGCCGAATGCCTGCCGCTCGTAGGCCAGGTCGATGTGGTGTTCGTGTGCGTAATCGATGATACGGCGAGCCAAATCGGCAATGTCGCCGGACTTGTTGAAGGAACGACCACGCAGCAGCACGCGTTGCATAAGAGGGCGCATCGCCTTGACCAACTTGTACCGGTCTGACTTCACCTTCACCATCCAACCGTCGGCAAAATATAGCACCACGCCTTCATGCGGGCTTGCCTTGGCGTCGCCGATTGCCTGGGCGACTTCTTCCGGCGAATGGCAGATCGCCACCGTTTCCGGCCGCACGAAGCCGCCGGCAAGAGTGAACGTTTCCTCGTGAGCGGCATCGATGGAGAACGATTCGGCATTACGAATCAAATGCAGCAAGCGCAGCCCGGATGATTCGTATCCAACGATGTGCCGGTCGGACTCGCGATCGATGACTTCAAACGCCGCCGTGACATTCCACTCATGCAACATACGCCACAATTCGGCACGTACCGCTGAATCTGAAGGAAACAGGCGCTCGATAAGCGCGGAATAATCCGTTTGCCCCGACTTCGACCAGAAGCGGAACAATCCAGGAGTTCCCGCCGCGCCCACGAGCCCGAGAAATCCGTTCTCCTTGCGCTCAACGCGCACGGGCAACGACTCTGGATGTTCTTGAGCGTGATTGACGACTTGGGCGAACGATGTCCCCTCCGTCTCGTCCACAGCAAAGAACTTCTCGAACCCGCGTTGCACCACCTGACCGTTGCCGCCGATAAAAAGCCCTCGCGCATTGATGGTGCGATCCGTCCACCGATGTTCACGAAATGCCTCTGCAGTGAAATTGCACGCATACACGTCTGTTTCGCCGCGCACCGGAATAACCCGAACGTAAGGATCCGCGCGCATACGCTCCAACAGGTTTCCATTCGGATCGCCCGGTTCCAACGGTCGGAACATCGCGGTGTGAAAATGCTTCCAGGACGAACGAATGTAATCTTCCGGAACACGGTCAGCGGTATCACGCGCCGCATTGCGACGCAACAATTCGTCTAGAGGAACGTCAAAATCCCTCGTTTCCCACAGTGCGCCATGACGTTGAGCGAGTAGCGCCAGTTCGGCTGCATACCGGGGATTAGCGTGTTGCGCATCCGCCACCACATCCCACCCCGCATCCAATGCGTCGGCAATCATGTGCCGTCCCATGGCAACCACCATGTCATTGAATCGCTTGCCGTGCTCGGATTGCAGTCGGTTTCGGACCTGTGCCGAGCCGGCGATCATGAGCCGAATGTCATCGAGAGAAATCACGCAATGCGGCCACGTGTTGGCGGGGTCCTCACACCATGAGCGTGCCCACGTGGACTTGCCCGAAGCGGGCAGTCCTCGCAGAATAATGAGCTTTGCCATAGCCAAGCTCCTTTCGTTGTGCTGTGGGGCGAGACAGGTGCCAGCGATGGCATAAGGTTCTGCTCGCCCCAATATTGCTTGTATTATGATTCGGCTGCCGAAACCGAGCCGCCTGGTTCCTGCTGTGCGGCGGAGTCAATGGGCGCCGGCCCGGGGGAGTCGGGCATATCCAGCGGTGATACGTGCGTTGAATCGGTCGCGTGTGCATGGAACCAGTCGGCAATCTGTGTTTCGCTTACCGGTTGCAGATTCCATGCGTCCAGTCCAACGTTGAGGGCTTCGTGGCGTGCGCCCTCCGGAGACAGCTGGTGCGTGTGACCATACAGCAGACGATGTCCGTCGAACGGCAATGCCTGATCGCGGAAACGTACGGCATCATCCGGCCAGCCATAGGCAAGATCCTCACGGTAGGGGAAATGCGATAGATTGACGGTCTCCGTTGCCTGCGGGCGGCCAATTCCGAGACCGGTCAGCTCCGCCGTGCTGTTCGGCTCAATCGATTCGAACAGATCTCGCGCGGGTGCATCGTCCAGCCACCAGTCATCGTGATTGCCGATAACCGCGTGCAGATGCCTGCAGCGCAGCTGACGCAGGCAGCTCTTCAGATGCCGGACCGATGTTCGGTATCCGATATCGCCCAAAATCCACAGCTCGTCGTCCTCGCCGACAATCCGATTGATATTGGCCACGATTGCTTCATCGTGCGCATCGGTGTCTGCGGCCTTGCGGAAATTGAGCCGGGAATCGTCAAGCACCACGCCCTTCGCCCAATCCTCGGCGGCCTTGCGTCCCTGCGAGGAGAGGAGAGCGTCATACTGCGTGTGCCCAGGGTCGAACGTGGTGAATCCGCGCAGCACGCTGACCAGCGGATGCCCGAAATGCGTGTCAGTAGTGAAATACTTCATGATCTGTTGTTCTTTCTGAATATGTGATGGTATGCAATGGGTTTTGCTGCGGTGCATTGAGTTGCGACTATGCCAAGAACGCATGCTCGTGCAGGTGCGTTTATGAGGCATGGTGCGAACGAGTCGGCTCGATATCACCGGCAATGATTCAGCTATGCGCCAATGAGAGGTGTACTGATCAGATTTGTATGGCAGCGAGCAGGCTGCGCTTGTTTCCGGTTATTGGCTGGAACTGAGCAGTGCGCAAACCCTGTTTGAAGGCGCATTCGAGCATCGCCGGCAGGTTCATCTGCTGACGCTTGGCGTGTTCGTTCACGCCGTTGCTGCTGAATGCGATACGTTGAATCATGGTGTGCACACCATAAGGTCTTACGTCCAAATCCGTCAAATCACGGTGTGTGTAAGCAAGTTACGTTTTGGTCATTCATGGGGGCTTCTTCGCGAATCCGTCAAACTACGCAGTGTGCATGTATGGTCATGTACCGCAGCTACGTAATTATGAGTACACTTGGCCTATAAGTGCAACGAAGCACTTGCCGTCGATGACGGACATCATGGCAGGTGCGTGAAAAGGGGAGCAACAACCATGGGCAACATGTTCGATAATTTGGGCAAAGGTCTTAATGATTTCACCAAACAAGCCGGTAAAATAGCCGGAAATATCGGTGACACAGCGGGAAAAATCACGAAAGATGTTGCCAAAGGGGCAGGTAAGATCGTCAACGATGCGGGTAAGCTTGCCGGCGATGCGGGCAAAATGACGGCAGCTGTTGCAGGGAGCGTGGCACAGTCTGCGGCCGTCGCAAGTGGCGAAGTAAGCAAAGCGGCTGACAGCATGGCAAAGGGTACCGTCTCAATCGCTAAAAACGTCAAGGATAGTGCCGATAAGGTCGATTTGTTTAATTCCAAACTAAGAGCTAAGGCTGTCGAGGATTACAACAATGCCGTAGAACGCTATGAAAACGTAGCGGATGATTTAGCTAAAAGTACGCAAGCGCTGTATGACTTGAGAAAAATCGCTATTGTGCATGTCAAGTATGTTGAACAACATATCAATCAATTGGCTAATACGCCAAAAGAATTTGCCGTTGAACTGCATAAGATCAATACCGAAGTAACGACGTTCGAGAATAAAGAGGATGAGATTAAGGAGGCAGAAAAGCAAGCAAAAGCAGCTGAAGGAGGGTCTGGAGCAGGGGCCACCCTCAGTGCTTTGGGAATCGCAGTAGCAACCATGGGACCTACGGCTGCAATGGGTGTGGCCACCACCTTCGGTGTAGCTTCGACCGGTACTGCCATTTCTGCATTATCCGGAGCTGCAGCAAATAGTGCTGCTCTGGCTTGGCTTGGTGGCGGTGCATTGGCTGCAGGTGGCGGTGGCATGTCAGCCGGAACCGCGTTCCTGGGCCTGGCTGGTCCGGTTGGATGGACCATCGCTGGCGTGGCGGGCGCTGCGGCAATTGGTTCTGGTATTTATGCGAATCATAAAAACAAAGAAACTGCTGACAAGCTTTTGCTTGAGCGCCAGAATGTGGAAGTATTAATTCGCAAATTCAATGCGAAGAATGCCGAAGTCGCGGCATTGACTGAGGCAACGCAAACTCAGATAGATGGTGTACAGCGTGCGAATGCTGCGGTGACAGGCGCCGATTACAGCCAGTTCTCCCACGAAGAGAAAATGCAGGCGGGATTACTGGTCAATATGACGCTCACCTTAGCGCAAATGATTAACAAGGAACTGGAACTCGATGACTGACAAGAATACTGCTGACAAGCACGCCATCGATAACAATGTTGCTCAGGGCATTGCCGCGTATATTGATTATTTGAATCAGCTACGTGTGTCTACTCTGATGGACACATTGAGACAGATTCTTAATAATGAAACAGGTCAGCTGAAAGATCTCGCCGAGCGACAAGCTAATGCGCTAAGGAACCTTGATTTAGCGAATCAAAATGTCATGAACATTGTCAACAGTGGGCGTGGTGGTGAAAATGGTATGCATGGATTTATCGCTGAATTCGCGCAGACGGGAATCGCTAACGCCAGACGAGCATTTGAAGGGTTGGAAAAATCAACAATTACGCTTAATGATAATGGTCCTGCTGATTTGTTGATTAACGGCAAGCCAGTGCAGGTAAAGTTCTATGCGAACCTAATGAACGAGCTGAAGACATCTGCGGAATACCGTTCTATGGATATGATGTTTTCAAAGGACCACATGGACATTTTTCGTGCGGTCATGCATGGCGATAAAGAAGTCTTTCTCAACGGACAACCGCTAACCAGTAACCAAGTGCAGAAAATTAAGCAGCTTATCGAAGAGGAAAGTAACATCCGGGGACTGTCCTGGGACAAATGGATGCAATCATCGGTATTGAAATATGATCAGGTCCAAAGAGAAGCGATTGACCGGACTTTTACTGAAGAAACCGACAATATTAAACGGCAGACATCCGAGCAAAAGAGCGAAATCTCCAATAAGGCCAATACGGATAAGGCTGCTGCATATCACAAAGCTCAGCCGAATCTAGGCGAGGCTAACAAAGCTGCCGGGGTGGGTGCTGCTATCCAAGGTGGATTGAACTTCGGCATTTTCGTGTATCAAAAGCACGAAGAAGGCAAGGAAATATGGCAGTTTACCGCTGAGGATTGGAAGGAAGGAGGCGTCAAGACAGCAGAGGGTGCCTTCAAAGGCGGGTTTTCGGGCTATGCAATTTATGGATTGACCAATGTCTGTCATCTTTCGGCTCCGAGCGCAGGGGCGATAGCGTCCGGAACTTTTGGACTCATAGATGCTGTCATGAAATTCCGTTCCGGAGAGATTGATGATGACGGTTTCTTGAGCTTGGTAACTATCAATGCCCTTGATGCTACCGGCGCGGCGGTAGGAGCGGCGATTGGTCAGACGCTTATTCCTGTTCCCGTTGTGGGCGCGCTTATCGGGTCAATTGTCGCTTCGAATGTGCTTGGTCTTGGCAAGAACATATTGAGTGCAAGAGAGCGGGCAATCATCGCTGAATATCAGCGCAAAGCGGACTTGTTCGTCGCGAATCTCGACGTGCAATACGCGCAAATATTGGAAACTCTTCTCGATAAATACCGGAAACTAGGGGAGCTGCAGACTTATGCATTCAATCTTGATTTAAATATACAGCTACGTTTCGCCGCATCTGTTGATTTGGCAAGATTCATTGGTGTCTCTGAAACCGAGATATTGCACAATGAAGCAGAGATTGACGACTTCTTCCTGTAAGGGGAGATGTTGCCGTAATTGCTGTACCAACGACTAGACGTTGGTACAGCAACAATCTTTGGTTTTGTAGGTATGTGATTTCGAGTAATTCACAAACTGTAGATCTGTGCGCCGAACGGCCAGAGCGCGAGCTTGGCCATTTTGAACGACTGGATGCCGAACGGAATGCCGATGATGGTGATGCAGTTGAGCACGCCTGCACCCAGATAGCCGAGCGCCATCCAGCAGCCGACCAGCACCACCCACAGGATGTTGGCCAAGGCAGAGCCGACTCCGCCGCCGTATTGCACGGTTTTGCCAAACGGCGTCAAGGTGAGTCCCGCCATCTTGAACGCTTGAATGCCGAACGGGATGCCGATGATGGAGATGCACAGAATCAGTCCCACCAATGCCCATCCGATTGCGATGGCCAATCCACCAAGAATGATCCACAGGATATTGCCGAGAACTCGCATGATTAGTCCCTTTCCGATTCCGGTCGATTCCGCGCATGTTCAGCTTCACTATTTTGCCAGAAATCATGACGGAAACACGAGACGCAACCCTTAGCTCGCCCCTGATTCATCCCCGGACCGTTATTCAGGCGGAGCGTATGCGTAAGCCCAATCCTCTTGTGAAGATTTTGTGTATTGTCGAGCATGCGTGGGTTTCACCGTCGATTTGAATGATGATAGGCTTCTCGATGCCTGCCGTACGAAGACTCATCAAGGAGATGCCATGAACCTGTATCGCTACGCGATGTTCATCGCACGCGCCTGCCGTGGGTCGTTCGTCGGCAATGTTCTGTTTGCCAATCCACAAATGGCCCTATTCTCGATGCTGGTGTAGCGGGGACACGCCTTATGCCGGGATGTACCGATGGCCCATCCGCAGTCGACGTCGCATGAATCGCTCACCATAGCCATCAACTTACGCAAAGCCGCGAATCGTTTGCCGTATATGAATGCGGAACGGATGGCGGCTTTTCCTTTACGTCCGGACTCATCGGTGTCCTCGTGTCTTGACACAAGCATGGGGCCGGATCGCCACACATGACGTTACCAACAGAAGGAAATGCTGTGACCTCACAGAAAACCGCGGAACTCGGGTCCGCCACCAGTTCCGTAAAGCCTATTGATTCGCACACCCGATTCATCGTTGTGGGCGTGATCGTCGTCGGCTCGTTCATCGCGCTGCTCAACCAGACCGTCATGTCACCGGCCTTGCCGGCACTGATGCGTGATTTCAATATCACCACCGGCACCGTGCAGTGGGTGACCAGCGTCTACATGCTGGTCTCGGGCATCATGGTGCCGATTTCAGGCTATCTGATTGATAAATTCTCCACCCGAAAGCTCTTCGCCGGAGCTCTTGCCACTTTCATGGTCGGCACACTGCTGTGTGCCGTCGCGCCGAATTTCATGCTGTTGCTCGTCGGACGCATACTGCAATCCGCCGGCTCCGGCGTGCTGCTGCCATTGGTCGCCGTAGTGCCGATGCTCGTCTATCCGCCGGATAAGCGCGGCACCGCCATGGGCATGGCCGGTATCGTCATGGCCGCCGGCCCGGCTATCGGCCCGGTTGTCGGTGGTCTGGTGATTGACAGTTTCGGATGGCGCCCGATGTTCATTGGCATCGCAGTTGTGGCACTGGTCATCCTTGTCGGAGGCACGATGATGCTCAAGAACGTCGGCGAGTTGAAGAACCCAAAGCTCAACATCCTGTCCGTGATCCTTTCGACCATCGCGTTCGGTGGCCTGCTCTATGGCTTCTCGTCCGCTTCCACGATGGGATGGAGCAGTCCGGTCGTCATTATCTCAATCGTCGTTGGTCTTGTGGCCTTCGTCGCATTCGTATACAAGCAAGTCAAGCTCGATGAGCCATTGTTGCGCGTTGACACCCTTGCCACCCGCAACTTCCGCAACTCCGCGATTCTGGTCACTCTGATCAACGCCGCAGTCGCCGCAACCAACGTGACGTTGCCTATCTTCATCCAGAATGTGCTCGGCCAATCCGCCACCGTCACCGGCATGGTCATGCTGCCCGCCGCGGCGGTCGGCATCATCCTGAGTCCGGTCGCCGGTGCCGCATTCGACAAATTCGGCCCGCGAGGCGTGGGTATCGGCGGCCTTGCGCTCATGACCATCTCTCTTGGTCTTCTCGGCACCATCAACACCGGGACATCAGTGCTGTTTGTCGCCGTGTTCTGCGCATTGCAGGCATCCGGTCAGGCTATCGCCAACATGCCGATCAACACTTGGGGCGTCAACGCTTTGCCGAACGACATGATCGCCCATGGCAACGCCATCGCCAACACCGGCCGCCAGATCGCGGCAGCCATTGCGACCTCGCTTCTGGTCACCGCAGAAACATCCATGACCGCCTCGCACATGTCCCAGGGTGTGAAGTCCGCCACGGCCAGCGGCATCGCGTTCTCCTACCTGCTGTGCGCCGCCATCTCGCTGGTCGCCCTGATCATCTGCATCTTCACCGTCACCAGCCGTGCCAAGGAGAAGGCCGCACGCAACGCCAAGGCCTCCGAGGCGCAAGCCTCCGCCGAAGTCGCGGCCGAAACCACTGAAGGCCAGCCCGCCGAGCATCACTACGCCGGCGCATACGTGGCCCCCGCCGCCTCCCTGTTCAAGCAGGCCCAGGAACAGTCCATCGGCGGAATCATGGACGATCAGCCCTACAGCTGCCTGGACAGCGATGACATCACGCATGTGGTGCGCGAGTTCATCCGCCTCAACGTCTCCAGCCTTCCCGTGGTGAACGGCGATGGCAGGCTCGTCGGCTTCGTCAGCGACGGCGATGTCATGAAATCGATTGCCACCTATGAATCCCGTACGGTCTCCACCGGCACCGGTTCGACGATGGTGGTGTTCGACGACGAGACCGTGGCCTCCAAGGTGCAGGCGCTTTCCGGCAAGAAGGTGATGGACATCGCCACGCGTAAGGTCGTTGCCGCCACGCCCGACCAGCATGTCGGAGAGGTGGCCCGAATCCTCGCCAAGAAGCAGTTCAAGAAACTGCCGGTGGTGGATGCTGATGGCAGACTCGTCGGTGTGATCCGCCGTAAGTCCGTGATGGAACATGCCTTCGATGCGCTGTTCCCAAAGGATGATCGGTGATTAGGCGCCATCATCGCTGAATAGAATGAATGGAATATGAGGCTTCCCTTCTCGCGGGGGAAGCCTCATCGCTTTGTCCGCGGAGTCTTACGGCACCTGCGCAAGGGCAACGTCACGCCTTCATGATTATACTATCGAATAGTGTGTTCCTATCGTTGCATGGTGACGCTAACGCATGGCGTCACGATACTGAAGCCTGCCATCTAACGGCGGGTACGGCTCGTTGCTGGAGTCGTGCACGCATACGCGCGTCGGCGTGCGTATGCCGTGATGTGACCTTTGTAGTGGAATTGAAGAATTGAGAACACTCGTATGTCTTCTAGTAGTACAACAACTGAACCAACTGTGCGCGAAACACCCGAGGTTTCCGGCGATGACAATGCGAATGCGCGCGCAGCGGTCCATAGCGCGAACAAACCCGGTGCCGCCTATGCCGCAGCAGTGGCCAACGGGGAATCCGAGCGTGCGTGGATCCGCCGTGTAGTGCTTCTACTCACCGGCCAGGCGTTCTCGCTGCTGGGCTCCAATATTGTGCAATATGCCATCTGGTGGTGGATCGTATTGCAGACTAAAACCGGTTCGGCCATGCTGCTGGCCACGTTGTTTGGCGTGATGCCGCAGGCGATCGTCTCGATTTTCGGCGGCTCCTGGGCCGACCGTCACAGTCGCAAGTTGCTGATTATGCTGCCGGATATGGTGATTGCTGTGGTCACCGTCGTGCTGTCGCTGAGCTTCGCGATGGGATGGGCGAGTCTGACCATGATTTTCGTGGTGCTGTTCATTCGTTCGGCGGGAGGCGGGGTGCAGACGCCCGCTGTGCAGTCGTTCATACCGGATGTTGTTCCCTCGGGCAAACTATTGCGCGTCAACTCAATATACGGCGTGATTAATTCGGTGAATATGATTGTGGCACCTGCGGTGGCTGCTGTGCTTATCAACACAGTGCCGCTGTGGTCGATTCTGTTAGTCGATGTGACCACGGCCATTATCGGCGTCGGCTTTGTGGCGTTGATCAAAGCGCCGAAGAAGAGCACGGAACATGTTGCGAGGCGTATGGCTGAAGCGGAGAATAGCGGGCAACCCACACTCGAACCGATGTCGGATGCCAATGCTGATCGTTCGCTGATTGCCAGCGTCCGTCGTGTGTTTGCTGACTTGAAAGATGGTTTCAGCTACACATGGCGCCGGGCGAACCTGCGCAACGTGGTGCTCGGTGACACCTTGGTGTGCTTCGTGGCCGTGGCACCGATGAACCTTACGCTGTTGCTCATGACCCGCGAATATGAGGGCATCGATTTGAATCTCGGATTCATCAACCTGACCACCGCCTCCGATAAACTCGCCGCCAACGAGCTGGGATGGAGCATCGGTATGCTGCTCGGCGGCGCGCTGATGTCTACCATCGGTGCCAAGCTCATCCGCAACAACATGCGCGTGGTCGCCTTCGGCATCACTCTGGTGGGCGTCTCCGTCGTTGGTCTTGGCGTGGTTCACAATCTGCTGGCGTATTTGCTGATTGATGTGGTGAACGGTTTGGCTTCGGCCATCTGCATGGGCCCGATGCGCACCATCATCCAGACCGAGGCCGATGAGAAGATGGTGGGCCGTGTATTCGGCCTTGACACCACCCTGAGCACACTCAGCATGCCGCTGGGTATGTTGATCTTCGCGCCGTTGGCCGACGTGATCCCGATTTCGCTGGTGTTCATCATCGGCGGTGTGCTGACTCTGCCCATCGGCATCTATCTGTTCGGCCAGGCGCGCCACAACACCAGTGCACAGGTGACTCGGACACAAGCCTGACAGTCGCCTGACAGCCACCTCGCAGGCGCAAAGTCAACTACCAGATTTGCGCATACAGATCGTAAGATGCATACTTCGGCAGATCGTAAACGGTGATCGAGAATGGTGCGGATCGGCCATTGCCCGGCCAATCCACGAATGTGATATCTCCATAGATGATTGCGTTCTGTGCGTTGCGCAGTACTAGGGAAATCTTGATTTGCTGCCCATCGGATGGCTTGAATCCATCTGCCACGGCGTGGACCTCGCCATTGAACGTCGTGCCGCCGTCCCTGTTGTCTATTTTGGATGTTCCGCTGATGGGGAAGGTAGCGGTTCCTTGAGCCTCGGTGACGTTGTACGTATCAGGGCTAAGCACAACGAAATCTACGGTGGCCGGGGCCGTGCCCTCGCCCGCTTGGCCGGCGTCATATACAGTCTGATTCGGGAATGCCATATTCAGTGCTTGCGTCTGCGAGAACACGATGGAACCGTCTTTGGCCCGCCCCGTAATGGTAATCTGCGGATACTGCACCTGCTGGGTCTTACTGGTGTTGCGCAGGGCGAAAGCGTAGTGGACATACCCTTGCTGGTCCGCCGACCAGCCGGATTCCACTATTTTCAGAGGATTGTCGGTGACGGTGTCTTGATTGTCTCCATCAGCGCCGTCAGTGCCGCCTACTCCGCCCGTGCCATTGGCATTGTCGGTTCCTGACCCGTTCGAGGAGTGCCCGCCATCGGCCTTATCGGTTGATTGGCTGCTGGATTGTGTCGAGGAATCGGGTGATGTTGCCGACCCGATAATGCCAAGTTGGCCTGCCAACACAATGCCTCCCGCAATGGCGGCGATTATCAGTGCCGCTCCGGCAATGGACCACAGCACGATGGCGCGTTTGCTCAAGTGCAGACGCCGGAATAGTCGAGACGCCGACGCGCTGCCGTTCGTTGTTCTCGTTGATGGCGGATTTGCCGATGATGCGTTCGGTATGGGCGGATTGGACTGGGAGAACAGCGCCTGGCGAAACTCTTGGACGCTCTGTGGCCGTTTGCTGGGCTCGAATGCGCACGCATAGCCGATGACGGCGCGTAGTCGAGCCGGTACTGCGGCATCATCGGCAAGTCGCTGCTCGTAGTCGCTGGCATCGGGATATACGCCGGTCAGCATGAATCCGAGTAGCCGGCCCAGCGAGAATACGTCGGAACGCGCGTCGGTTTTGGCAAAGCCATATTGCTCAGGCGAGGCGAATCCGTAGGTGCCAAGCGCCGTGGTATCCCGTGAACGGTTGCTTGCCTCTGACCGGATGCGCGCGATGCCGAAATCGATGAGATGCGCGCCATCCTGGGCCACGATGACGTTGGCCGGCGTGATGTCGCGGTGGATAACGCCGTGCTGGTGAAGCTCCTGCACGGCTTCGCAAATTTGGTCGATAAGCTGCACGGCCACATTCGGTGCAAGCCGCCCGTTTTCCTCCGCAATTTGCGCAAGCGTGCTGCCCGGCACGTAATCGTAGACGATGACGAACCGGTCGGGCAGCTCGTACGTCGCTTCCACACGCGGCAGACGATTACTCTGGCAGGCGCTGAGCGCCGCCCACACATTGCGTTGCGCTAGGGGAGAGGGAATCTTCTTGCGTACGAACGGGCCGTTGCCGTCAATGCTCACCAGTTCGGTGACGCCGGAAGGTCCGCGAGCGAGCGTACGCTCGACATGGTACGCATCGTCGATGCTCATCGCATGCATCGCCTGCTTATCGTCCATGTCTCTCCTTGATGCCCTCTTACTTGCGTCTCACTGGTGAGTGTTGTTGGGCCGAATGTCGTCAATCGGCCGGTAGCAACGTCGCCTCTCCCATACGATACAACTCGTCGTCCGTGGCAATGCGGTCGAATCCATTGCGTATACACCAGATGATAATCGCGTCGCGTCGCTGTTTGCACCACAGTTCGGAAACGCCTGCAAGACGAAGTAGCCGTTGGGTTTCACGTAATGTGCACTTGAGACCAAAAGCCAGCATAATGGCGTGATCTCGGCCGGGGCGGCTTTTGCCGGAGAAAATGTCATAAACCACTGTGGCGTTGAGGCCGGATGCCCGCACCACGTCGGCTCGTCTCAGGTCATGGGCTTCCATACGGTCGAACAGATAGTCGGTCAGCGTGCGTGCGCTGACGAGTCCCTCATCGAGATACTGCTCAATGCTGGCGCTGGCGAGCAGCCGATCCAACAGTTCCTCGGTCAAATGTTCTTCGGGGATGTCTGCCATTGCCCATGCTCCTTGTCGCTGTGTTGCGGGTGCTGTGCTGCGCCATCGTACGCGGTTGCTCGATTCCCAGCGTACAGGACGCCGACTTTTCGGAAACACGCCGAAAAATTCAGTTGTCAGCTGATGTATGGCCCGCGCGTGTCGCCGACAATGGTCGATGCCATCCGTGTAGGTGCGGTGGCGGAAAGGATGTTCATGCGCGGTATCAAGCATCGACAATAAAGCTAACATGCATACAAAATGCTAATTTGCGTACATAATAACAACGCCATACACTGGTTTCGATGTATCGCAGAGCAAAGCGAGCAATAAGAAGGGACGCAATGATGAGCGAACGATACCGGCTTGCCATGGCAGTCGGATTGACCGTAACGGTTGCCGGGCTTGCCTCTTCTGTGCTGGTAATGCTGCTGCTTAAGGAAAGAAGGGCATCATGACAACGCCATTTGATCAACAACCTCAGCCGGTTCCACCGTCCGAAGGCACGAATGACGCACCGGAAGATCGCGCGAATGCGCCTACCGTGCCGAATACTGTACCGGCTGGCCAACCGAACGTAGCGTCTGATGGTGCTACCACCACTCCGATGGCTCCGGCTACGGCATCGCAGCGGCCCGCCGGCGCGCCATTTGATCGTGTATATGCGGTCAGTCCGCAACAGCTGTTCCAAGTTATTCACGACCAGCTGACTACTGGCGCCACGTTTACCTTGGATAACGAAAACACCCAGACCGGAGCGTTTTCCTTCCACTCCTATGATGGGGTGAACTGCACGCTAACCGTAGTCCCGCAGGGTGCGGCAGGGGCCGCCATTCGTCTGGAGGCGACTGGAAACGAAAGCGCCAAGCGCGTTGATGAGTTCCTCGCCGCTCTGGACAAGCGTATTGGTGTGGCTCCTGCACCCGCCACACATGGTGCCGGTGCTGCCACTGGTTTTGCTGGTGCCGCTGCGCCTGCCGTGCTTGCTCCGAATGCACAAGGGGTGAAGAAGACTTCCAAGCTGGCTGTGTTCGCCATTATTTGGGGAGTGTTGTTCGTACTCGCCCAATTTGTGGATGTTTCTGGCCGATCCTGGGGCGGACTGCTGTTCGCCACGGTGATTCCGGCACTGCTCTCAGGCTTCGCCGTATACGTGACCCGCCCGAGTGGCAAGGTGCAAGGCCGAGTGCTGGCCTGGGTGGCAGTCGGTATCACCGTTGTGGGTCTGGTAATCGGTGGCGTGTTCGTAATTCGTGACGATGCGAAGGCCAAGGCTGATCGGGCGGAATTGGAAGCATCGCTCGCCACCAAGTGCGAAGCATATTCATGGCCGGAGTCGGATATCGCGGCGCTGCTGCCGCAGCCGAAATCCACAAAGGGTGAAATTAAAAGCGAGTCTTCGGACTATTTCTCCATCGAGGTGTGCGGTACCGACGCCAAGCAGTATGCCGACTACGTCAAGTCCGTGCAAGACAACGGTTTCACCGTGGACTATAACAAGTCCGCTGACAGTTTCAATGCCAAGAACGCCGATGGATACAGTGTGAGCGTTTCTCGTAACACTGACGACGAAACCATCATGTCCATCACTATCCAGGTTCCGGAAAAGAAGGAAGATACGTCTACGGACGGCGACGCCGCGAAACAGGATGATAAGAGCACTGATACGGGCGCTGATTCCAGCGATGCCAACAAGCAGAGCGACCAGTCTTCGGATCAGAAGGCGCAGCAGAACACCAATGACAGTGCTGACTTCAAGTCCACGATGGACAGCTACGAGGCCTTTATCGATGAGTATGTTGCCTTCATGAACAAATATCAGAAATCCGATAACGTGGTCAGCATGGCTACCGACTATGCCAGCATGATGAAGCGTTACTCTGAGTTCTCCCAGAAGGTAGACGCCATTGACGAAAACTCCCTCAGCAGTGAGGATTTGGCCTACTACACCGAGGTCATGACTCGATGCACGCAGAAGCTCGCATCGGTGGGCCAGTGATCAGACTGGCGTATCGAGGTAACGGTTTTCCAAGAAAGGGACGATGACGGTATATGGGTATACGCGGCAGACAGTATACGCCAATGGATGAGCCGGCCTTCAACAAGGCCATCCCCGGAACGGAGGCTCTGGCCGGGGCGCTGAAGGACACTTTTAGCGCATTCCGTAGTGGGCTTGGGATTACCGAACCCGTGGTTTCGGTGAATTGCGAAGGTTGTGGCGCTCCGCTTTCCGGTCATCGCAAAGAAGTCGTTCGATGCGAATACTGCGATCGCGAAACGCAGCTATAGCCAACATGCCAGCATAACGGCCGGTCTTGCGATTGCATAGTCGCAAGACCGGCCATATGCATTGAGATATCGAGGAAAAAACAGATGGCAGTTATTAAGGCGTTCGCCGGCGCGCTCGGCGGTACATTCGCGGACCTGTGGCGTGATATCATCACCGCTGGTCCGTTCACGGAACACACCGTCGTTGTGCCGGGCATTCCCCGCGGAAGCAACAACGATCGCGGTTCGAATGAATACGGTTCCGAGGGAATAATCACCAATGGTTCGCGTATCTATGTGCCAGAGAATACTGCGGCGTTCATTTTCTCTGAAACAGGTATCGAAAACGTCATCACCGAGTCGGGCGGTTATGAATATCGCAACGGGGAGCAGAGCGTGCTCGCCGGAGACGGCATCGGATCGTTCTTCAATCAGGTTGCCGATCGATTCACCTTCGGAGGTCAGCCTGGCCGCACCAAATATGTGGCCTTCGTCAACCTGCGTGAGATTCGTGGCATCAAATTCGGCACTTCTGCGCCGCTGGTGTATAACGACCGGTTCTATGGCGTCGATTTGGAAATTCGCGCACGCGGATCCATGTCGCTAAAGGTCACTGATCCAGTTCGATTCGTTCGTAACTTTGTGCCTGCCACTACCGTGTCGTATTCATTCGATGATGAAGGGCCACGTAGGCAGATTCTGTCTGAATTCGTACAGTCGTTTATTGTGGCCATCAATTTGCTGTCCAATGAATATCGTATTTCGCAATTGCCTGGCAAGGCGAATGACATCGCAGCATGCGTGCGTGGCGATCGGGCCAATGCGGGTACGTGGAATGATCGTTTTGGCTTTGAAGTGTCCAGTGTGGGCATCGAAAGTATCGAGTTCACCGAGCAATCACGTCAACTCGTGCAGCAGTTCGCCTCGAATAAGATGAATGTTGCCGCATACGAGGGCGTTTCCCAGCAAGCTGGCAATATGGCTGCCCAGCAGCGCATTGCGCAAGGCATCCAAGACAACGGCTTTGGCGATGGTGGCATGTTGCTGGGCATGAATATGGCACAAGCCATTAATCCTATGACGGCCGCCCCGGTTCAAGCGCCGGCGCCTGCGCCGGCGCCGGAAGCCGCTGCTCCCGCCTCTCACACGGCATCCATGTCTGTGGAAGAACAAGTCGAGGCGATGAAGAAATTGAAGGAATTGGTTGATATCGGCATTCTCTCCCAAGAAGAATTTGATGCAAAAAAGCACGAAATTCTCGGCCTATAAACGGCGCATTCATGCAACTCGAAATAGTTGATAATGAAGGAAACGCTGGTGCGATATCCCGATGTCTATTTAGAAGTGCAACACCCTTGTTGGTCCTGTAATTCTAACAGTT
>OLOG01000156.1_pt1 | contig 71860 bp, 72 predicted proteins | sample 1672351 | NCBI WGS metagenome assembly OLOG01 (sample SAMEA3136674, study PRJEB25190) | human gut metagenome | biome: human gut; feature: human-associated habitat; material: faeces | place: Austria | collected 2013 | reverse complement strand
TTGAACTATGTGATTAATGAAACGGATATGGGAATTGCGTTAATCCCTCATGTGGTTTGGAAGGATAATGATGATAGAAAACCGTTAATGCAGTTATATAAGGAATATGAAAAAACGGGACGAGTTATATTATTTGAAGATCATAATTGTGTGGAATTAAAAGGAATTATTTCCAAATGTAGGTTTTTTGTAGGAGCTAGAACACATTCTACGATAGCGGCGTATTCGATGGGGATACCAACATTAGTTGTTGGATATTCAGTAAAAGCAAGAGGAATTGCAAGAGATTTGTTTAGTACAGAGAAAAATTATGTTCTCCCAGTGCAGGAACTTTGGAGAGAGGAAAGTTTATTAGAAGCCTTTAAGCTAATTTTAAACAATGAAAAAACCATAAAATTATGCTTAAAAGATAATATTCCTGTATTCCGTAAGAAAATAAGTTCAGGAATAGAGATAATAAAAAATTATAATATGTATAAATAGTTATTATATATTATTCACTCTGTTTGTTGTCAAAAATGGTGTGATAAGGTATAATTGATTGAAAATACGGGGGAAATTTAAATGCGTAATTTACAACATATTGATAATATCATTATTAAAATTGGATCTTCTTCTTTATGTAATGAAAGTGGGACTTTGGATAAAGAAAGAATTTTAAATCTTATTAGTCAAATAGCTATATTAAAAAGAAAAGGAATCAAAGTAACTTTAGTTTCTTCGGGTGCAATAAATGCAGGAATGCAAGTTCTTCAACTTGAAAAGCGTCCTCAAGATATCGCTAAAAAGCAAGCTTTAGCTGCTGTCGGGCAAGCTCATTTAATGCAAATTTATGAAGAATTATTTAATTTATATCATTTAAAGTGTGCTCAAATTTTGTTAAATCATGATGATTTTGATGATCGTAAACGTTTAATGAATCTTCATTATGCAATGAAATCGGTTATTGATTATGATGTGATTCCAATTATTAATGAAAACGATACTTTAGCAGTAGAGGAAATTAAAGTAGGTGATAATGACACTTTAGCTTCTTTATTAGTACCCATTATTGATGCTCAATTATTAGTTTTAGTAAGTGATATAGATGGATTATATAACGATAATCCACATACCAATAAAAATGCAAAGCTTATTGAAAACGTTGAGGGGATCACACGTGAAATTATGGATTTTGCTAAAGATGCAACGAGTGCTGTAGGTACTGGGGGAATGATTACTAAAATTAGAGCTGCTAAAATTGTTAATGATTATGGTTGTGATATGGCTATTGTTAATGGAAATCAAGAACATGTTTTAGTTGATTTATTAGAAGGTAAAAATGTTGGAACTTATTTTGATGGTAAACCAGGAAGAACATTAAGTTCTCGTGATCACTGGATTATGTATCGTTCCTCACCTAAAGGTAAAATCATCGTTGATGATGGGGCAAGACAGGCTATTAAAATGCATCATACATCTTTACTTCCTAAAGGAATTAAAGATGTTGAAGGTTCTTTTGTACTTGGCAGTGTAGTGGATATCGTTGATGAGACGGGACATCTTGTTGCTAGGGGAATGACAAACTATTCTAGTGATGAAATTAAGTTGATTAAAGGACTAAATAGTGATCAAATAGAGGATGTTTTACATTATAAAGATTATGATGAAGTTGTTCATGCTGATAATTTAGTGATTTATAAGGAGGTTGTTCATGGATAATAGAATTCAAATGCAATTAAGACAAGCAAAAGAGGCGAGTCGTTATATGCAAAATATAAAACCAGAGGTAAAAGAAAAAGCGCTAAAGAAAATAAGTGAGGCTTTATTAACTCATGTTGATTTAATTATTCAAGAGAATCAAAAAGATATTTTAGATGCTAAAAATAATGGTATTAAAGAATCAATGGTCGATCGTTTATTACTTACTCGTGAACGGATTGAAGCTATGGCTCAAGATATTTTAAAAGTAGTAGAACTAAATGATCCTATTGGTGAAGTTGTGAGAACAATCAATAGACCTAATGGTTTGTTGATTAAACAAGTACGTGTTCCTTTAGGAGTGATTGGTATCATTTATGAATCACGTCCTAATGTAACCGTTGATATTGCTTCTTTGTGTATCAAAACAAATAATGTTTGTGTTTTAAAAGGTGGTAAAGAAGCAATACATTCTAATCGTATTTTAGTTAAAATTATGAATGAGGCTATTAAAGATTTATTACCTGAAAACTGTATTGTTTTAATAGAAACGACACAAAGAGAACAAATTAATGAGCTTATTCAGGCTCATGATTATGTCGATGTGATTATTCCTCGTGGCAGTGCTGGTTTAATACAATATGTTGTAAAAAATGCCACGGTTCCTATTATTGAAACAGGTGCCGGAAGATGTCATTTATATGTAGATAAAGAAGCTAACTTGAATATGGCTTTAGAAATTGCAATTAATGCTAAAATACAAAGACCTTCAGTATGTAATGCCATTGAAACAATTATTGTTCATCAAGATGTAGCATCTACTTTTTTACCAATGTTGCAAGATGCATTTAATCAAAAAGTAACGCTCTATGGTGATGAAAAAACACAACAAATTATTTCGTGTTTAAAAGCAACAAGTCAAAATTATGCTACTGAATATGATGATTATATTTGTAATATAAAAGTTGTTGAAGATATCAATGAGGCAATTAGCCATATTTATCAATATTCTACAAAGCATTCAGAATCAATTATTACCGAAAATAAAGAAACAGCTCAATATTTCATGGATGCATTAGACTCTGCATGTCTTTATCATAACGCTTCAACTCGTTTTACTGATGGAGGACAATTTGGTTTTGGTGCCGAAGTGGGCATTTCTACCCAAAAATTACACGCCAGAGGACCATTAGGATTACCAGAGATTACATCAACAAAATATCTTATTTATGGAAATGGACAAATAAGAAAATAATTATAAAACTACCTTTGCTTAAGTGAGGGTAGTTTTATTACTTTCAATTGTTTTTTATTGATGTGATGATATAATGAAATTATACTTGTGTTTTTTATATGAGGAGGGTAAAGATGAAAAATATATTTGAAGTAGCCCCTGAAAGTCATTACCAATTTGAATGGAAAAAATTGGGTGATATCAAAAAAGGAAGAGAAAATCTTGGTGAAGAAATGCCGGTTCTTGTTTATAGAATGTTAGAATACAGTATGAATCATGTCTTATTCAATAATTTTGGAAAAGAAAAAACAGACGAGATTTTTAGACAGGCAGGTTATTTGGCAGGAATGGAGTTTGCTAAAAATGTTTTGCCTTTAGATCAAGATGAGAGCACTTTTGTAAGTACATTAGCTAAAACTTTAGAAAATTTAAAAGTGGGTATTTTAAGAATGGAAGAAGCTGATTTTGAAAAGGGGGAATTTATCATTACAGTTCATGAAGATCTTGATTGTATTGGTTTGCCTCCTACTGGTGAAGTGGTATGTAAATATGATGAAGGTTTTTTAGCGGGTATATTAGAAGCTTATGCTAATAAACCATTTAGGGTAAGAGAAGTTGATTGTTGGTCTAGTGGTAGCCGTGTATGTCGCTTTAAGGGTACTGTAGATGATGGAAAATAATGATCAAGAAATCTTTTTAGATTATATTAAACAACTTTTATATAATACTGATGAAGCATCTCTTCATCGTGAAAAACTGTCAAATAGTGTAAGTCAACTTGCTGATGGTTTAGAATACTTAGGGGAGATTATTAAAGATGAAAAAAATGTGCTAACAAAGATGGCGCAGGGAAAGATTGATGCAGACTTTCAATATTCTCATCATTATTTAGCTGCACCTGTTAAAAGTATACAAAGTAATTTAAAACATTTATCTTGGGTAGCTAAAAGAGTTGCAGCAGGGGATTACCAACAGTCTGTTTCTAATTTGGGAAGTTTTTCTGACTCCTTTAATGAAATGATTAAGCAATTAGATCAATATCGAGATCAAATGGAACAAATGAGTAATACAGATGTATTAACAGGTGTAGGCAATCGACGTGCTTTTAATATTCTCATTGAAAAATTATGGGATCAAGATATAAATTGTTCGATTTCTTTTATTGATATTGATGGCTTAAAGTATTGTAATGATCATTATGGACATTCTCAAGGGGACTATTACATTCAATCAGTATGTCAGATTTTAAAAGAAAACTTAAAAGAAAATGAATTTATTTTTAGATTGGGCGGGGATGAATTTTTGGTTTTATCACAAAGAGATTGTGCTAAAGATTGTCAAATTCGTCTTGTACAAATTCAAAATGAATTGGTTGAAAAAATGGAACATACTGTTAGTTATCCTTGTGGATTTAGTTTTGGCTGTATTGATGTTAAAAAAAGCCCTAACAAAACAATTAGTGAATATTTAAGTTTAGCTGATAAAAAAATGTATCATTCTAAAATGCAACATTATAAGGCTCATCATAAAGAATTTAAATAATGAATTAATAGAAAGCAGATAAAAGGTGGTCACACCTTTTTTACTTTTTATATAGTTAGTACACTAAATATATTGACATTGTTTAGTGTACTAACTATAATGATTAGCGTACTAACTAAGGAGGTGTATCATGAAAGATCAACTTTGCTTTGAAGATATAAAAGGAATTTTTTTACAATTTAAATCATTACATAAAAAAATACATGAATTAACGACAAAAAAAAGTAATATGGAAGGATTATCTGCTGATCAGTGTTATTTATTATTTTTAATTGAACATAGTGATCATCCTAATCAAAAGATGTTGGCAGAACGATTAAAGATTACGCCAGCAACATTATCGGTAAGACTACAACGTTTACAAAAAGCTGGTTATATTGAAAAAATTGTCAGTGTTCAAGATAAACGCAATGTAACTTTACATACGACTGATAAAGGGAAAAAAGAAATCAGTGAATGTAAAGAAGGAATGAAATCTTTTACAGTGCGTTTATTTGATGGTATTTCTAAAGAGGATATTGAAAAAATGAAAGAGTACTGTGAAATCTTTGAACGAAATATGAATGTAATGAAGGAGGAGTTAGATGTTAAAGATTAGAAAATATTTAAAGAAATTCTGGTTTTTTATTTTAGCTTGTATTTGTTTGTTATTCGTACAAGCGCAATCTGAATTAACTTTACCTGATTATATGAGTGATATTGTATCTGTTGGTATTCAAGCTGGTGGTTTTGCATCACCTGTAAGTGATATCTTAACGGAAGATACGTATCAACATTTAATGTTGTTTGTTGATAAGAAAGATCAACAAAAGGTAAAAGATGCTTATCAGCTTAAAACAGTTAACGCTGATATTAAAGATACTTTTCCTAAGGCTAAAGGCAAAGTATATAAATTAAAAGATTTATCAGATAAAAAAGAAAGTCAATTAGAAGATATTTTAATGAAACCGATGTTAATGGTTACTTCAATTGATAGTATGGATCCAACAAGCAAAGAGTATCAAGAAAAGTTTGGTCAGTTACCACCACAAATGTCAGTTTATGATGTCATTGGAATGATGAATGATGAACAAAAAGATAAAATGTTTAATGACATTGATAAAAAAATGGATACGATGGGTGAAAGTACTTTAAAGATTGCTGCTGGTAATGGTGTAAAAGCTGAATATAAACGTTTAGGTGGCGATATTGATAAAGTTCAAACTGATTATATTTTCCATGCAGGATTAAAGATGCTAGGGATTGCTTTAATTGGTACATTGGCTGCGATTACTGTTGCTTTTTTCTCATCAAGAGTAGGAGCAGGGGTAGCCCGTGCTTTAAGAAAAGATGTTTTCAAGAAAGTTGAAAGTTTTTCTAATGAAGAATTTAATCATTTTTCTACTGCTTCTTTAATTACGCGTACAACAAATGATATTACACAAGTTCAAATGGTAACAATGATGTTACTTAGAATTGTATGTTTTGCGCCTATTATGGGGGTAGGAGCGTTAATTAAAGCTCTCACAAATTCACCTTCTATGACATGGATTATCGGTATTGTTTTAATTGTTATCTTTGGAGTAATGGCTGTTGCTTTTGCAGTCGTTATGCCTAAGTTCAAAATTATTCAAAATTTAATTGATAAATTAAATTTAACAATGAGAGAAAACTTATCAGGAATGCTTGTTATTCGTGCTTTTGGTAATGAAAAACACAGTGAAGATCGTTTTGACAGGGCTAATCAAGATTTAACAAAAGTTAATTTATTTGTTAATAGATCAATGGCATCTATTATGCCAATTATGATGTTTATCTTTAATGTTGTTACTTTAATTATTGTTTATTATGGTGCTAAACAAATTGATTTAGGAAATCTAGCCATTGGACAAATGATGGCTTTTATGCAATATGCAATGCAAATTATTATGTCATTTTTAATGATTGCTATGATTGCCATTATGTTACCTCGTGCGAGTGTTGCAGCAAATCGTGTATATGAGATCATTGATACCAAACCTTCAATTGAAGATCCTAAAAACTCAATTGCTTTTGATGAAAATAAAAAAGGATTAGTTGAATTTAATGATGTTTCATTCTGTTACCCAGGAGCACATGAGCCAGTATTATCACATATTAGCTTTACTGCTAAACCTGGTCAAACAACTGCCTTTATAGGTTCTACTGGGTCAGGTAAATCAACATTAATCAATTTAGTTCCTCGTTTTTATGAAGTAAGCGAAGGAAGTATTAAAGTATCAGGTGTTGATATTCGTGATGTGAGTCAACATGATTTACGTCAACGCATTGGTTTAGTGCCTCAAAAAGGAAATTTATTTTCAGGTACAATTCGTTCTAATTTAAAATATGGAGCACCTGATTTAAGTGATGAAGATTTAGAAGAAGTGATTCGTGTAGCGCAAGCCAAAGAATTTATTGATCAAAAAGAAGAACGATTAGATACTGAAATATCACAAGGTGGTACAAATGTTTCTGGTGGACAAAAACAAAGATTAGCGATTGCAAGAGCGATAGCTAAAAATCCTGATATTTATATTTTTGATGATAGTTTTTCAGCATTAGATTTCAAAACTGATGCTAAGTTACGTCAAGAATTAAATAAATTGGTCAAAAAGACAAAGAGTACAGTTTTATTAGTTGGTCAAAGAATTGCTTCAATTATGGATGCAGATCAGATTATTGTATTAGATCAAGGTAAAATTGTTGGTCAAGGAACACATGATCAATTAATGGAATCATGTCAGGTTTATCAAGAAATTGCCTATTCACAATTATCAAAGGAGGAACTAAGTCATGAGTAATGAAAATAGAAGACGTGGACCTCGAGGACCTATGGGTGGCATGAGAGGTAATGGTGAAAAAGCAAAGAATTTTAAAGGAACTTTAAAAAAATTATTTGTTTATTTAAGACCTTATTATTTTAAATTAGCAGTTGTTGTTGTTTTTGCTATTGGTTCGACGATCTTTACTATTGTGGGACCTAAGATCTTAGCTAAAGCAACAGATAAGTTATCTGAAGGTATTATGGCTAAAGTCAATAATACTGGAAGTATTGATTTTAAATATATTGGTTATATTTGTTTAATATTGGTTGGACTCTATTTAATTAGTGCTTTATTTAGTTTTATTCAAGGATTTATTACATCTTCTATCTCACAAAAAGTGGCTTATGATTTAAGACAGTCATTATCTAAGAAGATGTCAAGAATGCCTTTAAGTTATTTTGATCGTCATTCTAGTGGTGATACTTTAAGTAGGGTGACAAATGATATTGACACGATTGCTCAATCATTGAATCAAAGTCTATCACAGGTCATTACGTCATCAGTGACAGTAGTGGGTATCTTTATTATGATGTTAACTATTTCTGTTAAAATGACGATTGTGGCTGTTTTGGTTTTACCGTTATCACTTATTTTAATTACAACGGTAATGAAACATTCACAAAAATACTTTGCTAGACAACAAAAATCTTTAGGTGATGTTAATGGTCATATTGAAGAAATGTATGGTGCTCATGATGTAGTTAAAGCATTTAATGGAGAAGCTAAATCAGTAGCTACTTTTAATGAATATAATGATGCATTATATGATTCAGCATGGAAATCACAATTTTTATCTGGTTTAATGCAACCATTAAGTAATTTTGTTGGTAACTTAGGTTATGTTGGCGTATGTTTACTAGGTGGTTTCTTAGCCGGTGGTAATACCATTACAATAGGAGATATTCAAGCATTTATTCAGTATGTAAGACAATTTAATCAACCCATAGCCCAACTTGCTCAAACAATGAATATGTTACAAAGTACGGCAGCTGCTGCAGAACGTGTATTTGAATTTTTAGATGAAAAGGAATTAGAGCCTGAAACTGTAAAAGTAACACCAGATGAATTAAGTCAAATTCATGGTTCAGTGACTTTTGATAATGTTAATTTTGGTTATCTTCCTGAAAAGACAATTATTAATGATTTTAATATGCATGTTCATGCCGGACAAACAGTGGCTATTGTTGGACCTACTGGTGCTGGTAAAACAACAATTGTTAAGTTATTGATGCGATTCTATGAACTTAATAAAGGTTCGATTATGATTGATGGTCATGATATTCGTGATTTCTCTCGACATGATTTAAGAAGCTTGTTTGGAATGGTTTTACAAGATACTTGGTTATTTAATGGAACAATTAAAGAAAACTTAATGTATGGTAAACTTGATGCTAGTGAAGAAAATGTCAAAAAAGCATGTTCGATGGCTTATGTTGATCATTTTGTTAATACATTAGAAGATGGATATGAAACTATTCTTGATGAAGAATCATCAAATATTTCTCAAGGACAAAAACAATTGCTTACCATCGCTAGAGCGTTCTTGAAAGATCCAAAGATTTTGATTCTTGATGAAGCTACTTCATCAGTTGATACCAGAACTGAAGTTTTAATTCAAAAAGGAATGGAAAAATTAATGGAAGGTAGAACAAGTTTTGTTATTGCCCATCGTTTATCTACGATTCGTGATGCCAATACAATCATTGTTATGAAAGACGGCGATATTGTTGAAATTGGTAATCATGATGAATTAATTGAAAAAGATGGCTTTTATGCTTCTTTATACCGTTCACAATTTGAAGGTAGCGAAATATAATGAAATGCCCTGTTAGTTGAGTGATCAACTGATGGGGTTTTATTTTTTTTATTTGAAAATAAGTCACTTTTTATTTGAATTATGTTATGATTGTCTTTGTTTTTTGATAGGGGGGATATGATGGAAAAGGATTTAACACATGGTTCAACATTAAAGTTGATTATTAGTTTTTGTATTCCTTTAATAGGTGGAGCTATTTTCCAACAGCTTTATAATAATGTCGATTCGATTATTGTAGGACGTTTTGTAGGGGTAGATGCTTTAGCTGCCGTAGGATCTACAGGATCTTTAAATTTCTTGATTATCGGTTTTGCTTTAGGATTAACAGCAGGATGTGGAATTCCTATTGCCCAGGCTTTTGGTGCTAGAAATGAAAAATTAATGTTACAAAATATTGCTAATGCAATTTATGTATGTCTTGTTTTTTCAATTATATTAACTATTGGAACTTATTTTTTAACAGATGATTTTTTACATATGATGAATACACCAAGTAATATTTATCAAGATGCTTATGATTATATTTTTGTTGTCTTTATGGGAATTACCTGTACAATCGCTTATAATATTCTAGCAAGTATTTTAAGAGCTTTAGGTGATAGTAAAACACCACTTGTATTTTTAGGATTTTCTTCAGTTATTAATATTATTTTAGACTTTATTTTGATTGTTAATTTTAAAATGGGTGTTTCTGGAGCGGCATATGCGACTGTGATTGCACAAGGTTTATCAGCTTTATTTTGTTTAATTTATATGAAAAAGAAATATCCTATTTTGACTTTTAATGAAGAAACATTACAAGTTAATGCTAAAATTATAAAAAAACAATTGAATATTGCTGTACCAATGGCATTACAATATTCAATTACCGCAGTTGGAACGGTTATCTTACAAACAGCTGTTAATGGTTTGGGTTCTAATAAGGTGGCCGCTATTACAGCAGCTCAAAAGATTCAAATGTTTTTTACACAGCCTATGGATATGATTGGTTCTACAATGGCAACATTTTGTGGACAAAACTTAGGTGCGAGAAAAGCTAAACGTATTTATGTGGGTTTAAAACAAGCTTTAGGTTTAACTCTAGGTTATTCTTTAATTGCTTTAGGTATCAATGTATTCTTTGGTAAATATTTGTTGTTATTGTTTGTTAGTGGTAAAGAAGTGGCTATTATTCGTTCAGCTATTCAATTTCTTACAACCAATGGTATTTTCTATTTCACTTTATCTATTTTATTTCTTACAAGAAATGCTTTACAAGGTTTAGGGTATTCTGCTTTAACAATGTTAGCAGGTTTAGCTGAATTAATTGGTCGTACGATTATTGCGGTATTTTTAGTGGGTATTTTTGGTTTTAATGCAATCTGTTATGCAAATCCCTTAGCTTGGATTTGTGCTGATTTAATCTTGATTCCTACAATTTTAATTAAAATAAAAGGTTTAAAAAATGATACGACTTTAGACCAAATTCATCTTTAAAATCAACTATGTCTATACATAGTTGATTTTTTTATAACATAAACTGACAATTCCTTTGTTTTTTCTTTTCAAACTCCCATTTTGATGTTAAAATCTCTCTCGTGAGGTGTGAATCGTGAAGAAATATGAACAAATAAAACAATATATTATTGATAATATTGAAGCGGGGAAATATCATGAAAATGAACAAATAGAAAGTGAACATACGTTATGTGATCTATTTGGTGTAACAAGAATGACAGTAAGACAAGCTCTAAGTGAGTTGGTTAATGAAAATATTATTTATTCTTTACCAAAAATTGGATCTTTTGTTTGTCGTAAATCTAAATTTAAAAACTTTGACGGTTTAAATAGTTTTAGTGAAGATAGTCAACGTAAAAAAGGCGCTGCTTCGTCTATAGTTGTTTTAAATCAATTAGAAGATGCAAGTGATGTTGTAAAAAAAGAAATGCTTTTGGCTAATGATGATAAGGTATGGCATGTTAAAAGAGTACGTATGGTAGATGGTGAAACAGTTGCTTTTGAAGATGATTTCTGTCATTATGGTTTAACAGGAGCTATTTCTAATGAAGTTGTTGAACATTCCTTATTTCATTATTTTGAAGATGATTTAGGATATAATATTGCTTTTTCTGATCAAGAGATTGATGCTTGTTTAGCAGGTGAAGAATTAGGACATTATTTAGGAATTGATCCAGGTTCTCCATTATTACGCGTGTTATCGATTACACGTTTAAATAATGGGAAATGTATAGAATATGGCTATACTTATTATCGTGTTGATAAGTATACTTTTAATCAAGTTGCTTATCGTAGAAAATAAAAACAAAGGAGAAAAAAATGAATTATTTATATATTGCTTTTATTTCAATGTTACCATTAATTGAATTAAGAGGGGCGATTCCGGTATCTCAAGGATTGGGATTACCAATTATTCCTTCTTATATTGTTTGTATCATTGCTAATATGATTCCAGTACCTTTTATTTATCTATTTGCTAGAAAGATTTTAGTATGGGGTTGTGATAAACCTGTTATTGGAAAATTCTTTACTTGGTGTTTAGAAAAAGGTGAAAAGGGTGGAAAAAAATTACAAGAAAAAGCAGGAAGAAGTACTTTTGTTGCTTTACTTTTATTTGTAGGAATTCCTTTACCAGGGACAGGTGCTTGGACGGGAACACTTGCTGCAAGTATTTTAGATATGGATTTTAAACAAACATCGATAGCTGTTGTTCTTGGTGTTTTACTTGCTGGGGTCATTATGATGGTTTTCAGTGTTCTTGGATTTTCGTTAGTTTAGAAGTATTTATACTTCTTTTTTTATAGGAGGCAGGTTTATGAACGTAGAAATTATTAATGTAGGAACCGAACTATTATTAGGTGAAATTGTTAACACAAATGCGACATATCTCCAAAAGATGTGTAAAGAATTAGGATTTAATGTATATTTTCAAACAGTTGTCGGTGATAATCCCCAACGTTTATTGGATTGTTTAGATATAGCTTTTAAAAGGGGTGCTGATTGTATCATTACAACCGGAGGCTTAGGGCCGACCCAAGATGATTTAACAAAAGAATTATCTGCTCAGTATTTAGGTTTAGAACTTGTTTATGATGAAGCTGAAGCTAAAAAAGTACATGATAAATGTTGTTTTGTGACACAATTAGATGAAGTGCCAGACAATAATTATAAACAAGCTTATTTTCCCAAAGATTGTTATGTATTAGAAAATGAAGTTGGAACAGCTAATGGCTGTGTGATGAGTAAAGATCAAAAGATGATTATTAATCTTCCAGGTCCACCTAAAGAAATGACTTATGTTGTTGATCATGTATTAAAGCCTTATTTAGAACAATATCGACAAGCTAAAATTTATACTCAAGATATTGTAACGATGGGAATTGGTGAAAGTTTAGTTGATGAAAAACTCAGTGATATCATTAGTCATCAAGATAAAGTAAGTATTGCTTTATATGCTTCAGAAGAAACTGTAAGAGTAAGACTTGGTTGTAAGGCAACGCATCAAGAACAGGCAAATGAGTTAATGAAACCGGTGTATGATCAAATTGTTGCCATTCTTCAAGATTATGTATTAGAAACCCACGATTTAAATCGTTATATATTAGAACATATTCATGGTTATACTATTATTAATCATTGTCATTTTCATTTAGGTGATCGTTTTCAAGATAATCAAGGTGAAGTAACAATTGAATTAAATGAACAACGCTTAGATATTGGTGATGTTGTTGAAGCGACAGTGACTTATCATCATAAAAAAAGCACCTTTAAAGTACCGTTACTTAAAGATGCAAAATATTCTTTAGCTAGATTAGAGTCTCGTTTGTTGAATCATATTTATTTATTAATTCGATAAATTTTAAAGAAGCAAGTGATAAACTTTTTCTTTTAAGATACGCATAGCCAATATGACGAGAAGGAATGCTTTTTTCTAATGATATAGGAAAAAGCTTTTTTTGTTCAAGCAAATCTTTAGAAAATTCTTGAATGACACATGATATACCTAAACCTTCTTTAGCAAATTCTAACAATAGTTCATGAGCACCGAGTTCCATTTCAGGATGAAGAATGATACCATGACTAGCAAAGTATTGATCAATATAATTCCTTGAGTTAGATGATTTTTCTAATAGAATAAGATTTTCTTTACTCATTTGCTGGTAAGTATAGGGATGTGATGGAGGCGTACTTGAAACAAAGATATCATGGACTTCAAAACAGTTTTTAATTTCTAATGATTCATCATAGACTGGTAAATTAATGAGTCCTAAATCAATCTGACCATTTTTAATGAGTTGAATGGTTTCAAGGGATGTTCGATTAATGACGTTGATTTTAATGTGAGGATACATTTTTCTAAATTGTACTAATAAAGGTAACAAGAAGTTTTCACATAATGTATCACCGGCACCAATAATTAATTCGCCAGTTTCTAATTCTTTTGATGAGATAAGATCATTTTCTGCAGAGGTAATTAAAGATAAAGCTTCATTGATTTTTTTATGAAGTAATGATCCTTCATGGGTTAAAGTGACGCCTTTAGCTTGACGGATAAAGAGTTTAGTATTGAGTTGTTTTTCTAATGATAAAATAGTTTGGGAAACAGCTGATTGAGAAATAAAGAGATTTTTAGCTGCTAATGAAAAAGAAAGCGTAGAAGCAGCTTCATTAAATATTTTATATTGTTCTAGTTTGATATTCATATTAGCACTCCTTATAGCAAATATTAAATATATTAATTTTACTTATATATAAATCTATAATATAATGAGTTATGTAATGAGTCAAGGTAATGACTTTTATTGTTTTAAAAGTGATTATTTTGTATAATGGTCATAGCAAAGAAAGGTGGAAATGAAATGGCTGGAGTCGTAGTTGTTGGAAGTATGTGGGGAGATGAAGGTAAAGGAAAAGTTACTGATTATCTTGCTCAAAAAGCGGATGTTGTCGTTCGTTACTCAGGTGGTAATAATGCTGGGCATACAATCGTTTATGATGGTAAAAAATTTGCTTTAAGATTAATACCTTCTGGTATCTTTAGTGGACATGAAGTGATTATGGCTAATGGAATGGTTGTTAATCCTAAAGCATTCTTAGAAGAAGTAAAATATCTTCAAGAAGCAGGTATTGATACAAGTAAAATTAGAGTCAGTGATCGTTGTCATGTTATTTTACCTTATCATCTTGAAATTGATGAAATTCAAGAAAAAAGAAAAGGTGCTAATAGTATTGGAACAACTAAAAAAGGTATTGGACCTACTTATATTGATAAATATTCTCGTATTGGTATTCGTATGGGAGAATTTGTTGATGAAGAATTATTCTTAGAAAGATTAAAAGAAACTTTCCCAATGAAATTAATGGAATATCCTGAATTAGAAGGAAAATTCACAGTAGAAAGTATTTTCGAAGAATATAAAGAATATGAAAAAGTATTAAAACCTTTAGTTTGTGATACAGGTATTTTATTAGATCAATATTTATCTCAAAATAAAAAAGTATTATTTGAAGGGGCTCAAGGAGCTATGTTAGATATTGATTATGGGACTTATCCTTTTGTTACAAGTTCTCATCCTGGTGCTAATGGTGTATCTGAAGGGGCTGGTATTGGACCTTTATATATTAAAGAAGCAATTGGGATTATTAAAGCTTATACAACACGTGTAGGTGCTGGACCATTCCCAACTGAATTAGATGATGAAATTGGTGATTATATTCGTGAAAAAGGACATGAATATGGTACAGTAACAAAACGTCCAAGAAGAACAGGATGGTTTGATGCTGTTGTTGTTAATCAATCAAGAAGAATGTCTTCTTTAACAGGTATTAGTTTAATGTTATTAGATGTTTTAAGTGGTTTAGATACAATTAAAATTTGTACTGCTTATAAATATAAAGGTGAAATTATTCATGGTTTACCAGCTACTGTAAAAGGAGTAGAAGAAGTAGAACCTGTATATGAAGAAATGCCTGGATGGAAAGAAGATATTACAGGAGTAACATCTTTTGAAGAATTACCAGTAAATTGTCAAAACTATTTAAAGAGAATTGAAGAATTAATTCATTGTCCAATTGTTATGTTCTCAGTTGGACCTGACCGTAAACAAACAGTTGTTTTAAAAGATATTGAATTTTAAAAAGGAGGTTTTTCATGAAAAGAGAATTAGTCATTGTTATTGACTTTGGTGGTCAATATAATCAATTAGTTGCTCGAAGAGTTCGTGAATGCAATGTTTATTGTGAAATCTATTCATATAAAACAGATATTTCAAAGATTAAAGAAATGAACCCTAAAGGAATCATTTTAACTGGTGGTCCTAATAGTTGTTATTTAGAAGATTCACCTACTTATTCTAAAGAATTATTTGAATTAGGTATTCCAGTATTAGGTCTTTGTTATGGAGCTCAATTAATGCAACATATCTTAGGTGGTAAAGTTGAAAGAGCTGATGTTAGAGAATACGGTAAATCAACTTTATTAGTTGATCAAAAAGATTCTGCCATCTTTAAAGATGTTCCTGAAACATCTACTGTATGGATGAGTCATTTTGACTATATTTCTAAGATTGCGCCAGGATTTACAATCACATCTCATACAAAAGATTGCCCTGTAGCATCATGTGAAAATAGAGAAAAAGGATTATATGCAATTCAATTCCATCCAGAAGTATTACATAGTGAATACGGTAAAAATATGTTATCTAACTTTGTATTAGATGTATGTGGATGTGCTGGTGATTGGCGTATGGATTCTTTTGTAGAAGAACAAATTAAAGCTATTAGAGAAAAAGTAGGTGATGGTAAAGTATTATGTGCTTTATCTGGTGGTGTTGATTCTTCTGTAGCTGCTGTATTACTTTCTAAAGCTATTGGTAATCAATTAACATGTGTCTTTGTAGATCATGGTTTACTTCGTAAAAACGAAGGGGATGAAGTAGAAGCTGTATTTGGACCTGATGGTAATTATGAATTAAACTTCATTCGTGTTAATGCTCAAGAAAGATATTATGAAAAATTAAAAGGTATCACTGAACCAGAAGCAAAACGTAAAATCATTGGTGAAGAATTTATTCGTGTATTTGAAGAAGAAGCGAAAAAGATTGGTGCTGTTGACTTCTTAGTACAAGGAACAATTTATCCAGACGTTGTAGAAAGTGGCTTAGGTGGAGAATCAGCTGTTATTAAATCACATCATAACGTAGGGGGATTACCAGATCATGTTGATTTTAAAGAAATCATTGAACCATTACGTGACTTATTCAAAGATGAGGTACGTAAAGTAGGTTTAGAATTAGGTATTCCTGAATACTTAGTCTTTAGACAACCTTTCCCAGGACCAGGACTTGGAATTCGTATCATTGGTGAAGTTAATGCAGAAAAAGTAAGAATTGTGCAAGATGCTGATGCTATCTATAGAGAAGAAATCGCAAAAGCAGGACTAGATCGTTCAATCGGTCAATACTTTGCAGCACTTACTAACATGCGTTCAGTAGGTGTTATGGGTGATGAAAGAACTTATGATTACGCTATTGCATTACGTGCCGTTAATACAATTGACTTCATGACTGCAGAAGCAGCTCAAATTCCATATGATGTTTTAAATAAAGTAATGTCTAGAATTATTAATGAAGTTCGTGGGGTAAACAGAGTAATGTATGATATTACAAGTAAGCCACCTGGAACTATTGAGTTTGAATAATGAAAAAATTCTGGAAACCCTTATAAACAGGGCATTTCCGGGCACAAGAAGTTCTATTTGATAACAAAATGATAACACCGGATATTTAGGTAGTATTTATCAGCAATCCGGTGGTTGTCAGGTAATATGTGTGAAACCAACAAAAAAGGTCTTACTGAATTGAGTGAAATCAATTTGGTAAGGCCTTTTTTCGTTGGTTTTTATGTTGTTTTTTTCGGGTAATTGTACCGCCACTGGTCATATTCTTCTTTGGTGATCTCCCCGGATTTTAGTTTTTCTGCCTGTTCCTGCCATGCGTAGAACATATCAAACATAGAAAGGTAGGTGGTTCCTTTGGACTTATCCAGCCGGAGACAGAGTTCTCCGTCAATTTCTCCAATATGAAGTCCGTAAAGGTCTTCTAATGTAAATAAGGTGTGCATCAGCCCAACATAACTGTCAATGTCCGGTACAGCGAGTGCATGAGGGGAGACCTCAAAAATGTCAGCCAGTGCATTCAGATAGTTTTCCTTTGGACTGCGAGAGCCTTTTTCGTACTGTGCAATGCGGACATCAGCCTGTGATTCGCTGAATCCCAGCTGTTGACCTAAATATTTCTGCGTGAATCCACGCAGAAGTCGAAAATGATGAATTCTTTCTCCTATTGCCATGCTCATATCTCCTGTCTTTTACTTGATAAATTGAGTATAGCATATATGTATAGTACAGACAAGGAGAAACCATACAAAAAAGTATAGAATTTTTGTTTTGAAACACTTGACCAATACAAAAAAGTATAGTATCATACGGACTATACAGAAATGTATAGTGAGAAACGAAGGAGGGATTTTACAATGAGTAAAATGTTTATGAATGTAAAAGAGGTCATGGAAGTTCTGGAAGTATCGGAATCCTACGCTTATAAGCTGATGAAAAGGCTGAACAGGGAATTACAGGCGATGGGATGCCAGACAATTGCAGGAAAAGTTGACCGGAAGTATTTTTACGAACAGTTCTACGGAACGAGATCAAACGATGGGAGGAATTAAGAATGGCAATTTACAAGACTGAAAGCAATAACACATGGTACGTTATGGTACGGTATCAGGACTGGACCGGCGAACGTAAGCAGAAATGCAAAAGAGGATTTGCAACAAAAAGAGAAGCTGCACAGTGGGAGCAGCAGTTCATACTCCAGAAGAAAGCCAGTATGGATATGGAACTGGAGAGCTTCTGCAAATTATATGAGGAAGATGTGAGACCAAGGCTGAAAAAGAGTACCTGGCTTACAAAGGAAAATATTATCAAGTCCAAGATTTTACCCTATCTGGGAAAAAGAAAGGTGTCAGAAATCACCGCAAAGGATGTTTTGGACTGGCATAATGAGCTTCGCAAATTGACAAGCAGGAAAGGAAAACCTTTATCCCCTACTTATCTGAAAACAATCCATGGACAGTTGAGTACGATTTTCAACCATGCGATCAAGTTTTATGATCTTAGCATGAATCCGGCAAGGAAAGCTGGCACAATCGGCTCAGAAGAAAGCAAGGAAATGCTCTTCTGGACAAAGGCAGAGTATAAACAGTTTTCAGAAGAAATGATGGATAAACCACTTTCCTACTATGCGTTCCAGTTATTGTACTGGTGCGGAATCAGATCCGGGGAGCTTTTGGCTTTAACTCCTGCGGATTTCGATTTCCAGAAGAGAACGTTGCGGATCAACAAATCCTATCAGCGTTTAAAGGGAGAAGATGTGATCAGCACTCCGAAAACAAAGAACAGTGTCCGTACTGTAACTATGCCAAAGTTCTTATGTGACGAAATGCAGGATTGTTTGAAGTTATATTACAGCCTGCAGCCGGATGACCGTATTTTCCCTGTAACTAAGTATTATCTGAACCATGAAATGGAAAGAGGATGCAAAGCAAGCGGTGTGAAAAAAATCCGGGTGCATGATCTCAGACACAGCCATGTCTCTTTGCTGATTAACATGGGCTATACAGCACTGGCAATCGGAAAAAGGGTTGGTCATTCAGCAGAAAAGATCACTTACCGATATGCGCATCTGTTCCCGTCCGTACAGCAGGATATGGCAGACCAGTTGGATGCAGAAAACATGAATGAAGAACCAAATGATAGGGAAGGAGGACTTGCGTATGTCAGCTAAATGTTTGGATAGACAGGGGCGTTGGAGAAATAAAACGGTAGCTTTTCGGGTATCACCGGAGGAGGATGAACTTCTGGAAACAGCGGTTAAATTGTCCGGTCTGACTAAACAGGATTATATTATCCGAAGATTGCAGGAAAAAGAGGTTGTAGTGACAGGAAATCCGAGAGTGTATAAGGCGTTGAAAAATGAACTGGCAAAGGTTCTGAATGAACTGAAACGTTTGAAAAAGGGTGATGATGTGCCGGAGGATTTACTGGAAGTAATCCGGCTGATCACAGTGACGATGGATGGCATGAAGGAAGAATAGAAAATGCCTTTAAGTGTCGGCAAACACCTAAAGGCAGAGATTTGGTAGAATACTCACCAAAAACTTTCTACGAGTATTCTATCAAAATCTCCACTTCCTTTCAACGGGAAAATAAGGAGGAACGATGGAAACGAACAGAGTAGAGACAAAGAAAACAGAAATAAAAAGGACGGAGTCGGATCTGAAGCTGATAAATATGGAATCAGTGGAAGTAGAGCAGATTGAATGGCTGTTCTATCCGTTTATTCCTTTTGGAAAAGTAACGATTATTCAGGGAGATCCGGGAGAAGGAAAGACTACGATGGTACTTCAGATTATTGCGAAGTTGACCAAAGGCGAAAAAATTCTTCCAGAGCAACAACAGGCAACAGACGAGAAGGATAGAGCAGAAAAGAACGTTGACTCTGATGCGAATCCAGTGGAAAGCCCGATAGAACCTGTGAATGTTATTTATCAGACTGCAGAAGATGGATTGGGCGATACTATCAAGCCTCGACTTCTTGCAGCTGGTGCAGATTGTTCCAGAGTGATGGTAATTGATGATAACGATCGGGCATTGACCATGATGGATGCCAGATTGGAAGAAGCTATCATACAGACAAAAGCCCGTCTGGTAGTTTTAGATCCAATACAGGGATTTCTTGGAGCAGAGGTGGATATGCACCGGGCAAATGAAATCCGTCCGTTAATGAAGCGTGTGGCAGTGCTTGCAGAGAAATACCACTGTGCAATCATTCTGATCGGGCATATGAACAAAAACAGTAACGGAAAATCTTCTTACCGTGGATTGGGTTCGATTGATTTTCAGGCGGCAGCCAGAAGTGTGCTGATTGTTGGGCGGATTAAAGATGAACCGGAAATCCGTGTGGTATGCCATGTGAAAAGTTCCCTTGCACCGGAAGGGAAATCAATTGCATTCCGATTAGATAAGGATACTGGATTCGAGTGGATCGGGGAATACGACATTAGTGCGGATGATCTGCTCAGTGGTGACAGCAGAGGTCAGAAAAGCCGGAAGGCAAAGGAGTTTCTGTTGGAAATATTGGCTGATGGTGGCATGGCACAGAAAAAGATTGAAGAAGAAGCGGAAAAACGAGGAATTAAGAAGAAAACCCTACGGAACGCAAAACTGGAACTGGAGATTGATTCGGTGAAACGTGGAAATCAATGGTTCTGGATGCTTCCAGAATAAAAGGAAGATGGCAAGATGACTATTTCTTAAGAACAGGGCATCTTGCCACCTTGAAAGGAGACAACATGGAAATAAAAAATGTACAGATACCATTTGCCTTGTTTAGACAGCTGGTTTCCTATCATTTGATGGAAGATCAAAGCTGTTCGGAGGAAATTTGCAAAGGGCTTATGGAGAAAGTGGAGCGTATGGCAAACCGGCAGTTATATACACAGTCGAAAACTGCTCCGACAGAGGAAGAACGGGAAAAGTCCCGTCAGGAATATCTGGACAGGCGGGGAATACCGGAAAGCTTTCGATGGTAACAGTTCTTGTTGTCTGTCCTATGACAGGAGCGTGTCACGCACCTGTAGATAGCAGACAAGGAGAAAGCTGGTAAGATGCAAGACGGAAGGTTGTGGATAAAACGACAGTGCGTTGGTGGTTTGATGGCTGTGAAGGATGCCCTGAAACGGGGCTCCCTATGGAAAACGATAAATGAAGGGAGAGTGACACAATGAGAGAAGGAAGATTAGGTTATAACAGCAATAACGGAAGATACGGTTTATTATCATCAGATTTATGGATTGACACAGGATTTCACTGCGGAGAAGGGCTGGAAGTGCTGGTTGACGATCAGTGGGTCAAGACCAGAATGGAAATGAATCCGGCAAGGGAATGGTATCTGGTGGGGACACCATACTGCGGAGATTTGGAATATGTCCGGGCGAGAATAACGGGATAAGTCAGTCATACAAGTAACGCAGGAGTAAACCGACCAACGGGAGGAATAGGTCTTCGCTCCGATTCGGTCGGTGCATAACAGACGTCCCCGGACGTCTTGCCCCCGGCAGGGCGCAAGGGGACTTTTGATGGACGGTACGGCTGTCGAAAGTGCTTTTGCGTTACTTTTGACAAAAGTAACAAAACCGCCGTATCCGGCGAAGAGTTCTTTTTATCGCCATAACTGGCGAAGATACAAATTTATGTGCCATGTCTGGCACTGGTTTCAGAAGGGGAGGTGAGAAGCATGACCATGAAAAGAACAATTAGCGGTATGATCGGAGCTGGTTCTCTGGCTCATAACAGAAGGGATTTCATAGCAGAAAATGTAGATCCGGACAGAGTACACTTGAATATTTGTTACCAGAATGAAAATCTGAAAGATGTTTATAAAGAGTTGTTTGATGATTCTGTGGAGCGATACAATGTGGGGAAAAGAAAAGACCGTCAGATTACAAATTATTATGAAAAAATCCGGCAGGGAAAACAGGAAAAACTATTCCATGAGGTCATTTTCCAGATTGGAAATTGTGAAGACATGGCTGTAGGGACAGTAGAAGGAGAACTGGCAGTGAAGGTGTTGAATGAATATATGCAGGATTTTCAGAAAAGGAATCCAACTCTCCGGGTATTTTGCTGTTATCTTCATCAGGATGAAGCTACACCACATCTGCATATTGATTTTGTTCCCTATGTGACTGGTTGGAAAGGAAAAGGGATGGATATCAGAGTTTCACTGAAGCAGGCATTAAAAAGTTTGGGATTTCAAGGTGGAAATAAACATGACACAGAATTAAATCAGTGGATAAACCACGAAAAAGAAGTGCTGGCAGATATTGCAAAGCAGTATGGGATTGAATGGGAACAGAAAGGTACCCATGAGGAACATCTGGATGTTTATAATTTCAAGAAAAAAGAACGAAAGAAGGAAGTTCAGGCTCTGGAGCAGGAAAAAGAGTATCTGACAGCAGAGAATGAGGGACTGACTGCACAGATTGCAGAATCCAAGGCAGATATTCAGCTTTTGAAAGAAGATAAGGAACAGGCGGTCAGGGATAAAGAAGCTGCAGAAAAGCGGGCAGAGAAAGCAGAAATAGAATTAAAAAGCCTAGAAGAACGTCGGGAGCAGTTACAGCCGATCATAGATAATGTCAGTAAGGAAATAAAAGAATATGGGACGGTTAAAACGCTTCTACCGGAAGCAGGAGCATTGGAACGTGCAGGAACCTATCGGGATAAAAAAGTTAAACCATTATTTATTCAAATGAAGAATAAGATTGCTGCAATGGCTGCCCAGGTAAAAGAACTTACGAAAGAAGTGGAGAAATGGAAAAATAAATACCAGAAGACAAAACAGGCATATAACAGTGTTCAGAAAGAGTTGGATGATATGCGTAAAGACAATCAGAAATTATTAGAAGAAAAGAATATGTTGCAAAGTGTTTCTGATAGATATGATCGTGTTGTGCGTGTCATGGGAATAGACACTGTGGAGGCTGCGGTACTGCAGGATATTCATAATCAGAAAGCACTGGAAGAAAAACGACGGATGGAACAAATGCCAAAAGGAAGCATTTACGAAAGATTAGCATGGGGTGCGAAAAAGAGCGAGATGGAGAATCAGCAGCGTAAGAAAAATAAAACAAAGAACAGAGGAATGGAGATATAAGTGCATGAAAAAACACATTTATGATGAAAAGAACGGATTAAGCTATACCGAGGTTTGGCCTAGTGTCTACGATATAAGAGAATTACTAGATAGTTCCGTGGTATTAATGGATGGAAAGTCACCTTTAGAAGTTGATTTAGGTCTTTTCAACATATTAAAAAAACCGCTTATTGCTTTGATTAAAGGAACGGTAATTGAAAAACTGTTATATGATCATCGTATTTTAAAAGATGGGATGAGAGGATACAAAAAAGAACACTCAAAATGAGCGTTCTTTTTGCCATTTTATAAGGGTATCACTCATATATTGATAGACAAGATGGTGATCTTTTTCATTGAGTATTTCATGACGCATGTTGTCGAATAAATAAGATGTGACGTTTTGATAACCTTTTTCTTTCATGTAATAAACGGCTTCATTAAATCTTTTTTCATTTGTGATACAAGGGTCTTCTTTTCCAGCAATAAACAAAATAGGTAAAGATGGATTGTTTAAAGACCAGTTTTTAGAATGATAGGTTTTTCTAACTAATTTGAATAAAGTTTCAAAACCATTAGCACTAAAAGTAAAAAAACATAAAGGATTATTGTTGTATTGACTGACTACTTGTTTGTCGCTACATATCCAACTGTTGGGAACGTTTGAATCAAATTTTTTATTAAAGGATTGAAAACTTAATTTTTGAATCAATTGCGGACGATAATGATCACATTTAATCAAGGAATAAAGACGACTCATAAAAATGCCAGTACCAGCAAGAGGATTATCACTAGGACTACCACAAACGATAAGTCCATCAATGTCATGGTCATATTGTTGAATATAACAGCGGACTACTAAAGATCCCATGCTATGACCGAAAAGATAAAGTGGAAGGTGAGGATAAAGTTGTTTGATCATAAGTGTCACTTGGTGTAGATCTTCAACAATACCAACACTACCATCTTGATAAAAGTAACCTAAATCATCTCTATTTTTAACACTTTTACCATGACCGCGATGATCATGGATAACACATAAATAGCCTTGATGAGCTAATTCGTTCATAAAGTCTAAATATCTTTCTTTATGTTCACACATTCCGTGAGAAATTTGAATAATGGCTTGAGGATGGTCATGACTTACTATCATGCCATCTAGAACCAAGCCATCATGATTTGATTTAATTTGAAAGTTTTTTTGCATTTTTATCACCTGTTTTGATTATACATAATCAAGATGAATATAAGAAGTAAATGCATATAGATTGTTAACTTGATTTATTTTTATTAAAATAACGTAAAAAATAGTGTATTTTGTATAAAAATTTATTATAATAATGAAGCATTTTGCAAAAAAATAAGTTACCAATCTTATTTTTTGTATTTTTGATGTAGTAGGGAGAGATTTATAGAATGATTCAATTTTTTAAGAAAAATATTGAACCAAATAAAAAGCTAAGACTTGCAGAAACGATTGTGCTGGTTTTACTTGCTATTTGTTCAATTGTTTCAATTTGTTATGGTCTTTTTGAAATCCATAGTGATGTTGGACATATTCAATATCTTCAAAGTGTACAGATGCAAAGAGATCAAGATGATGAAGATTATGATTCAGATAACACGGTATGTGAAGTGACATATCGAAAAGGTGATGAAAAGTTAGTTGTTTCTTATTCATATGAAGAATATGTTAAATTAAAAAATACATCAATCAAAGCATATGAATATCAAACTGATAAGGGAACAAAACTTTATTTTGACCATAAAAGTGTTAACCATCAAGAGGCTCAACATACATATAAAGAAGTTATGGCTGAAAAGACATTACCTATTTTTAACTTAGCAAGTTCGTCTTTTATTTTACTTTTATCAGTAGTTATCATGATGTTATTTTCTAGACAGTTTACAACTTATGAAAAATCATGGTTTATGACAATCATGGTTTTAGCTACGATTTTTTCAGTATTATTTCCAGAAGAGAGTGCAAATGGTGTAAATGGTATTCTTATCATGTTACTTTATTTGCTTGATACTTTCTTAAATATATTATGTGAGTTATTGATATCAAAACAATCTCGATATAATTTCTTGATTTCAGTATTAGTAGAAATTGTTGAAATTATAACATGTATTGTACTGATGTATCGTTTTGCTACGATGGCAGTAACATTATTCTTCTGGTTACCAATTGATATTATCAGTTATATTAACTGGTCTAAACATCGTGATGATGAAGAAGACGAGTTAACGATGGTAAGAAAGTTAAAAGGTTATCAAGAAGTCCTTGTTATTATTGGTATTATTGTTTGGACAGTTGTTGTGGGTTACTTTATTAGTGGTTTAGATATTGCAACTGATTTTTATCATAATAAAACATTAGAAACATTTATTGTTTATATTGATGCTTGTGCTTCAGCAGTAGGTATTGCTAATGGATTGTTTATTTTCTTTAGATTAAGAGAACAATGGATAGCATGGTATATTTGTGCTTTTCTTGAAGCGGTTATCAATGTCTTATCAGGACAATATGTTTTATTGATTTTAAAAATTGGTTACTTTACGAACACTACATATGGCTATATTAAATGGAGTAAATATATTAAAGAACATCAACAAAAAGAAAAAGTATCTTTATTTTAATTTGCAGTGACTTGAGAATATTGATATAAACTGTTACAATATAGCGTGTAAATTATTAAATAAAAAATAGGAGAGAGAATTATGGCAATTAGTGCAGGAGATTTTAGAACAGGATTAACTTTAATCGTTGATGGTGATCCTTGCCAAGTATTAGATTTTCAACATGTAAAACCTGGTAAAGGTGCAGCTATCTTAAAAACAAAAATGAGAAACTTAAAAACTGGAGCTATTCAAGAAAGAAACTTCAATGCTTCAACTAAATTTGATCAAGCTAATATTTCTAAAAAAGCAGCTCAATTTTCTTATGAAGCTGATTCAACATATTATTTTATGGATATGGAAACATATGATACATATGAATTAACTGAAGAACAAGTAGGATTTAATAAATATTTCATCGTTGAAGGTTCAGAAGTTTACTTAATGTTCTTTGAAGGATTATTATTATCAGTATCAGTTTCAGAAAAAGTTGAATTAACTGTAGTAGAAACTGATCCAGCTATCAAAGGAGCACCATCTAACCAAACTAAAGATGCTGTTACAGATACAGGTTTAACACTTAGAGTTCCTCAATTTATTGAACAAGGTGAAAAAATTGTAGTCTTTTCAGCTGATGGAAAATATGCAGGAAGAGCTTAATCAAGCTCTTTTTTATCATGAAAAATAAAGTTGTTTTGATTACTGGTGGTGCTCAGGGAATTGGAAAAGCCATTGCTTTAGAACTAGCTAAAAATCATTATGATATCGTTATTAATTATCTTACTTCAAAAAATGAAGCTTTAGCTTTAAAAGAACAGATTATCAAGGACTATGGTGTCAAATGTCTTATATTACAATGTGATGTTTCTAAAGAAAAAGATGTTGATCAAATGGTATCAATGATTGAAGAAAAATTAGATGGCGTTGATATTTTGATTAATAATGCAGCTATTGATTTATCAAATTTGTTTCATTTAAAAAGTGCTGATGAATTTAGAAAAACATTAGATGTTAATGTAATCGGTGCTTATAATTGTGCCAAACGTGTTTATCGAAAGATGTTAGAAAAAGAATATGGTAGAATTATTAATATTTCTTCTACAAATGGAATTAATACTTATTATCCAATGTGTATTGATTACGATGCTTCTAAAGCAGCTTTAATTTCATTGACTCATAATTTGGCTTTTGAATTTGCCCCATATATTCATGTTAATTGTATTGCTCCGGGGTTTATAGGTACAGAAAATGAACTAGCGGGATATGATGAAGAGTTTTTGAAAGAAGAACAAGAAAAAATCATGGTTGAAAGATATGGAAAACCAGAAGAAGTGGCTTATCTTGTTAAATTCTTAATAAGCGATGAAGCAAATTATATTAATAATACAGTTATAAGAATTGATGGTGGACAAAAGGGAAGTGTATAAAAAAGAGATTTCATTTTGAAATCTCTTTATTTATTTTCTTTTTTCATATTAGTGAGTGCAAGTAAAATTGAAAGTTTACCATATTCAAGTGAAAGACCACCTTGCATATATAATGTATAAGGTTCAATTACCGGAGCATCAGCACTTAATTCAATGGTACTACCTTGAGTAAAACTACCACTTGCCATGACTTCATCAAAAGGATATCCAGGCATAGGAGCTGGTAAAACACGGACAAAAGAATCAATAGGACTTGATGATTGAATACCTTGAGTAAAATCAACTAGTTTTTCTTTTGTTCCTAATTCTAAAGTTTGAATGATATCTGTTCGTTGTTCGTTATAACGAGGTGATACATTTTTATAGCCCAATTTTTCTAGCATATAAGATGTAAAAATAGCAGTTTTTAATGCGTTTTTAACAGCATTAGGTGCCATAAAGATGCCTTTAAAGAAAGCATTGTTTAAATTAAAGTTTGCACCTAAATCTTTAGCAATACCTGGGGCTGTTAATCTTTCAGCAACAGCATAAATAAGATTTTCATTACCGGCTACATATCCACCAGTAGGAGCAATACCACCACCTAAGTTTTTCATTAATGAGCCAACAACAATATCAGCGCCTATGTCACCGGGTTCTCTTTTTTCGACTAACTCACCATAACAATTATCTACCATGATAATAACATCTTGGTTTACTTCTCTAATTTTAGTAATAACATGTTCAATTTTATCAAGCGTTAATGATAAACGATGAGAATAACCTCGCGATCTTTGAATCTCTACTAATTTAACATTATTTTCTTTTAATCGTTCAACGATTTTATCTTCATCAAATTCATTATTAATTAAATCTATTTGTTCGTAGTGTACACCGTGAGCTTTTAATGACTGACTAGAATTACCACTTAAACCTATCATTTCTTGTAAAGAATCATATGGTTCACCAGTAATTGAAATCATGGTATCACCATGTTTTAATAAAGCTGATAATGTAAGAAATAAAGCATTTGTTCCAGACATAATTTGAGGTCTAACTAAAGCGTCTTGACATCCTAGAATAGAAGCAAATATCTTTTCTAGTTTATTTCTTCCTTCATCATAGTTACCATAACCATTTATATCAGTAAAATCAGAGTAAGATACTTGGTTTTCAATAAATGCTGATAAGATTTTATTTGAATTATGTAAACAAATATCATCTACTTCTTTATAAATATCTTTTAATTGCTCATCTGATTGATGAGCTAATGTTAATAAATCTTTATCTATTTGTTCTAATATCATAAAACGAATTCACTCCTTTAAATATTCCATGCATTATTATACATGAAAAACTGTTAAAAGTTTAATGTTTATTTACTTTTAAACTGGTGAATATAAATATCGATGAAAACTATTGACATAAAGTTAACTTTAAGACTTAAGATGGTTCCAGATGAAAGGAGATTATATAAATGTATAATAAATATTCAACATTAAATAATGGTATTAAAGTACCACAATTAGGATTAGGTACTTGGTTTATTGATGATAATCAAGTTGCTACATCAATTAAAGCTGCAACACAACTAGGATATCGTCATTTTGATACAGCTCAAGCTTATGGCAATGAAAGAGGAGTCGGAGAAGGAATTCGTACTTGTGGTGTTGCTAGAGAAGATTTGTTTGTTGTAAGTAAGGTAGCTGCTGAACATAAAACATATCAAGAAGCAAAAGATAGTATTGATCAAACATTAGCAACAATGGGACTTGATTATTTGGATATGATGATTATTCATAGTCCTCAACCTTGGGATAAAGTTAATCAAAGTGACGATCGTTATTTTGAGGGTAATCAAGAAGCATGGAGAGCATTAGAAGATGCTTATAAAGAAGGTAAATTAAAAGCAATTGGGGTATCTAATTTTCAAAAAGAGGATATTGAAAATATTTTAAAAACATGCAAGATTAAACCAATGGTTAATCAAATTTTACTTCATATTAGTAATACTCCATTAGATTTAGTGAACTATTGTAAAGAACAAGGAATTATCGTAGAAGCGTATTCACCAATTGGTCATGGAGAAATTCTTAAACAAAAAGAAATTCAAACAATGGCTGATAAATATGGTGTTTCAGTAGCTCAATTATGTATTCGTTATACCCTACAGTTAGGTGCTATTTCTTTACCTAAAACAGCTAATCCTCAACATATGAAATCAAATAGTGATGTTGATTTTATGATTAGCGATGAAGATATGGAAACATTGAAACATTTTAAACATATAGAAAACTATGGTGAAAGCGGTTGTTTTCCTGTCTATGGAGGAAAACTATAGAATGAGTAAACCTTATATTATTTGTCATATGATGATGTCAGTTGATGGACGTATTGATTGTGCTATGACATCAAAATTACCTGGAGTAGAAGATTATTATCAAACTTTAGATGAACTTAATTTACCTACTACTGTTAGTGGAAGGGTAACAGCTGAATTAGAAATGGCTAATCCTGGATTCTTTAAACCAAAAAATCAAAAAATATATGGTAAAAGCGGCTTTTCAAAGAAAGTCGATGCTCAAGGATATGAAGTTATTTTAGATACAAAAGGAAAACTTTTGTGGCCAAATGCATCTTCAATGAAAAAGCCATATCTTATTATTACAAGTGAAAGAGTATCAAAAGAATATTTAGATTATCTTGATCAACAAAATATTTCATGGATCGTATGTGGATATGAACATATTGATTTAAAACAAGCTTGTGATATTTTATCTCGTGAGTTTCATGTAGAAAGAATGGGAATTGTAGGTGGTCCTGCTATTAATACTTCATTTTTAGACCAAGGTTTATTAGATGAAATTAGTTTATTAATTGGTTCAGGAATTGATGGTAGAAAAGAAATGCCTTCCGTATTTGATGGATTAAAGATGGATCATGATTTAATTCATTTAAAATTATTAGATGTTAATCAATTTGATAGTGACGCCATCTGGCTTCGTTATCAAGTATAGAAGATATATTTATATCTTCTTTTTTTATTGAGATGAGCCTTGACATCATCCTTTATTATTATATAATTACCTACGGTAATTAACATAGGTAATTATATAGGAGAATACAATGAACAGCGAGAAAGTTAAACAAATGTTAGATTCATTTTATATGGCAAAACGAATATTAGATTTATTGCCTCAACTACCACAAGGTGTTTTACCATCTTACATTCGATATTTAGAAGCAATCATTGAATTAGAACAACAAAATAAAAAAGTAAAAATTTCAGATGTAAGTGATTATTTAAATTTACCTCGTCCGGGTGTGACAAGAACAATTCATACAATGGAAGAAAAAGGTTTTTTAAAGAAAATAGCTGCCAAACATGATGGTCGTATTACATATATTACAGTTACATCCAAAGGGCAATACATCTTTGAAAAATTTAATCAAGAATATTTTAGTGATTTAGCAAAAAGTTTAGATTTTTTAAATGAAAAGGATATTGATTGTACAATAAAAACAATCAATGAATTTTATAAAGTTATGAATGAAAGGGGGAGAAAATAATGAATCAACAATCAGATTTTACACAAGGGAGTATTTTAAAAAAATTAGTTTCATTTATGATGCCTATTTTAGGAGCATTGATATTACAGGCTGCTTATGGTGCAGTTGATTTATTAGTTGTTGGTCACTTTGGGACAACTGCTGGTCTTTCTGCAGTATCAACAGGAAGTCAGGTTTTAAATTTAGTTACTTTTGTGATTACCCAATTTGCGATGGGTTTAACAGTTTTAATTGCAAGATATATAGGTGAAAAGAAACAGGGTGCTATTGGATCTTTAATTGGTGGATCAACTCTTGTTTTCACTGCTGTTTCATTTATTTTGTTCGTTGTTATGATTGTTTTTGCTCGACCTATCTCTACACTCATGCAAGCACCACACGAAGCAATTACACTTACATCTCATTATGTTCGTATATGTGGAGCAGGGATTTTCTTTATTGTTGCATATAATCTTTTATCTGCTATTTTTAGAGGATTAGGAGATAGTAAATCTCCTTTACTATTTGTTATGGTAGCCTGTCTTGTTAATGTGGTGGGTGACTTATTATTGGTTGCAGTTTTAAAATTAGATGCATCGGGAGCAGCCATGGCTACCGTGTTTGCCCAAGCTGTCAGTGTTGTTTTTGCATTGTTATTGTTGCTTAAAAGAAACTTACCTTTTACAATTACAAAACATGATTTTAAAATGAATCCGCATTGTATTAGAGCATTAAAAATAGGGTTACCTTTAGCTTTACAAGAATGTTTGACACAACTTTCTTTTTTAGCTTTATGTGCTTTTGTTAACAGACTTGGATTAGAAGCTTCATCAGGTTATGGTGTGGCTTGTAAAGTGGTTAATTTTGCAATGTTAGTACCTAGTTCACTTATGCAGTCAATGGCTTCTTTTGTTGGTCAAAACGTTGGCGCTGGAGATGAAAAAAGAGCAAAACAAGCGATGTTTACCGGTATAAAAATAGGTTTAGTTATTGGTTTTGTCGTCTTTATATTTGTTTTCTTTAAAGGTAATCTATTAACTGGAATCTTTACTAATGAACAGGTTGTTATTAATAAAGGATATGACTATCTCAAAGGATTTGCTTTAGAAACTATTGTTACAGCGATTTTATTTAGTATGGTCGGATATTTCAATGGTCATGATCAAACATTATGGGTGATGGTTCAAGGTTTAGTACAAACCTTATTAGTGCGTTTACCATTAGCTTATTATATGTCTATTCAACCACATGCAAGTCTTACTTATATTGGTTTAGCTGCTCCAATTGCAACAATAGCGGGTATTGTTTTAAATGTTATCTTTTATATTTATCTTAATAAAAAACTAAATTTACAAAATTCAGAACTTTACAATACATGATAAAAAGTATAAAATGAATTTACCTATAGAGAGTGTGTAAGAGACAAGCTCAATGATCACACAGCAACCTGCAATATGTAAGGTGCTAAAGCTTGAATGATGGGAAATGAATATATGAATTTCAATCTCATCATAACGATGGGATTGTTTTTTTATCCTCTTTATAGATTTAAGGAGGAAAGAAAGATGAATAATATAGAAAAAGTATTAAAAGAATTTGAAGGGAAAAGAGTTTGGTTTTATCTTAAAGATGATGATGTTCAAGCAAGATTTAAAGATGAACTTTTAAAATTACATGGACGATGGTTAGATGGCTCATTGTTAACTAAGCAACATCATTTATCTCATTTTATAGCTGTTCATGAAGATTATTGTATTGCTTTTATATCAGCCTATATCTGGGCGCATCCTTTATCTAAACAAGACAATAAGATAATTAAAATAGATTATCAAAAATTAATGAATCATCAAAATGATTATCAAATTATTAATGATCAATCAAAATATATTATTCTAAATGAATAAAAGTAACAGACAATATGTAAAAAACAAACGAAATCATTGAATCCCTTATGACTTTTAAATATGATTATAGTTTAATCAAAATAATTCTTGGTGATAGTCAACATCGTATCTTATTTATTATTAAATGACTAGAAATGTAAATATATACTTATTCTTGCTAGTTATACAAATTTTTTATTGTATAATAAAATAAATAAAAGCCAGTATTAACGATTGAAGCTGATGGTTATCACTATTATCAAAAAGGTGTTTAATAAGCATTTATGATCTAAATCACATTTTACAATTATATCAAATATTGATGTTTAGATTTTCTACAATAGATAATGGTGAAAAAACAAATAATAAAAATGCTTAATATAATTATAGAATAGGAGAAAACGTATGAGTATAATAGAACAAGCAAGAGGAATAGTTGTTGAAAGAGGTTATTCGTATTATAGATCAGGTAAAGTATATGATGTTATGCAATTAAATGATCATGAATATGAAGGATATGTAAATGGAAGTGGAAAACAGCCATACTATGTAAAAATTGATATTAATCATCCAAGAAAATCATCTTGTACTTGTCCATATGCTGAAGGGAATAAAATTTGTAAACATATGGTTGCATTATATTTTTATGTGTTTCCTGATGAAGCTCAAGAATATAATGAATGGTTAGAAAGTGATGATTATGAAGATGAATATGAAGAAGATTGGTATGATGATTGTGATTATGATGATCATTATTCAAATAATTTTCATTCTTTTGAAAAGCCTTTATTCTTTGATTATGTTTTAAATTCATTTATTGAACAGTTAAATGAAAAACAGGCTAAAGAGTTACTTAAAACACAATTTGAAAATCATCCGGAGCAGGCTTATGATCAATATTTAAAAAAAGATTATGAAAAATTGTTGAAACAAAATAATAAAGACTTTTTATTTCTGGAAAGATTAAAAAATAAAGTAGAGGATATGATTCCTTACTACAATTATGAAGATATCGACTATTCTAAAAAAATACTTAGTGATAGAGAAAAAAACATAATTATTAAATTATATCATCAGTATAAAGATATGGTTGATGAAATTTTATTAAAACCAGAATTAGCCATATATGATGATATGAAATGGATTATTATATTTTATAAGGAAAATGAAGTTAATTTAGATGATTATTATCAACAGTTAGAAAAACAATTTATTCATTTAAAACATTCATGGATCCAAGATACAATATCAAAATCAAATGTCCTTATTATTATGTATTTAATTAAACCTGGATCAAGGAAGCAACAAGCTAAATCATTACTAAAAAATGCTAAATATAAAGAATATGTTGACTACGTATTAAATGTTTATGGAGATGATCAATTAATATACAAAGAAGTTTTAAAACAACTTCAACATTCTTACTTAAAATATCGAAAGACAGCACCTCTTTTACTTGGTAAATTTTTAATGAATAGTAAGTTTAGAGATCAAAATCGCATGTATTATTTTTCTATGTATAGTTTTTTATGTGATAAAAATACTAACGATCTAGATCTTATGGTCAAATACGGTTCTCGAGAAAAAGCAATCAAGGATATTGAAAGTATAACAAAAGATACATATACACTTATTTGTTTATATGGCTATTTTGATATGAATAAAAAGTTATGGGATTTATTAAATCAAGGAGATAATCGCAGATTGTTAATCTATCATGTTGAATTATTAAAGAAGCATTATAGCAAAGAACTGTATCAAGACTTTTATCAACGTTTTTATGCAACTTTAAAACAAGGGAAAAAGAGAGAAATATATCGTGATGCGTGTGTTTATGTAAAAGGTATTTCTCAACTTAATCAGGGAAAAGAATTAATCGAGAAACTGATAACAGAATTACAAAACTCATCCTATGCTAAATGTTCTGCATTATTTGATGAGATAAATAAAGTAATAAAATACCGTCTTAAATAAGACGGTATTTTATTATCTATTCAACTATAATACAAGTAATCAATGATAGGAGGGTTCATGATGAAGACGAAATATTTTACTTTAACTGGTACAGGACATTATTTTGGACATCAATTTTTAGAAAAAGGGATGAAAGTGATATTAGTCAAAGAACCAGATAATGACTATGATAAAGAAGCTATTCAAGTAAAAATTAATGGTCTTGGAAAAATTGGTTATGTTGCAAATAGTCCAAGTACTGTTTTAGGGGAAACAATGTCAGCAGGGCGTATCTATGATAAAATAAGTGATCACGTTGAAGCTAAAGTATTGATTGTGACTGATAGAGGCATCATTTGTGAATTAAATTGTGAATAAGTGAATAATAAGTGAACAATGTGAATAACCGTCTGTATTAATAATATGGACGGTTATTCATTTAAAAAATGATTTTGTAAAAATTCTTTAAAATGATTTATTTGTTGTTGATTACCAGATATTTGAATTTGTCCACCAAAACCAATAATCCATGAATAAAAAGTGCTATTGATAATATGATTAACTTGCACACGATATAATTGATCGTTGATTTGAGTAGGGTGAATGTTTTTACCAAATTTATCAATCATATTTGAATAAACAGCAGGAGTAAAATCTAATTCTATCGGTTCTAAATGTCCTTCTCCATACATATAAGACATATGATTTATTTTTTCTTGGAAAGATTGTAGTTGAAAAGCATTGAATGAAACAGTGCTGTCTTTGACTATTTCTACATTTTTAACATAATCTAATCGATATTGAATGCAGTCATTGGGATTTTTAGCGCCTTGACAAAGTAAATAATATTCATTATTAGAGAAAATAGTATCAATTGGAGCGAGTTCGGTTTCTTTAAAAGGTTGTGCTGTATTTAAAGAAGGTTTGCAATATTGAAAACGTATCTTCTTTTTTTCGTGTATTGCTTTAACAATCATTTCTAATTCATTGTAGAAAACACTAGCATCTTCGTTTTTAACGACGTGTAAATTTAAGTTTTTACGAAAATAGGCTTGATAGTGAATACTGAACATATCTTGTATTCTTTTTTGATAATTTTCTTTAGTTTGTAAAGTGAAAAAATGAGAACTGTATACTAAATCTAAGATGGCCTTTGCTTCCATGATATCTAAACTTGTATTAACATAGTAAAAGTAAATATTTCTTCCTTCTTTATAAGAAACAATCACATCATCATGATAATATTGGTTATAGTTTTCTACAAATTTTTTGATAATCCGATAATCAATTTGAAAATCTTGGTCTAACTCATATATCTTTTCTTGAATATCTTTGACAGTTAAGGGGTGTTTTTCATCACTATATTTAATAATAATGTCAATAACTGCAATAAATTTAATATAAGAATCACTATTTTTATTTCTTTGCATTGCTTGTCCTCCTTTTTCTTTATACTACAATACTAAGAAATAAAAAACAATAATACCACCTTATATAAGATGGTGTTGAAATGAGGGAATGAATATAATGATGTTGAAACAAAGGAGGAATAACAATGATATTTAAACGATTGATTAAACGATTTCAACATCGTCATATAAAAGAAATTATTTTAGTAGATAGTGAAAATGTGGGATATGAAATAGCAAAAAATATTCCTAAAACAACTTTAGTTTATATGTTTGTAAGTGATATTTATGTAAAAGATAAACTTATTGAATATACTCAATACAAAAATATAAAAATTATTGATATTTCTTCTATTAGAAGTCGTTTTTATACGAAGAATGCTATGGATTTTTGTTTAATGGCTAAATTGACAGAAACTGTTACTTGCTTTTCTAACAAAGTAAAAATTGTTGTATGTTCAAAAGATAAAGGTTATGATCCAGGTATCTATTTTTTAAAAGAACGTTATCAAGATATGGATATTTTAAGATACCCAGGTTCGCTTTATTTTTATTATTGTGATTTAAACGCTGATTTAGTAAAAATATTACAAAATACAACCCATGAAGTGAGGGAACTTGTTTCTAGAAACAGTAATATGGAAACCCTCAAGATGCTTTTGCCTAAATCGCAAAGAAAAATATTTATTATAGAAGAATATACGAATCTTGTTGGTATGGTTAAAACCTATGTTGAATTAGATGTTTATACAATGCAATATGAAGTGCATTATTCAGGTAATCTTGTTTTGTCGACGAAGAGTAGGGACGAAGCATTTGAATGTTTTTATCATTATCAAGAAAAATTACACCATATCTATGATAAATATCAAACGCATGAAAAATTTAAAAAATCTAATGAATTACAAATAAGACAATATATTGAAGAAGCTGATTTAAAGAAGTTACCGTTAGAACAATGTTTGATTGAACATTTAGGTGCAACTATAGGTCACCAAAAGTATGTACAGTATAATCAAATAAGATGTTAAAAAAGCAGGAATTAACCTGCTTTGTCTTTCTTTTCTTTTGGTAATATCCAACTTAATATCAATGATACAACAAAGACTCCAGCAACAGCATTACCATTAAAGATATCACCGATTTCATGAGGAAATGCTGAAAAGAAGTTACCAGATGTTTGTGTTAATCCAACACCAATACAAAAGGCAAGAGAAATAATAATCATAGTACGATCATCAAATGCAAGTGCTTTTAACATTTTAATTCCTTCAAACATAATTGATCCAAACATCATTACAGTACAACCACCCAATACTGCTTGTGGTAGTGAATTAAAGAAGGCACCTAATGGTGGGAAAAGAGATGCTAAAATTAAAATAAGCGCACCCATTAAAATTGTAAAACGATTGATAACACCGGTCATTGTTACTAAACCTACATTTTGACTGAATGATGTTAAGGGAATACAGCCAAAACATCCGGAAATTGTGCTTGAAAAACCATCAACAGCTAAAGAACCTTGTAGTTCTTCCATTTTAATATCACGATTTAAGGCACCCGTACAAACGGCAGTTGTTGCACCCGTTGTTTCGGCTGCTGAAACTAAAAAAACAATGGCAATAGTTAAAAAGGCACCTAAATTAAATACTGGTGGGTGTTTTGTAAAGAAAGCAAGCTTAGGAATACTAAAATAACCAACTTGAGATATTGTTTTATTGATATTACTAAAATCAATAAGTGGAGCAATATTCATAACTGTAAAAATAATTGATAAAATATAACCACTTACTAAACCAACTAAGATGTTTAAATTTTTATATACACCTTTTAATTTATATCTTGAAATAAGACATACAATCATTGTAAAAAAACCAATGACAATATGATACCAAGCCCCAAAATCTTTAGCACCATTACCACCGCCCCAGGAATTCATACCAACAGATAGTAATGATAAACCGATTGCTACAACAACACATCCTGAAACAACTGGAGTTAAAAATCTTTTCCAGTATTTGGCGCTAAGACCTACGAAGCCTTCAAAGATACCACCTAAGATAACGGCACCAATCATTCCTTCATAACCTAATTTAGGGTTTGTGCAAATAACAAGCAGACTACCTAAAAAAGTAAAACTCACTCCCATAACAATAGGAAGTTTAGATCCAATTTTCCAAACTGGATAAAGTTGCATAATTGTACCAATTCCAGCAACAAACATGGCGCATTGTAAAATTTGGGTGATTTCTGCACCTGTTAAATGTTGTCCGGTATTTCTTGTGATGGCTGCGCCACAAACAATTAATACAGGAGCTAAGTTTGAAACAAACATGGCTAAAACATGTTGTAACCCAAAAGGAATAGCTTTGCTTAATGGAACTTTACCATTTAGCTTATAAATATTTTCTACATGAGTAGAAGTAATCATTTCTTCTTTATTTTCCATATTCTCTCCTTATCGATAGGATTATAGCATACTTTTATTTTATAAATAAAGAAGATTATTTCGTCATTTGATATGATAGTCTAAGCCATCAAAACTTAAAATGGAAAAGTGTAGATAATAATGGATATAAATGATTTTCTTCTTTTTGTTTTTTAAAGTTAACTGATATTGATTAGTATCAATAATTTTATATGATTCTATTTTACCTAATAATTTTTCAACGATTTTAAGGTAGTCCTGTAAATTATCTTGTTTAGCTAATAGATAATCTACTTTGTTATCGAATATATAATGAAAATAGGGTGTTTTCTTTTGATAAATAAAGTAATCCGAGGTATCAATAAGGTCATAATCTTTATTTTTCAATACAATACAATTTACGTAGGACTTTGTAAAATATAGATAATTTGTTTGTTTAAATTGTATATAGAAAAAACCAGAAAGAATAATAGATATAATAAGACTTGAACAAAGAATTCGAGTATAGTGTTTTTTTATAAAAGGGAAAAGATAACTTAGGATAATAACAAAATAAAAGATGAAGACATTAAAATTGAAGATTGTTAGATAATGCCTTTTGTAAAAGGCGTAAATAAAAAAAGGCAGATAAACAATAAGAATAATATTGCCGTATTTATCATGAAGATAACAATATAAATCATCAAAAATGCTTCTTCTAAAAACCCATCTTCTTCTATATCTGTCTTTCATAAAAACACCCTCCTTAATCAAATTTTATAATGATTATAAAGAGGGTGTCAATGTCATGAGTTATAGTATATCAATGTAATCGCCAGCTAGAGCTTTGTTGATACTGCGTACGGCACAGAATTTACCACACATACTACATGTATCACTGTGGTCTTCTTCTGGTAAACGACTATCTCGAATTGCTTTAGCGGTTTGTGGATCCAAAGCGCAGGCAAACTGTGCATCCCAGTCTAATTTTTGACGAGCAGTTGCCATTTTATCATCTTGATCTCTGGCTCCAGGAATCCCTTTAGCAATATCAGCTGCATGTGCTGCAATTTTTGAAGCAATGATTCCTTGTTTTGTGTCTTCAAGATTTGGCAAGGCTAGATGTTCGGCAGGAGTGACATAACATAAAAAGGCTGCACCACTCATCGCTGCTACTGCACCACCAATGGCTGCTGTGATATGATCATAGCCAGGTGCAATATCAGTAACAAGTGGTCCTAAAACATAGAAAGGTGCTCCCATACAAATGGTTTGTTGAATTTTCATGTTTGCAGCAATTTGATCTAATGGCATATGTCCTGGACCTTCAACCATGACTTGTACGTTATGATCCCAAGCTCTTTTTGTTAGTTCTCCTAAACGAACAAGTTCTTCTATTTGACATACATCACTGGCATCAGCTAAGCAACCTGGACGGCAAGCATCGCCTAAAGATATTGTAACATCATATTCTTCACAAATATCAAGAATTTCATCATAGTATTCATAAAAAGGATTCTCATTTCCTGTCATTGACATCCAAGCAAAAACAAGACTACCTCCACGAGAAACAATATTCATTTTTCTTTTATGCTTTTTAATTTGTTCGATTGTTTTTTTAGTAATTCCACAATGAACAGTAACAAAGTCTACGCCATCTTGAGCATGCAAACGAATAACATCAATGAAATCTTTTGCTGTTAAAGTAGCTAAATCTCTTTGATAATGAATAACGCTATCATAAACTGGAACCGTACCAATCATAGCTGGGCATTCATTAACTAGTTTTTGTCTGAATGGTTGTGTATTTCCATGACTTGATAAATCCATGATGGCTTCTGCTCCCATATTAACGGCACTCATTACTTTTTCCATTTCAAGATCATAGTCTTTACAATCTTTTGATATTCCTAAGTTAACATTAATTTTAGTTTTTAACATACTACCAATTCCTTCTGGATTAAGGCAATGATGCTTTTTATTGGCTGGAATGGCAATTTTTCCTTCAGAGACAAGTTGCATAATTTGTTCAACAGGTCTTTTTTCTTTTTTTGCGACAGCTTCTATTTCTGGAGTGATTATTCCTTTTCTCGCAGCATCCATTTGGGTTGTATATTTTTCCATTTTATCCTCCTTCTTCATGTAAACAAAAAGCAAGGCTACCAAAAGATAACCTTGCAAAATATTTTTGTTTGATCCCTCCGTTGGCATTATCCAAATCAGGTTATGGGTCGAAGTGAGATTACACTTCCTCTCAGCTAACATCTCGTTGGCTCCCCTTGATATTTACATGTTTTCTATATTTTATCATGTGTTCTTTGGTTAATCAATTTATTATCGATGATATTATTTTTTTGTTATGGAAATACCTATTATTAACAAAAAGAAACGGTTTACATTTTAGCTTTTTAAAGATAAAATTATAATGGTGATGTGGAATGGAATTTGAAGAATTGTTTACGAAATTAAAGATGGATCCTAAACACTTAATTGAAACATTAGTGTGTGCAAAAGATCAAAGCGTTATTCTTTTTAAGAATACAAAAAGTGAAATTATTTATGTTAATGAACAGTTTTATAAAAAACACCCTCAATTTACTGATTGTCGAGATGATGTTATTGGAAAAACTGATTTTGATTTATTTCCTGGATCGGATCATGCAAAACAAGCATATGAAGACGAACAAAAAGTCATGCAAACAGGAAAGTCAATTAATTTAATTGAGACTGAGGGTAAAGATAGTCAAGGCAGAACAATGATTGCTCATACTAGAAAATATCCTTTAAAGGACGCTAATGGAAAAGTGGTAGGGGTTTTTGTTATTACTGAAGATATGACAAGTGATGTTGCTACTCTTAGAGAAAATCAGGAAAAAGCAAAGATTTTAACACAACTTAATATTGAGTTATCTCAAGAAAATGCAACGGACACTTTAAGTCAATTATATAATCGTCGTTTTATTCATGCTGAACTTGATCGTTTACAAGATGAATATGTCTCAAAAGGAACGCCATATTCTCTTATTTTAATGGATTTAGATCATTTTAAAAGTATTAATGATACATATGGACATAGTATAGGTGATGAAGTTATCCGCTATATAGGAAGTGTTTTAAATAATATTAAAAGACAGCGTTATCCTTCAATGGAAGGATGCCGTTATGGTGGTGATGAATTTTTAGTTATTCTACCTGCTTATGAAAAAGCAGGGGCTGTATCTATTGCTAAAGATATAAAAGAAGCGTTCGATAATTCGAAATTACATGTTGGAAAATTAAATCAAAAAATATCTGTTAGTATGGGTGTAGCGGGAATTAAAGATGATGAAACGATAGAAGTGGTAATGAATCGTTGTGATCAGCGTTTATATCACGCTAAAAACTCAGGAAGAAATCAAATAGGAGTATAAAAATGAATTATTTAGTCTTAGATGTTGGGGGTAGTTCAATCAAATATGCCCTGATAGATGAAAAATTGAACATTAAAAATAAAAACAGTGTGCCTACGCCAATGGATACACTTGATCATTTTATTGAAACAATTGGTCAAATATATGACCAATACAAAGATCAAATAAAAGGAATGGCGTTAAGTATGCCTGGTGTTATTGATCCTCAAAGAGGTTATCAATATACAGGGGGTTCTTTACGCTATATTGATAAATTAGAGACAGTTAAAGTTTTACAAAAAAGATGTCCTATTCAAATAACAATTGGAAATGATGCAAAATGTGCTGCTAATGCAGAAATTGGTTATGGTAATTTGCAAGATATTCAAGATGGTGCAGTTGTTATTTTAGGTACAGGAATAGGTGGTTGTTTAATTAAAGATCATCAAGTTCATACTGGACGCCATTTTAGTGCAGGAGAGTTTTCGTTTATCAAGACGAATGCAACTGATCCTTTAACATGGAATTGGGCTTGGTCTACACGTAATGGCATTCAAGGACTGTTAGAAAGAGTACAGGAGAGTTTACATACTGATGAACATTTAACAGGTATTGAAATTTTTGAAAAAGCAAACCAAGGTGATGAAAAGGTCATTGCTGGTATTGATGCTTTTGCAAAAGAAGTAGCTACACAAATTTATAATGTGCATATTATTTTCGATTGTGAGAAAGTAGCGATTGGTGGCGGAATTAGTGCACAACCATTACTCATTGATTTGATTCAAAAAAATTTAAACAATATTTTTGATCATTTAGGATTTGATATTGTGCGTCCTGAAATTGTTCCATGTCATTTTAGAAATGATGCTAATTTAATAGGTGCTTTATATCAACATCTACAAACATTTAAATAAATGACTCTGTGAGTCATTTTTCTTTATAGTATTTTTTAATTGGTTTTAAATAATGAATGAAAGGGAAAGAGTAACCATGATATGTCAAGCAACGATGGATGATTTAGATGAGATTTATCATCTTATCTGTTTATTAGAAAATAAAAAAATGAATAAAGAACATTTTAAAAAATGTTATCAAGAAGGACTGGAAAATAGTGATGTACTCTTCTTGGTTGAAAAAAATGAAAAAATAGAAGGATTTATAAGTTTTTATATTCATCATTATCTCCATCATCATCATGATACTGGAGAAATTGTTGAACTGGTTGTTTTACCTGATCAAAGGAATAAAAAAATAGGACATCATTTAATTGAAGCCATTATTCAATATGCAAAAAGTAGAAATCTTGAACAAATTGATTTATCAACTTCAACATATCGTCATGATGCACATCGTTTTTATGAGAACCATCATTTTGAAAAATCACATTATAACTATACATTAGATATTAAATAGATGTATTTTGTTACAGCGAAAGTAACAAAATTTTACAATGACCTGTGATATAGTATTCTTAATTTATAAAGATGGACATAGATTATATATGGAGTGATTGAAATTGAACTTTAATAAAAGAAAATGTAACTTGATAAAATTTGTTGTCTTTTTTTCTTTGATTGCTGTAATAACACTTAATACTACATTTGCTAGTGAAAGTGATAAAATGACGCAAGCTGAAAGAGAATTGTCATCATTGACTCAAATTACCGAAGATGACATTAATCAAAAAATGTCACAATTTTCAAAAGACTACATAGAAAATGAAAAGAAAACCGCAGCGGTTATGAATGAAATCAACGATGATTTTATCAATGAACATTCTTATTATCAATATCAGCTTTCTAATAAAAGTTATGAACAAATAAAAAAAGAATGTAGAGTGATACCAGATCCAACAATGAATACTATTTATGCAAAAGATTATTCACTACCTGCTTATAGTTATCATCATGAAAAAATTTCAAAAAAACAACTTACTAAAAAAATAATTTATGATACACCAATATATAATACACAGCTTACTCATAACTATTGGAAAGAAGCTTATAGTGCTTATAAAACTTATAGTCAATATGATGAAAAGTCAGGACTTAATGATAATGAAATATTTAAAAATTACTTTTCTCAATTTTTAAATGCATTAAAAAATAAAGATGGTTTTTTTGAAACTTCTATAAAATCACATGTAGATAATATCTATTATCGAGTGAATGGACAAATAAAAGAAGAAACTACTCAAGAAGCATTTGAAAATTATAAAAATGACTTATTAACACAAAGCAAAGCACAAGCGTTGTTGGATGAATATAATGAAAAATGTAAAGCATATAAACACAATTATTTATCACAAGTAGGCTATGAAAAGTATTTAAGATCAATTAATAATACAAAAGATACTTGGAAATTTAGTGAATATTGTCGTCTTGCTAGAAAAGGACTACTAGCAGGTATTCCAGAATATCCTACAAAACCTCATCATTATACTCAGTTGAAAACACAGGCAAACAAGATATTAGATGAAGTAGAATGGCACCAACAAATAACGTATACTTTATGTCAAAGTGAAACACCACAAATGATAACTTCATTAAATGCGTTTAAAACGCCCAAAGATAAAATATTATCTTGGACATATACAACATTAGATTCATTATATAAAAAAGATATCTCATTTAATGAGCCTGTTTTGACAACTGAAAATAAAAATACATATAATGATATTTTAGAAATTGATTATGATAGTCAATTTGTTGATCAAAGAAATACCATTATTAATTCATTGAAGAGTAAACTTGCTGAAAAATATAAATTAAAAGATTTTGGTGATAAGATTAGTGAAAATGCTCAATCTAAGTTAGGGTGTCGTTATTATTGGGGCGCGACAGGTGAAGATATGTTTGATTGCTCAGGTCTTGTTTATTGGGTTATGAATCATAGTGGTATTAAAATTGATCGTTTAACAGCAAATGGATATGCCTCTTTAGGTACAGAAATTAGAGATATTGATGATATGATTCCAGGTGATGTTATTGCTTTAGGTGATGAACAAAGTTATGGACATATTGGTATTTATATAGGAAATAGTAAAGTAGTAGAAGCAATGGGTGAAGGTGAAACTTGTAAAGGCAATCATCCTCAACACGTTGTCAAGATAACGGATTTAACTCATTTTATACATGAAGATAAAAAATATGAAATAAGAAGATTATTTTAAGTAATTTTTTATAACAAAACGAAAATTCAACAAATTATTTTTGATTTGTTGAATTTTTTTTATTTATCGTTTAAATTATTAGGTGATGGTTATTCTTGAACGAGAATAACGGAAGGAGCACTATGAAGGATTCATTTCAAAGAGAAATAGATTATTTACGCATATCGATTACCGATCGTTGTTATTATCAATGTTCATATTGCAAAGTTGATTACCCATCTCATTTATCTCATCATGATATTTTAAGTTATGAAGAGCTCATTAAGATTGTTAAGGTGGCTATTAAAGTTGGAATTACTAAATTTAAAATTACTGGTGGTGAGCCGACACAAAGAAAAGGGTATCTTTATTTAATTTCCTCTTTGAAAAAAATAAAGGGTGTTCAATCAGTAACTTTAACTACAAATGGTTCTCTTTTTACTAAACAAGATTTAAATTATTTAAAAAACATAGATATTGATGCTATTAATTTTTCACTTGATACACTAGATGAAAATGAGTATTTTTTGCTTACAAAACAGGATTGTCTTCAAAAAGTCCTTGATAACATTCTTTATGCTTATCATATTCAAATACCTGTTAAAATTAATTGTGTTGTAGATGATACATTTCATCTTAAAAGATTACAATCGCTATTATCTTTTGTTAAAGATAAAGATATTTGTTTAAGATTTATTGAAATGATGCCGTTAAATCAAGAAAAGAGAACAAATCATTACCAACAAATAATAGATTATTGTCATCATTTTCAATACCATGTAGTGAACCAACAATTAGGTAATGGACCTGCTTATTACATTAAACTTCAAGGATATCTAGGTTACATTGGCTTTATTGATGCCCTCAACCATAAATTTTGTTTCAACTGTAATCGTATGCGACTTACAAGTACAGGTCAACTTAAGCCATGCTTATTTTATAACAACACTATCGATTTGAAAGGCTTTGTTGATAATGAAGAAGAATTAATTAGACAATTTAAAAAAGCAATTAATTTAAAGCCTAAAGAACATCATTTTGAAGAGGGTAAAAGTTTAACAAAAATGAATGAAATAGGAGGTTAATATGGAATTTAGTCATTTTGATAGTCAAGGAAATGCAGTCATGGTAGATGTTTCACCTAAACAAGTTACATCACGTCAAGCATTAGCTTGTGGCCAAATTAGAGTTAATCAGGATATTATTGATAAAATTGAAAACAATTCAATGAGTAAAGGGGATGTTTTGTCAGTTGCTCGTATAGCAGGAATTATGGGCGTAAAAAAAACAAGTGACCTTATTCCTTTGTGTCATCCTTTAATGATTAATAAAGTATCAATAGATTTTCATATTTATCATCAAAGTCAGACTATTGAAGCAATGTGTTTAGTGGCATGTGAGGGTAAAACCGGTGTCGAAATGGAAGCTCTTCATGGTGTCAGCGTCGCATTGCTTACTATTTATGATATGTGTAAAGCCGTAAGCAAAGATATGGAAATACATGATATTCATCTTGTAAGCAAAAGTGGTGGAAAGAGTGGTGATTATCATTGGAAAAACAAGTAATGGCTTTATGTGTTTCTAAAAAGAAGGGAACTGCAAAAATACCCGTTGACCAAGCACGTTTTATTGAAAATTATGGTTTGGATGGTGATGCTCATGCAGGCAATTGGCATCGACAAGTTTCATTGTTGTCTTATCAAACCAGAGAAGAATTTAAGCAAGAGGGAGCACTGGTTGAAGATGGTGCCTTTGGTGAAAATATGTTAGTTTCTGGTATTGATTTTACAAAACTAACGGTGGGTACTCGAATTCAAATAGGAGAAGTTTTATTAGAATTGACTCAAATCGGAAAAAGTTGCCATCACCATTGTGCAATTTATCATCAAGTTGGCCATTGTATTATGCCAACTCATGGTGTTTTTGCTAGGGTATTGCATGGAGGAATGGTTCATGTTCACGATAAAATCAAGGTTATTGAAAATCATGATGAACGATTTCGAGTGGCAGTTGTGACATTATCAGACAAAGCAAGTCAAGGGTTGAGAGAAGATTTAAGTGGTCCCTATATTCAAGATTATTTAACTAAGCATGACTATTTAGTCACAAGTTTACAAGTTTTACCCGATGAACAAAAAATAATAGAAAAAGAACTTATTAATTTGAGTGATCGCTGTCAAAATGATTTAATTATCACTACTGGTGGTACAGGGTTAAGCACGCGCGACGTTACTCCTGAAGCAACACGAGCTATCGCTACAAGAAATGTACCTGGAATCAGTGAAGCATTACGCTATGAATCAATGAAATATACACCACGAGCAATGTTATCTCGGGGGGTAAGTGTAATAAGAAATCAAACATTGATTGTTAATTTACCCGGAAGTTTAAAAGCTGTAAAAGAAAGTCTAGATATTATTGAATCATCTTTAAAACATGGATTAAATATTTTGAAAGATAGAGAGCATGAGTGTGGTCGACATGATTGATTTATCACCATTTTGGATTTCTTTAAAAACAGCAACTATAACGATTATTATTACATTTTTTTTAGGATTGTTTTTAGCAAGGTGGACATTAAATCGTAAACATGATTTAACTAAGATTATTTTGGATGGTTTATTTACATTGCCTTTAGTTTTACCACCAACAGTTATGGGTTTTTTCTTATTAATGATTTTTGGTGTTAATCAACCAGTAGGCAGATTTTTTATACAAGTTTTTCACTATAAAATTGTATTTAGTTTTTCAGCTACAGTCATTGCAGCTGTTGCTATTTCTTTTCCATTAATGTATCGCAGTGCTAAAGGTGCTATAGAACAGGTTGATCAGGATTTGATTGATGCTGGTAAAACATTAGGTATGTCGCAAAGGAGAATTTTCTTTACAGTTATTCTTCCTGATGCTATGCCCGGCATCATTAGTGGAGGTGTTTTAGCTTTTGCTAGAGGACTAGGAGAATTTGGTGCGACTGCCATGCTTGCTGGAAATATTGTTGATAAAACAAGAACTTTACCTTTAGCCGTTTATAGTGAAGTGATGTCTGGAAACATGAATGAGGCAAGTATTTATGTGTTTATTATTGTTACGATTTGTTTATTAGCTGTAGTTCTTGTTAATATTTATCAGTATTATGTCAAGAAAAAAAGGAGTTATTAAATGAAACTAGAAGTAAAAATTTTTAAAAAACTTGCTGAATATGATTTAGATGTTAATTTCACTGCCTGTGAAAATTGTTTAGGATTAATGGGACCTAGTGGAAGTGGTAAAAGTATGATTCTAAAGTGCATTGCAGGAATTATGAAACCTGATGCTGGAAGAATTGTTTTAGATGGTCAAGTTTTATTTGATAGTGAACTTAAAATTAATTTACCAGTTCAAAAAAGAAAAATTGGTTATATGTTTCAAAGTTATGCTTTATTCAATAATATGACGGTTTATCAAAATATAGCAGCTCCTTTAAAGGCTCATCATGAAAAAAAAGCAATCATTGATGAAAAAGTTAAACAAATAATGAAAGATTTTCACATTGAAGAACTTTCTTCGAGATATCCACGTCAATTAAGTGGAGGACAAAAACAAAGAGTTGCATTAGCTAGACTTCTTGTATATGATACAAAACTCGTTTTATTAGACGAGCCTTTTAGTGCTTTGGATGCCGAACTAAAGGAAACACTACTAAATGAAACTAAATCCAAATTACAGGGATATCATAAGCCATGTTTGTTTGTTTCACATAGTCCTCAAGAGATGGAATTCATGTGTAGCAATATATTAAAAATAAAAAAAGGGAGATTAGAGAAATGAAAAAAGTATTAAGTTTAATGTGTAGTTTATTATTGATTGTGACTTTATGTGGTTGTTCTACAAAACCACAGTCTAAGCAAAAAAAGGTAACTTTGACTTTAGCTGCTGCAGCAAGTCTAGAAAATATATTTGAAGATGAGCTTATTCCTCAATTTGAAAAAGCAAATCCTCAAATTAAAATTCAAGGTGTTTATGATAGCAGTGGAAAATTACAAATTCAAATTGAACAAGGATTAAAAGCAGATGTTTTCTTTTCTGCAGCAACAAAACAAATGAATGCTTTAGTTGATGAAAAATACATTGATTCTAAAGATGTTATTAATTTATTAGAAAATAAACTTGTTTTAATTACTGGAAAACAAACTGAAACAAATGTAAAAGATTTTAATGATCTTACTAAAGCAAGTACCATAGCAATTGGAGATCCTGATGTAGTTCCTGCTGGTCAATATGCAAAAATGGCATTAACTCATTTAGGTGTCTATGATCAATTAGCTAGTCGTTATAGCTTAGGTGGAAATGTAACAGAAGTATTAAATTGGGTTGCTAACTCTTCAAGTGAAGTAGGTATTGTTTATTCAACTGATGCTAAAAGTACCAATGATGTTAAAGTTCTTGCTACATGCAGTAACGATTTATTAGATGAACCTGTCATTTATCCGGTTTCTCAATTATCTACAAGCAAACATTCAAAAGAAGCTAAAAAGTTTGTTAAATTTATTCAAGATAAGTCATCTTTAAAATTATTTGAGAAATATGGTTTTACTATCAATAAATAGAGGTTATGGATATGAAACAGATTAAAACTGTTGATGCAATTGGACATGTATTATGTCACGATATAACACAACTTGTTAAAGACCAAGTTAAGGGTCCACGTTTTAAAAAAGGACATATTATTAAAAAAGAAGATATTGAGGTTTTATTAAATTTAGGAAAAGAAAATCTTTATGTTTTTGAAAAAGATGAAAATATGATGCATGAAAATGATGCTGCTGAAGTGTTATGTAAGTTATGTTTTAATGATTATATGGACAAAAGTGACATCAGTGAAGGGAAAATAGAACTGACAAGTCAAATAGATGGTTTATTTAAAGTGAATCGTGAAGAATTGCTTAAAGTCAATCAATTTGGTGAAATGATGATTGCGACAAGAAGGGGCAACATGCCCGTTAAAAAGGGAGATAAACTTGCTGGAATGCGTATTATTCCTCTTGTTATCGAAAAAAATAAAATGGAAGAAGTCAGTTTCTTGATTAATCAACCTATTTTACAAATCAAACCCTATAAACTTAAAACAGCGGCTATTATCATAACTGGTTCAGAAGTTTATAAAGGAAGAATAAAAGATACTTTTACACCTGTTATTATTGACAAATTAAAGGAATATGATGTTGAGGTGGTTTATCATAGTTTATCTTTAGATGATCATCAAATGACTACAAGTAAAATCAATGAAGCTTTAGCACAAGGAGTTGATATGGTTATTTGTACTGGTGGAATGTCAGTTGATCCAGATGATAAAACTCCTTTGGCTATCAAAAATAGCGGTGCCCAGATAGTAAGTTATGGCGCACCAGTTTTACCTGGAGCAATGTTTTTACTAAGTTATAAAAATAAAACACCTATTTTAGGATTGCCTGGTTGTGTTATGTATTCTAAAAGAACGATATTTGATATTGTTTTACCACGTATAGTAGCAGATGATCCCATTACGAGTGATGAACTAGCATCACTTGGAGAAGGTGGGCTATGTTTAAATTGTCCTGTTTGTACATTCCCTCATTGTGGATTATCAAGGTAAAAATATGTATAAAAATCCTAAACATTTTGATTTAAAAATAAGAATTTATAATGAGCATCCTGATTTTGGCAAAGGAGTTGTTCAATTAATGAACAAAACAAAAGAGTTTGGTTCATTATCTGGTGCTTATAAAGATATGAAAATGTCTAATTCTAAAGCGTGGAAAATATTAAATCGAGCAGAAAAAGATTTAGATATGGATTTGATATATCGTGTTACAGGTGGTAAAAATGGCGGGAGTAGTAGATTGAGTGATGAAGGAAAAGTGTTGTTAGATAAATATCAATTGTTTGTAAATGATGTTGAAGATTATGCAAAACAAAGGTTTAAGGAGATATTTGAAGATGAATAAACAAAAATATTTACTTATTACTTTTTATTCACTAGATCAAGCAATGGCTTTAGATGCCATTGTCAATCAAGATCAAGGTCGCCTTATACCTAAACCAAGTATTGTTGATGCAGGTTGTGGTATGTGTTTTTCATGTCGCCATCATGACAAAATTGCATGGCAAAAATATTTAAAAGATCATCAGATAAAATATGAAAAAATAGTTGAGGTGATGTTTTGATGAAAGATAAATTGTATTGTAAAAGTGGCGGTTGCAGTGCTAAGTTAGGTGCTAAAAAATTAAGTCATATTTTAGAAAAAATAGATAAGTATCCTAGTGATCAATTATTAGTAGGATTTGATAGTCATGATGATGGTGCCGTTTATCAAATTAATGAACATCAGGCGATTGTTTCTACACTAGATTTTTTTCCGCCTATGGTAGAAGATCCTTATTTATTTGGACAAATTGCTGCTACAAATGCATTAAGTGATATTTATGCAATGGGTGGGACACCGCTGACAGCTTTAAATATTGTTTGTTTCAATGATCATGATGATCTCAATATTTTAGGTAAAATCATTGAGGGTGGTAATGACAAGTTAAAAGAGGCTCATGTTACCTTAGCAGGTGGCCACTCAATTCGTGATGAGTCAACAAAATACGGTTTAAGTGTAACGGGGATGGTTGATCCACACCGTATTTTGTCTAATAAAGACGTCCAAGAAAATGATGTTTTAATACTAACAAAGAAATTAGGCGTAGGATTGACCCTCAATGCTGCAAGATTAAATGATGCCAGCAAAGACATGCTAGATGAAGTTTATCAAAGTATGACGCTTTTAAATAAATATGCCTATGATTTATTGAAAAAATATCGTATTCATGCTTTAACTGATGTTACCGGATTTGGTTTGTTAGTTCATCTAGATGAGATGCTCAATCATCAAAAAAGTGCTGTTATAGATAAAAATAAGATTCCTTATTTTAAAGATTGTCCGTATTATGTTAATGAATTCTATTTGACAGGTGCAGCCCAACAAAATCGTCATGCTGTTGAGGACAAAGTTTACTTTGACAAAGAGAATTTTATTTTGGAAGAAATTTTATACGATCCGCAAACGAGTGGGGGCTTGCTTGCTAGTGTACAAGAAGAAGATGTAGATATGATTATTGAAGACTTTAAAAAGAAAGGCTATCAGTGTTATATCATTGGAAAAGTAATTAAAAAAGATCAATTTGACATATATGTGAGGTAGAATAATGAAATTATTAGATGCAAGAGGACTAGAATGTCCTTTACCTGTTGTAAAAACAAAAGAATTATTAAAAGAAAATCAAGAAGTCAAAGTATTGGTTGATAATGAAATAGCAGTAGAGAATTTAACTAAATTTGCTAGAGTTCGTCAATATCAAATACAAACTGGTAAACAAGAAAGTGATTATTTTGCAATCATTTCAACAGGAAAAATTGAAGGAGATATCATTGAAAATAAAGTAACTGGAGATATTGTTGTCTTTTCAAGTCATGTTATGGGAAGCAACGCAGAATTAGGTGCTATTTTGATGAAATCTTTTATCTTTGCATTAACTAAACAAGATCAATTACCTAGTGAGATGATTTTCTATAATGAAGGAGTCATGTTAACAACAACAAAAGGGGACATTTTAAATGATTTAAAATATTTAGAAAGTCAAGGTGTAGAAATTGTAAGTTGTGGAACATGTTTAGATTTTTTTAAGCGTAAAGAAATGTTAGCGGTAGGAAGTGTTACTAATATGTATGACATTGTTGAAAGGATGGAAAAGGCAAAAAAAATCATTAAGCCTTAATGAATATGAATAACTTGATTATTGTAAGAGGTGGTGGCGATATTGCTACAGGAACAATTTATAAGCTTTATCAATGTGGTTTTGATGTTTTAATATTGGAAGTTGCTAAACCAAGTGCAATTAGAAGAAATGTTGCTTTTTGTGAAGCTATTTATGATACACAAAAAACAGTTGAAAATTTAACCTGTTATTTAGCACATGATAGAGATGAAGTAAAGAGCCTATTATCAAGACATCAATTAACTTTGTTTATTGACCCTGAAGGAACGATTATTCAAGAACTCAAACCTTTAGCTGTTGTGGATGCTATTCTTGCCAAAAAGAACTTAGGAACTAAAAAAGATATGGCACCCATTACCGTTGGTTTAGGACCAGGATTTGAAGCAGGCAAAGATGTAGATGCAGTGATTGAAACAATGCGAGGACACCAATTGGGGCGTATTATTTATCAAGGTACAGCGATAAATAATACCGGGGTACCAGGATTGATTCAAGGTTATGGAAAAGAGCGTGTCATTCATTCTCCATGTAGTGGTAAAGTAAAACATGTAAAAAAGATAACTGATATTGTAAAAAAAGGTGAGGTCATTGCCTATGTTGACAAAACACCTATTTATGCAACCTTAGATGGTTTATTACGTGGTTTAATTAAAGAAAACTATGTGGTAACAAAAGGATTTAAAATGGCAGATATTGATCCAAGGGTTAACGAATATCAAAATTGTTTTACTATTTCTGATAAAGCAAGATGTATTGCTGGTGGTGTTGTAGAAGCTATTTTACATTTAAAGAGGGAAAAATATGATTTATTTTGATCATGCGGCAACCAGTTTTCCTAAAATAAATGAAGTTCAACAATCTGTTCTTAATTGTATGAATACTTGTTCTAATGCCAACCGTTCTACTTTTCAATCATCTTTACAAGCAAGTCGTTTGCTTTATCAAACAAGACAACAAGTAAAAAAATTATTTCATGTTCCTTTACAGGGATTTGTTATTTTTAATAGTGGAAATACTGAAAGTTTGAATACTTGTATTAAAGGAATATTAAAAAAAGGAGATCATGTTATTACAACTTATGCTGAACATAACAGTGTTTTAAGACCTTTATATCAATTACAATCTGATGGCTTAATTCAACTTTCAATCACAGAACCTAAAGTTGATAAAATCAAAAAAGAAATAAATGACACTACCAAACTTATTATTGTGACTCACAGTTCAAATGTAACAGGTGAGTTTTATCCAATAAAAGAAATTGGACAATTAGCTCATGAAAATCAAATTTTAATGATGTGTGATGTAGCGCAAAGTGCAGGGCATATTGATATTGATATGGTTAATGAAAATATAGATATATTATGTTTTAGTGGACATAAGGGTTTATTAGGTAATGCTGGTATTGGGGGGATTTGTTTAAGTCGGGACATTGACATAGAGCCATTATTATCTGGTGGATCAGGTATGAATTCATTTGATCATTTTCAAAGTCATTATTATCCAGAAAAACTAGAAGCAGGATCTTGTAATATTACAGGAATTGCTTCATTAAATGCAGGAATAAGTTATTTTTTAAAGCATAGAGAAATGATTTATGAAAGGGAAAATAAACTAATTAAATTATTAGAACAGGAATTAAAGAAAAATGACTCTGTCATTCTTTATAGTGATTTATATCATAATCATGCTCCTATTGTAGCTTTTAACATTAAAGGAATGGATAGCTTAAAAGTTGGTGATCTTTTGAGTGAAAAATACCAGATTGCTGTCCGTTGTGGAGCCCATTGTGCACCTTTGATGCATCAACATTTAAACACGGTCAAAACGGGCATTATTCGCGTGTCGCCTGCATTTGTTAATACTGAAGAACAGATTAAGGTATTTATTCAAGCAATTAGAGAAATAAGTGAGGATTTAAAATGATTATTAGTGTGATTGGTTCTGGTGGAAAAACAACTAAAATAAAAGAATTAAAAGATCAATATATAAGTGAAAATAAAACGGTATTAATAACAACATCGACTCATATGAAGATTGAAGAAGATACTTTGGTCAATCCAACCTATCAACAAATCATGTCATGTATCAATGAAAAAAGATATTGCCATGCGGGACAATTATCAGAAAATAATAAAATTACCTCACTTGATCATAATTTGATTAATCAATTAAAAAATGAGATAGATATTATTTTAATAGAAGCAGATGGTTCTAAAGGATTACCAGCAAAGTATCCAAGAAATGATGAGCCAGTTATTCTACCAAATACAGATACAATTATTTTAATAACTTCTTTTTTGGCATTAGGTAAGCCAATTAAAGATGTTATTCACGGTTACGAACAGTTTTTAAATGAAACAAATTATAACGAAAACGATTTAGTTACGATTTTCATGATTGATCAACTTATTAAAATATATTTAAAAAAGCTGGCACCAATGAATAAAAAGATTCTTATTCAAGTTAATGAGGCTAATGGTTTATATCAAAAAGTCATGGCGAAAATGATTGAAGAACAATACGATTTAAGTTTGATTAATTCAAATTGGTTTGTTGCACAGCCACATTTAGTTATATTAGGGGCGGGACATGTTTCACAATATGTTTGTCAAATAGCACAATTGTTAGATTTTTATACAATTGTTATTGATGATAGAATTGAGTTTGCTAATGAAAAATTATTTCCGGAAGCAAATGAAGTTCATTGTATTTATTACCATGATGCACAGCGTTATTTTCCAAATGAGAAAAATACATGTTTTGTCATTGTGACGAGAGGTCACAAAGATGATAAATTATGTTTAAAGAAAGTTATTGATATAGAAAGCCTATATGTAGGAATGATTGGCAGTCGAAAAAAGGTCAAAAAAACATTTGATGATTTATTAAACGAAGGATATAGTCAGGATTTAATAAAGCGTGTTCATGCACCTATTGGCTTAGATATTCATGCTGTCACACCTGGTGAAATAGCAATCAGTATTATGGCAGAAATTATTGATATAAAAAATAAATATCAATATTCAAGTATTTCTAAAGAATTATTAAATGTTCATCAAGATGGTGTACTTTGCATTATTACGAAGAAAACAGGATCAACACCTCGAAATGTAGGAAGCATGATGTTTGTCACTCAAGATACTTCCATTATTGGTTCAATTGGTGGTGGCAGTATTGAACATCAAGTTATTTTAGATGCTTTAAAAACGCAACATATTACTAAAAAACACTATGAACTAAATAATAGCGAAGGTGCTAAATTAGGTATGATTTGTGGTGGAAGTAATGATGTGTTATTTATTCCACTTTATTTTAGTTAAGAAATGTACATGATGTATATTTCTTTTTTTATTTAAAATGAGCATTTTAATAAAATGCTATCTTGATGAAAAAAATAGCATGTGCTACAATTTTTACGTTTTATGGAAGGTTAGTGTAGATTTGGGAGGTTTATATGGAAAAAAAAGAGTATACAAGTCCTTATGAGTTTGAAGGAAAGATTCCTTTAAAACAAGCAATTGTTTTAGGTTTACAGCATGTTTTGGCCATGTTTGTAGGAAACTTAACGCCAGTTTTAATTATAACTGGTGCCTGTGCGGCTATGCATGATGCTGCAGTATTTTCCAGCATTCAAATTTCGTTATTACAAAATGCCATGCTTATTGCTGGTGTTGTCACACTTGTTCAATTATTTTCAATTGGACCAATTGGTGGGAAAGTACCTATTATTATGGGAACAAGTTCTGGATTTATTGGTGTTTTTCAAAGTGTAGCTAATGTAATGGGTGGTGGTGTTTTAGGATACGGTGCCATTATGGGAGCAAGTATTATAGGTGGTTTATTTGAAACGGTTTTAGGTTTTTTATTAAAACCATTAAGACGTTTTTTCCCTTCAATTGTTACAGGAACGGTTGTTCTTTCAATAGGTTTATCATTAATTAGTGTTGGTGTTGGTTCGTTTGGTGGAGGAAGCACTGCTAAAGATTATGGATCTGTTGAAAATCTATTAATTGGTTTGTTTGTTCTTGTTGTGATTCTTGCGTTAAAACACGGAACTTCAGGAATGCTAAGTAATTCGAGTGTTTTAATTGGTATTATTTGTGGATATGTATTGTGTATGATTTTACCATTATTTATTTCAACAAAAGGTGTGGCTAGTGATGGAACTGTATTTGTTAAATCATGGGTATTAAATTGGGATAAAGTGGCACAGGCAAGCTGGTTTGCATTACCAAATTTTATGCCTGTTAAACCAATTTTTGATTTAAGAGCCATTTTACCAGTCATTATTATGTTTATTGTTACTGCAGTTGAAACAGTTGGTGATATTTCTGGTGTTATGGAAGGTGGTATGGGACGTGAAGCTACTGATAAAGAATTATCTGGAGGCGTTATTTGTGATGGTTTAGGTTCTTCTTTTGCTGCTATGTTTGGTGTTTTACCAAATACTTCATTTTCTCAAAATGTTGGTCTAGTTACAATGACAAAAATAGTAAATCGTTCTGCTTTAGCGTGTGGTGCTATTTTCTTAATTATTTGTGGGCTATTTCCTAAATTAGCAGCGTTAGTTTCTATTATGCCTCAATCAGTATTAGGTGGAGCTGCTGTTATTATGTTTTCATCTATAGTAATGTCAGGTATTCAGTTAATTACAAAAGAACCACTAACACCAAGATCAATGACGATTGTCTCTGTTGCTTTAGGATTAGGATATGGTATTGGTGCTAATAGTGCGATTCTTGCTCATTTACCTCAAGCATTTCAAATGATTTGTGGTGAATCTGGAATTGTGCCTGCAGCTTTTGTTGCCATTATTTTAAACATTTTGTTACCTAAAGATAAAAATACTGTTAAATAAGGAGGTTTAATCTTTGCTTACTATTAATAATTATGTTCGTCCAAAAACAATAGAAGAAGCTCATGATTATGCTGTGAAACCTAAAAGCGTTATTTTAGGAGGAATGCTTTGGCTAAAAATGATGAATCGTGAAGTGGATTACGCTATTGATTTAAGTGATTTAAATTTAGATCAAATTGAAGTAAAAGATGATGAAATACATATCGGGGCCATGGTTAATTTAAGAGATTTAGAAGTTAATCCGATATTAAATGAGTATACTCACGGTGCTATCAAAGAGGCAATGAGACATATTGTTGGAGTTCAATTTAGAAATTTAGCAACTATCGGTGGTTCTCTTTTTGGACGTTTTGGTTTTTCTGATGTTTTAACTATTTTTATGGCTATGGATGCTTATGTTGAACTTTATCCTACAGGGATAGTCCCTATACGTGAATTTGCTAACATGAAAATGAGCAAAGATATTTTAGTACGCGTTATTGTTAAAAAAACACCACTTCATATTGTTTATTTATCACAACGAAACAGTGCAACAGATTTTCCAGTATTAACATGTGCAGTGAGTCATTTTAATAATGAATATTATTGTATTATTGGTGCACGACCATTAAAAGCGATTGACTTTATAGATGAAAATCATTGTTTTGAAGAAGGTATTAATGAAGATTCAATTAATAATTTTGTTAATTATGTCATACCACAACTGGTTGTTGGAAGTAATTTAAGAGGATCTAGTGAGTATCGAAAAAAGATTGCTAAAGTCTTAATGAAAAGAGCTTTTCTACAGTTAAAAAAGGAGGAAGCTTAGATGAAGATTACACTTAATTTAAATGGTCAAGAAATCACAAAAGATATAGAGCCAGATTTATTGCTAATAGATTTTTTAAGAGCACAAGGGTGTTATAGCGTGAAGCGCGGTTGTGATACAAGTAACTGTGGTTTATGTACAGTTTTATTAAATGACCGTCCTGTCTTATCGTGTAGTGTTCTTGCTGTTAGAGCTTGCAACGGTACTGTTTTGACTTTAGAAGGTTTACAAGAAGAGGCTAAACCATTAGCTACTTTTATTGCAAGTCAAGGTGCTGAACAGTGTGGCTTTTGTAATCCAGGATTTATGATGAATACACTTGCTTTGTTAAAAGAAAAACCAAATCCAACTGATGAAGAAATTAAAGAGTTTTTGGCAGGAAATTTGTGTCGCTGTTCAGGATATGAAGGGCAGCTTCGGGGAATTAAAGGGTACATTGCTTATTTAAAGGAAGAAGGTAATCATCATGAGTCAATATAAACATATTAAAAAACCTGTAATTAAAAAAGATGCAATGAACTTACTTTTAGGTAAACCTGCTTATGTTGATGATATTGTTAATCAAAATTGCTTAATTGTAAAAGTATTGCGGGCACCACATGCTCATGCCCTTATTCAAGAAATAGATACTTCTAAGGCTTTACAAATGGAAGGGATAGAAGCGGTTTATACATATAAAGATGTCCCTCAAGCTCGTTTTACAATGGCGGGACAAACAGCACCAGAACCAAGTCCATATGATCGATTAATTCTTGATCAAAGGGTTCGTTTTGTAGGAGATGCTGTGGCCATTGTTGCTGGTGAAAATGAAAAAATTGTTAATAAAGCATTAAAAAACATCAAAGTTAAATATGAAGTTTTAACACCTGTTTTAGATATGAATGAAGCCAAAGATAATGAAATATTAGTTCATCCAGAAGATAACTGGAAATCATTATGTCCTGTAGGTGCTGATAATAAAAGAAATTTAGTTGCAACAGATACATGCAGTGATGGCAATCTAGATCATGTTTTTGCAACGTGTGATCAAGTTATTGAAAGAACATATCATACCCGTGCTAATCAACAAGCTATGATGGAAACTTTTAGGACATATTGTGAAATTGATCCCTATGGGCGTTTACATGTCATTTCTTCTACTCAAATTGTTTTCCATTGTCGTCGAATTTTAGCAAATGCGTTACAAATTCCCAAGTCTATGATTCGTGTAGAAAAACCACGAATAGGAGGTGGTTTTGGCGCTAAACAAACTGTTGTCGCCGAAATTTATCCTGCTTTTGTTACTTGGATGACTAAAAAGCCATCTAAAATGATTTATACACGTACTGAATCACAAACAGCAGCAACACCTCGTCATGAAATGCAAGTGACTGTAAAATTAGGTGCGATGAATGATGGAACAATTCGAGCTATTGATGTTTATACATTATCTAATAGTGGGGCATATGGGGAACATGGTCCTACAACGGTGGGATTATCTGGTCATAAATCAATTCCGCTTTATACAAATAATTTAGAAGCTTTTAAATTTTCATATGATGTTGTTTATACAAACTGTCAAGCTGCCGGAGCGTATCGAGGATATGGAGCAACGCAAGGAATATTTGCACTTGAATCTGCAGTAAGTGAAATGGCAGGAATTTTAAATATAGATCCTGTTGTTATTAGAGAAAAAAATATGGTAAGACAAGGGCAAAAAATGAGTGCTTACTATAATGAAATAGCTCATGCTTGTGCGTTAGATCGTTGCATGGAACACGCTAAAAAACTATTTGATTGGCAACATAAATCAAAAGTTCGTATCATGGATAATGGAAAAATAAGAAGTGCAGGTGTTGCTATGGCTATGCAGGGTTCAGGAATTTCAGGTGTCGATGTGGGTTCTGCAACTATTAAATTAGACGATGAGGGTTTCTATACGTTGCATATTGGCGCAGCGGATATGGGAACAGGATGTGACACTATTTTAGCTCAAATGGCTGCAGAATGTTTGGATTGTGATGTTGAACAAATTGTAGTTTTTGGTGCTGATAGCGATATTTCACCTTATGATTCAGGCTCTTATGCTTCTTCAACAACTTATGTAACAGGTAAAGCAGTAGAGAAAGCTTGTGAAAAACTAAAAAACAACCTGTGTCATATTGCTTGTTCAATTTTAAACTGTTCCATGGAAGATGTTGTTTTTAATCAAAAGGGAGTAACGAATCTAAAGACAAATGAATTTGTTTCATTAAAAGAGATTTCACTTAAATCAATGAACGGAAATAATATTGAAACCCAAGTTACTGTCACTCATTCTTCACCTGTTTCACCACCACCCTATATGGTTGGAATGGTAGAAATTGAATTAGACAAAGAAACAGGACAAGTAGATATTCTTGATTATGTTGCTGTTGTTGATTGTGGTACTGTTATTAATACTAACTTAGCTAAGGTTCAAACAGAGGGTGGATTAGTCCAAGGTATTGGTATGGCTTTATATGAAAATGTTCAATATTCTCCTAAGGGAGTTATTGCTGAAAATTCATTTATGCAATATAAAATACCAACACGATTAGATATGGGAAAATTACGAGTAGAATTTGAAAGTAGTTATGAACCAACAGGACCTTTTGGAGCTAAATCAATAGGGGAAATTGTCATTAATACACCTGCTCCAGCTATTGCTAATGCTATTTATCGCGCTACAGGTGCCTATTTAACGGATTTACCTATGACACCTGAAAAGGTATTATTTGCTATTGATGATGAATAAAACATATATCATATATTTAGCTGCTGGTAACAGTCAACGTTTTAAAGAAAATAAATTATTATATCCAATAAATGGTCAACCGCTTTATCTTTATGGTTTAAATACAATTCGTAAATTATTAAAGATACGTCAAGATGTTGAAGTAGTCATTGTAGCAAATGATTTTGTCATTGATGAACCCCATATCATTACTTTGAAAAGTCCTAAAAGTTATTTAGGTGTTTCTTATTCAATTAAAACTGCTTTAAATTATTTAAGTTTGAAAACAGGAATTTTTCAAATGCTATTTATGGTTAGTGATCAACCGTTTATTAAGCCATCAACTTTAAACAAGATGATTGACGCTTTTAATCAATCATCTTGTTCTATATGTACTTTGGCTTATCAAAATGAAGTGGGGAATCCAGTTATTTTTTCAAACAAGTATTATCATGAATTATATACTTTAAAAGGAGACCAAGGCGGAAGAAAAATAGTCAATCAGTATTTAGATGATTGTTTACAATACTATACAGATGATGAATTAGAATTGTACGATATAGATAAAAAATCTGATTTAAAAAATATTGTTCTTTGAAAATAATTTTCATTTTTTCTTTTTATAAGATAAAAATGTGAAATTCAAAGAACTTTTTTTGTTATTTATTTACTTTATATTTGTTCATCAAGTATAATTAAATTAATTGAATAGGAGGAATAGTATGACAATTAAATTACCTAAGGATTTCTTTTTTGGAGCAGCTATGTCTGGGCCTCAAACTGAAGGAGCTTGGAATGTAGGTGGAAGATTAAGATCATATTGGGATATGTATTCTGATATGGAAATTAACGCATTTTTTAACAATGTTGGTTCGTATGTTGGAAATGATATGTATCATAAGTATGAAGAAGACATTAAATTATTAAAAAGTTTGAATTTTAAATCATTTAGAACATCAATGCAATGGACTCGTTTATTAGACCAAGATGGTAAACTAAACCCTGAAGGGGCTGCATGGTACCATAAATTGATTGACTGTGCAAATGAAAATGGAATTGATATCTTTATGAATATGTATCATTTTGATATGCCTGAATATTTAGTTAAACGTGGTGGATGGCAAAATAGAGAAGTTGTTGAAGCTTATGCTAATTTTGTTAAAATTGCTATGGAAGAATTTGGAAGTAAAGTTAAATACTGGTTTACATTTAATGAACCAATTGTTGAACCAGAACAACAATTTTTACATGGTGTTTGGTATCCTTATCAAAAAGATTTTAAACAATCAATTAATGTTCAATATAATATTACATTAGCACATTGTTTAGCAGTGGCTAATTTTAGAAAATTAAAGGCTGAAGGTAAGTTATGTGATGGTGCTAAGATTGGTATGATTAACTGTTTTGCTCCACCATATACAAAAGAAAATCCTAGTGCTGATGACTTAGAAGCAGTACGTATGACAGATGGATTACACAATAGATGGTGGTTAGATGTTGTTGCCCACGGTCATTTACCACAAGATGTTTTAGATACAGTTGAAAATGATTGGAAAGTTGAAATCAATCGTCGCCCTGGAGATGAAGCAATTTTAGCTCAAGGTAAAGTAGATTGGTTAGGATTTAACTATTATCAACCAACTCGTGTGCAAGCACCTGATAGCAAGTTTGATGAAAATGGATTACCTTGTATTTCAAAACCTTATATTTGGCCTGAAAGAAAAATGAATGTATATCGTGGATGGGAAATTTATCCTAAAGGAATCTATGATTTTGGTATGAAAATCAAAAAAGAATGTCCTGATTTACCTTTCTTTATTTCAGAAAATGGAATGGGTGTTGAAGGTGAAGAAAAATATATGGATGAAAATGGTGTAGTTCAAGATGATTATCGTATTGAATTTGTTAGAGATCATTTAGAATGGATAGCTAAAGCCATTGAAGATGGGGCAAACTGCTTAGGATATCATTATTGGGGTGTTATTGATAACTGGTCATGGATCAATGCATTCAAAAATAGATACGGATTTATTCGAGTATGCTTAGATGACGGTTATAAACGTAAAGAAAAAAATCGGCTGCATGGATTAGAGAAGTTGCCAAAACAAATGAATTTGAATAAAACAAAACCCTTAGGGGTTTTGTTTTTTTAAAGAAATCATGTGAAATGTGTTTTTAAGTTTACTTGTGAATTTAATTATAATATAATTGTCAAGTGAAAGGATGGAGATAGTATGGCCTTTAAATTTAAAGATCAAATTTCAAAAGTTAAATTTTATGGTTCAAGTGAAGAACAAAAATTTCAAAATAGTAAAACTGACAATATTATTTCCAAAAGAATTCTTTTTTTAATTTGTCTTACTGCTGTTTTTATTGTTGTTTTAATTGCAAGACTTGCTTATATTCAATTTCACCAAGCTGACGATTTGGCAGTTAAACTAGAAACGTACGGAAGTCAGACATACACTTCTGATGCACCACGTGGTGAAATTTATGATAGAAATTATACTAAATTAGTCGGTAATAAAAATGTTATTTGTGTTACTTATTATGCTCCTAAATCAATTAAAAGTGAAGAAATTACAACAATTGCTAAATTTTTAGCACGTAATATTCAATTAGATAATGATGCTAATAGCGTAACATTAAGAAATAAAAAAGACTATTTTATAATGAAACATAAAAAAGAAGCTGACGCTTTAGTTTCTAATCAAGAACGAAAAAAATATCAAGGACAAGAAAACGAAAAAAAAGTCATTTATAATTTGCAACTTGAACGTATTAGCGAAGATATGATTAATAATGCGATGTCTCAAGATGATATAGAAGAAGCTAGATTTGAATATTTAATGAATAACTGTACGAGTGGAGCAGTTGTACTTGCAGAAGGGATTAGTGTAGAAGAAGCAAGTATTATTGGTGAAAATTCTAACTTTTTAAAGGGAATCGAAGTAAATACTGATTGGACTCGATCTAACGAACAAAACAATCAGCTTAAGACGGTACTAGGACGTGTTACAACAAAAAAAGAAGGTCTACCAGCCGAAATGAAAAAACAATTACTTGCACTAGGATATCAAAATAATGCTCGTGTAGGTATTTCTGGTTTAGAAAGCCAATATGAAAACATTTTGCGTGGTGGAGATTCAACATACACATTAACATATGATCAAAATGGAAATCCTAAAAGGGTTAATACTAAAGAAGGATCAAGTGGGCAAAATATACGTTTATCAATTGACAGTGAATTACAACAACTTTCTGATTCTTTAATCGAAAATGAATTAAAAGCTGCTAACTCACGCAATAAGTATTTTAATCAGATGTATTTCATGATGATCGATCCAAATACTGGAGATATTTTGGTTATGTCAGGTAAAGAAATTGATAAAGAAACTGGTGAAGTATCTGATTTTGCCTACGGAAATTATACAAGTAGTGTCAAAATTGGTTCTACAACTAAAGCCGGAACTTTATACACTGGGTTTAAAGAAAATGTGATTGTTCCAAACACTTACTTTGTCGATGAACCGATTGTTTTTAAGTATACAAAAGCTAAAAAATCATGGAAAACAATGGGAAATATTAATGAAGTTGATGCTATGGCGTTGTCTTCTAACGTTTATATGTTTAAACTTGTCATGAAATTAGCTAACTTTAATTATGTTCCTAATGGTCCATTAAATATTAGTATGGAGACTTTCACTAAATCGATGGCTACATTAAGAAGAGATTTAGGAGAGTTGGGATTAGGTGTAAAAACTGGTGTAGATGTACCAAATGAAGGATTAGGATATCGTGGAAGTAAAACTGAACGAGGAATGCTTCTTGATATGGCTATTGGACAATATGATACATATACGCCAATTCAATTAGCTCAATATACATGTACACTTGCAAATATGGGTGTAAAGGTAAGACCACATTTCCTTGTTGACTCTTTCAAAAAAGATAATAATGGCAATAATGTTGTTACTTATTCTTATAAGAAAGATATCATGGATGATGTTTCAAATCAGACTGATGCTTTTCAACAAATAAAAAAAGGTATGAGAGCCTGTGTAACAAGAAGTGACGGAACAACTCATAAATATTGGTCGGAGAAACCCTATGCCGTTTATTGTAAATCAGGAACTGCAGAAACATATGATCCAAATGACACAACCGATTATCCTAACCATTTACAAATAGGATATATTTCAGCAACTGAAGATAGCCAACCATTGGTTGCCTTTGTTTGTGTTTGTTATCGTCAAACGGTTGCATCAAGTGGTGATAGTTCATCAACAGCCTATATTTCAAATCAAATCATTGATAAATATGTAGAAAAATATGGTTTAAATGAAAAATAGTCTAGTATTTAAAAAATATTTATGATATGATGTATAACGAAAGTTTTATGGATACGGAGGTGTAATCATGAGAGAAAATATCATTTTAAAATGTACTGAATGTGGTGAAGAAAATTATATTAATACTAAAAATAAAAGAAATCATCCAGATAGAATGGAAGTAAATAAATACTGTCCAAAATGTAATAAAAAAACAGTTCATAAAGAAAAAAAATAAGCTTTGGCTTATTTTTTTTATACGTTTAAACATTGAAAGGAATATATATGAAAGTCATACAATTAACTTTAGGAATGATGCAAAGTCATTGCTATATTATTTATAAACATAATCAAGCTATCATTATTGACCCCGGTGATGAACCAGAAATAATACAAATGCATCTTAGTCAAAATCAGTTAAGTCCGATTGCTATTATGCTTACACATGGACATTTTGATCATATAGGAGCGGTAGATTATCTTGTTGATCTATATCATATTCCTGTTTATTTGCATCAAGATGATGAAAAAATGGTATATGATAGTCAATTAAATTTATCTTATTTCAATCAACCATTTGTTTTAAAAAGTAAAGTTCAACATATGGAAAAAGAGATTACATTAGGAGATTTTTACTTTAATATTATTCATGCACCAGGACATAGTGAAGGTTCAGTCTTAATTTTATGCAAAGAAGAACATATACTTTTTTCAGGTGATGTTATTTTTAGAGATTCCATTGGGCGTTGTGATTTCCCTGGTTCTTCCTTTAAACAAATGCAACAATCACTAAATACAATAAAAGAAATAAAAGGTGATTACGTGCTTTATCCTGGACATGGGTTACAAAGCACTTTACAAAATGAAAAAAAGCATAATCCTTATCTAAGTTCTATTTAAATTTAAATAGAACTTTTTTTATTTTTTTGAAGAAAAACATCTCTTTTTTTTATATATAAATATAGGAGGGATGAATGTGAATCAATATTATGAAAGACTTATTTATAATGCTATTGAAAAGGGGGTATCCGATATCCATATTCATGCGAGTCATCATTCCAAGATACTGTTTAGAACAGGTGGAAAACTTGTTGTTTGGGAAAAATTAAAGTTGGATTATGCCAAAAGGATTGTCAATTATATTCGATATATTTCTAAAATTGATATGAATTATCGTAATAAACCACAAACAGGACATTTAGTTTACAATTTAAAAGGGAAAAAATATAATTTGCGGGTTTCTTCATTAGTAGGAAAAGATGATGATACGATCGTTATTCGAATATTAAATAATCATCAATCATTATCTATTGATATGCTAACTTCTATTAAAAAAGTGCAAAATTTTTTGTTTGATATTGTAAGCGAGGATCATGGCTTATTTGTTATTAGTGGTGCAACTGGATCAGGTAAGTCAACAACCTTATACACACTGTTAGATACAATTTATCAACAAAAACAACGTAATATTATCACGCTTGAAGATCCTATTGAAATTGATAAAAATTATTGTTTACAAATTCAACTTAATGAGAATCAAGGAATCACCTACGATGAATCGCTAAAACAAATTTTAAGACATGATCCAGATGTTATCATGATTGGAGAAATTCGTGATGAAATAACTGCACACTTAGCTTTGACATGTGCTTTAACAGGTCATCTTGTCCTAACGACAATCCATGCCAGTAATTGTACGAGTACAATAAAACGTTTAGAGAATTTAGGAATTAATCGTATTGATTTACAAGATGTTTTAGTAGGAATCATGACTCAAAAGATGACTTTTAATGAAAAAGGGCAACATATTATTTTACCGGAGTTTATGAACAAGCAACAAATCGCTTCTTTCTTTCAAAAACATAACACATCATACTTTGATTTTGAGCAAGCAACACAATCGTTAAACGATTTAGGAGTATATAATGAATGAGCAACTTATTTATTTGTTAGAAAGTTTTGCTCGTTTTATTGAACAAGGGTTTAATATTCAAGATATTGCCGTGTTTATTCAGCCTATTGATCAAATTGGATTTGTTGAATCTTTAAATCAGTGTATGAATGAGGGATTGAGTATTGATGATGCTTTACAAAAATGTAAATTGCCACATTATTTTTTAGAGTACTATCAGTTTTTTAAATTACATTTTTCTTTAAGCGAAACATTGTTAAAGACTTTAAAAATATGTAAAAAAAGAAATGAAATAAAAAGGTCTTTAGTTAAAAGATTAACTTACCCTGTTTTTATGATTGTTTTTTTAGTTATTTTTTCTATTTTCGTTTTAGTGTTCTTATTGCCACAAGTAGAAAATCTATTTAATGAATTAAATATTGAAAAAAGTATCTTAGTTAAAATTGTTTTTATATTATTAAAATTTATACCCTGGATAGTTGTTTTAACCCTCCTTTGTTTGGGGTCTATTACTTTTTTTACTTTATTTTCAATAAAACAGCAAAGGTATGATTATATTGATTTTTTGATCAGTCATACTCATGTTATGAGTAAATTAATTAAAAAATATTATTCAATTAAATTTGCGATTTATTACAATGAACTATTAGAAAATCATTATGACGCATTGTCTATCATTGAAACACTCTATCAACAAATTGATGACAGTGATATAAAAATGATTGTTTATGAGCTTTATCATCATATTTTAGAAGGACTAAGTATTGAAGATGTCATTAATGAATTTGACTATTTTGAAATGGAATTTAAGCATTTTTTCAGTTTGATTGTGAATAATCAAACTTATGATATTCGATTAGATGATTATATTCTTTACTCTACAAAACAAATAGAAATAAAAGTAAATAAAATGATAAAACTATTTGTTCCGTTAATTTATGGCTTTGTATCATTGTTTGTTATTACAATTTACATATCTATTGTGATACCAATGATGAATGTTGTCAGTACATTATAAGGAGGATAAGTTATGAAACATGTTCGTCAACAACAAGGATTTACATTAATTGAAATGATCTTTTGCATCAGTGTTATTTTAGTTATTTTACTTCTCGTTATTCCTGAAGTTACAGGTTGCAAAGTAAACGAATTTAAACTATTTAAAAATGACTTCTATATTAAAGTCTTTATCAATGATTATTTTTTCAATAACACCATGCCATAGTGCTTGTTTTTGGCGCCTGTCTAACGTTTTGTATGTTTCTTTAATATTTATATTAGTAATTTTTTTAAGGCTAGAAATGTCTTTAAAATTGCTTTTAGAAAGTGCTTGATATTTCTCCAGTTGAACCTTTAAGTCGTTGTAATCATTTTTGTAAACATCTTTTTCTATTAGGTCATCTAAATACAAGTCTTTTAGTTTTGACATTTTCTTTTTGATGGATTTGATATTGCTAGAATAATCATGATTAGATACTTTATTTTTTGATTCAACATCAACAATATAGTCGTTAATTAATTGATCTAAATTTTCTAATAAATATGCTTCTATTTTTTTCTCGTTAAAACAGTGTCTATTATTGCATTGTCTATCAAGATAAGCATGATTACATCTATAAGTGTAGAATATGTTTCTAGTACCATCTAGTCGAGGTTTATCGCTATGTTTATTTCCTGCCATTTTTCGATTGCACTCGGCACATACAATAATTTGTGAAAAAACAAATACGGACTTTTTAGCACGTTCTTTTATGTTTTTGCTTTTGATGATGTTTTGAACTTCATTAAACTTTTCTTTTTCTATGATTGGCTCGCAAAAATTATCATTGTACTTATGAATGCCAACATATATTAGATTCGATAATCTCTTTCTAAATGTTCTAAACTCACATTTAAATTGAGGATATTTTTCTAAATATAATTTATAAGAGTAATTGATATTATTGTGTAGAATGACACTGTCAAAAGAATATCTAATTGATTCAGCTTCTTGTTCATCAATTATGTATTTCTTATCTTTTTTTCTAAAACCAAATGGCACTGTTCCAGATATCGCATTACCTTGTTGTGCTTGATATTTGAAAACATCATTGATACGTTCAGATGTCTTTTCTCTTTCTCGCTCTGCTAGAGATAATTTTAAGTTAAATATAAACTTTCCATCAGCATTTGAAGTATCAATATCATCTTCGTGAATAGCTTTGATTGAAACGTTTTTTTCTTCTAGTTTCTTGACTTCAATGTTTGCTTCAAGTAGATTTCTAGAAAATCTATCTAATTTTGTAAATAGAATGAGTTCATCGTTTTCTACTTCATCAATCATTTTTTGATAAGATTTTCTTTTCTTTACTGTAGCTGCGCTTATTCCTTCGTCTTTGTAAACGTCCATAATTTTTATTTTATTTTGCTTACAGTAATTTTCTAATGCAGTTATTTGAGCATCAATTGAATGACCATATTTAACTTGCTCGTCGTTTGAAACTCTTGCATATAATCTTGCTTTTAACATATATATACTTCCTTTCATTGTTGCCTTAATCGTACTTTCTATGTTAAAATTAAGTACGCAAAAGGCAATTCTTATTACAATACTACAGAAACTGAATTTTTAAATACTTTAAGTCTTTTGCTCGACTCTCAACTCGCACATTGAGAGCCTTTTTTTATTTTAAAATGTAAATGGATTATAGCCACTTAAAGATAAGTCATTCTTGATTGACTGTCTTGTATCTTTTGACAATTGATAATTTTTATCAAATTCTTTAACAAAAACATCTTTTAATTTATAAATGTCGTTTACATCATTAATCAATATTCTAAATGTTGCATTATCATTTTTAGTTGCTTCAACTGTATCAAATCCAGTTAAATCATATTCATCTTGACTTGCTTCATCAAAAGTTATGTAATGTAATCTCCCTGTTAATTTTATTTTCATAAAACGATAGATCCATTTGATATCAATCAATTTTGAAGATGTTGGAACACATCGTAATGATGTTGTATCTCGATTGTTTTCTTCAAGAATTTCTTTAACAATTTTAAATGCTTTGACTTCATCTTCTGATAGATTGAAACTGTCATTGATTCTTTTCAATACATCACGATATAAGCGATTGCAAGTGGTACAGTCATCTAATGCTCTATGTGACTGTATATCCATATTAAAGAACTTTTTGAAAGTTTCTAACTTGTTATTTTCAACATCATCTTTTGAATAATATCGTTTTGCTAATGTTAATGTATCAATGATTCGATTTTTTATGACAGGAATATCATTTCGATAACATTCGCATATTATCATTTTATAATCAAAAGGGGCGTTATGTGCTACTAGAACATCATCACCAATAAATTCTATAAATCTATTTAGCACTTCATTAATTAAAGGCTTGTCATCGACATCTTCTTGACGTATTCCTGTAACTCTAGTAACTGCTCCAGGTATCTCTCTTTGAGGATTCACTAACTCGCTAAAAGTATCTACTTCTTTGCCATTTCGATATTTAATAGCCGATATCTCTATGATTCTATCATCATTACAATCAAATCCAGTAGTTTCAGTATCGACAACTACATAGTCATTAGTTAGTTCCAATGTTTTAGCTTCTTGATAAGCATTTCTTGATTGTTCTTTTGATAGTTCTGCAGGCTTGAATTGTTGAACTGGTTTTATAAACTCAACAGTTTCATTTCCTGTTTCTACTGATTCAATGCTTTCTTGAAGTTGTGATTTTGATTGTTTGTATTTTTGATATTCAACATAAATATCATGAAACCAACCTATATAAAAATAGCCTGCAGTAAAGAAATATAAAACACCTTTTAAATATTTTTTATCAAGAAAATAGGTTATACCAGACCACCCTAAAAAGATGGTCAAGTATAGTCTTTTTTTATTAGTCATATTATCGCTCCTTATCTTTTATCTTTTTTTCTACATGATTCTTTATTTCTTTTAAATCGCAATCATCTGCATAATTGTCAATTAATTTAATTATTTCATTATAAGTGTATTTTCGAGGGACCTCATAGCCTAATAACCAAGCTTCATCAACATTTAATCCTTGTGCTAAAACTGATAATTTTTCTTGTGATGGTTGTATTCCCTTTTTTAAATACTGATTCAAATCATTTTTTTGAATCTTTATTTTATTCGTCCAAAAAGGTTTGCACAGTTCTATGACATCAATTTGTCGCAAATCCTTTTCTTTCATTATTTCTTCTAATCTTGCCGAAGTAGTTGAAATTTTCATAAAAACACATCTCCTTTCTATATAGATATTATATCATAAGAAAAGAAAAAAAAGACAAAATTGAAGTAAAAAAATTCAATAATATTGAACCGTTAATTTTATAGAAAGGAGATGAAACAAATGAACGAACTATTAAAAGTCAATTATGGCAATGACCGAATTACATTGTCGGCTAGAGAATTGCATGGATTTTTAGGAATTGGAACGCAATATACTAAATGGTTTGATCGTATGAGTGAGTATGGATTTTATGAAAATGTCGACTATCAAGCTATTAGTCAAAAAAGACTAACAGCTCAAGGTAATGAAACAACATATATCGACCATGAAATCACTCTCGACATGGCAAAAGAAATTGCAATGATTCAACGCAGTGACAAAGGTAAAGAAGTTAGACAATACTTCTTGGAACTAGAAAGAAGATGGAATAGTCCTGAAGCAGTGATGAATAGAGCTTTGGAATATTCAAGAAGGCAAGTTAAAGCTTTGATGGATGAAAACAAGGAATTGAAACCTAAGGCTGATTATTGTGACTTAATTTTACAAAGTAAAGCATTGGTTAATA
>OLOG01000154.1_pt1 | contig 72175 bp, 60 predicted proteins | sample 1672351 | NCBI WGS metagenome assembly OLOG01 (sample SAMEA3136674, study PRJEB25190) | human gut metagenome | biome: human gut; feature: human-associated habitat; material: faeces | place: Austria | collected 2013 | reverse complement strand
GGGCTAATGTCTCATTCCTTGTCGATACGGATGCGGTATGCTTGCGGAATGAGACATTAGCCCCGTCCCCCTGCCTCACCCAGGAGCTTCTCCATCCAGATGTGCTCGACGTGCTCGTCCAGCTCGACGGGGCCGTACTGCGCGTAGCCCATACGCTCGTAGAACGGCGTGACGCGGCATTGGGCGTGCAGGTGCATTTCGGTCGCGCCGGCCTCGCGCGCCAGGCGCTCGGACTCGGCCAGCAGCGCGGCCCCGAAGCCGCCGCGGCGCGCCTCGGGAAGCACGGCCAGGCGGCCGAACACCCAGCGACCCGGCTGATCGGGGCGGTCGGGATCGGGGAAGGTGCGTGCGCAGCCGACAAGGGCGTTTGCGTCGTAAAGCGTTACGTGGATGGTGCGCGGATCGTCGTCGATGTCGTCGAACTCGTCCTGGAAACCCTGTTCCTCCATGAACACGCGTGTGCGTACGATGCGCGCGTCATCGAAGTTCCCATGCTCGAATCGCAATTCCATGCCGGTCCTTTCTCTCGTCGGTTGCTGGGTCACTGTACCATATGTGCGCAACGAAACGGAGATTATCCGAGGTCGTGTGTATGTTTTCTGCATAACGGGCGTTCGAGTGAAACGCGTGGGGGCTGCGTGCCCCAAACGCTCGGGAACATGGTAGAATCGTGAGACGTGTAAACGAAAGACCCATCCGCTAAGGAAAGATGCGTACCATGCAAATTCGCGAACAACTTGAACAGCTGATCGACGCGGCCGTCGCGGCCGCGTGCGAGGACGGAACGCTCACGCTCGAGCAGGCTCCCGAGGCGGCTCTCGAGCGCCCGCGCGACGAGAGCAACGGCGACTGGGCGTCCACCGTCGCCATGCGTTCGGCAAAGCTTGCCAAGAAGAACCCTCGCGAGATCGCTCAGATCATCGTCGACCACCTGCCCGAGAACGACATGATCGCTTCCGTCGACATCGCCGGCCCCGGCTTCATCAACATTCGTCTGGCGAACGCCGTCCTGCAGGGCGTTGTGGCGGCGGCTCGCGCCGAGAAGGACGACTTCGGCAAGGGCGAGATTCCCGAGGGCGAGCGCAAGATCAACCTGGAGTACATCTCGGCGAACCCCACCGGCCCCTTGCACGTGGGCCATGGCCGCTGGGCCGCGCTGGGCGATGCCACGGCGCGCGTCATGCGCCATGCGGGCTACGACGTGTTCGAAGAGTTCTACATCAACGATGCCGGCACGCAGATGGACAACTTCGGCGAGTCGGTGGCCGTGCGCTACCAGCAGCTGCTGGGCCGCGACGTGGAGATGCCCGAGGCGTGCTATGCAGGCTCTTACGTGAAGGATATCGCGCAGACCATCATCGATGAGGACGGCGACAAGTGGCTCGATGCCGACCCGAAGGAGCGCATGGAGAACTTCCGCGAGCGCGCCTATGCCTACGAGTTGGCCGAGCAGCACCGCGTCACCGAGCGGTTCGGCACCACCTTCGGATGCTGGTTCTCCGAGCGCTCGCTGTACGTGCCCGATGAGGACGGCTTGAGCGCGGTGGACCGCAGCCTCAAGGCCATGGACGAGAAGGGCTACATCTACGTCGAGGACGGCGCCACCTGGTTCAGGTCCAGCGCGTTCGACGACGAGAAGGATCGCGTGCTCATCAAGGCCAACGGCGAGATGACGTACTTCATGAGCGACGTGGCGTACCACTACAACAAGATGGAGCGCGGCTTCGACCACCTCATCAACATCTGGGGCGCCGACCACCACGGCTACATCGCCCGCTGCGAGGCCATGCTGGCCGCGTGGGGCTGGCCCGGCGCGCTCGAGATCATGCTCGGCCAGCTGGTGAACCTGTTCCGCGACGGCGAGGCCGTGCGCATGTCGAAGCGCACGGGCGAGATGATCACGTTCGAGGAGCTCATCGACGAGGTGGGCGTGGACGCCACCCGCTACCTCATGCTGGCGAAGTCCTCCGACCAGCCCATCGACTTCGACATCGAGGTGGCGAAGAAGAAGGACGCGTCGAACCCGGTGTACTACGTGCAGTACGCGCACGCGCGCATCTGCTCGATCCTGCGCAAGGCGGCCGACCCGGCCGATGCCGAAGCGGCCGCGAACGGCGACATGTCGATGGACGATTTGGCCTCGAAGGTGATCCCGGCGAACGTGGACCTCTCGCCGCTCACGCACGAGTCCGAGCTGGCGCTGATGCGCAAGATGGACGACTTCGGCCCGCTCGTGGCTCAGGCGGCTCGCGACCGCGCGGCGTTCCGTTTGACGCACTACGCTCAGGATCTGGCCTCGCTGTTCCATTCGTTCTACACGAACTGCCACGTCATCGGCGAGGAGGAGGCTGTGACGAACGCGCGTCTTGCCCTCGTGGACGCCACGCGCATCGTGCTGGCCAAGACGCTGGACCTGCTGGGCGTTTCCGCTCCGGCCAAGATGTAGGTTTCGTTCGAAGGAAGGCCGCCCGATGGGCGGCCTTTTTTATACGTTGTCCTCCAGGTCGACCTGCATCAGGGCGACATTCTCGCGCAGGCGCTTGTACGAGGATCGGCACAGGTCGCCTTCTGAAAAATTTAGGATAACCGTATAGCGTCCTTCGCTGTATGCGATTGCTTCTGGTGTACAATCATTGTTGCCATATGTTGATAGTTTGCAATGCTATGAAGGAGGAGGTTGTGAGCGATGACGGCAATGGAATTGTTGACGATCCCCGGTCTGGACAACAGCAAAAAGCTAGAGAACGTCCGAAAGGACTCGATGGAGAAAGCCGTCTCGAACTTGGCCAGGATGAAAAGGGCTCGAATATCGGCAAGCAAGAAGCGCTTGATAAGCGTTCGGAAGAGCTCCTAGCCGCTGTTGACATTCTCGACGCTGCTTCAGAAGATGAACTCGAATCAGCTGGGATTATTTTGAGTTCCGAAAGCAAGTCTGTGTCGTTTTCGGGTCTATTGCCCCATCCGGATGTTCATAAGCTGTATGATCCTGAGACACGTGAGCGAATATGCAGATGGAATGACGCTTTTACCATTGACGAGTCGAAAAGGCAGGATAGGCTTGTTGACAATGAAATAGAGCAGGCAAAAAGAGGCCCGATCCTATCAATGATAATGCTCACTATATTTTCGTTGCTGGCGTTTGTTTCGTTCTTAGTAACGCGTGAAACGGCATCGTTCTGGTTTTTGGCGGTACCGGTTGTTTCCGTCATTGGAAACTTGATCGTTCCCGTGTTTTCGAAAAGCAGTAGAGGCAGACGGCGATAAAGCATTGGGAAGGCCACCCGATGACTTGGCCTCAAAAGCTGGACGGTGAATAGCCTAATCTAGACGACGCGAATGGGCTGGCATCGGAATCTTCCGGTGTCGGCCCATTCGGCCTTTCTTGGCGGCAGCGCTTGTTTCGATAGACGTGTTTTTCGGAGAACTGTCGCTCGATCTTGTCGGATTCTCTCGGTCTCCGCGTGGCTCGCGGCGCATGAAGCCCAGAACGAACCTGTGCCGCCAATGGTTTAACAACGGACGTTTAGGGTATGGTCACAATTGATACCTCAAACAATGATCGAAACATCCGTTTTCCGTGTCGAGCACACTGAAGATATGGGGTGATTCGATTAGCGGATGGCGATAGCTCTCATTACTTGACTTTAGTTTTATTAAAGAGTATCTTTAATAAAACTAAAGGAGGTGTGCACGTTGAGCATTGAAGTGGTTCCCGAATGGATGGTCGATCTCGACGACGAGGATGTCGCGTTCGTCAAGCGGTTCTTACTTGCGTCCGGTTCCTTGAAAGAGGTCGCGCGTCAGTACGGAGTCACCTATCCAACGGTCCGACTGCGGCTCGACCGGCTCATCCAGAAGATCAGGATAGGGGAGGATCGCGAGACCGATCCGTACATCGCCCTGATCAAGCGGCTCGCAGTGAACGAGCGCATCGACTTCGACGCCGCCAAAGTGCTCATATCCGAATATCGCAAGGTTCGCCACTTTGAAGGAGGATGACATGCTTTTCGGACCTGCTGCCTTCGTCATGCTGCTCGCCGCTGTCGCGCTGTTCGCCGGATTGGTGGCGCTTCAGTTCGCGGCCTCGAGGGCGAGAAACGCGATTGCGGGCTTGGTGCTGCCGATAGCGTCCCTCGTGGCCGCCATCGGCTTCTCCGCCCCGAACTTCATCGAGGCGTTTCGCGTCATGTTCTCTGCGGGAGCCTTTTTCGCCTCCGTTCTCGCCCTTGCCCTGTACTGCCTTCCTGCGGTCGTCTTCACGCTGGTGTATGTGCGCCAGCGCCGCAAGATGGAGATGTCGCGGCAGCTCAACAAGATGAACGTGCAGGATCTGTAGTCTGCCGTCTCTCGCTCGGGACGACGGACGGAGGCCGCATCCTATACGTTGTCCTCCAGGTCGACCTGCATCAGGGCGACATTCTCGCGCAGGCGCTTGTACGAGGATCGGCACAGGTCGCCGTCTTCGTAGCGCGCTTGGATCTGCTCGAGCTCGAGGCGCAAGCCGTAGCGTTCGATGTCTTGGGCCTTGCTTGCCGTGTTCGTGAGGGCGGTGATGGACGGGTTGGCATTGCGCAAGGCCGTGATGGAACGCTGGTATTCCAGCAAGAGCGTGCTGACGTCCTCGGCCGGTTCGTCCGATTCGGGGGAGGCCAGCTTCTGCTGCAGGCGCTCCACCACGTGCTCGGCGCATTGCATCTGCAGATCGCGGATGGCCTGCACGCGTTCCGTGACGTTGATGCCGGGCAGTCCGGCGACGATGCGGTGCCATCCCGAGCGCGCTATGGCTCGCAGGCGCAGCATGAAGTTCTGAGCCGACCAGCGGCCTCGATGATGCTTCAGCATGTTCTCGATGCGGGCGAGGCGGCTGAGGTACTGGTAGCCGATGATGGGGTAGATCTCCTCGTCGTCGATGAGCTTGAGCGCGAGCTCCTGCTCCCAGCGCACCGCTTGCAGGCGCAGGGCCGTGTTCGGCTCGTCCTCGATGTCGTTGCGGCTTTTGATGCGCGCGATGCGGTCGTTGTAGGAGCGGATCACCATCTGCGTGGCCGCACGGTTCTCGGCGGTCTGGCGCGCGGCCAAGTCCTCGATGACGGTGCGCAGTATCTCGATGCTCACCTCGGTCTCGTCGCAGCGCAGGTCCTCGTCGGTGGGCGGCTTCTTCGGTGCCAGCAGGGGCACGACGAACGTGGCCAGAAGCAGGGTTACTACGATCACGCCGCAGGCCATGAATATCATGAGGTCGCGCTGCGGCACCGCGTAGGATATGGTGAACGCCACGGCCAGCGTGATGGCTCCTTTCGGGCCGCCCAGGGTCATGACGGCAGCCGTGCGCACGTTCTCCAACCCGAACGGGCGATCTGCGCGTTCGGCGCGGCTGTGCACCCATTCCATGGCCATCACCCAAACGAATCGTGCGAAGATCACGATGAAGGCGAGACCCAGCACGTACGCGATGAGCTTGTCGTTCGAAACGGCCGTGCTTTCCCATGTTCCTTGAAAGGCGAGCGGCAGCTGCGTGCCCAGCAACACGAACACCACGCCGTTGAGCGCGAAGGACAGCACCCGCCAGACGCTTGTCGAGACGATGTTCATGCGCGAGATGGACGGCCCGATGATGCGCGGCGAGATGACGTTCACGAGACCTGCCGCCACCACGGCCAGGATGCCGCTCGTGTGCAGCGCGTTGGCCACAAGGTACACGATGAACGGCGTGAACACCTCGAACAACACGTGGAAGGTCGTGTTCTCCAGGCCCCACGAGCGAACCTTGCGCACTAGGAAGTTGCCCAGGTAGCCCAGGGCGATGCCCATGAGGATACCGCCGAAGAAGCTGAACAGGAAGTCGGCTGTGGCGTCGACGAGGGAGAACGTGCCGGTGACGGCGGCTGCGATGGCGAATTGGAACGCCACGATGCCCGAGGCGTCGTTGATGAGCGACTCGCCTTCGAGAATGCTCTTGGAACGTGAGGAGATGCTCGTTTCCTTGGAAAGCGACGCTACCGCCACGGCATCGGTCGGGCCGAGCGCCGCGCCCAGCGCGAAAGCGGCGAACAAGCTGATGGACGGCACGAGCCAGTGGACGGCGAACCCCACGACGAGCGCCGTGGCAAGCACCAGTCCGATGGCCAGCGACAGCACGGGCTTGCGGTTGCGCCACAGCGATGCCTTGTCGATGTTCTTGGCCTCGTCGTAGAGCAAAGGAGCGATGAACAGCACGAGGAACAGCTTGTCATCGAGTTCGATCTTGATTTGCGAGGAAGCGAGAAGCGCGATGCCGAGGCCAAGCAGGATCTGTATGAGGGGCGAGGAGATCTTGGGCACCAGCTGGTCGATGACCGACGAGACGAGGACGGCCGCCAGCAAGAGCAGGGCGAGCATGAGCGCTTCCAAGGGCTCCTCCATTCGTTGGGATGGGATCAACCCTTTTATTGTAACCGAGCCGGTCGCATCCGCTCGGCTTTGCGCACGAAATGAGCGGAAGGCGTTATTTGGGCCGCCCGCCCGCTACGGCGATGCTCGCTTTGATGTAGAGCGTGTAGGCGACAGCCGCCGTGGAAGCCAGCACCAGATCCCGCTCGAAATCCCCCTCATTTTCTCCGCTCATCAGGCCTTTCGGGCTGGTTGGAAGGGCTGCGAACAACGCTCGCAGCGCGGCTTCGAACGCATCGCAGTAGTAGTCGTAGGCCACGCGCGTGTCGAAGCTGGCGATTTGCATGCGGATGAGCCGGTCGATTTCCGCTATGGAGAACGTCTGCTTAAGGGTGCAGATGACGATGAGGTATGCGATGTGGGAGCGCGTGTACTTCTTGCCTGCGGCCGATGCCAGCACGCCCTGCTTCACGTAGTTGTTCACCATGGAACGCGTGATGATCTTCTCGCCGGGCTGGTACAGCGGAGCCAGCGTGTCTTCGAGAAAACCCACCAGTTGGTCCATGTACAGGTCGATGGAGGGTATCTCGTCGTAGCGAGGGAGGTGCAGGGAAACGAGATGCTCGGCATAGGTCGATGTGCTGACGGATGCGTCGTTCATGAAGGAGCCTTTCGCGCGCGTGCGGAGGAAACAAAACGAGCATAGCAAGGCGACCGTTTGGAGTCAATCTTTAGAACTGCTTGACATAGTACGTTTCAACCAATAATCTAGTTATTGATACTAGATAGTAACCCGGGCGATGCCCGGACGAACGAAAGCAGGTCGCATGGACACCTCTCGCATCGCTCTCGTCATCGACTCGTGCACCGACGTGCCGCCGGCGGACGTCGAGCGGTACGGCATGTACGTCGTGCCGTTGCAGGTGAACTACGAACGCGAGAGCTTTCTCGATAAAGTGACCATCACGCCGCAACAGGTATACGACCGCTTCTCCGAGGAGATCCCCACTACGTCCACGCCGACTCCTGCGATTGCGCGCGAGGTGCTGCAGCGCGTCGTGGACGACGGTTACGAGCAGGCCGTCATCGTCACTATCTCGAGCGGCCTGTCGGCCACATGCGAGCTCATGCGATCGATCACCGTCGGGATGCCCGAGCTGGACTGCTGCATCGTGGACACGAAGAACATCGGCATGGGCGCGGGCTTGGTCGCGCTTGCGGTGGCGCGCAGGCTGGCCGACGGCGCCACGCTCGACGACCTGCGACGCGACAGCGAGCGCATCGTGGAGAGCACGAAGGTGTTCTTCTGCGTGGACACGCTGGAATACCTGCATAAGGGCGGCCGCATAGGCAACGTGACGTACGCGGTGGGCAGTCTGCTGGACATGCGCCCGGTGATCACCTGCAACGAGAAGGGCGTGTACTGCACCGTGGCGAAGGCCAAGGGTCGCCGTCAATCGCTGAAGAAGGCCATGCGCTGCGCCGAGGAGGCAGCGGCGCGGTATCCGCGTTGCACGATGGCCGTGGTGAACGGCGATGCCGCTGCGGAGGCGGCCGAAGTAAAGCACGAGCTGGAGCAGCGCGTGCACAACGTGGACGCCTGGTACGAAGGGCAGATCAGCCCCGTGCTCGTGGTGCATACCGGCCCCGGCCTCATCGGCATCGGCGTCTGCGGAGCGTAAACCCTTCCGTCGCTACGCCAGCGGGAGGGCGAGGGTCACGGAGAAGCCTTCGCCCGGCGCGCCGTCGAGGGAGAGCGATCCCTCGTGCGCGCGGGCGATGCGGTCGACCAGAACGAGCCCCAGGCCGTGATCGCGGTTGAACGACCCAGCCGCGCTGCGCGCCGTGCGCGAGCGCGCGAGGCGCGCTTCGAGCGCGGCGAGGTCGGCAGCCGCGATTCCAGCACCGTCGTCGCTCACGCGGATCGTGCAGTACGCGTTGTCTCGCAGCGCCAGTTCGACGCTGATCGTGCATCCCTGCTCGTTGTGCAGCCGCGCGTTGGAGATGGCGTTCTCCACCGCGCGCGTGAGCAGCCTCTCGTCCCCCAGCACCACCGCGTTCAGCGCGTCCTCTGCGATGTCGAGCTCGATAGGATGCGCTTCGTCCAGCCCGCTGTTCGCATGCGCGGCCGCCACGGTGCGCAGCAGGCGCGCCGCATGCACGCGTTCCAGGCGCATCGGCTGCATGTCGTAGTCCAGCTGCGAGGCGGTGTTGAGATCGGTGACGAGGTCCTTGATCTTGAGCCCCTGCGCTCTGATGACCCGCGCGCTTGCGCGCGCCTCTTCGGCTGCGCCCTCGTCCTGCACGAGCGCGTCGGCGTAGCCGAGAATCATCGACAGCGGCGTGCGGATGTCGTGGGAGATGCCGCGAATCCAGCTTGCGCGCGCGGCGTCCTTCTGCTCGATGACGGCGCTCGTCTCGGTGATCTGGTCGCCGATGTCGCGCAGATCCCCTTTGAGGTGCAGCTCGGCCGCGCGCCCGTCAGACAGCGCGTCGAGCGCTTCGGCGATGGGAGCCACGGCGTTTTGCGTCCGGCGACGCGACACCGCGTAGATGGTGTACAAGATCCCGAGGTCGACTGCGAATATCAGCAGCACGTACAGCGGGAAGTTGCGCACGGTCGACGCGGGGTAGGTGAGCGTCATCGTCCAGAACTCGTTCTTCGGGAAACCCACGACCAGCAGGCCGTCGTCCCGATCCCAGAAAAACGCCGGATAGTCGGCGACGGCCGCATAATGCGCTGCCATCGCCACGTCGTTCACGCTGAACCGGTCGGGCACGTCCTCCGGCTTGTCCTGCGACCAGGCCACCGCGCCGTCCGTCCCGATGACGAGCGCCCAGGCGTCCTGCTGGCCGAGCGCCTCCAGGCCGTTCTCCCCAAGCGTCCATGAGCCGTCGGCATCCTGCTCGAGAGCTTGGTCGACTGCGCGCGTCGTGGACGCGGGCGTGCCGTCGTTGAAGTTCGAGTTCGATTCCCGGTAGGCGATGACGGCGTACAGGAAGAAGTCGATGACCACGATGAGCAGCGCCAGCGCCACGAACAGCAGCAGCTGCTTGGTGAAGAAGCGCGCGAAGCCCGCCGGTCGCCTTGTGCGACGGTCTCGAGCAGATGTGCGAGGGGCGCGGCCCATGAGCTAGCCGCGCTCGACCAGCTTGTAGCCCAGTCCGCGCGCCGTGACGAGCGAAACCGGCGCCGACGGGTCTGCCTCGATCTTCTCGCGCAGGCGACGGATGTGCGCCATGAGCGAGTTCTCGTAGCCGAACGACGTGCCCCAGCACGCCTCGCACAGGGAATCGATGGTGACGATGCGCCCGGCGTTGCGCGCGAGCACGCTCAGGATCTCGTGTTCTTTGGCGGTGAGCGGCACCGTCTGCCCGTCGGCGCGCTCCACCTCGGCGGTGGCGAAGTTCACGCGGCTCGCAGCCAGCTCCAACAGCGGGTTCTCGGCGGCATAGCAGCGGCGCAGCACGGCGGCGATGCGCAGCACCAGCTCTTGGGGCAGAAACGGCTTCGCGATGTAATCGTCGGCGCCCAACGTGAGTCCCGACACGCGATCGAAAGGCTCGTCTTTCGCCGTGAGGAACAGCGCGGGCGTCGAGGTGTGCGCGGGCAGCTGACGGATGCGTCCGAGCAGCTCGAAGCCGTCCATGCCGGGCATCATCACGTCGAGCACGAACAGCTGGTACGCGTGCTCGGGGGAGGCGCTGCGCGCCGCGATCGAGGAGAGCGCTTCGGCGCTGGAATTCGCGATGTCGACGGAGGCGAACCCCGCGCCGTGCAAGATGGTGGCCACCATGTCGGCCAGCTCGCGCTCGTCGTCCACCAGCAGGATGCGCTTGCCGCGCAAGTGCGTCTCCACCATGCCGAATGCGCCGGTCATCGTCGAACCCCTTTCTCTTTCGTGCTTGCCAGTATGACACATGCGGCCGAGCGCGGTAATCCGCTTCTTCGTATCGTAAGGCAGCCGCAAGGTGCGGTAAGGAAGCCGCAAGGCGCGCTGCAAGGCGCTGTAAGGAGCGGCTCGTAACCTGGGAGCAGGAGCAAAACGAGAAGAAGGAGCTGAATATGGATGCAAGGGACGTCGGCGCGTCGACGGTGGTGGAGGTGCGCGCTCTCAGCAAGCGCTACGGCGCCGAGGGGCGCAAGCACGACGGCAGCGTGACGCAGGCGCTCGACCGCGTGAGCTTCGCGGTGGCGTGCGGCGAGTTCACCGGCATCATGGGGCCCAGCGGGTCGGGCAAATCGACGCTACTGAACTGCCTGGCCACCATCGACAAGCCGTCGAGCGGCACCATCGTCGTCGGCGGGCGCGACGTGACCGCGCTCGCTGGCAAGGAGCTGGCGAAGTTCCGGCGCGAGGACCTGGGCTTCATCTTCCAGGACTCGAACCTGCTGGACACGCTCACGGCGTACGAGAACATCGCGCTGGCGCTGACCATCCAGAAGGCGCCCGTGCGCGAGATCGACCCGCGCGTGCGTGAGGCGGCGCGCACGCTGGGCATCGAGGATGTGCTGCAGAAGTACCCCTACCAGATGTCCGGCGGCCAGAAGCAGCGCGTGGCCGCGGCGCGCGCCACGGTGACCCGCCCGCATCTTGTGCTGGCCGACGAGCCCACCGGCGCGCTCGATTCGAAATCGGCGCGCCAGCTGCTCGAATCGCTTGCGCACCTCAACGAGCGGGGATCCACCATCCTCATGGTCACGCACGACTCGTTCTCGGCCAGCTACTGCAACCGCATCGTGTTCATCAAGGATGGCGGCCTGTACGGCGAGCTGCGCCGTAACGGCACGGAGCGTTCGGCGTTCTACCGCCGCATCGTGGACGTGGTCTCCAGCATGGGCGGCGCGGGCGAGGACGATGCCGCGGACGAGGTGACGCGCCATGCTTGCTAGGCTCGCGCTCGGCAACGTGCGCAAGTCGCTGGCGGACTTCGGCATCTACTTCCTCACGGTCATGCTGGGCGTGGCGGTGTTCTACGCGTTCAACTCCATGACGGCCCAGCAGGGCGTGCTCGCGTTCTCCGAGACGCAAAGCAAGATGTTCGATCTGCTGGGCATGGTCATCGGCGGCGTGTCGGTGTTCATTGCGTTCGTGCTCGTGTTCCTCGTGGTGTACGCGAACAGTTTCCTCATCAAGCGGCGCAAGCGCGAGTTCGGGGTGTACCTCGCCTTGGGCATGAGCACGGGCGACGTGGTGAAGATCGTGGCGCTGGAATCGCTGATCGCGGGCGCGGCCTCGCTTGCGGCGGGGCTCGTCGTGGGCATCGGGCTGTCGCAGCTTCTCTTGCAGCTGACGAGCGCGCTGTTCCAGGCCGACGTGGCCGAGGCGGGCGGCTTCGCGTTCGTGTTCTCGGCCGACGCGTTGGCGAAGACCGCCATCGTGTTCGCGGCCATCTTCCTGACGGCCGCGCTGTTGAACGCGCGCACGGTGGCGCGGGCGAAGCTTATCGACCTTCTGCACGCGCAGCGTAAGAACGAGGAGATGCGGCTGACCAGCTTGCCGCTGTCGCTCGCGCTGTTCGCGGCGTCGCTCGTGCTGATAGGCGTGTCGTACAAGCTGCTCATCGACAACGGGCTGATGGAGCCCTCGCCCGAATTCGCGGCGGCCACGTTGCTCGTGTGCGCAGGCACGGTGCTGTTCTTCTACGCGCTGTCGGGCTTCCTGTTGAAGCTGGTACAGCTGATCAAGCCGCTGTACCTGCGCGGGCTCAACATGTTCGCGCTGCGGCAGCTGAACGCGAAGGTGAACACCGCGTTCGCGTCGCTGTCGGTGGTGTGCCTCGTGCTGTTCCTGGCCATCACCAGCGTGTGCGGCGGCATCGGCATCCGCAACGCCATCGACGGCTCGCTGGACAAGAGCACCGGCTACAGCGCCAGCGTGTCCACGTCGTTCGGCTCGTACAACGCCGAGGCGGGCTATCAGCCTGCCGAACTGGGTGAATTCGGGGCCTTCGCCGAGCGGCAGGGCTACGATATGGCCGCGGGGCTGCGCGCGAGCGTGGCGGCCGTGGGCGCGGGCGACTTCGATGCGGCGGCGTCCCGCACGGCGCAGATCGACTTTTTGGTCGATCCGGCCGACGGCCTCGTGATGGACGACGTGGAGCGCGCGAGCGGCCTCAAGCTGTCCGACTACGCGGGCGCGTCCGTCAACAGCGGTTACGGCGCGTACCCCGTGTACCTGGCGAAGCTGTCGCAGGTGAACGCCGCGCTCGAGCTGGCGGGTCGACCGGCGCTCGAGCTGGGCGCGGGGGAGTGCGCGGTTTTCAGCGACTCCGACATCACGAGCGGGTTCTACCGCGACGCGGTGGATCGCGGCACCGTGCTGTCCGTGGGCGGGCGCGACCTGCGCGTGGCCGAATTCCGGGGCGAGAGCCTGCAGACCACGCCGTTTCCGATGAACACGGGCACGCTCGTGGTGCCCGACGAGGCGGTGCCGGCAGGATCGGCGATCCTCCAGTCCGTCCTCGACGTGCAGTGCGCAAGCGACGAGGACGAGGCCGCGTTCGGCGAGATGATGGACGCCGTGGCGGACACCGACAACCCCGACACCTGGCCGATCACGCTGTCCATGACGCGCGCCGAGGTGATCGACCAGAGCATCAGCCTGTCCACCATTGTGGCGTACCTGGCCATCTACCTGGGCTTCGTGCTGGTCATCGCCTGTGCGGCCATACTCGCCATCCAGCAGCTGTCCGACGCTTCCGATAACGCGCAGCGCTACGGGCTGCTGCGAAAGCTGGGGGCTCCCGAGGGCATGATCAGCAGCGCGCTGTTCGTTCAGGTGCTCGTGTACTTCCTGTTCCCGCTGCTGCTGGCCGTCGCGCACGCCGCGTGCGCGCTCGTGGTGGTCACCGACGTCGTGGCCGTGTTCGGGCACCTCGACATCACGTCGATGGCGTTGGCCTGCGCCGGCGCGTTCCTGGCGGTGTACGGCGCCTACTTCGCGGTGACGTACGTCGGCGCCCGGAAGCTCGTGCGCGAATAGGGGGGGGAGCGAAGGAGCCCCCGCAGGCCGAGTCTGCGGGGGCTCCGCGATGAAGCGGCGGGGCAGCTAGATCTGCCCGCCGAGGGAGAAGGCCTGGGAGAACGGGCTGCCGTCGTCGGTCGGCACGAGCACCAGGTTTCCGCTCTCCAGGACGTACGTGGGCAGGACGCGCACCACGGTCAGCTGCACTGTGCCGCCCGGCGCGATGACGACGTGCTGGGGGTCGTCGGAGGGCACGGTGTCGCCCGTTGCCTCGAAGTCCAGATCGTAACCCGTCCGCACCATGTCGAGCGTTCCGTCATCGTTGCGCAGGGCGAAATCGTAGAGCACGGGCGTCCAAACGGGGACGGCCGTATCTTCAAGGTTGCGCAGCGTCACCGTCGTGGACGCGTAACGGTAGTCGTCGCTCGTAAGCGTGCCGTCGTCGTTGTAGCCGTAGCCCCACACCTCGCGCGAGCATTTGTCCATGTAGCGCGCGTTGCCCAGCCATCCGTCCACGACAAAGAGGCAGTCGTCGAGCGCCTTTCCGCCCGGAAGAGTGTCGGAGAGCGAGATGGAAGGGGAGCTCATGGCCAAGCGCGCGGTCGGCTGTTGCGAGCTTTCGGAGTCCGGGTGAGAGGAGCCGGTGCTTTCGTATCCGAAGTCGAACGCGACTTCGCCGTCGGACGGTGTGAGCGCGTTTTCGGGCAGGGTCGCGTCGACGCGCGCGCCGTTCTCCTCGACGGTTGCCCGCCAGGTATCGTCCTGGCGCTCGATGGTCGACGCGGGCAGCACTTCGTCGGCGCGGTCGTTCGCGTCGTCGAGCGGGAAGGGGAACGGGCCGCTTCCCGCTTTCACCACGATGCCGTAGAGCGATTTCGCTGCCGAGGGGGCTTCGGCGTCGTCTGCGGCGAGACGGGTGGTCAGGCGGGGGGTGCCGTCGACCATTTCGGTCTCGAAGTTGGCCGCGTGCAGCTCGATGGCCTGGGTGGACGTGCGCCCGTCCTCGAACGTCACGGTGACGGTGAGCGTCTGTCCTTCGAACAGGTCGATGACGGGGGATTGCAGGTCGCCCATGATGTTTTCAGGAGGCTCGCCCTCGTTCGTCCAGAGGCCGAAACTCGTCGTGCCGTCCGCGATGCCGGGGTCGTCGCTTGCGGAGACGTCGATGGTGGAACCCATGAGCTTCGCGAGGCTCAGCTTACTCTCTCCGTTCCGCATGGAGCTTCCGACGAAATCGTAGCCGCCGTAGTACTCGCCGGTACCGCGCGCCGTGGGCTTCCAGCTTGCCAGCTCGCCCATGCGCGGGTCGTCGGGGTCGGTCGGTCCGTCTTCGAACGTCACGCGGTACAGGGCTCCGCCCGTCAGGTTCGCCTGCACGCGGGAGATGCCCTCGCCCTCAACGTGGAAGAGGCAGCCGGTGAAGAAGCCGCTCACTTTGTAGTCGTCGCCTCCTGAGAAGCGGTAGCCCAAGTCGCGGTCGAACGCAACGGTGCCCCCCTCGCCGGGCGCGAGCGGCGCGCTGCCGTCGGAGGCGTAGGCGCGCACGGCGAAGCCGCTTGCCTGTTGGGCGTCGCTCAGGGAGATGGCCGTATGGCCGTCCGCGTCCATCGCGCCCATGACCATGGGCACGCCGCCGGCGACGATGGCCGCGGCGACGAGGCAGGCTGCGGCGGGCAGACCCCAGCGACGCGCAACTGCGACGCCGCCGCTGCGCGATCCGGCGCGCCGATGTGGGCGCTTGGCTGACGCGGTCGCGACCGGCTGAGCGGAGGAGGCGAAGCGGTCGGCTGCCCGCTCGGCGGCGGCTAGCGTGCGTTCTTTGAGATCGGACGACGCGCGCACCTGGTGCTGCATGCGCTCGTACTCCTTGCGGAAATCGTTTTCGTTCATGAGTGCGCTCCTAGATTGATCTTGAGGGCCTTGCGCGCGCGGTGGAGGTGGGATCGGACGGTGCCTGAGCGCTCGCCGGTGATCTGCGCTATCTCGTCGGTTGCATATCCTTCGAAGTAGAACAGGTGCACGGCGGTGCGCTGCTGGGGCGTGAGGCGGGCGAGAGCCGCGGCCAAGTCGCCGGGCTCGAGGTTGCGGTTGCCGAAAGCGTCGTCGGGCGCTTCGCGTCCCGGCTCGTCCAGCTCGGAGGCGCGCAACGTGGACAGCGTGGCATCGTCAAGCTCGGCGCGGCGCTTGCTCCAGGGGCTGCGGTGCACGTCGTTGCAGCAGTTGATCGTCACGCGCAGAAGCCACGCCTTCAGATGCTCGTCGTCGGTGAACCGCTCTCTCGATTGCAGCAGGCGCATGAACACGGTTTGAAACACGTCCTCAGCGTCGGCGACGCTGCCCATGCGGCTGGTAGCCAAGCGAAGCACGGTGTCGCCCCAGCGCTCCATGGCGCTTTCGAGCGCCACGGCGTCGAGGACGTGCACGGTTCCGCTCGGCTGGCCAGCGTGCGGTTTTCGTCCGTTCGCTGCAGCAAGCGGACGGTCGCTCCGGGACGTTCCGGCTCCCAGAGCCTCGCAACCTACATCCATATCCCATCTCCTTTCCGCTACCAACACGCGCGAAGGAGCGTTTTGTCGCAGATGCTTCCGCCATCATACACAAGGTGCCCACAATTCAGAGGAGAAGGGGGAAAATGAAAAAGGCCAGACATGATGTCTGACCTTTAGAATTCAAATGGTGGACTGTCGGGGACTCGAACCCCGGACCTTGGGATTAAGAGTCCCCTGCTCTACCAACTAAGCTAACAGTCCAGAAATAACGCCTATGTCAAAGTTCCAAGTGCGCAAAGCGCTGGATTATTTTAAAGCATGTTTCCAGCAATTGCAAGTACTTTTTTCAAACTCGCGCTGGGGTGGATGATGGGACTCGAACCCACGACCTCCAGAGCCACAATCTGGCGTTCTAGCCGACTGAACTACACCCACCAAGGCGCAAGGTGGTAGTATACGGATTTTCTACCGGGAGTGCAAGAGGAATATGAGCAAAATGTATCAACCATTTTGCAAACGCCTGTCGATCGCTTGCTTTCAAGTAGTATAGAATCATCCAAGACGTCGAAAACGGCTGCCTAGCGCGGCGCCCGAAGAAGAGTCGACGCCCGAGGGGCAGGGCATCCGGCCCTCCCGCAATCGGAATGAGGAGCACTACGTGGATATCAAGCAATCGTCTGAAAAGCGGTTCGCACTTTTGATCGATGCCGACAACGTGTCGGCGAAATATATAAAGCCCATCACCGACGAGCTGTCGAAGTACGGCACCGTCACCTACAAGCGCATCTACGGCGACTGGACGCTCACGCTCCATGCCAAGTGGAAAGACGCGCTGCTGGAGAACTCCATCACGCCCATCCAGCAGTTCGGCTACACTCAAGGCAAGAATGCCACCGACTCGGCCATGATCATCGACGCCATGGACATCCTGTACACGCGCTCGGTGGAGGGCTTCTGCATCGTGTCGAGCGACAGCGATTTCACGCGTCTGGCCAGCCGTATCCGCGAAAGCGGCCTCACGGTCATCGGCATGGGCGAGAAGAAGACGCCCACGCCGTTCAGAAAGGCATGCGACATTTTCACCACGCTGGAGCTTCTGCTGGGCGACACGGGCGGCAAGTCGGGCGGACGCAACAGGAACCGTCACGACCAGGGCTCGTCGTCGAACGGCCAGGGCGCTGGAACCACCACCATGAGCAAGGACGAGATCGAGCAGGCCGTGGTGAACATCATCACGGACAACCAGAACAACGGCAAGTCGACGGGGCTCGGAGAGGTGGGCAGCCGTCTGCTGAAGCGCTACCCCGACTTCGACGTGCGCAGCTACGGCACGAACCTGCTGTCGAAGCTGCTCGACGAGTTCGCCAGCGTGCAGATCATCAAGGACGGCAGCTCGGTGGCCGTGGTGCTGGCTGAGGGTGCGAACGCTCCGAAGGACGCTTCCCCGGAGGCAGAGCAGGCACCCGAGACCAAGCAGGCCGACGACGTGAAAGACGCGCCGGTTGCAGAATCTGAAGGATCGACGGACGCACAGGGCGCCGCTGAGGCGAAGCCGGTCGAGAAGAAGCCCGCGTCGCGCCGTCAGCCGCGTCGTCGCAAGGATCAGGTCGCGGCGCAGCAGGGATCCGAGGCTACCGAGGAGAAGCCGGTTCAGGAACCGGAACTCTCAGCGGAGCCCGCAGGCGAGCAGCATGATCGTCTGGCCGAACCTGTCGTCGAAGCCGAGCCTGCCGAGCAGCCTCCCTCGGACAACCGTCCCGGACGTGCCGCCCGCATGCGCGCGGCTGCTTCTCGCTCGAGAGGCTCGGAAGGGCGCAAGCAGGCGGGGAAGAAGCAGACCGAGAAGGGTGAGCGCTCGGACGGCGAGGTGCCTGCCCAGGCCGCCGCGCCAACCGAGGAGCAGAAGCCCGCTGCGAAGCCGAAGCGCAAGCCCGCGAGGGCGAAGGCCCCCAAGGCCGAGCAGCCGGTCGCCGAGGCTACGGCGACGCAGGAGGAGCCCGTCGGGGAAGCGCCGAAGCGGGAGTCCGAAGCGCCCGCGAAGCGCGCACCGAAGCGTCCAGCCAAAGCGACTGCGAAGGCTGTCGCCGAAGGCGCCGCTGCCCCGTCCGACCCCGAGGCGTTCATCCGCCAGACCGTGGCCGCCGCCGAGCCGGAGGGGATCGCGCTGTCCGTGCTGGGCAAGCGCGTGCGCGGCAAGTTCCGCACGTTCAAGCTGCGCGATCTGGGCTACGCGCAGTTCAGGCCCTATCTCGACGACCTGGACGGCATCAAGGTGGAGCAGCGCGACGGCCAATCCTACGCCCGCCTCGACCGATAAGCGCGAATCGCCCGCGAGGGGTTTCTCGTGCGGTGCCGACAGGGAGGCTTCCCATCGGCGCCGCAGGGAGCCGCCCGATTACGGCTCGTGGTCTGCGCTCGGGGCGTCGAGCGGAATACCGCGCCCTCTTGGCAGAGGCGCGCATAAGTCGAGGACTTGGACTCCCTGCCCGATGCCGTGCGAACTCGCGGGCGCGGAAATGGACGAACGCGGCGGCGCATCCCGGCTCGTGACGGTCGGGCAACAACCGTTCGTTGAAGTCGTGAGGCGGCGTTTTCGGGTTCTTCTCCCATGATATCCTTGTAGCGTGAAAGCTGACGAGGTAGGAGAGGCATGAAGAAGATAGTCATGGTTATCGTCGCCGTCGCGCTGATCGCGGCCGGTGTGTTCGGAACGCTCGCCGTGCAGCGCACGTTCGAGCCCAGCATCTCGCTGTCGTCCACGTCCATCCAGGAGCAGCTGTCCGATTGCAGCGAGCTTGCCACGGCCAAGCTGGACTACCGCGGCCTCGTGCGCTACGAGAACGGCGACATCGACTTCATCACGAAGAAGGCCTTCACCATGGTCTACGATGCCGAGGTGCGCGCAGGCGTGGATCTGGCGCAGGCCCGCGTCGAGGTCAGCGGCAACGCCATCACGGTGAGCCTGCCGGCGCCGCAGCTTCTGGGCATCGAGATCGACCCGAACTCCCTCGAGTTCTACGATTCATCGTTCGCGCTGTTCAACTGGGAGAACAAGCAAGACACGGCCGAGGCGCTGAAGGTGGCGCAGCAAGATGCCGAGGGCAAGGTGAACCAGGCCAACATGCTGGAGCAAGCCAAGGCTCAGGCGCATACGCTGGTCGAGAACCTGTTGAAGCCCTTCACCGTCGGCGACAACGCCTATACGGTGACGGTGGTCGACCAATAGCAACGCGTGCAAGAAGAAGGGCGGCCCTGGAGCCGCCCTTCTTCTTGCAGAGGAACCGTTCCCCTTACGCCAGCTCGTTCTCGCTGAACGCATCCTCGCCGAACGTGATCTCCTTGCCGGCTTTGCGCCACTCGCGGTACTCCGACGTGGCGGTGAACAGCACGTCGGACGACGAGTTGAGCGCCGTCTCGCACGAATCCTGAACCACGCCGATGATGAAGCCGATGGCCACCACCTGCATGGCCACGTCGTTGCCGATGCCGAACAGCGAACATGCCAGCGGGATGAGCAGCAGCGACCCTCCTGCCACGCCCGACGCGCCGCAGGCGGACACCGCTGCCAGCGCGCTGAGGATGACGGCGGTGGGCAGATCGATGGACACGCCCATGGTGTGGGCGGCCGCCATGGCCATGACCGAGATGGTCACCGCAGCGCCCGCCATGTTTATGGTGGCTCCCAGCGGGATGGACACTGAGTAGTTGTCCTTGTCCAGCCCCAGCTTGCGGCACAGCTCCATGTTCACCGGGATGTTCGCCGCCGAGCTGCGCGTGAAGAACGCCGTGATGCCGCTGTCCTTCAGGCAGCGCAGCACGAGGGGGTAGGGGTTCTTGCGGATGCCCCAGAACACCAGCAGCGGGTTCGTGACGAACGCGATGAACAGCATGCAGCCCACCAGCACCAGCAGAAGCTGGCCGTACTCGGTGAATATCTCCAGGCCGTTCGCGCTCACCGTGGTGTACACGAGGCCCAAGATGCCGAAGGGCGCCAGCGAGATCACCCAGCGCACCACCTGCGACACGGCGTCGGACACGCTGGCGAACACGTCCTTCGTGCTCTGCGACGCGGCGCGCAGCGCGATGCCCAGCACCACGGCCCAAGCCAGGATGCCGATGTAGTTCGCGTTCATAAGCGCGTCCACCGGGTTCGACACCACGTTCATCACGAGCGCGCCCAGCACCTCCCCGATGCCCGACGGCGAGCTCTGGTCGGCCGCCGGAGCGCTCAGCGTGAGCTCGATGGGGAACAGGAAGCTGGCCACCACGGCCACGAGCGCCGCGACGAACGTGCTCACCACGTACAGGAGCACGACGGTTTTCATCGATCCGGCGGCACGAGCGTTCGCAAGCGCGCTGATAACCAGGAAGAACACCAGAATCGGCGCGACGCCTTTCAGCGCCGACACGAACAGCGTGCCCAGCAGCTCGACGACCTCGATGTTCGGCACCGCCACGCCCAGCACGCCGCCGATCACCAGTCCGATGACGATGCGCTTCACCAGGCTGACCGAGTTCCACGCCTGGACGACCTTCTTGATTCCCATGATGCGTTCCTTTCCCGTTGAGTCGCATCATAGTAGCAGAAAGAGGGCGCGCGCACGAAAAGCGTTCGGACGACGGTTTTCTTTCCCGCCGTTTTTGGTATCATGGTCGCTGCGCGCTTTCGGGCGCGATGCAACGCGTGCGGGCGTGGCGGAATTGGCAGACGCGCCAGATTTAGGTTCTGGTGGGGAAACTCGTGAAGGTTCAAGTCCTTTCGCCCGCACCATCAAGATACGTCGCGGCGCGCTTCGACCAATGCGGGAAGCGAAGGCTGCGCATCCGTTCCCCATGCACGCTTTTGTCAAGCTAAACGCATCGTTGGACCCGCATACGCTTGACAAAAGCGTGCATGAGCAGAAAAAGGCTCGCAGCTTCGGCGTTCGGGCGAGCTAGGCGAAGAACTTTCCCAACAGAAAGCCTATGACTACGCTGAGGGCGGCGAACAAAGCGGCGGTGCCCACGAGGCGCGTTTCGCGACGCTCGCGGCGCTTGCGCTCCTCTTCCTCCTGTTTGAGCATGGGAAAGTAGGAGTAGCCGTCCGACGTGATGGTGACCACGGTGCCGCGGCGGTCGTCGATTTTCTGCATGAGCGCGCCGTGCGCGATGAGCTCTACCTGCAGGTCGTCGTCGGGGCGATAGGGGAAGGCGCAGTGATACACGAGGTCGCCGTCGACGGTGCACGTTGCGCGCTCGTAGTCCAGCAAGCGCGCCAGCTCGCGTTCCTGCAATATGTTGAGATCGATGGTGGGCATGGAAGCCTCCGGCTGCTGCGTTTCGGGTGCGTTTCGCTTTCGGCTTCATGATACCGTGATCGGGCGATTAGCGGGAGGGCAAAATCGATTTGTAACCTTCGAGATTCGGGTAAGAGGCGTCTTCCTTGCCGTCCAATGGCGCTACGCTTCCGTTTCGACGGTGAGCTTGCCAGAATCGCCCGACTCGATCCGGAAGGGGTAGGCGATCAGTTCCAGGCCCAGCAACAGCACGTGGTGCTCGATGTTCGCGAACGGGCTGATGATAAGCAGCACGGCCAGCACCATCTCGAACACGGTGAATGCCAGCTTCAACGCGAAGGGCCTCCTTCCCTTGAGCGCGTGCACCACCTCGTCGATCTCGTCGGCGGCCTTGTACAGGCCCAGGAGGCCCCACATCACGCCGACGAAGCTGATGGAGGCATGTCCCTGCACGAGGATGACGCCGCCGAGCACGCACATGACCACGGCCCGTCCCAGCACGGCCGGCTCCTCGGCGAGGCGGCGCGCGTCGGCTCGCGCGCCGCTCGCGTGCGCAACCGCGTACACGAGGCCCGCCGCGCCCGATACCGCCATGAGGCCTCCCAGCAGATACGGCAGCGCGTCGGTGACGGTGTCGGGGATCAGCAGGCAGCACATCCCCAAAAGCGGCAGGAGCAGCAGCGAGACCACCGACACCTGCTCGCTGCGGCTGCGGGATTTGATGGCTTTGAGGGTGCGGTCCTGGGGCATAAGGGGCTCCTTGCGTCCTTGTCGAAAGTCGTCTCATGGTAGCATGACTTTCGATGCTGGCGGAATTTTCAACGGGCGGTTCTCCGGTTTCGTTTCCGTTGCACCCTGGTTGCGTCCCGGTTTCGTCGGTTCTTCGTGAACCTGCCTCATCTTTACTTCCCGGCTGGGCGCATATGTGCGATAATTCCGTCTCGGTGTGCTTGGCTTGCTTTGCAGGTCGTAACGCATCGCTGCAAGGGAAGGCCAAGGCAGTCGCACCGAACGATGCCGCAAGGCGACATATGAATGATGGAGGATAGTTACGTGGAAACAAAAGTTGAGGCATTGGAAGATAACCGCACGAAAGTGACCGTTACCGTCGATGCCGCGGACATCGATGCCCGCATCAAGAAGACCTACAAGGACTTCGCCAACAAGTACAACTTCCCCGGGTTCCGCAAGGGCAAGGCCCCGCGCCCGATCATCGACAACGCCCTGGGCGCCGAAGCCGTGCGCGCGACGGTCACCGACGACGTGGTCAACGGCACCTATCCTCTCGCCATCGACGATTGCGACCTGTACCCCATCGCCAAGCCTGAATTCGACGAGACGGACCTCGTCGAGGCCGGCAAGCCCTACACCTTCTCGTTCACCGTCACGGTGAAGCCCGAGATCGAGATCTCCAGCTACGAGCCCGTCGAGATCGAGCTGCCCGCCGAAGGCACGACCGACGCCGAGATCGACGAGCAGATCGACGCCCTGCGCGAGCACTACTACTCGTTCGAGGACGCTTCCGCCGCCACGAAGGTGAAGGAAGACAGCTATATCGACCTGGCCATGAAGGCCACCGACGACAAGGGCGAGGAGATTCCGTCGCTCACGACCGAGAACCGTCCCTACGGCTTGGGCGCGAACCTGTTCCCGGCCGAGTTCGACGAGCAGCTGGTGGGCCTGAAGAAGGGCCAGACCGCTACGTTCACGCTGGACATGCCCGCCGATCCGCCCATCATGCTGTCCGCGCTGGCCGGCAAGACCGAGAAGATTAACTTCGAGGTCGAGGTCAAGGTCGTCAAGAAGAAGATCGTTCCCGAGGTCAACGACGAGTGGGCCAAGGAGCAGATGGGCTTCGAAAGCGTCGAGGACCTGCGTGCGCGCATCGCCGAGTCCGTCACCAGCCAGAAGGCCGACATGATGCCGCGCCTGAAGGAGAACGCCTGCCTGTACGCGCTCGCCGAGCGCGTGGAGGGCGACGTCCCCGAGGCCATGCTGGAGGACGCGGAGGCCAGCTTGATCCAGGACTTCTTCCAGCAGCTGCAGAGCCAGGGCATGACCTTCGACGTGTACCTCGCCCAGCAAGGCATCACGCCCGACCAGTTCAAGGAGGACGTGAAGAAGCAGGCCGAGGACATGTCCAAGCAGGATCTCGCGCTTGACGCGTGGGCCCGCCACTTCGGCATGGAGGCTACGGCCGAGGAGGTCACCGAGGAGTTCGTGAAGAGCGGCGTCGAGGATCCCGCGGCTCTGGAGGCCGAGTGGCGCTCGAACGGCCAGCTGCACATGGTGCGCCAGGGCGTGATCCGCACGAAGGCCGTGAAGGACATCATGGACAAGGCCGTCGTGACCGAGCTCGACCTCTCGAAGAAGAAGGACGAGGAAAAGAAGCCGGCCAAGAAGGCTGCGGCCAAGAAGACGGCCAAGAAGGACGAGGCCGCAGGCGACGAGCCCGCGAAGAAGCCCGCCAAGAAGGCCGCTCCGAAGAAGGCTGCGAAGAAGGACGAGGACGTCGAGGCCAAGGCCGACGACGCAGAATAGCACCGTGAGCACATCGAGCCGTCCGGCCGCGCATCCGCGCGTCGTCGGGCGGCTCGAGGTAACGAAACGGTACCCCGGCCTTGCACAGCGCAGCGATAAACCTCACTATGGCATAAACGCAAGCAGGCCGCCGAGCGGCCGCAAGAGACAAGCGAGGCAACCTTATGAGCTTTGATCCCAAATCAGCACTGATTCCCTACGTTATCGAGCAGTCCCCGCGCGGCGAGCGCAGCTACGACATCTACTCCCGCCTGCTCAACGATCGCGTTATCTTCCTGGGCGAGCAGATCGACGACAACGTGGCCAACTCTGTGGTGGCGCAGCTGCTGCACCTCGAGAGCGCCGATCCGGACAAGGACATCTCCCTGTACATCAACTCGCCGGGCGGCTCGGTGACCGCGGGTCTTGCCATCCTTGACACGATGGACTTCATCAAGTGCGATGTGTCCACCATCTGCCTGGGCGAGTGCGCCTCTATGGCCGCCGTGCTGCTGTCCAACGGCGCCAAGGGCAAGCGCCTGTGCCTGCCGAACTCCATGGTGCTCATCCACCAGCCGTCCGGCGGCGCGCAGGGCCAGCAGACCGAGATCGCCATCGTGGCCGACTTTATGCTGAAGACCCGCAACCGCCTGAACAAGATCCTCGCGGACAACACGGGCCAGACGCTGGAGACCATCCAGAACGACACCGAGCGCGACAACTACATGACCGCCGAAGAGGCCGTCGCCTACGGCCTGGTCGACCGCATCACCACCTCGCGCGCGGTTGCGCCGAGCACCGACGAGTAGAGAAGCGAACAGGATACATGAACGACAGACGCGACGACGAATTCGAAGGCCGAGACGCCGATATCGCCTGCGCCTTCTGCGGCAAGCAGCCGCATCAGGTGGCGGCCATGATATCGGGGCCGAACGGCATCTACATCTGCGACGAGTGCATCTCCGTGTGCGCCGATGCCATGATGCGCGACCTGGGGCTGAGCGTTCCGGGCCACGACGAGGCAGCAATGGCGGAGGGCTTCTCCCACGCCGAGGAGGGCCGTCACGCGCGGGTGGGCGACGGGGTCGTGACGGCTTCGGTCGCCGATCCGGCGCCGGAGGACGTGCTGGCCGACCTGCCCACGCCCCACGAGCTGTACGCCGAGCTCTCCGAGCACGTGGTGGGTCAGGAGCAGGCGAAGCGCGCGCTGTCGGTGGCGGTGTACAACCACTACAAGCGCATCAGCCTGGGCGCGGACGCCGTAGACGGCGACGTGGAGCTGGCGAAGAGCAACATCATGCTTCTGGGTCCCACGGGCTCGGGCAAGACGCTGCTTGCGCAGACGCTGGCCCGCACGTTGCGCGTGCCGTTCGCCATCGCCGACGCCACCACCCTCACCGAGGCGGGCTACGTGGGCGAGGATGTGGAGAACATCCTGCTCAAGCTCATGACCGCGGCCGACTTCGATATCCCGCGCGCCGAGATCGGCATCATCTACATCGACGAGATCGACAAGGTGGCCCGCAAGGCCGAGAACCTGTCCATCACGCGCGACGTGTCGGGCGAGGGCGTGCAGCAGGCGCTGCTGAAGATCGTGGAGGGCACGGAGGCCAGCGTGCCGCCGCAGGGCGGCCGCAAGCACCCGCAGCAGGAGCTCATCCATATCGACACCACGAACATCCTGTTCATCCTGGGCGGCGCGTTTGTCGGGCTTGCCGACATCATCGCCGACCGCGTGGGCAAGAAGGGCCTGGGCTTCAACGCCGAGCTGCCCGAGAGCAAGAAGCACGCCGAGGCCGAGCTTTTGGCGCGCGTGCTGCCGGAGGATCTGAACAAGTACGGCATGATCCCCGAGTTCGTGGGGCGCATCCCCGTGGTGACGTCGCTCAACGAGCTTTCCGAGGAAGATCTCGTGCGCATCCTCACCGAGCCGAAGAACGCTCTGGTGAAGCAGTACACCAAGATGTTCGAGTTCGAGGATTCCGTGCTGACGTTCGAGCCGGAAGCCTTGAAAGCCATCGCTCACGAAGCGGTGGAGCACGGCACGGGCGCCCGCGGTCTGCGCTCCATCTGCGAGCGCGTGCTGCAGGACGTGATGTACGACCTGCCCGAGCAGAAAGGCCCGTCGACGGTGACCATCCGTGCGACGGACATCACGGGGGAGACAAAGCCCGACATCGAGCCGACGGACGGGGCGGAAGCTCTTCCGGCGGGCGATGCGGCAAGCCTGCAAAGCGCGTAGCGCGGGCGCAGGATACGGTAAACGAGCGGGCGGATCGCGGACGAGCGGCGCGCCCGCTTTTCGGTTTGAGAGACTTTGAGGACGAAAGAGCAGATCATGGCCGATAACACGAACGACAAGAGCGGCAAGAAGATCGACTACGACTTCGCCGCCCACGAGCGCCCGCTTTTCGACGCGTGGATGGACGCGGGCTACTTCCAGCGCACGCCCGAGCTGGGCGCGGGCACGGGGCAGCCCTACACCATCGTCATCCCGCCGCCGAACATCACGGGCGTGCTGCACATGGGCCACGCCCTCAACGACACCATCCAGGACACGTGCATCCGCCGCGCCCGCATGCAGGGCCGTCCCACGCGCTGGATCCTCGGCACCGACCACGCCGGCATCTCCACGCAGACCAAGGTGGACAAGAAGCTGGCCGACCAGGGCATCAGCCGTTTGGAAATCGGCCGCGAGGCGTTCATCGAGGCGTGCTACGACTGGTACAAGGAGTACGGCACCACCATCGTGAACCAGATCAAGGGCATGGGCTGCTCGTGCGACTACGCCGACGAGCACTTCACGCTGGAGCCGGCCTACGTGAAGGCCGTGCGCAAGCTGTTCGTGGACTGGTACCACGACGACCTCATCTACAAGGGCAAGCGCATCGTGAACTGGTGCCCCCACTGCACGACGTCCATCTCCGACGACGAGGCCGAGTACGTGGACGAGGCGGGGCACCTGTGGTACCTGCGCTACCCGCTGACCGAGCCCGAGGACGGCCTGGAGTACCTCGTGGTGGCCACGACGCGCCCCGAGACGATGCTCGGCGACACGGGCGTGGCGGTGAACCCGAAGGACGAGCGCTTCAAGCACCTCGTGGGCAAGACGGTGAAACTGCCGCTCGTCGACCGCGAGATCCCCATCTTCGCCGACTGGCACGTGGACAGGGAGTTCGGTACCGGCTGCGTGAAGACCACGCCCGCGCACGACCCGAACGACTGGGCGATGGGCGAGCGCAACGGCCTCGAGCGCATCAATATCTTCGACGAGACCGCGCACGTGGTGGACGGCTTCGGCGCGTTCAGCGGCATGGACCGCGACGAGGCCCGCGAAGCCGTCGTGGCCGCGTTCGACGAGCTGGGCTTGCTGGAGAAGGTGGAGGACCACGACCACTCCGTCATGACGTGCTACCGCTGCCACACGAAGCTCGAGCCCTGGGAGTCCGAGCAGTGGTTCGTGGCCGTGGACGGCCTCAAGCAGGACGCGGCGCGCGTGGTGGAGGACGGCTCCATCCAGTTCCACCCCGAGCGCTGGAAGCAGGTGTACCTCGACTGGCTGGACAACCTCAAGGACTGGTGCATCTCGCGCCAGCTGTGGTGGGGCCACCGCATCCCCATGTTCTACTGCGACGAGTGCGGCTGGGAGGACGCGTCGGTGGAGGACGTCGAGACGTGCCCCGTGTGCGGGAAGCCCGTGCGCCAGGACGAGGACGTGCTGGACACGTGGTTCTCGTCGCAGCTGTGGCCGTTCGCCACGATGGGCTGGACCGAGGAGGGCATGGACGCGCCGCAGATGAAGCAGGCGTATCCCACCCAGGTGCTGTCCACGGCTCGCGACATCATGGGCTTGTGGGTGGCGCGCATGGTGATGGCATCCATGTACTGCACCGATCGCATCCCGTTCGAGCACGTCATCATCCATCCCACGGTGATGGCCGCCGACGGCAAGCCCATGTCGAAGAGCCGCGGCAACGGCGTGGACCCGCTGCGCCTCATGGAGGACTACGGAGCCGACGGCATGCGCTTCGGCCTGCTCATGCAGGTGACGGGTGCGCAGGACCTCAAGTTCAACGAGGCGAAGCTGGAAAGCTCGCGCAATTTCGCGAACAAGATCCGCAACGCGGCGCGCTTCGTGACGATGAACCTCGACGACTACGTGCCGGGCGCGCCCGAGCCCGTGACGCCGGCCGACCGTTGGATATTCTCGCGCCTGGCGGGGCTCGTGGCCCGCGTCGACGAGGCGTACGGGAACTTCGAGTTCGGCGAGATCACGCGCGAGCTGTTCTCGTTCTTCTGGAACGAGTTCTGCGACTGGTACATCGAGTTTTCGAAGGCGCGCCTGAACGGCTCGCCTGAGGATCGCGCGGCGTGCCAGCGTAACCTCGTGTTCGTGCTCGACCAGGCGCTGCGCCTGCTGCACCCCATCATGCCGTTCGTGACGGAAGAGATCTATCAGCAGCTGCCTATCGACCGCACGGAGGCGCCGTACCTCATCGTGGCCGCATGGCCCGATGCCGATGCGCTGGCGCAGTACGTGGACGCGGATGCCGAGCGTGCCATCGACATGGTGTGCGAGACGGTATCGGCCATCCGCAGCACGCGCGCCCGCTACGGCATCTCGCCGAAGACGCAGCTGGCCGTGGCCGTGAAAGCGGGGGAGGACGACATCGCGCGCTTGGAGGCGCAGCGCGGGCTGATCGAGGGCATGGGCAATGTGGCCTCGCTTCAGATGGCCGCCGACGTGGAGAAGCCGGCCGAGTCCAGCGTGACGCTGGCGCCGGGCCTCGAGGTGTACATCGTGCTGTCGGGCCTGGTGGACTTTGAAGCCGAGCGCGCCCGCCTGGAGAAGGAGCGCGTGAAGCTGGCCGCCGACGCCGCGAAGCTGGGCAAGAAGCTGTCGAACCCGGGCTTTTTGGCGAAGGCCGCGCCCGAGATCGTGGAGAAGGATCGCGCCAAGCATGCCGAGATGACCGACAAGCTGGCTCGCGTGGAAGCGCAGCTGGCGGAGCTGGGGTAGCCTGTGTTCCCGTACGCGAGCATCCATCCTGAGGTTGCGAGCGCCGCGACCGACCTGCTGAGATTCGATTATTACCGGTTGGTCGATCCGCGCGACCACCGGGTGTTCGCGTACGACCGCGATGGGGATCGTCTGATCGAGGTCGACGGTCCCTGCTACCAGCTGTGGAACCAGGACGATCCGTGTCTCAACTGCTCGTCGCGCGCTTGCCTGACGATGCAGGACGCCGTGTTCAAGATCGAGTACCTCGACGGTCGCGTGCTTCACGTGACCAGCGTGCCGATGGACATAGAGGGCGCCGAGCTTGTGCTCGAGCTGATCAAGGATGTGACGGACAGCCTGCTGGTGGCCGACATCGAGGTGCGCGACAACATCGAGATCACCCAAATGATCACGAAGTTCAACGAACTCGCCGTGCGCGACGGGTTCACGAAGCTGTACAACAAGACCTTCATCAACAACGAGCTGGAATCTCTCGTTCAGGCTGCACGTGGCGGATCGCCGGCGGGAGAGGCCGCCGTGGTTCTGCTCGACATCGATGGATTCAAGCAGATCAACGATACGTACGGGCATATTGCCGGCGACGACGCCTTGCAGTACTTCGCGAGCAAGATGCGCAGTTTCTCACGCTCTTTCGACGGGTGGGTCGGACGTTTCGGCGGCGATGAGTTCGTGCTGTGCGCGCCGAAAGGACTTTCGGAAGGCGATCTGGAGCGTCTGTTCGCTGAGATCGACGCGATCGAGCGCCATGCGTTCCAGGCTGAGGCGGGGTCGTTCTCGCTTGCGGCAAGTTGCGGCGTGTGCTTCGTGCGGCCGGATGACACCGTTCGCTCGCTGCTGGATCGCGCTGACGTTGCCATGTACCGGGCGAAGGAAAGCGGCCGAAGGTGGGTTGAGCGCTAGGGCGTGCGGAGCGCCGTCGAGGTGCGCGGTTGATTTTGCGATCCGGCGTTCGGCCATCGAGCCACTTGTCGAAGGAACCCGTGCGATTCGTCGTTCTGGACGAAGCCGCCAGGGCTCCGCACGTTGCCATCCTGAGCGAAACGACCGCAGGACGGTGCCATCATGGAGGCGATCAACGAGCGCTTCAAAGGTGGAAGCATCGCGGACTCATGTAGTCAGCTTTACTTGCGCCCCCTGTGCATCCCGAAGATGCACAGGGGGCGTTTTCGTGTTGCAGGGGCGACGGCTCTTTTGAATCGTATAGAAACCGCGTTGGATTTGTCGGTGAACCGCGTGTAATCCGCGTTGGATTCGTAGGTGCCGCGCGTGGAAACCGCGTTGGGGCGGCGTGGGAAAGGCGCTGGATTCAGGGGGAACCCGCGCTAGATCCCTGCCATCTGCGCGTGAGATCGCGTCGCTATCATTGAACGAGGAGGAATGCTGGACATACAATAACGTGTGAGGTATATTATGGGGAACTGGGAAGTTGACCTGAGCCTGATAGCTCCATGGCTTAAGGAGCAGGATAAGGAGACGATCATCGGTGTGACGGTGGCGCTGAACGAGCTTCGCGATGTGGGCCCAGGACTGGGAAGGCCGCTTGTGGACACGGTGAAAGGTTCGTCGTTCAAGAACATGAAAGAGCTTAGACCTCCTTCTTCCGGCAGAAGCGAGATCAGGATATTGTTCGCGTTCGACCCGAAGCGGCGTGCGGTGACGCTGCTGGCGGGCGACAAATCGGCTGGCGGAACCCGCGAGCGATGGAATCGTTGGTATGCGCGGGCTATTCCGAGAGCCGATAGGCTTTACCGACAGCATTTGAGCGAGTTGGAGGATGAGAAATGAAGAAGAGCCTTTCCATCGAAGAATTTCTTGAAACGCGTCCTGACATCACTCCTGAAATGTTGGAGGAAGGCCGTCTTCTCGTCGAGGCGAAGATCAAGGGCTATGAGCTGCAGCAGGCGCGCAAGGCGTGCGGCATGACGCAGAAGGAGGTCGCCGCCAAGATGGGCGTCAGCCAGAAGCGCATCTCCGACCTGGAGAACGGCAGCATCGACGTCATGCAGGTGGAGACGCTGCGGCGCTACATCACCAGCCTGGGCGGCACCCTCGAGATCACGGCCAAACTTCCCGGTGTCTCGTTAGAGCTTCAGGGTCTGGGTACCGATCATCCGCTCTTCAAGCAAGAGGCGTGCGCCTTGGCGGCGGACTGACGGAGGGGATCGTCTCGACCAGCGACGGAGCCTCGCGATTCCGTTGCGCTGCGGGACGGCGTTGGTATGGCAATGCCGCTCGTTGCGGATTTATCGTCATTCGTTACCTTTTTGTTGTGTTTATACAACATGTAGGTATAATAAAGACCGCGACGAACGAACCGCTGATCGAAATGGTCAGGTATTTGGGTCGACGCGGGGAATACCCTCGAAGAACTCGGAAGGCGTCATGTCGAACCCGTTCGCGATTTTCGCGAGGTTCTGCAGGGTGACGTTGCGCTGCCCGACCTCGATGGAGGCCAGATAGGTGCGGTCCATGCCGATTTTGTTGGCGAACCGCTCTTGGCTGACATCGTGGACGGCTCGCAGATCCTTGATGCGCAGACCGACTTTTATTTGAAGTATGTTTCGCATCGTCGCAGCGTATCGTGGATGTTGTGTATATAACAACGGACTATATACAACATTGCATGATCGTTAAGGGAGGGAAGGGCGCTCGTCGCCTTTTTCTTTCGCCGTGATTGTTGTATTTGAGCAACAAATACGGGAGTCGCAAGGCTCGTTACATATCTTGAGAAGGCGAAATCGTCGCAAAGCGCGTTCCGTCGATCGACAAGAGGATGAATAGATGCGCAGCCGGCTCTGCATGAGCGGCCGTTGCCTGAGGGCGGCGGCGGGGCGCAGCTATTCATCCTCTTTTCTTTTGACGGAGCGGTTCGACATGTGCGAGGGAAAGGAGCAGGCATGTGGTACGTGGCGCAAGTGCAAGCGGGTCGTGAGTCCTCGACGCTCGAGATGTGCCGCCGTTTGGTACCGCCCTCCGTCATGGAGGACTGCTTCATGCCCGAATACGAGGTCATGTGGAAGATCCGCGGCGAATGGCGCCTGGTGAAGCGGCTGCTGTTCCCGGGGTACCTGTTCTTCGTGACCGATGACCCCGAGGCTCTCAATAGGGAGCTGTCGCGCGTGCCCATGCCCATTCGTCTGCTGGGCAACGAGGAGAACTCGTTCTTCCCGCTCACTGGTAAGGAACGCGACTGGTTCCTGTCGTTCATGGACGGCAACCATACCGTGCGCATGAGCGAGGGCTACATAAGCGGTGACAAGATCACCGTCACGCGCGGTCCGCTCATGGGCTTCGAGGGCGACATCCGCAAGATCGACCGCCACAAGCGTCGCGCCTACATCGACGTCAGCCTGTTCGGTCGTACCGTCCCCGCCAGCGTCGGTCTGGAAATCGTGAGGAAGTCCGCATGAGGCTGAATCGCTCAACGGGGGGGGGGTGCTGACCGCAAGGGTCGTGTGCTGGTGGTTGAAACTCAAACGACAACAGAAGATTTACTCGAAGGCGGCACGCTAGCGGCGGAAGCCGGGGAAAGCGCGTTCGCTGTTTCTGAGGAGGAGCACGTCGCTGAGACCGCCGGGAACGGTCTGGTCTACCGCTTTGTTAAACGCGCTTTCGATATAGCGTTCTCGCTGTGCGTGGTCGTTGTTGGCTTGGCGCCGATCGCGCTGCTCTTACTGATCATTCGCCTCGAATCCCCCGGTTCGCCGATATACCGCCAAGAGCGCATCGGCTATCGCGGCCAACCGTTACGCATCTTCAAGCTGCGCACCATGGTGGCCGACTCCGACGATGTCGAGAAGCATCTGAGCCCTGAGCAGCTGGCGCAGTGGAGAAGCGAGCGCAAGGTGGAGGACGATCCCCGCGTCACGCGAGTCGGGCGCTTCCTGCGCAGGACCTCCCTGGCTTCGGTAATAATAGGGACACCGGGCGACGGGGAGTCGACCAAATCCTTATCGCGTTCAGCAAATTCCTCACTTGACCTGCAATTATGCGAGCGTCGCCCGGGACTCTGCTGTTTCGCTAGAACCCAGTATAAGCGATTTCAATTCTTGTCTGTAGTTGTTTTTCGGGATGCTCGAGGTGTTTTCAACCGTACGTTCACTCGCATTTCATCACTTGTTCCCTCCGCTCCATTACGGGGCTACGCAGAGGGGTGTTCTTCTTTCCTCTCCATTTCGAAGGCGGTGAGATGCAATGACGGAGGCGAATGCTGCCGCAGAGTTGCGTAGCGAGCACATGGGGCATGTCGTAACTACCATTGATTTCGACGACCCGCTCCAGGAGCTTAAGGCTGAAGAACCGGAGGAGGCTCACGAGGAGCTAAAGCTGGGCACGCCGGAGTTTGCCGCCAGGTGCAGAAAGTTAGGCCACCGCTCGTTAGGCTATCGGTTTCTGAAACGCTTCTTCGACGTAGTGTTCAGCCTATGTGTCGTCGTCGTGGGTCTCATTCCCAGTTTGTTCCTCTCTATAGCCATTGTCATAGACACTAAGGGCTCACCGATCTATTCGCAGGTTCGTGTGGGCAAGTGGGGCGAGCCCTTCCGAATTTACAAGTTTAGGACCATGGTCGCTGACAGCGACAACGTGGAGAAGTACTTCACTCCCGAGCAGCTTGAAGTGTGGAAGAGGGAGCGAAAGGTCGATAACGACCCTCGGATTACGAGACTCGGATGCGTCCTTAGGGCCACCAGCATTGACGAGACCGTACAGTTCCTCAACGTGCTGCTCGGCCAGATGTCCGTCGTCGGGCCGAGGCCGATAACCGAAGAAGAGCTGTACAGCCACTTCACCGAGGCGGAGCGCGCCATCCTTCTTTCCGTTTGCCCAGGTATCACAGGAGCATGGCAGTCCGGGCCACGCAACGAAGCGACGTTCGAGTCCAAAGAGCGTCAGCGCATTGAACTCGGGTACGTCCGCAACCGCGGTCTTGCCGAGGACATGCGTTGCATTCTCGGCACCTTCGGCGTGATGTTCGGCCGAAGGAGGTCGGGGAGATGAGTCTGCGAATTCTCATGGTGTGCCAGCACTACTGGCCGGAGCAATTCCAAATTACTGACATATGCGAGGAGCTCGTTCGCCGTGGGCATGAGGTGACCGCGCTCGTGGGTATCCCCAACTACCCGACCGGCGTCGTGCCCGACGAGTACCTCGACGGGAGGAGTCGCGAGCAGGAGCGCAACGGCGTCCGTATCGTGCGGGCCGAGGAGGTGCCGAGGAAACCCGGCGTGATCGGCCTCGCACGGAACTACTGGAGCTACATGCGCGGGGCGGACAGGAGGCTCCGCGACCTGGAGGGCCGCTACGACGTCATCCTCGCCTATCAGCTCTCTCCGGTCCTAATGGTTGAGCCCGCGATGCGTGCCAAGCGCCTCTTCGGCGCACCCGTGCTCTTGTACTGCGCCGACATCTGGCCCGACGCCGTGAGGGCGATGCTGCCCGACAGGCTCTCCTTCCTCGCACCCGCCGTTAGCGCCGTCAGCACCTGGATATATCGGGGCGCGGACGCGATAGCCACCAACTCACGCGCCTACATCGACTGCTTCGAGCGGGTCCACGGGGTCGAGCGCTCGCGCTGCCGCTACGTTCCGCAGTACGCGGACGACTCCTACCTGGACATGGACCTGTCCGCCGGGTCGTCGGACAAGGCGCGGTTTATGGTCATGGGCAATATCGGTAAGCTCCAGTACCTGCGGGTTCTCATGGAGGCGGTCGACATGCTTAAGGGCCGCGGGGACTTTGAGCTCCACGTCGTGGGCACCGGCTCCGCGATCGGCGAGCTTGAGTCGTTCGTCGCGGGACACGGGTTGGAGGGCCTCGTCGTGTTTCACGGCCGCCGCCCGGTCGAGGAGATGCCCTCTTTCTACCGGATGGCGGACGCCTGCGTGCTCACGCTGCACGTGCCCGGCGCCCCCTGGATCAGCTCGACGCTGCCGAGCAGGCTTCAGGGTTACATGGCGGCGGGAAAGCCCGTGCTGGCGGCGGTGGACGGGTCGGCGGCGGAGGTCATCGCGGAGTCGGGGTGCGGCGTCGCGGTGCCCGCGACCGACAGCACGGGGCTGGCGGCTCTCATGGCCGACTTCATTGACAACAGGGGGAGGTACACGGCGTGCGGCGAACGCGGCCGCGCGTACTTCCGGGAGAATTTCACGCGGGGCAGGTACATGGACGAGATGGAGTCTCTGCTCGCGGAGACGGCGAAAGGAAGATAGATGGGAACCGACGCGTTCAGCGGCAAGACATTGATGATAACCGGGGGCACCGGCAGCTTCGGCAACACCGTGCTCAAGCACTTCCTGGAGAGCGACATTGCGGAAATCCGCATCTTCAGTCGGGATGAGAAGAAGCAGGACGACATGCGCCACCGTCTGCAGGAGCGATCCGTCGAGCTGGCTAGGAAGGTGCGCTTCTTCATCGGCGACGTCCGCAACCTCCAGAGTGTGCGCGACGCCATGCACGGGGTGGACTACGTGTTCCATGCGGCGGCATTGAAGCAGGTGCCCTCCTGCGAGTTTTTCCCCATGGAGGCCGTGAGGACAAACGTCATCGGCACCGACAACGTGCTGCACGCTGCGATATCCGAGGGTGTGGATCGCGTGGTGTGTCTCTCCACGGACAAGGCGGCCTACCCCATCAACGCCATGGGCAAGTCCAAGGCTATGATGGAGTCGATTATCTACGCCAATGCGAGGAACGGTGCGGGCCGCACCACCATCTGCTGCACCCGCTACGGCAACGTCATGTGCAGCCGCGGATCGGTTATCCCCCTTTTCATCAAGCAGATCAAGGCAGGCGAGCCGATCACGGTCACAGATCCTTCCATGACCCGCTTCCTCATGAATCTCGACGAGGCGGTCGACCTCGTTCAATTCGCCTTCGAACACGCGAACCCCGGCGACCTGTTCATCCAGAAGGCGCCGGCATCGACCATCGGCGACTTGGCCGAGGCGGTGCAGGTGCTCTTCGGCAGGACCGGCACCCGCGTCATCGGCACGCGCCACGGGGAGAAGCTCTTCGAGACCCTCATGACGCGCGAGGAGATGCTGCGCGCTGAGGACATGGGTGGCTACTTCCGCGTGCACTCTGACTCGCGCGATCTGAACTACGACAAGTTCTTCGTGGACGGCGAGGTGCGCACGCAAGCGGACGAGTCTTACACGTCCCACAACACGCGCAGACTAGACGTGGCGGGGACGGTCGAGAAGATCAAGACTGCCGAGTACGTGCAGCTTGCGCTCGAGGGCCGCGAGTCCGAGGCGGTGCAGTGATGCGCTTCCTGGTGCTGGGCTGCTCCGGTATGGCGGGGCACACAATCTCGATATACCTGAAGGAGCGCGGCCACCGCGTGGTTGGTTTCAGCCGCAGGGGCGTCCCCTTCCTGGACGAGCAGGTGACAGGCGACGCTCGCGACGAAGCGCTGCTCTCGGAGACTCTCTCCGAGGGGGATTTCGACGCGGTGGTCAACTGCGTAGGCGTCCTCAACGACTTCGCCGAGCGCGACCCAGAGGGGGCGACCTTCCTCAACAGCGAGCTGCCGCACGTCCTGGTGCGACTCACCGAAGGGGCGCGCGCCCGCGTCTTCCACATGAGCACCGACTGCGTGTTCGCCGGCAACACCGGCCCCTATACAGAGGACTCGGTGCCGGACGGTCAGACGGTCTACGACCGTACAAAAGCCGCTGGCGAGCTTCGGGACTCCAAGAACCTCACCTTCCGCTGCTCCATCGTGGGACCGGACACGGACCCCGATGGGATCGGCCTGCTCAACTGGTTCATGGCCCAGAAGGGCCCGATCAAGGGCTATTCGGGCGCGATATGGACGGGGCTCACGACCCTGGAACTCGCGAAGGCCATGGAGCGCGCGGCCTCCGAGGGTGTGCACGGCCTCGTGAACATGGTGCCGCCCGCGAGCATCAGCAAGCTCGACCTGCTGCTGCTCTTCAACCAAGAGCTGCGCGGCGGCTCCGTTGAGATTGTTCCAGACAATTCTATTCAGCTGGACAAGACCCTCGTGCGGACGAACTTCGACTCGTCCTTCCGTCCCGCCGGCTATGCCGAGCAGGTCGCCGAGATGGCCGGGTGGGTCCGAGCACACCGGGGGTTGTACCCTCATTACGAGATAGGCTAGGGAATGAAGAGACTGAAACTCATGACAGTCGTGGGGACGCGACCGGAGATCATCAAGCTGTCCGAGACGATCAAGCTTTGCGACAAGGTCTTCGACCACGTGCTCGTGCACACCGGGCAGAACTACGACTACGAGCTCAACCAGGTGTTCTTCGAGGACATGGGGCTGCGTGAGCCCGACCACTATCTCGGGGTCGCGGGCGCCGACCTCGGCGAGACGATGGGCAACGTCCTCTCGAAGAGCTACGGGCTCATGGAGGAGATCCGCCCGGACGCGCTGCTCATCCTCGGTGACACCAACTCGTGCCTGTGCGCCATATCGGCAAAGCGCCTCAAGGTCCCAATCTTCCACATGGAGGCGGGCAACCGCTGCTTCGACGAGAACCTCCCCGAGGAGGTCAACCGCCGCATCGTGGACACGGTCTCCGAAGTGAACCTCTGCTACTCGGAGCACGCGCGTCGCAACCTCGTCGCTATGGGTTGCGACCCGGCGCGCACCTTTGTGGTGGGTTCGCCCATGCGCGAGGTGCTGGGGGCCAACCGTGAGGGAATCAAGGTCTCGGACGTGCTCGCTCGCGAGGGGCTGGTTCCCGGCGGTTACATTCTGCTCTCCGCCCACCGCGAGGAGAACATTGACGACGAGCGGAACTTCGCTCAGCTTGTTGATGCCGTGAACGCGCTGGCGAAGGAGTACGGCAGGCCCGTTCTCTACAGCATGCACCCGCGCGCGAGGAAGTTCATCGAGGCGCGGGGCGCCTCGTTCCACCCGCTCGTCCGCGCTCACAAGCCGTTCGGGTTCCATGATTACATCGCCCTGCAGGAGAATGCCCTCTGCGTCGTTTCCGACTCCGGCACGCTCGCCGAGGAGTCGGCGATCCTCGGGTTCCCCGCAGTGAGCCTGCGCACCTCTACCGAGCGTCCGGAGGTCGTCGATCGCGGCGATTTCACGCTCGGCTCCATCGCAGCGGAGGGGTTGCTACAGGCCGTGGCGGTTGAGGTCGAGCTTAATGGTCGTGAGTCTCCTGTGCCCGACTATGGGGACGGCAGCGTCTCGTCCAAGGTCGTCAAGCTCATCCAGGGATACACGGGCTACGTGAACAAGTGGGTCTGGAGCAAAGGTGTATAGCATGAGACACGTTTGCATGCTCGGGACAAGCCCTGAATCAAAGGGCGGAATCGGCACAGTGGTTCGTGGATTCGTTGAAGACATCCGCTTGGAGGGTTATTCCTTCGACCATATCGTTACCCATGCGGATCGTGGGCCTACGGGAAAAATCGCCATAGCCGGTGCTGCGCTTGCCAAGTGCGCACTATGGATGAGACCGGGTGCATACGATCTCGTCCACATCCATTCGGCATTCGGAGCAAGTTTCACCAGGTCGATTCCATTCATTCGCATGGCTTCAAAGCGAGGGCTTCCTCTGGTCAATCATATCCACGCAGACGATTGGGGACCATTTTATGAAGAGGCAACGGATGATAAGAAGCGTAGGATTGCAGAGGTTTACTCCAGCTGCGACAGAATCATAGCTCTGTCTCAAGAATGGGCAGGTACCCTATCGACCGTCGTTTCTGATGACAAAATCGTAGTTCTCGAGAACTTTTCTCCTGTATATGATGAGGGCTTCATTCCCGATTGGGATAGCAAAACCGTCATATTTATGAGTCGTTTGGAGAGAATCAAGGGTTGCGACATACTTCCCGAAATATGCGATGAGGTTCTTTCGCGAGTCCCAGACGCAAAGTTTTTCATCTGCGGAGAGGGCTCGATGGGCGATTCTCTTCGGGTCGAGCTGAGGAAGCGCAAGCTCGATGACAGGGTTAAGCTTCTAGGCTGGATCGGAGTCGATCGTAAAATAGAAATACTAAAGCAGGGATCCGTTTTCCTCCTCCCTTCCTACGGTGAGGGAATGCCCATGTGCGTGCTAGAGGCGATGGGGTTGGGACTTCCAGTCGTTGCGACCAATGTGGGCGGCATTCCACAACTCGTTGCTAACAAGAAGAACGGCTACATTTGCGAGCCGGGGGATGTAAAATCGATTTCAAAGGCGCTGATTGCTCTCTTGGGCAATCCCAAGAAGTGCTCTGCGATGAGTTCAGAAGCGAAGAAGAGCGCCGAGACGCGTTCATTTTCCGCATACAGCAAACAACTCAAAAAAATATACGATGAGTTGTTGGGGGCGAGCCGTTGATGCGTGCCGCTGACAGAACCCCCCTCCTCTCCGAGATCGCCATAACGCTGCTGTTCATCGTCCTTCTCTGCGCCCCCATGCTCGATGCGGCGTACGGGGGGATCTTCTCTTATGCGGACGAGGCAATAACCATACTTCTCGTCCTCTGGGCGCTTCTTGCCCGATGCGAGGAGAAAGTCGGTGTTCATGAGCGCAGAGGACTTGTAGCGGTTGGGCTGCTGTGCATTCTCGGACTCGTAGGCAATCTGGTCTTCGGCTACCAAGGTAGCGCCTTCGCCATAGCCGTCGACCTTTTCACCTGCATAAAGATCTTCGTCGCGTACTTCGCCGCTCGCATCGTGCTACGCGGAAAGGGTCGCTGCCTGAGAGCATTTCAAACCATCGGCAAGATCTTTCTCGTTGCGGCTGCCTGCGGGCTACTGCTCCACGTGGCGGGCGTCGTCCAGCTCGGGTCAGGCAGGGTAACATTCGGGATCCCATGCTACCAGTTCATATTCAGCCATCCCACGAACCTCGCAGCATACTGTGTCGGGTTTTCCGCGCTTATGTTCGCTGGAAAAAAGCCGAAGACCGGCTGGTTGGTGCTGTCGTGTCTGATTCTCATCTCCACTCAAAGGGCGAAAGCGGTCGCGATGGCATTCGTCATTCTGTTCTTCCTCTTCTACGGAGCGGCGAAGCGAGACGGCGGTAAACCCTCGAAGCTCGTTTTCCTATTTCTTGGTGCAGGCGCAGTGTTTCTGGGAATGGATCAGATCCAGGAGTACTTCCTGAACTCCACGGCAGCCCGATCGCTCCTGATGCAGGACGGTCTCGCCATCGCCGAGCAGTTGTTCCCCTTCGGGTCCGGGTTCGCCACCTTCGGAACCTACATGTCGGGGGAGTACTACTCGCCCTTGTATTACGAGTATGGGCTCAATGTCGTATGGGGTCTCACGCCAACAAACCCCTCCTTCGCATCAGATACGTTCTGGCCTGCCGTTATCGCTCAGTTTGGAGCTATCGGCTTAATCGTACTGATTGCTCTTCTTGCTCAGACATATCGGTCTTTATCGCAAGATGCGCGAAATGCCGGGTGTTGGTTTGCGGCATATGGTGCAATTCCTCTCTACCTTCTCATCTTAAGCACATCGGATGCTTCCTTTTTTAATTTTTACGGACCCTTTTATGCGTTGATACTCGGTGCGATAGTGGGCAAATCTTATCCCGTTGATAGGAGTACTAATGAGCTACTTGATAAATAAACTGAAACAGTCTTCTTTTGCTGAGAATGCGATAAGGCCTTTTTATCGCGCTGCGGTTTATTCGAGGAGAAGAAAGCAGGCACTTGAGCTCTTAGAAGGCGTGAATGCGCAGACGGAGAAGACTCTCTGGTATTGCGGGGATCCGCGGCATGCTAATCTGGGTGATATTGCCCAGAAACTTTGTATCCTTGATTGGGCAAAGACCTTTTTCCCCTCTCATGAGATTGTGCGCATTCCAGGTATCTGTTTCGAATACGCCGGAAAAGAAGCAATATCGTATATAGAATCCCGTTTATCCGAGAGTGACCTTTTTGTATTCCAGAGCGGTTATACCATGTCCGACAAACATGGCGACGAGTCGTTTCACAGGTTAATCCCCCAGACGTTTCCCGAGCATTCTGTGCTTGTCATGCCGCAGACGATAAGGTACAAAACTGATGTTAACTTACAAAAGACTGCCGATGCGTTCGCCTCTAGTGACAAGCTGGTTCTTCTTGCTCGAGATTCCGTTTCATATCGGACCGCCTGCGAACATTTCCCTGACACGTTTTCCGCTCTTTACCCAGATATCGTTACAACACTAATCGGATCACGGAACTACGGGGATTGTGATTCTAGAGAAGGAGTGCTTTTCTGTTTGCGCAATGATTCGGAAAAGCTCTACTCACCTTCCGAACTGTCGCGGCTTATTAAAAACTATGAGGGCAGGATACCAGTTTCGGTTACTGACACGACTAAAGCAAACCTTAACCCAGAAGCGTCTGACGAAGACCTTATGAAAGTGGTCATTGACCAGATTGATGAATTTGCAAAATACAAGGTCACTGTTACCGACCGTTTCCATGGAATGATCTTCTCGCTCATCGCGAGGACGCCGGTTGTCGTTCTCGCGACGAACGACCATAAGGTTACAACTGGAGCTGATTGGTTTATCGGGGACCCATCGTTTGAAATAGCAAGGGCCGACTCGCCCGAGACGGCAGAGGCTCTCATAGCCAAATACCTGTCGGGTATTCGTTCCGATCATCCGACCGACAAGTTTCGTCAGAGGTTTTATAGCGAACTTCCAGCCCTGCTTGAAAAGAGGGGTTTTCCAATATCTGTTCCAAAAAGCTATTGTTAAGAACCTGTCTGATTACTTATTTCAGACGAAAAAGCTCGGAAGTGTCAAATGAGACAATCGTACAAGAACCTGGTCAGCGATACCGCTGTGTTCGCGGTCGGCAATATGTTGACGAAGGCGATTCAATTCTTCCTTCTTCCGATGTACACAGCGCTGCTTTCTGCAGAGCAGTACGGTATCGGAGAACTCGTCAACAACCTGTCCGAGTTGTTGTACCCGCTTTGTTGTATCGGAATATATGAAGGGGTGTTTCGATTTTCGCTTGACAGGGATGCTGATAGAAAGGAAGTTTTCTCCACCGGCGCACTGGTAGCTCTTAGCTTGATTCCTGTCGTCATTGCTGCTGGTGTATTCGGGTTCTCATTTACAGGTTTCGATTACACTTGGTATCTAGTTGTGCTCTGCCTCGCCTCGTCCCTCAAGATGTTATGTCTTCAGTTCGCGAAAGGCATCGGTAAAACAATATTGTATGCGGCCTCCGGCATAGCTGGGGCTCTGATACTGTGTGGAGCTGGCTTCCTTCTTCTCGGGGTTTGGGGCATGGGGGTAGTCGGATATCTGCTCGCGCTCATACTTGCCCAATTTGTGCAGCTTCTGATCACGGCGTGCGGCTCCAGGATTTGGAGGTATTTCTCGTTCGCTTCAATATCGCGGGAGATGACAGGCAAGCTGGTCGGGTATAGCCTCCCGATGATTCCCAACGCGCTCGCGTGGTGGTTCGTGAACCTATCCGGACGCTATATCGTCCTTCTTTCGCAAGGAGCGGCTGCCGCCGGTCTCTATACTGCAGCGTCCAAGCTCCCGTCCATCATGGTGATGCTCGTGACGATCTTTCAGCAGGCTTGGCAGATCTTCTCGGCTCGGGAGTTCTCCTCAAACGACCGGTCCGAATCGTTCGCGATGGTCTTCCGAGTCTACACCGCGTGCCTGCTCTGCTCGGGCTCCCTGGTCATCGCTATTTCGGAGCCGCTTTCTCGTTTGATGCTGAGTGGGGAGTTTTACGAAGCGTGGGTCCTCGTCCCGCCCCTCATGCTCGGCGCGGTGATTAACGGGTACTCGACGTACTTCGGCACGCTCTACAATGCCGCGAAGCGAAACGGCATGATTTTCGTGACGACGATTTTGGGCGCAACGCTGAACATCGTAATGGGAATCGTGCTCAGTTTCTCTGTAGGCGTATGGGGGCCTGTTATCGGCTCGGTCGTCGCGTACTCAACAATCTCGCTAACGAGGGCGATTGACACTAAGAAGTTCGTGAGCTTTCGGTGCGACCTACGGTATCAGGGCATCGGAATCGCCGTGCTCGCCATCGAGGCCGTTGCGCTCGCCGCGAACCTCCCCCTCGCCACCCCTTTCGCGATGCTCTGCTTTGCGTTCCTCTTGGTTTTCTCAGTGGTGAGAAATCGCTCGATAGTTGCAAAAGTGATATCTATGTTAGGCAGAAAGGCTTGATTTGCATGAATGAGAGTGCGATACCGAGGCTTGCGGGAAGCAAGGCTTGCACGGGCTGCGCTGCGTGCTACGCCGCCTGCGGCTTCAGGGCCCTTGAAATGCGTCCGGATTCGGAGGGGTTTCTAAGGCCTTATGTCGATAAGGATAAGTGTGTGGGATGCGGGGCTTGCGAGAGGTCGTGCCCGGAGATGAGGCCTGTGGGCCTCCACGACGCCCCGTCAACGGTCTTCGCCTGCTGGGACAGGGATTTCGCACGGCGGGAGGCGGCGACTTCGGGCGGAATGTTCATGCGTCTCGCCGACCTCGCTGTGGATAAAGGCTTCTGGGTTTGCGGAGCGGTGCTCGGAGAGAACCTCTCCGTTCACCATGTTCTCACGCGCGATATTGAGACGATCAAGGCGATGCGAGGGTCGAAATACGTCCAAAGCGATGTCCGTGACGCCATGAAAGACTGTCTGGAGGTATTTCGGAACGGCGGGGGCGTCCTCTTCTCTGGGACTCCCTGCCAGGTGGCTGCGATTAGGGAACTTGCTGGAGAGCAATATGCCGGAAAGCTGTTCACGCTTGACGTGCTGTGCCATGGGGCGCCGTCCCCTAGATTTTGGCGCGACTACCTTGATTATCGGGAGGAGCAAGTTGGAGACACTGTGGTTGGTGCCCGCTTTCGTAAGAAGACCCCTTCATGGACGGTGTTCAGTCTCGAACTGACATTCGAGACTGAACACCGTTCCCAGGCATGGTGTACAGTCGAGGACCTCTACTTGAGGGCCTTTCTCGGAGACTACATCTCGCGCGAGTGCTGCCACTCCTGTCGGTATGTGGGGATAAGGCGTTCTGGCGACATAACTCTCGCCGATTTCTGGGGCTATGTTTCCGAGGGCAGGGCGACGAGGAACGACGAGCACGGAATCAGCTTGGTGATGCCCAACACAGCCATTGGGAAGCAATGGTTCTCTGAAGCGTCTGATGAATTGGTAGTAGTTGAGAAGCCATTGGAAGAAGCGATCAGGGGTAATGTCCCTCTTAGGCGTAGGATAGAGGCAAATATAAAGCGAAGCGAGTTCTGGCATGATTACGAGAAAGGTGGAATCGAGGCTGTAAGGAATACATATTTGGCTCCGATAAAGAGAGGTTTCAAGCATCGTGCAAATCTGTATTTCAATAATCATGCGTACCTTGTGCCGAGAAAAATCCGAAAGAAATTGCTCGAAGTGCGCGCACGTTTAATTTCATAAATATAGTTTAAATCCAATACTGTGACCGTTTCATTGCCTGCACCCATTTGATGGGTGCAGGCTTTTTCTTTGCCCGCTGGACAAGGAAGACGGGCTTTCCTATGGATGGAGATGGCGATGACGAGGGGTACCGTCAAAATGTGAAACAGATGCTCAAGATGCCCACCAGTTATCATGTAGCACTTGTTGTTGATGAAAGCATTTGGCCCAACCAGAGTGACGTTCATTTTGCCACTGATTTCTCTGTAGACACGTTAGCTGACAGCAAAGTTAGGGTAGTGCCGCAAATGTTGGTGTAATCCGTCCTAGCAAAGGTAGGCGTAGCCTGCCTGAGCGGGCGGAAACAAGAGCCCGATCAACGGGAGCCGCCGCTTTGGAATCCGGTCGCGGCTGACGTCATGCTAGCACATCATGCGGCCTTGCGGCACGCTGTCTCGACAGCTAGTTCGATAAGCTTGCAGGCATGCGCCCTCACCTCCTCGGTAATCGCTGCAGCGGAGGCGAGCGCTTGGGCTTGGCGTTTGGCGACTTCCTGCTCCTCGTAGAAGGCAGAGACCGCCTCTCCGCCCATGTAGCGCCGGCTTGACCAGTCCTCGTCCATCTCGGCGCAGACGGCGCCGATGAGCCGCAGCAGCGAGGCGGCCGACGGAAACACCTGCACAACCCGCCCGCGGCGTTTGATCTCGCGGTTCGCACGTTCTTGAACGTTGTTGGTCCGCAGGCGGCGATGGTGCTCGAGTGGGAAGTCCAGGTAGGCCAGCGCATCGCATTCGGCCTCTTCGAGCAGCTCGGCTGCCTTGGCGCTCATCTCGGCGACGGCGTCGATGGCCGCATGGTAGGCGGCACGGACGAACGTCGGGTCCTGCTCGCGGAACACGGACTGCAGGGCCTTGAGCGCCATGGCTTTCCGTCGCTTGTCGGGCATGAGCTTGGCGACGTTGCGTTCGAGATGCACGATGCAGCGCTGCCAGGCAGCACCCAGAAACGTCTCGGCGATGGCGCGCTTGAGTCCTTCATGGGCGTCGGACGTCACGCAGGCCACGCCCTCCACCCCTCGCTCGCGGAGGCCGCCGAGAAAGCAAGACCACGAATCGTACGACTCGGCATCGACGACGTCGATGCCGACGAAACGGCGGCACCCGTCCTCGCCCACGGCGATGGCGGTCACTACGGCCGTGGAGGCGACATGCCCGTCACGGCGGCACTTGAGGTAGGTGGCGTCAAGCCACAGATACGGAAAGCGCATGTCGGCGAACTCGCGGCGTCTCAGTTGCGCCACTTCTTCGTCAAGTGCCGAGCAAATACGGCTGACCTGCTGCGACGACATCTTGTCGACACCGAGGGCATGCGCCACCTTCTCGACCTTGCGGGTAGATACCCCGTTGGCGTACATCTCGGACACGGCGGCCACCACCGCCTTGTCGGTGCGGCTGTAGCGCTCGAGCACGTCTTCTGGGAAATAGCTTCCCATGCGCAGCTTCGGGATGCGCAAGTTGAGGGTGCCGACCGTGGTCACGAGCTTCCGTTCGCGGTACCCGTTGCGGGCGTTGCCGCTATCTGCGCAGGCTTCGCCGGCCTGCACGTCCATGATCTCGTTCAAGGCGGCTTCGACGAGCTGTCGTGTCAATCCGAGGACATCGATGCTTCCGTCGTTGGCGCGGGGTGCTTCGTGGGCTATAGTTGTGTTCATGCGGTCGTCCTGTCTCTAGATTCCCTTGTTTAGGCGCTAGGAATTCTAAAGGACGACCGTTTTCCTATGTCAGACATCTATCCGACTTCAGAAAACCTCTTACACCAACATTTGCGGCACGATCAAAGTTAGTCACCTGGCAAAAATATGACATCAAAAACAACATTCCGTTCCTATCCTTGGGAGAAAAGTCCTTCCTTGGTCGCCAGCTTGCGGATAGTAGGAATGATTTTCTTTTCCATACGGTAGTTGATTGTCGAGATGGCGCAATCCAGCTCTTCTGCGACATCCTTGATCATCTTGTCATCCAGTACGCGCATGCTGAAAATCTTCTTATCCTGTTCATCCAGGTGGGAGGCTAGGTCTTCGACCATACTGGAGAATGCGAGGTTCTCAAAGAAGTCCGATTTCGCGTCCGGCAAGCAATCGATGATATTGTATGCGTCGAGAAAGGGGTCCCCATCATGGTCGACCGAGGGTGCGGCGAGATGCTCCGAATCGCGACGACGATCGATCTCCTTGGTTAGGAGATCGGCCCAGATTTCCAAGCGCATGTTCCAGGCCTCTTTCCCGGTGCCGAAGTCTTCGGGCCAGAGCACGACCTTCTCGGCAATCCCGTCTCCATCGGCCATCGTGCCCGATGCGGCGATTGCGAGCGCGTGGCGCTTGAACTCCTTCATGGATCCTTTTACTTCGATTTTCTCGATTCGTTCGGCCTGCTCCTTGCGCACTAAGGTGTCGCCCATCGAATCGCTTGCATGGTTGTCGAAAACGAAGGTGATGGGGTACTCGTCCACAAGGTCAAGGGGAACGAGCGTGTGACGGCGGCCGTTGTAGCGAAACGCGACGGTTTCCTTGATGACGATTCGGCAGCCGGTGATCGCGTCACGGATGACCTCTCTCGTCTTTTCGTTGGCGTATTTGCGGCGCAACTCTGCGGAGCGTTTTGCGCCTTCCAGGGAATATTGATACTCGAGGCTGTTTTTATCCACTGCTCTGTCCTCTTTTCGAGGACCAGTGGGTTCCCGTGATGGGAATGGCTGCTCAGCGACGGCATGCCCGACCCGCCGATCCCAATCGATGGCTAGGTCGGCACATGGGCATGCGCCGTCAGGGCCTGGGGCAGGCCGCCGCTGAGCTATTGACTGGATCGACTGATCTAAGCCGTCTATAGCCAGCTCAACGATCAGCTACCGAGAATTCCTGGACGTTGTCGCTGGTGGCAAATCTCCAGGTTTTCCCGTTAGTAAAATTGTGGGGGAGCATGTATTACTCACCAATTAAGCAGGAGAGGGAGCTATCTCAAATTAAGTTTCCTATCTCAATTTGCTAGGAGGTGCTCTTTATGGCGTCTGTTTGCGACAGCTTGATTGCCGATGGTCGACTCGACTATGAAAAATTGATTTATCGGCTTACAACGGAAATGGTAGGGTCGATCTACCTGGCTAGCTCTTCTCTCGAAGGGTATGAGGGAGATGTGGTAGTTGGGTCTACGTATTTCTGGGGTTGCGTTGCCCATCATAGATACCTCAAAGCCAGGCAGTTCGATCTGAAGCTGCTGAGCATCTATCGCTTTCTGCTAAGTAACGGATGCTATCTGAATCACGAAGGAAAGACTTTCGTACGAAGCCGAGAAGAGATATCTCTTTCGCTCGTTGAATTGCTGGAGGAGTTTTCTGCTCTCTCTAATTTCCTCGATCTGTCCCTGCTCGCGATGGGAAAAGAGGAAGACGAAGGGTCTTTATCTGCCAAGGCAAAAGAATTGTACGGGCTTCTCGAAATAACGCTCTCCTGCCTGCCGCATGAGGGCAGTGGAGCAAGCATTGACGCGGTCAATAAGTTACTCGAACGCTCATTGTTGAAGAGAATCGATTCCTTTCCCATTGCTGGTTCGCGAAAGGCCTTTGTCCAGCTGAGGGAGACAATCCGACGACATAACGAAAAGGCTGAAAGGTCAAGCGGCACCTACAGGCTCGAGGAAATCGTTCAGGGTCTGTTTCCGGGGATAGTAGAAGAGGAGCATTGTTCTCTGTTCGAGTTGGACGGGCAGGTTTCCCCGCTGGTGCAGCTCATCAGAAGCACCTGGCGAGCCTCCGGGTGGAAGAATCTCATGCTGGTGGGAGAGGGAGGCATCGGGAAGACGGTTGCCATGCTTGATGCGGCAAAAGCGCTGTCGGAAAAAGGCACCGCGGCAGTTTATATCCCTCTGCACATGCTTCCTTTCTACAATTTTCCGGGCAGTTTTATAAGAACCTATATCGAAAGAACCGTTCTTCGCGGGAGCAGTAACCTTTGGTCGGATCTTGAAGCTCTCATCAGCGAGGAATGCGTGAACAATGTTCCGAGGCTCGTGCTTCTTCTGGATGGCTGGAACGAGATCAGCGAGAAGAGAATAAATGCGAGTTGGCTGTCGGACATCTTGAAAGAGGAGATTGAGACCGCCATCGAGCCTTGCTCGGGGATTCAGGTGGTCATCGCCGGTCGTGCGCGAATGGACTCGAGCACCTCATGGTATCGTCCTTGGGCGTATTCGAAGGTTCAGCGCCTCAATAGAGACAGAATTGTGGGCTATTTGAATTCGTGCAAGGTGGGGATACCGGAGCAAGACGATCCTATCTGGGACGTGATTTCCAACCCTCTTATGCTCACCCTGTTCTCATGCTGTGAAACGCAGCATGGACACTGTTCAGGAAATCATTGCTGCAACTTTATCGACGGCGATCGCGCGCGCTCGCAATCTGCGATCATCTGGAACTTCCTTCAGTGCCAGATAAACAAGGCGATGCTGGTGAACAAACAGCGCGGAGCGGCTTTTCCCGACATTCTCGCCGTCAACTATGCAGCCGCCTATCTTGGCTGGAAGATGGAAAGCGCCGGGGTCTTCAGGATAAGCAGAGACCGTCTGCTGGAGCTTGTCGAAGAGGCGGGACGGCATTTCGAAAGCACATGGCGTGGGAGCGACTACGTGAGCGTCGCCAGGCAAGAGACTCGATCGCAACGTGCCGAATGGAGCATCGAGGACATCGAGGACGCTCTGCTGATCGGAGTCGGCCTCATGTTCGGCGACGATGGAGATGCGGCGCCCGGAGAACGTCAAGATGGGACGGACGATGGCCGCGTCGTGGGCTTCCTGCATCAGAAATTCCGCGACTTCTATGCGGCGCTGTACATGCGCGATGAGCTGCATCCGTTCGGACGGCTGCTCGTTCCGGAGGAAAGCGATGCTTGGGCGGGGAAGGCGGTTTCGGGCGAGGTGCTCGATATGCTCGCCGTTCTGGTGGACGATGGCCTTTTCGAGTCCCTTTGGGATGCGATGCGAGGAGTGGAAGTGCGCAAGGACGGCGCCGCGGTGTTCCATCTCCTTGAGATTGCCAGCAGAAACGAGCTTCGCATCGAGGCTTTGGGATTCAGAGCCATCGATCTGCGCTACACCATGCTGCAGAATCGAGAGATCTCATGCGAGGGGTGCGATTTCCGATCGGCGAAGATCTCGAACAAGACCTTCATTCCCATCGGGCATACGGAGCCGGTCTCTTCCGTCGAATGGATTCCGGATGGCGTTGGCGCCGATGGCGATCTCATGGTTACTTTCGGACGGACTGCGGTGGTCTGGGACAGGAGGTCGGGAGCTCCGGTTCATGAGCTCGTGAACGACAGGATGGTCCCCTATGACGCCATGGCGGTAAGCCCCGATGGAACGCTTCTGGCGATGTCGGCAAAGGGCTGCGGAATTGATGTTTTCGCAATGGATTCGGGGGATAGGACGGCCGTGCCGTCGCCTATCATGGCCCGCGTGGGCGCCATGGCTTTCTTGGGCGGGAGCAGGTTTCTTGCTTACGCTGACGACGAGGAGGGATTGACCCTTCTCGACTTGGAGAGCCTCGGGGAAAGAACCTTGGATCTGCCCGAGGAGATTTCCGGCAGCTATCGTTGGCAAAGCATCTGCCGCTTGCATTGCTCGCGAACGGGAGGTGTTCTGGCGGCGATGTATGACAGCGGAGGGGTGGCCTGCTGGACCTTGGACCCCGTCGATCCCCTTTGCAACCCGCGTTTCAGGTCGGCATCTTCGTTGTTCGGCGGGATCGCCGACCTGCAACTCAGCGAGGATGGCGGGAGGATGATGGTCCTTACGCTTGATGATGGGCTTTATGAGTCCGATTCCGATGAGCTGGTGGAATGGGAGGATAGGTCTATTGACTTGGGAGCAGGAGATGCCGTCGGGTTTTCGTACCAGCATGGGATGATTGCCATCGCGGACGAGAACACCATGAGGATCCACTCCATCGCCGACGGCTCCCTTCTCAAGGATTTCATCATGGTGTCCCTCCTTGCCGAAGCTCCTAATGAAGCGCTGGCGCTCGGGTTTTCGCCAAGCGGCGATAAGGCAATGTGCATCCATGAGAACAACGCCATAACCGTTTGGGATACGAGGCCGTCGTTTTCCCCCGATGAGCGTCCGGTGCTTTCCGTCGACAACAAGAAGAACGCCATCGGCTATGTCGCGGCGCTTTCTTCCGGATCGCTGGTTTCCGCGATGGGCACCGGCAATTTCGTCACCTGGGATGTAGAGGACATGAGCATCGATGGCGTGATTCGCGTGGGGATGGTTCCTCCCGATTACTGGGATGTGTGCAACGGCCCAACGTGGGTTTTGGCCTACGGCAGCAAGATAAAGGTGCTTTCTCCCTCTCGGTCGTTTGGGAGGGAGTTCGGGAACAGGTTCCACTCGATCCAGATTTCGGAAGATTCCCTATATGTCTTGGCTCTCGACAACGACCCTTCGCTTCATTGCCTGTCAATCGGGGACTTGCACAGCATCGTCCAAATCCCGATGGACTGCGAGCTGGTCTCCGTTTCCACGGCACCCGAGAGCCTGGCCCTCGGCTTGACGGCGGAGGGTTATGTCATCTGCTGGAGCATCCCAGACCTCTCCGAACGATGGAGGGCCTCCGTTTGGAGTCTGCTTTCCTCTTCCGACTGCGATTCGATACAGGAAATCGCAAGGGAATTTTGCGGCGAGGACGAAGAGCCCAACATCGCTTCACCGGAGTACGCCCGCCTTGACTGCTGTGAGTTCGATGGGTCGAGGTTGGCTTTGCTTGCTTTCGAGGCGGTGAGCTTCGAGAACGACAACCTATTCCAGATGATCGTGAAACTGGACATCGACTCTCGCGAGGTGCTCGGCGTTTCGGTCGAGGACGGCGGGGATGAGCTGATGGGGCTTTGCGCCATTCCCGAGACGGGCAGGTTCTTCATCAGCTCTGCAAAAGGCTGGCTCGAATCGAGGGACATCGAAACGCTGGAAAGCATCGAATGCGTAGAGCCGATTTCCGGCGTCGTGCTTGTCGGAGCCGACTTCGAGGGGGCCCGATTCGAAAACGAGACGCTTGCCGAGATGGTGCGGGCAAGCGGGGCTCGCAATGTCGGCCTGCCCTAAGCTTGGTCGTTATCCCTTCTCTGCATCGGCACCTACTTTGCAGCAGGCGAGGGCGGTGACCGCGCATGCGCTCATGAGCATGCCTATGGCGAAGAGTATCGCGTGCGTCATTCATTCCACCTCCATGGCGTACACCGCGGTGCGGGAGTTGTCGGTTTGGTAGCTGCAAGTGACGAAGCACCATGCCTGCTCGAGGTCCTTCGGTTCGCTCAGCACCACTTCGCAAGATCGAAGCTTGCCGTCGATGAAAGATCGGAGGCCATCGATGCCGTCGAACCCCGCAACGACCCCTTCGCTGTCGGCGTCGAGCACGTCCACTGCGAACACCTCCAGCCTGCGCGCCTTTTCTTCCGTGCAAACGAGGATGGTCTTGTGCTCTTGGGCGAAAGGCCTCCTGGAGTAGTTGGCTATCGGGGCGAACATGGTCCCGTCGCTCATGTTGTGGCCGAGAACGATGACCAAAGGGCTGTCCACGCCCTCCTTGCATCCGCTGTGGATGTAGGGCGCGCCCCAGGCCGAGCGCTCTCCGCTCGCGTCGTGTGTCAGATAGAAGTCCGGGGAGTCGCCGCTTGCCTGGACGACGGTGTAGTCGACGGTGGTGCCGGGGATCGTGATCCAGGCGGCTGCCGGATCGGGGATCCGGCTTTCTCCGCCGGGGGAGATTGCCTGTTGGAGCACCGTGCTCTCGGCTGCCTCGAGAGGGACCTCCGCCACCTTGTACGGGATGCTCTCCGTCGTGGCGATGTTCGCGATGATCATGAACGCGGTCAACGCCGCGGCGGCTGCGGTGATCGCCAGCGAGGCTGCGAACGCTTTCTTCATACCTGCCCTCCTTGGAAAGAGGACCCCGAAGAATCGGGGTCCTCGTGCTGGAGGCTGAGGGCTATCTGCCCTCTACCTCTTCGCCTTCGCTTTCCTTCTCGTCTTCTCGGTCCTTCCTGCATGCGTGAATCGCCAGCGCGGTGCCTCCGATCGCGACGGCCGCCGTCGCCGCGATCATCGCGGCTCCGAACACGGGGTCGGGGGCGGTGGCGCCTGTCTTCGCATACGGCTCCTCGGGTTCTGCGGGCTTTTCCGGCTCTGCGGGTTCCTGGGGCTCTTCGGGCGTTTCGGGGACCTTGACCGTCACGGTTTGGTCGGCGGACTCGATGTCCTCGTGGGTCGCGATCACGTTGCCTTTGGCGTCGAGGCACTTCTCGAAGACGACGAGCTCCGTTCCCTCGGCGAGGTCGCCGGTGTTGAAGGAGAACGTCACCTCGATCTCGCCGCTTGCGGCTTCGGGGACGAACTCGGCCGAAGAGGTGATCTCGCTTCCATCGGCTCCCGCCAACGGTTCCCCGGTCGATTTATCGATGATAGTTCCCTGCATGGAATAGGTCTCTCCCGGGATGAGCCCTGCGTAGGAGACGACGTCCACGACCTCGACGTCGCCCGCCATGATCGTTTGATCGCCGTCCGCTTTGTCGAACGCCTTCGTGCCGATCTCGGGCACCAGCTCGACCGTCTGGTTCCCGTCTTCGATGTCGGCATGAGCCGCCACCTCGATGCCCTCGCAGCGCAGCGATTCGAATGCCACGATCTGCGTCTTCCCGAGCAGGGACGCGTCGAAGGTGAATTCCACTTTCTGGGTGCCCGTGCTGAGGGACGGCGTGAATTCCACCGTGCTCGTCACGGCGTTGCCTGCGGCATCGAGCACTGCCTTGCCGGTCGACTTGTCCATGAGCGTCCCGACGAGTTCGTAAGTCTTCGACGTGTCGAGGTTCTCGTATGCCACCTCGTCCACGATGGTCACCTCGGTGCCGGGAACGATCTGCTTGCTCCCGTCTTCCACGGTTGCGGTGGTGCCGATACGCGGGCCGTCCTGGTTGTCCAGGTTCATCCAAACCGCCTTCGCCGCAGTGGAATCGCACTCGATCCAGAACGTCTTCTCGATCAGGACGAAGCCCTCGTTGGCCTCGCAGGGAAGCTCGGTCAGGGTGTACTCGCCGTAGGGGAGCGCGGAAAGGCTGTCGTCGACCGGGGCGGCGGAGCCGTTCTCGCCGATCGAGAACCAGATTCCCGCCTCGGTGTCCATGTCCGCGGCGGTAATACCCTCCATGCCGATAAGGGCGTCGTTCGCATTCGTGTTGTTTGAGTGCTTGTTCCAGCTGCTCGCGGTGGACGCATCGCCGTTCCTGTCGGTGACGATCACGTGCTGCTCGCCCGTGGTGACGTTGGTGATGAGGAAGGGGACCTGCAGGGAAGCGTTGGTCTCCTCCGCCTTCTTGTGGATCTCGAGGTCGTTGCGCACTACCTGGTCGTAGAATTCGAGGGAGCCCCCGTCGGGGGAGGCGGTTACGACCTTGCCCGCCTCGCGGATCTGGAACGTCCTGGGAGTGCCGTCGCTGAGCAGGTAGCTGTCGTTGGTCGCCGTCTCCTGGATGGAGTAGGTGCCGTAGGGGAGCGCGTCCGGCTTCGTTTGGGCGGTGTAGGCGCCCGCCTCTTCGTTCCATGCGGTGGAGATGGCCATGACGATGGAGCCGGGCTCGTGCCATTCGCCGTCAACGTTGATGCCGCTCGCGCTCATGTTGGTGATCGTGAACTCGATGCCGTTGAGGTTGGGGCCGGTGGCCGAACCGTGGCCTTTGCCGCCGATCGCCTCGGACGCTTCCAGCTCCTTGTCGGACTTGACGACCTGAACGCCGCCGCGGATGACCTCGTTCTCGAGGGGCTCGCCCGTCAGGTCGACCGTCTGGCCGTTCTCGACGATGTCCACTTGTTTGTGGCTTTCGGTTGCGGTGTACCCCTTGGGGGCGGCGGATTCGACTACGGTGTAGCTTCCGCAGGGAAGCCCGCTCGCCTGCGCGGTGTACTTGCCGGCGGCGGGATCCCACTTGGTCTCGATGCTCTTCACGGTCTCGCCTTGGGCGAAATACTTCCCGTCGATGTAAACGTGCTTTCCGGTGCTGTTGACCACGTCGAACGCAGCGCCGGCGAGGCCGCCGTCGCCTTGGGGGCCGTTGCCCGCCTCATCGTCGACCTTGGCGATTTTCAGGCCCCCGGTTTCCCACGTGAAGCTCACGAGAACCTGGGTGCTGGAGCCGGTCGGGATGAGGAAGGCCTCGAAGCCCGCGGACACCCTGCCGGCGGATTCCTTCATCTTCTGCCAGGTGGTGCCCAGCAGCTCGGAGTCCGCCCATGTATCGAACGCCGGGTCGGTGCCGTACGTCGCATCGGACTTGGACCCCTGATACACGTACGCCAGGAGCACATGGCTTGCGGCGATGTACTTGTCCTCGTTCCAGTCCGAGCCGTCGTACCAGCTGCTCGGGAACATGGCCGGATCGAATCCGGGGGCGCCGTAGCTGTACCACATGGCGGCGGTGAGGTCGGCTTCGGTCACGGGCGATTTGGAGTACGTTCCCGGGGCGGGGGTGGCGGAGGTGGGGTCCGCGCAGTAGGCGATGTTGCCATCCGCCGCCATATGGGTGGTGAAATACCCCGCGTAGGGGATGCTGTCCCCGATGGTCACCTGGACGTCGTTCGATTTCGCGAACGCCGGGATCGCGCTTGAGAGCATCGCCGTGGTTGCCAGAAGGAGCGCAAGCGCGCAGCGCAGGAGCTTCTCAGACGCGACTTTTCGTGTCTTCTCATTCATCTGTTCCTCCAATCTAAAAGGGGATGTCTCGGTCCGAGAGCCGGTCGCCCTCGCGGTGCATGGCTCCAGCGCCGTTGCGCGCGGTGCCGGCTCGTTCCTGGAGGCTGCGCTCCTGGGAGTGCTGCTGGCTCCACGCCCTGCGCGCTTCCGCCAAAGCTTCCTTGATTGCTGCCGGCATGACCTTCAGCGTCTCCTTCTCGGGGTTTCCGTCCTGGTCGAGCAGCACGTTGCCGTCCGCATCGCGCGCGGTTTTCGTGAGCCACACCTCGCGGTTGGCGAGGAGGGGGACGACGCGCTGGTTCTCGTCGTATTTGCTCGGGTCGACGTAGAGGGGGCTGAACTGGAAGCCGCCCACGTTCCTCCCGTCGATCACCGTGTCGGAGGGCAAGGTCACGGAGTTGAACGTCCTGTCCTCTCCGGTGCTGCGGTCGATGTAGGGGATGTTCTCCTTCACGAAGCTCTTGTGGAAGGAGAGGTATACCTTCTCGGCGCTATCGCTCATCGGTGTTTCTCCTGTCTCTTCAAGTGTTTGCCTGGTTGTTTCGGATGCCGGTTCTCCTCTAAGGTCCCATCGCCGCCTCCTCGATTTCGCGTGAACAGATGGGCGGGCCAAAGACGCCTTCCGGAAAAGGAAGAGGACCCGCCTTCACCTATGAGGTGGGGACGGGTCCTCCCATTTCGAATTTCGTCCGACTTTTCCGGCTCTGGGCCAGGAGGTCATCAGCCTCCCATGATGTCGCGCGCCCAGGTGCCGCTCTTGATGAGGCTCAGGATGAGCAGGATGCACATGGCGAGGTACTGAAGCGCATAGGATAGGCCTCCCACCACCGAGTCGATGGGGGTCTGGGTGCCGGCCGAGACCGCGTTGAGGCCCGAGAGCACGATGGGGAAACTCACCAGTATGACGAGGATGACGATTCCCGCGATGCAGACGCTCGCGAAGTTCCTCAGGAAGCCGACCCCGAGCTGCCTCGTGTCATCGAGCGCCAGCAGGCTCAGGGGGATCGGCGCGAAGCACGCGTAGATGTAGAGCTGGATGCAGCGGGCCCAGCTCACGACGAGCGCGACGACGTAGGCCACGATCACGACGAGCCAGCTGATCACCGCGACGAGCATCATGGCGATGAGGGAGGGGACGTCGTCCTCTTCGGTGACGAGGCTCACGGCATCGAGGTTGAGCTGGTTGCCCGACCCGAAGAGCGCGACGATCTTCTCGATGGCGAAGCGCGTCACCTCGTAGACCGCCTGGCATAGCTCGAAGCTGTGCTGAAGCAGGGACAGGAACACCGCGAAGAAGACGAGCAGGAAGACCACTTCCTTCACCGCCGGCATCGACTGGCTGCCGTCCATGCGCTGGCTGATCTTTATGAGCTGCACGGTGAAGACGAAGGACAGGATGCCGCATCCAATCGGCAGGATGGCGTTCTCCCATGTGCCGTAGGCGATGTCGTACATGGTGATGCCCCCGGCGTTTCCCAGCATCTGGTCGAAGCCCTCGGAGAGGATCCCGTCGTATCCAATCGACGCCAGCACCTGGACCTGGCCGTCGAAGATCCAGTTGCAGATGCCCTTCAGCTGCTCGCAAAGCCATGCGTTGATGTCGCCCGCGATGTCGGCGAACGCAGGCTGCGGCATGAGCACGAGCGACAGCATGAGAGCGAACGAGCCGATCGCGGCAAGCAGGAAGCGCCTGCGTGCGTCGGGGTTGCGTGGTCGCGCCAGGGCGACCCCTTTCGTTCTCTCCATTTCCCCTCACCTCCCTACAGGATCTCGAATGCGCCGTCTTTGAACAGGACGGTTGCGACGGTCGAGGCGTTGTCGTCCAGGTGGAAGGTCGCCGAAACCATGCCCTCTTCGAGGTCGAGGTACACCTCGTCGTCGAAGGAGGCGCTGCTCGCCTGGGGCGCTTTCTGCGACGCGTACTCGGCGATCGCCCGGGTCAGCCCCTCTTCATTGCCGCCGATCATGGCGAGGTACTGCTCGTCGAGCCCCGTCACCGTGAAGGATTCCCCGGCGCCGCCGTTCGACTTGGCGACGTAGCGCTCCGCCGATGAGAGGACGTCGGACACGATCGCGGCAGGTTCGCCCTCGTCGAGCGCGATGATGAGAGTGGCGGGCGTCCCGTCCTCGAGCGTCAGCGTCACGAGCGTCTGCCCGTTCGTCGCCGACTCGTCGGCCGAAGAGTAGGCGATGGCGTGGATGGCGCCGTCCGCGCCCTTCTCGATCAAGGAGGCGTCCGTGATCTGGAGGGTGGCGCCGCTGCCGTCATCGGATACCCAGCTCGCGGAAGACGCCTTCTCCAGCGTTGTCTCCGATTCCTGCGCGGTGGCGCTTCCCGGTTCTTCCGGGCTTTCTTCGGGACGTTGCTGCTGCTCGATCGCGGGCGCGTTCTGGCTTCCGTTCTCGCCGCCGTCCGTGCCGGCCACGGTGCAGCGCACCAACGTCGATGCCAGCAGGATCGCCAGCGCTCCTGCCGCCGCGATCGCGATGACCCTGCCCTTCGTTTTGCTGTCCTTCGGTTTCATGTCGGTCTCCTTCCTAGCTCACGTGCCTGAGGGCGCAGGTGAAGCTTTCTATTCCGGTCGAGATCTTGCAGACCTCGCCCGAGTGGGGTTCGTGGATGTATCGGTTGTCTCCTATGTAGATGGCGACGTGGCCCGGCCGGTAGAGGATGTCCCCCGGCTGCGCTTGCGACAGGGGGAACGCGGCGAGCTCGCGGCGCTGGTCCTCGGTGTAGTGGCTGATCCGTATGCCGGCTTGGCGGTAGCAGTATTGGGTGAGCCCGCTGCAGTCCAAGCCGACCTCGGGGGTCGAGCCTCCCCAGACGTAGGGGACGCCGAGCTGGCTGTAGGCGGCCTGTACGATGACGCTTCCCGTCGCCGCGCCGCTTTTCCAATCCTCCAGGCTCATCCCGTCGAAGCGGTACAGGCCGTAGGCCTCCATGATGGTCTTGAGGGTCTCCACGTAGCTTGAGTCGGTGGCGTATCCTGCATCTTTGAGCCCCTCCGCCATCAGGTCCGAATCCTTCTTCTCCATCGCCTCCCTGATAAGGGGGTTATCCTTGTACCGCGGGCTCTGGAGCAGCACCTTGCTGCGGAAGACGATGCAGTCGCGCACGGACTTGAAGCTCGTGAAGTCGGCCATGACGGTGACGTGCTGCCCGCCGTACTCCTCCCCGGTCTGCCAGCTGGACTTGCCCGCCACCTCGGGGCATTGGGCGAAGCTCGACGACCATTTGATGCCGAAGAGGTTGTTGTCCCTGGTCGCCAGCCCCGAGAGGCGGTCGCCCACCCCCGATTCGCAGATGATCTGCGCGATGGTGCATCCGGCGGGGTGCCCGTACTCCTCCTGGCATTCGAGCGCCGCCTCGACCATCTCGACGGTGATGTAGGGAGGAAGCCCTTCGAGGGAGGCCTTGGAGGCCTCGTTCTGCCAGAAGCCGAAGAGCGCGCCGACGAGGCTCGAGAGCATGACGACGGCGAGCACCGCGGCGAGGGTTCCGGCCAGGATGCCTCCCAAGGGGGCGGCGATGGAGGAGATCGCGGAGGCTACCGCGCCTGCCTTCCTCTTGGCCGCCCCCTGGACCGCCGCTTCCCCCGTCTTCGATTCCGCCGCCGCCCGGGACGCCGCGTAGTTGCGGCGTTTCTGCAGCTCGCGCATGATGTCGGGCTTCTTCCCGCTCCTCGCTCCCTCGCGCCCGGGGGTTTTGGGCGGGTCCGCATCGGCCGCTGGGCGCCTTCGCGCCCCAGCGGCCTCGCTTTTCCCTCCAGGCAGGGATGGGTCGCGGGGCCGGCGAGGCTCGGCTTCGTCTTCTGCGAGGGCGCCTCCATCCGCTCCCGCGGCGTCCTTCCCGCCGGATAGGCGCTCGCGGGCATCGGCTGCGGCGCGGGCGGCGCGGTAGGGGTCCGCGATGCCTTCCAGCTCGTCCGATTCGTCGAGCTCCTCGATTGCCGCGTTCATCGCGGCAAGCCCCGCCTCCTGAGCTTTGATCCGTGCGCTGCTGGGGGATGCCTCCCTTTTCCGGGGACGTCTCTGCCCGAACTCGCCGTCGGACAACGACCGGAACATATCCCGCCCTTCGTCGAACTGCTCGGTCGAGCTGAATCCCGCCTTGCGCCGGTCCGTCCCGCTAGCTTCCATCGCTGGCTCCTGCGCGTTTGAGCGCGGCGATCTCGTCTGCCTTGGTGTTCCACAGGTCGTAGAGGCGGCCGTGGGGCCAGTCGTCGACGATGGGGACGCGCGCCGCTCCCGCGATGAGAAGGCCCTCGCCGGGCTTCACGCTGTCGTCGATGTATCCGAGCTCCTGCTCCGAGAGGTTGAGGAGCTCGCGCCATTTCTCGCCGTCGGTGAGCGATTGCTTGAACAGCATGAGGAAGTCGCTGTTCAAGATGAGGGTCCGTCCCTGCGGGTTGTCCAGCAGGTAGGTGGCGTTCTGGGTGATGCCGGTGGCGATGAGGCCGAACTTCCTGCCTTCCGCCCACAGCCTGGACAGGTAGCTGATGGTCGCGGGATGCCCGAAGAGCCCCTGTACCTCGTCGACGTAGAGCCATGTCGTCACGCCCCGGTCGAAGTTCCGGTACATGCGGTTGCGGATGAACTCGAGGGCGGCGACCATGCCGAACGCGCGCATGCTGTCCGGGAGGTCTCGGAAGCTGAAGCACATCATGGGGTTGTCGAACTTCACGTTGCTGGGGTGGTTGAAGATGGACAGCGCGCCGTCCACATATCGCTCCAGGCGAAGCGCGATGAAGCGCGCCTCGGGATCGTGCTGGTGCTTCAGCTCCTCGTGAACGTCCCCGATGAGCATCTCGCGCCCCTCCTCCTGCGCTTTCGCGAGGGCCTGCTTGAAGCAGCGGCTCACGATGGAGCGCTCGGCGTCGGTCTGGCGCTCGTCGCCGTCGGCCATCGACGCGCCGCACAGCGCGATGAGCGCCTCGGTCTTCGATGCGATCTGGAGCTGCTCCGACTGGTGGGTCACGTCGGCGATGCCCATCGGATTGAGGAAGTTCCCGGAGTCGGGGGAGAGCCGGACGTGCCTTCCCCCGCAGGCCACGGTGGTGGGGCCGAACTCCTGGGCGGGATCGAGGATGATGATCTCGTCGTCGGGGTAGGCGAGGCGCGTGTTGGTGATCTCGCGCTTGGTCTGGAAGCTCTTGCCGCTTCCGGGCTTGCCTCCCACGAATCCCATGGGGCTTGCGAGCTTCTTGCGGTTGGCGATGACGAGGTTCAGGGAATGGCGGTTCTGGCCGTAGTAGCCGCCGCCTTCCTGGTTGAGCTCGAGGGTGGCGAAGGGGCTCTGGATGGCGATCTCGTCGGTGAGCATGTAGCGCTCGATGTCGATCTGGTTCGCCCCCAGGGGGAGGACGGAGTTCAGCCCCTCCAGCTGCCGATAGCACAAGGGGGCGAGCTCGATGCCGTTCGCCTGGGCGGTGGACACCAGGCGCATGACCTGGTCCTCGAGCTCCTCGCGGCTCGACGCGTAGGTCATCGCCAGGCCGCTGTAGCGGAACAAGTGCTGGCTGTCGTCCTTCAGACGGTCGAACATGTCCTGCGCCTCGTCGCGCGTGTAGCGCAGCTCCGCGGGGAGCAGCGTGTAGTCATAGCCCTTTTTGACGGCGCTCATCTGGTCCTCAACCACCTCCTTGTCGATCCAGTTGAGGCGCTGCTTCACGAAGGAGAGCGCCTTGTTCTGCTCGAGGGCCCTGATGTGGGTCGAGATGATGAGGGGGATGGGCAGGTCAACCATGTCGGCCAGGCACCTGTCCGAAAGGTTGCTCTCGAAGCGGCGGAACGACATCACCTGGCACCACACGCCGTCGACGGTGAACCTGTCGTTGCAGCCGTCGGGCTTGAGGTCCATGAGGTTCGGCGAGACGAGGTCCTTGGTCGTCGTGCCCCTGTGCGCGGAGAGCTCCGACCAGTCGAAGCTGAGGGGCGGCTCGCCCGGACGCAGGATCGAATGGATGAGCCTCGTGCGCTCGGAGCCGTCCAGCGGGACGACGTCGCTGCGGATGCCGGTCAGCACGCTCGAGGCCATCGACCGCATGCGCGCGAGCATGGGGACGGCGCGTTCGGCATCCTGGGCCTCCACCGCGAAGGTGATGTAGCGCTCGCGCACCAGGTTCGACACCCCCTCGAGCATCTTCGCGTTCAGGATGTCGTTGTACTCCGCGGCGAGCGGGCCGGTGGTGTCGTCGCGCACCTCGAAGAAGGTGCGGTTGCCGATCTCCGAGTCGTGGATGGGCCGGTTGACGAGGGTCATCTGCATGCAGACGTCCGGCGTGAGGCCGTTGTAGAGCATCCGCATGCGCTTGCATATCGCAGCCTGCGCCTCGTTGCTCGCCGACTGGTAGCTGATGTCGCCGAAACGGTAGGTGCGGCTGTAGGTTCCGAAGTCGTTCATCGCGACGCCGTCGCGGAACAGCGCTTTGTAGGAAATGGATTCCGCGACGTTGCCGGCGCGCTTCCGCCTTCCCTTGCTGCCCTGCTCATCGGCTGCTTTGGGCTTCTTCTTGACGAAACGTGGGCTCATAGTTCTCACCGACCTTCCTCATGAGCTTCTTGAACTTTCGCGGGGTGATCGCCGGCTTGACGGGCTCCTCCTGCGGTTGTTCCGCCAGGCAGAGCGACGATTCGTAGACGAGGGTCCCGGCCGAGGTGTGATGGCGCAGCGCGAGGGGCACGAACCGCTCGGGGCGCATCCCCTTGGGTTTCCAGAAACCGAGCAGCCAGAACGGCATGGACGACGCCATGATCGGCAGGCTCGCATCCGCGACGGGGACCCCGAGCCCGAAATGGCATATCGCCGCGGACGCGACCGACGCCGCTATGCCCGCGGCGATGCAGGCGAGCATGCGCGCCGAGAGCTTCCCGACGATCTTCTCCTCGTATTCCCCGATGTCCTTGTGAACGTAGGTGTGCTGCATGACGGCTCCTTAGCTGGGCATCCAGCTCGTGTCGAGCTGCCCGAAGTAGACCGCCGCGGCGATGATGATCGCCCCGCCGGCGATGGTCGCGATGGCGCTCGCCAGCTGCGCGCCGCCCGCGCCCGTCTCCGAGCGGATGGCGATGCCCAGGCTGACCGCGCCCCAGACGACGATGAAGCCGCCCAGGAACGCCACGCACCCGCTGACGAGGTTGATGATGTTCGCAAGCATGTGATGCCTCCTCCGTGATCGCGGGGCCCGTCGCCCTTCTGGCGACGGGTCCCCTCTATCAATGAGGTCGGCAGGGCCCGCTTATTTCGAAGGCGCTTCGATTTTTTCCATGCCCAGGCCCTCTTTGTGCCTCGGGTAGCTGAACGGCTCGGGGTGCATCGAGCCCTCATGGCCGGCGGCCTCCCTCCATCGGGGATGGGCGTCTGCGGGGTACTTGCCGTCGATGACCGGATCCGAACCGCTGAAGATGACGATGGCCTTGTCGCGGGGCAGCTTCCCGGCTTCGCTCGCCTGGATGAGGTCCCTCTCCAGCTTGTTGCGGTTCCTGGTGGTCGACCCGGTGGTACCGCGGGTGACGTTCCAGGTCTCGGAGTCGACCGTCTCCTTGCCGACCATCTCGCTCAGCATCTTGTTGGTCTTCGTCGACTTGCCGCCGAGGAACAGGAGCACGTCGCAGTTGTCGATGATGATCTGCGCCTCGTGCTCCCCGTAGCGGGCCTCGAGCTGGGCGACGGACTGGAGCATGATCGACATGGATATGTTGCGCGAGCGGACGGTGGTGATGACGTGGTCCATCTGGCTGAGGCGCCCCAGGTTGTAGAACTCGTCGCACATCAGGTGCAGGGGGCGGGGCAGCTCCCCGCCGTGGTCCCTGTCCGCCTTTTCGGTGCAGACGTGGATCGTCTGCCAGACCATCATCGCCATCAGGAAGCTGAAGGCGTCGGTGGTGTCGCTCGTCTCCGCGAAGACGACGCGCTTGCGGTCCGCCTCGCCGAAGCGGTCGAGGCCCATCTCGTCGAACATCGTGAGCTCGCGCATCTCCGGCACCATCATCGACTGCAGGCGGGAGTTGGTGGAGATGATCACCGATTTCAGGGTCTTGCCCGCGGCGGCCTTCAGGAGCGTCCAGCACAGCAGTGTGAAGTCCTCCTCCGGGGCCTTCGGGTCCGCCACCTGCCGCCATTCGAACGAGCTCGAGGACGCCCGCTTGAAATCGCGGCGGCCCTTCCGCGGCTCGGCCTGTTCGGAGCGCCTCTCGACGAGCATGGTGCCTTCCGCGATCTCGCGCATGAGCAGCTCGTAGGGGCTGACGAACGACTCGTCCTCCTCGCTCGCCTGCGCGAGGCTCAGCAGCGTGATGAGCCCGTTGAGGTTGCGGTCTTCGTCCGGGCAGTAGGATACGAGGTAGCTCACCTGGGTGAGGAGCAGAAGCACCGTCGTGTTCGTCCAGAACGCCTCCTCCGATTTCGCCTCCTCTCCGTTGGTGATGGATATAAACGCCCTCACCCATTCGATGATGTCGATGGGGTTTTCGAGGTAGGCGAGGGTGTTGTAGTGGGCGGATGCCGCGGGGTCCTTGGTCGAGAAGACCACCACGTCGTAGCCGTGGTCGGCGAACATCTGCCCCAGGTTCTTCGACAGGGTCCCCTTGGTGTCGGTGAAGAAGAAGTCCTGGTTCGCCTGGAGCGCGTTCGGCATGACGTACATATGGGTCTTCCCGCTTCCCGTCCCGCCCACGACGAGGATGTTCTTCGCCCTGCGGTAGGCGCGTTTCAAGCACGATTGGTCGACAGCGAGCCCGACGTGGCGGGTGAGGATGATGTTGTTGTCGGGGTGCTTGCGGTCGGAGAACCTCTTCGCCGCATCCGCCGGCGCCAGCCATCGGGCGCTGCCGTGCTCTTCGCCATGCCGGAAGTTGCCCGACGCGAGCGTTATCTGGCTCCAGGCGATCCAGACCGCTATCGCGCATATCGCGCCCGCAAGGAGCGGCATCTGCCCGAGCGTTACGGGCCCGTTCTCTATGACGTAGGACGGCAGCGCGGCAGCGGCTGCCGGCAGGTTGGCCGTCCATGCGCCGTCGAGCGCCGAAAGGCATGCGACGTAGGAGTTCCCCGCGACGAACGCAGCGACGGAGCCCGCTGCCGCGGCGATGATCCCCGCCGTCGATACCCTGCCCATCAGACGCGTCCCCTCTCCCGTTTCTCGACGCGCCCCGTTTCGCGCGTCTCCCGTTCGGGCGCCCTTGCCTCCTCGGCGTACCTGCGCACCGTCCTGACCCGTTCCTGCAGCCTCTTCTCCTTGCGGGGGTCGGCCTTGCCTGCGCCTTCGCCGCGCTGTTCGGGCTCCGGGTCGTCCCTGCCAATCTCCCTTGCCCGCTCCATCGCCCTCACCGCCTGCTCATGGGCCTTCTCCACGCGGTCGGCGAGGTTCCCGAACGCATCGGAGAGATCCTTCGCCTCGGCCGTGCGGAAGAGCAGGTACCGCCTTCCGTCGGAAGCGTCCTCGAACCATTCGTGGACTATGCCGCGGGCCACGAGATCCTTGTCCATGATCTCCTTGAGGTCGTTCCATCCGTCGATGCCCGTGAACTCGTGGAGGTCGAGCTTCGCCCAGCCCTCGCGTTCCACCGCTTCGGGCATCGGGGCCCCGCTGCTTTCCATGACCCGTCCTTGGGCGTTGCGCAGCGCGCCCGCCAGCTTCGACGAGCTTGCGTAGGCATGGTGGCGCCCGCGCTCCACCATGATTCGGATGCTCCAATCGAGGAGCTTGTCGCCGGCGTCGTCGCCGAAATCGTCTGCCATCCTGATCACTCCCATCTGGTCTTTTTCTTCGTTGTCATTCATGCCCGAGGGTTTCGTCGGGGGGCGCGTGCGCTGGCGCGGATGCCGTCTTCATAGGCTATCCCTCCTCGGGCTTTTGGGCCTCGAGCCAGTGCTCGCGGGCGTCGATGTCGTGCTTGCGCGCCATGTACAGGTACCAGCGGTCCCAGCTCTCGCCGCGGCATGCCCCGTCGGCCTGCATCGCCTCGTAGAGCTCCTTCGCCTTCGGATCGCATCCGTCGAGCGAGTAGAGCTCGTACATCAAGTCGGTCGAGCAGCTGAGGGTGCGGTTCCTGATCTCGTTCGCGTGCCTTCTTTTCGCCTTCGCGTTCGCCTTCTCGGCCAAGGCGCAGTAGCCTTCCGGGTTGTTGGGGTCGAGGAACTTGCCGAGCTCCGGGTAGAACGGGCGCCTGCCCTCCTTCGGCGGGTTGAGCTTCTCCCATTCCTTCAGCATCTTCGCGATATGGCAGGGCATCACGCCCTTGCCGTGCAGGGGTTCGTAGAGCCTACGTGCGGTCTTCTCGCTTTTCATATAGGGGTAGCTTCGCGAGATCTCGGCGAAGGCGGCTTCGAAATCGCCGCCGGAAGACCCTTCCCGCCGCGGCTCCGAAAGGCCGCGCCCCCCATCATCTTTAGTAGGCTTTTCTATTCCTTTCTTATTGGGTGGCCTCCCCTCAGGTGACCCCTGATCCCAGATCAGGGGTAGGGGTGAGATGGCTTCACCCGTCCCGCCGTCTACGAGTGAAGTGGCTTCAGGGGTGCCTCCTCCGCCGCATCTCGAAATCGCCTGGGCGACCGGTTCGAGGGTCGCGGCGTACATGTTCGTCACCCTGCCGCCCCATTTGCGCTCCCCGACGTTGACGATCAACCCGCGCGCCTCCAGCCCGTGCACCACATCGATCGCGTGGCGCTCGGAGCAGCCCGCGCGATGGGCCGTCATCGCGTTGCTGCCGTAGTAGCAGCCGCCTTTCCCCTGGCTGTAGGAATAGATGAGGGCGTACACGGCGAGCTCGACCCCTTTGAGGGAAAGGCCCTCCTTGCAGCTCATGAACTCGAAGATGCAGTAGAAGCTCTCGGGCGGGACCCTTGGCCCCGGCCTCTTGTCGTTGTGTTGCATGCCGGCCTCCTTTCGACGTGCGGGGACCATCCCCGTACGTCTATGGGGTCGGGACATGCCCCGGCATTTCGACGCTTCCCGAGATTCCCGATTGAATTTCCCCAATTCTTCGAAACGCGGCCCCTCCTTTCGACCCCATAGGCGAAGGGGGTCCCGCCCGGGCCCGCAGGATCCGTCGAAAGGAGCGCGCGTGGAAGAGAGAAGCGAGATCAGGGACTTGGCGGACGTCGCCATCCCCGCGGGGGTCCCCGTCGAGGAGCGCATCGCGAGCTTCGTCGAGCAGGTGGGCAACCCCTACGAGTTCACCAGCCATGGAGTGAGGGTGCGCATCAGCTTCGCGGGCCAGGTGCCCATAGAGGACGCGGTCGCGCGGATGCTGGGCCTGGAATCCGAGTAATGCCCTATCGGCGCGCGCCCGGAGCGTGCTAGAATCGTCGCTGAGGAAAAAACAGCTGAACGGCGACGTTTTTGGTCGACTCTCCGGGCGCGTGCTTGGTCGCACGCACCCAACGAAGGAGAGTCGATTTTTTATGCCCAGAGCAAAGAACAGGGCGGTACGCTTGGGAAGCTACGCCAGGTTGTCGCGCTGCGACGACTTGGACGGGGTGTCCGGCAGCATCGTCAACCAGCAGCAGATCATCCGCCAATACTGCGAGAGAAGCCCGGAGGACCTGAGGATCGTGCGCGAGTACGCCGACGACGGCGTGTCGGGCACGACGTACGACCGCGAGGGCTGGAAGGCGCTCATGTCCGATCTGGAATCGGGCGTCATCGAAGGCTTCGTCGTCAAGGACTCGAGCCGATTCGGGCGCAACTCGATCGAGAGCGGACTTCTCCTGGAAAAGGAATTCCCCAAGATGAACGGCGGGCGGGGAGTCCGCGTCATCATGATATCGGAGGGGTACGACTCCGCGTCGAGCGACCCCTACACGTCGAGCATCATGCTCGCGTTCCGCGGCATGCTCAACGAGAACGTCAGCCGAGACACGTCGGTGAAGACGCGCGCGGGGCTGCACGCCAAGATGCAGCGCGGGGAGCGCGCATGCTCCTTCGCCCCGTACGGATACAAGAACGATCCCGAGAAGAGGGGGCACCTCGTCGCCGACGGGCAAGCCGCCGCCAACGTCAAGAAGATCTTCCGCATGAAGCTCGAGGGAATGTCGCCCCAGTCCATCGCCGACGAGCTCAACCGCCTGGGCGAGCCCTGCCCCGGCCTGTACAAGCTGGAGAACGGCATCCGGTTCACCATGCCCTTCGCCGGGGGAGACAGGCCGAAATGGGGCCCCAACACGGTCATGCGAATCCTATCCAACGAGATATACACGGGCACGATGGTCCAGGGCAGGACCTACACGCCGAGCTTCCGCAGCAGGAAGACGCTTCCCCGCGCCCGGGAGGAGTGGTTCCGAAAGGAGGGAACCCACAGGGCTCTCGTGAGCCGCCACGAATTCGAGGTGGTCCAGGACCTCATGCTGAGGGACACCAGGACCGCCCCCGGATCGAAGAGGGTCGCCCTCTTCAGCGGCCTCGTCTATTGCGCGGAATGCGGCCAGCAGATGCTGATCCGCACGGGGCGCAACGGGAACCGCTACCTCACCTGCTCGACCAACAAGCGCGAGAAGGGCAGCTGCAGCTCGCACCTGTTCAACGAGGAGCGCCTGAAGGGGATCGTCTCCGAGGCGGCCGAGGCGCTGGTCGCCATGAGCATCGACTCTGCCCGGTTCGCCGCTGATCACCGAGAGGAGCTCGTCCGCGAGCGCACGGCGGATGTGGACGGGCGCATCGATGAGGTTCGCAAGCGCCAGGAGCGCGCGTTGCATTTCCGCCACGGCCTCATAGAGGACCTCGAGGCGGGCGTCATCAGCAAAGACGAATACAGCCTGTTCGCATCCACCTATGCCTCGCGCATCAGCGAGGCGCGCGCCGCGGTGCTCGAGCTCGAGCGCGAGCGCGAGCAGGTGGCGCAGCTGGTGACGGACGCCGAGACCGCCCTGCGGCGCTTCGCGAGCAACGGCAGCATCGGGGAGCTCGACCGCAGGAAGGTCGTCGAGCTCGTCGAGAGGATCGATGTGCATGAAGACAAATCGGTCGACGTGCGCTTCCGCATCCAGGACGTGGTGGAGCGCGCCGGCATCCGGCTCTCGGAAGGGGAGGTGGCGTGATGGAGGGGAATAGGACGCTGCGCGCGGCGATATACGCGAGCGCCTCCAACTGGGCCCCGCTTACCCGGCGCGACATCCCCCTAGCCGAGCAATCGGCGCGGTGCAGGGAGGCCATCGAAGCCCGCCCCTACCTCAAGAGGGTGGGCACCTACCGCAACCGCTACGAGAACGGGGAGGCGGGCGATTACGAGCGCCTCATAGAGGACGCGATCAACCGACGGTACGACTGCCTCGTCATCTGCGGCGGGAACCATTTCGGCCCCACGGAGCGCGCGGCGTTCTTCCATATCGGGCGGTTCATGGTGCCCGCCGGGATACGGGTCATAGACATCGGGGAGGGATGGGACACCGGGATCATGGACGGAAGGAAGTACGCGTTCCACCTGACCTCGATGGCGAGGATGGAGAAGAACGCCAGGAAAAGGAGGGATGGAAATGGCTCGTAGGAGCAGGAGGAGCGATGCCGTCGACGCGAAGCCGGAGGCGAAGGGCAGGGCGTGCAGGATGGGAGTCTACGCACGGACCAGTAAAAGCTACGACGACGACGGCTGCAGCATAGCCAACCAGCAGCGCATAGTCGCAGGCCACGTGGGCAAGCTGCCCGACGCGGTGGTGGCGGCCTACTACGTCGACGACGGCTTCACCGGGACCAACCAGGACCGCGACGCGTTCCAGAGGATGATCGAGGACCTGAGGGCGGGGAGGATCGACGGCATAGCGGCGAAGGACGCCAGCAGGCTCGGCCGCGACTACGTGGAATGCCAGTCGTTCATCAGGGACACGCTGCCCTCGCTGGGAGCGCGCCTCGTACTCGTGTCGGACGGGGTGGACAGCAAGGACAACGCCGCCCTCGACGATTTCGCCATCGACATGAGGAGCCTCCTCAACGACCTGTACAGCAGGGACCTCAGCAGGAAGATCCACGCGACCTTCGAATCCTCGCGCCGGCGCGCCCCCCTCATTCTGGGCAACATCCCCTACGGGTACCTGCGCGACCCGGACGACCCCCACCATCTGGTTCCCGATCCGGCGACCGCACCCATCGTCCGCGAGATGTTCCGCATGAAGGTCGCCGGCGAGGCGAACGCCGCGATCGCGCGATGGCTGGAAGAGACCGGGGCGCCCACCGCCGGGGAGGTGAAGTACGCCCGCGCGGGCATGGAGGCGACCAGCAAGGATTCCAGACGCTGGCTCGCGCGCAACGTCAACCGAATGCTCGAGAACCCCGTCTACGCGGGCAGGGTGGTCATGAACAAGTGGACCCAGAAGCGCTACCTGGGCATCCCCCACGAGAAGAACGAGGAGGGGGAATGGCTCGTCGTGGAAAACGCCCACGAGCCGCTGGTGCAGCCCGAGCGCTTCGACGAGCTGAGGCGAGCCCACGACGAGAAGGTCGCCAAGATGAGGGAGAAGCGCGCCGTCACCGACCGCATCAGGCGAAAGCATCCCGACAGGCTCCCGGGGAAGATGCGCTGCGGCATCTGCGGGACGAGCATGTCGATCTGCCGTTGGATAGAGGACGGCGTTTTCTGGGGGGCCGAGTACATGTGCAACAGGAAAGACGCCGGGGAAGGCGGCGGGCGCCATCGCATCGCCGTCCCCCTGGTCGAGACGATCTGCATGGACGTCATCCGCAGCCAGATAGAGCAGCGCGTGTCCGTCGAGCGGCTCGTGGATTCCAAGAAGGCGGACGGAACGCTCTCGAGGCGTCTTGCGGAGGCATCGAGAGGTATCGCCGCCATCGAGGCGGAGATGGGGGACATCGAGGACAGGGCGCTGAAGCTCAAGGGGGAGCACATGGGCAGCGGGATATCCTCGCGCGATTACAAGCGCATAGAGCGCACGCTGTGGTCACAGCTCGAGGATGCCAAGAAGCGCCGCAACGACCTGGTGGCGCGCCGCGAGCTCCTCGCCTCGATCGCCGAGAACGGGGCGGGGCTGTTCGCCGAAGGGGCAGGGGCGGCCCTTGTGGACAGCTTCAGCGCGGAGCTAGCCGACATGGCAATCGAGTCGGTCGCCTTCGAGGGGGACGACAGGGTGTCGGTCCGGCTAAGATTCACCGACGCCTACAACAGGATGAGGCAGATCGAGGAGGCGCTGTCATGATAGCGCTCTACTGCAGGCTCTCGGTCGCCGACGGCGACGGGGGAGAATCGGATTCCATCGCGAACCAGCGGCTGATCCTCGCGGACTTCATCGCGTCCTGCGACGACCTCAAAGGCGAAGAGCACCGCTTCTTCGTCGACGACGGAATCAGCGGCACGCATGCCGAGAACAGGCCGGCCCTGCAGGAAATGCTGCGTTGCTGCCGCGAGGGGCGCGTCAGCACGGTCGTCGTCAAGGACCTGTCCAGGCTCAGCCGCGACAACCTCTACTGCATCGGCCTGGTCGAGGACGAGCTGCCCTCGCTGGGCGTACGCGTGATTGCGGTGGTGGACAACTACGACTCCAGGCGGGATGGCAAGAGCACCTCGGCGGGAATGCAGCTGGGGTTCAAGGCGATCATGAACTCCTGGTATTCGAAGGACCTCTCGCGCAAGGTCACGCAGGGCATCAGGAGCGAGCATGCCCGGGGCATGAACCTCCGCACGGTGCCGTTCGGCTACCGGAAAAGGGAAGGCGAGTACACCTGCACGGCGGACGAGAAGGGCGCCCCGGTGGTCCGGAGGATCTTCGAGCTGGCGCTCGACGGCCTCAACCAGGCGGAGATCGCCTCGAAGCTCAACGAGGAGGGCGCCATCACCCCCCACAATCTCAAGGTGCTGCGGAGCAAAGGGGGCAGGTGGGAGGCGAAGCCGAACCAGCGCTGGACCGGCACGATGGTGAAGAGGATAGTGAGGAACCCCCATTACAAAGGGACGCTCGTCCTCGGCAAAACGAGGAGGAACGAGATCGGCCTCTGCGCCGCGCGAAAGACGGCTCCGGAGGAGAGGTTCGTATTCGAGAACGCCCACGAGGCCATCGTGAGCGAGGCGGATTGGACCCGCGCGCAGGGTTCGATGGCCGATACCAACCGCGGGGGGACAGTGGAGCCCCTCGGCCACCTTTTCGCGGGATTCGTGTTCTGCCCCCATTGCGGGAAGGCGGTTTCGTTCAGGGCCGGAAGGAGGCCGGGGCTCGCCTGCTACACGGCGTACTGCGGGTGCTTCCGGGGAGCCCCCTCCATCGCCCTGCACGACCTCGAGGAGGCCGTCGCGTCGGTCGTGCGAACCCATGTCGAACTGCTCTTCGGGCTCTCCGACGCGATCGAGACAGCGAAGGCGTCGCCTAAGAGGATCGCGGGGCTGCGCTCGTCGCTGAGGCGGCTGTCGGCTCGGAAGATGCGGGCCTACGAGGAGTACCGAACGGGGGAGAGGAGCCCCGAGGAGTTCGCCGCGCTGAAGGCCGCCATGGACACGGAAGGGAAGTCGGTCCGGCATGAGATCGAGCACATGGAGGCCGCCGCCGAGAGGAAGGCCTCCGCGTTCATCGATGCGGAGCGCGCGTTCGAGATCGCGCGGCGACTCGGGGGGCGGGAACTCTGCCGTGAGACGCTCGAAGCGCTCGTCGACCGCATCGAGCTTCTGGGCGACGACGAGGTCCGCATCACGCTCAAGTACGCCGACGTGTTCGAGCGGCTGGGCTGAGCTCCATGGGGACGCTCCTTCCCGGCAGGCCCGCCGCCGCACCTCGGACGCGGATAGTCGCCGACGTCCGCGTCGTGCGCAAGGGCGTCGATTCTTTTCCGATTTCTTTCCGCCCCACGCGCGTCGCGCGGCGAAAACAAATGGGAAAACAAGCGGCTGCCAGGGGCAGCCTTCGACTTTTCTCCCTTGCGCTCTCCTCGCCGCCGGCGCCATGCGCGCCACGAGGCTCGCCAAAGGGGCGGGCCGAAAGGTCAAGGAGGTACACATCATGAAGGATCTGCTCGAGCGCGCGATCAAAGCATCGGCTACGTTCCTGGAGCGCAGAGGCTACGAGATCCTCGATCGCAACTGGAGCAACGGCGGCAGTGCGATCGACATCGTCGCCCGCGACGAGGACGGCGTCATCGTGGTGGTCGACGTCAAGGCGCGGGTCGGAGCCGACAAGGGCTTCCCGATCGACACGGAGGCCTCCCGCGAGAGGCTCGAATCCGCGGCGGCGCAGTGGCTCGCGGAGCACGACGACGAGCCTGTCGACGTCTCCGTCAGATTCGACGCCATTTCGATGATGGTCATCGATGACAGGCGAGCCTTCCTCCGCCATCACGTCAACAGGTTCGGCACGGCGGACGCGGTGGCATAGAGCCCATCCGCGTCCCAAGGCGGGCCCCGGGCGACCGGGACCCGCCTTCCGCGTCCGATGCCGCCGCGAGCGCGGCGGCGCGGGGGAGCGCCCCCCC
>OLOG01000150.1_pt1 | contig 73433 bp, 71 predicted proteins | sample 1672351 | NCBI WGS metagenome assembly OLOG01 (sample SAMEA3136674, study PRJEB25190) | human gut metagenome | biome: human gut; feature: human-associated habitat; material: faeces | place: Austria | collected 2013 | reverse complement strand
TGATTACTGCGATAGCTAATTACATAGATTACTACAACAACCAACGACTTCAAAGGAAACTGCATGTAATGACACCAATGAAATATCATGAGCAATATACAAAAGCAGCATAAAATATCGCCAGCCATAGCATGGCTGACGATACAAAAATTTATTATTTTTTATTGTCCTCTTGACGGGGAGCATACCAGTTTCCCGCATGTGGATATTTTTTTATATTATACCAAATATTACTGCCAGCAATATTACGATCGCATTCAATTCCAAATCCTGCCCCGATAGAGATAAATGCCGCATCTCCATGCATTGCCGCATTTTACTTTATCTTCTATATACTCTGCCCGCACTGCCTGTCCCCAGGAAAACTGGTTTTCCATACCGTTCAGACTTTCTCTGCTTATCTTAAGTACCGATTTACTTTCCGGCGCATAATCCATAAATTTGAATGTTCTCTTCTCGCAGAACTCAACAGACCAATCTTCTCATAATATTTTATTGTATGCACGGACACCCCTGTAAACTTTGCAAGCATTCCTACCGTCTTTTCATTCATCTGGTCACCTGTCTCTTATATTTCCTCTGTCTGCTCTTTTTCCAGCTGCTTTTTCTTCTTCCTTGCCTCTCTTAATTCTTTAAAAAATGATTTCATCATCTGGCTGCATTCTTCTTCCATGACTCCTGTCGTCAATTCCACCTGATGGTTAAATTCCGGCATATCCAGAAGATTTAAGATAGATCCCGCACAACCGGCTTTTGGATTCATACAACCGACTACCACCCTTGTCATCCGGGACTGTACGATTGCACCGGAACACATCTGGCAAGGCTCCAGTGTCACATACATCGTACAATCTTCCAGTCTCCAGTCATTCATTTTCCTGCTTGCTTTTCTGATCGCAGCCAGTTCCGCATGTGCCAGGGTATTGTTGTCAATCGTTCTCCGGTTGTACCCTCTTCCTATGATCTTATCCTGATACACAATCACACACCCGATTGGTACTTCTCCGATCGCATAAGCTTTTTTCGCCTGTTTGATTGCTTCTTTCATATATTTTTCATCTGTACTTTGCATTTCCACACTCCATCTGATTATATTTTTCTTTGTATATCTGCGCAGTCTTCCGATCCGCGGACATCTCTGCACCAGTATCCGAATGTCTCTCTGTCATTCGTTTCTTCTTCCGTAAGCGCAAGTCCGGTCTCCTCAACCGGCAGAAATTCCGGAAACCCAAAACTTTCTGCTGCTTTTGCTTCCTGTGGATGATATACTCCAGGTACTCCTAATTTTAACTGACCATCACAGACTGTCAATATCAGGTGATGATAATTATAATATCCATGAACCAGAAAACTATTGTTCGCATGCTTCCATTCACATCTCGGAAGACATACCATATCTTTCCGTTGGATTTTTCTGACTTTGTATCTTTTCCCACATTCCTTTACTTCCTGTTCCTCTGAAGCCTCTGCAATACTCTTTTCTTTTTCATGCGTCTCTTCCTCCGCCATCTCCCACTTTTCCATCTGACAGACATTTACCGCATCGTCATTCCACACTGCAGCATAACAGTGCCCGCTTATGTCTTTCAAAATAATTCCGTTGACCATACCATAATTTTCTTTCTCCCCCATATCTTCCGGTGTATAACACAATTGATAATTCAGTCCGGGAGACGGCGGCTCTGTCACTCCCATATTGATTCCGGTACATTTTTCATCCTGATTCCAGAACAAATATACTTCCAGTCCCTTTGCGTCTTCTTCCATCCGAAATCCTTTTCCGTGTACATGGATCACACACTGTTCCATATCCTGTTCTATTTTTACGAAGCCTACATTCCGCATCTTCTTCTCTTGTTCGTATTCATACAGATACCGAATAAACCGTCTCAAAATATCCACTCCTGTTTACGGCTATTTATCACAATCTATTCTGAAATATTCTCTTTTATGCCATAATCGCATTCAATTCCTGATACAACCTCTTCGCATAGCTGTCGGTCATTCCGCAGATATAGTCCGTAACCAGTAATAATCTCAGATACAACCGGTAAATGTCTGGCTGTCCCTCCGCATGATAGCGGTATGCTTTTTTGTAATTATTGGAAATAAACGAAACCAACCGTTCTTCTATAGAATTCAGTTTCTGTGCTGGATCATCATATTTAATTATCGCACCCATGAAGCGGTCCATCAGATTGTCAAGCATCACTGCTTCCTTCACTTCCATCCGGTAGATTGTTTCTGACTTAAACACACATTTGCATGCAATCTCTCCAAGTAATTTTACAAGTCCTTCCGCCGGTGTATCTGCGAATAAATCTGTTTTATATACTCCATTCATAATCTCATCGTAATGAGAAGTAAATCCAGATGTTGCATATCCGATCAGAACTCCCTGTGCCTTTACAATCCAGTTTTTCACTGCATAATCTCCGGGGTTATCTACTCCGTTTTTCTTTGCACGTTCATATAATTCCACCAGTTTATCTGCCGGCCGGAACCTATTCCATTCCGCCTGTTCCGGAACTGCCAGCTTCTTTTCCCTGTTTTGAAGCTTCCGCAATTCATCCCGCAGACTGTGATAAGTAATGAACCCTTTCACAAATGCATCTTCGATATCTGCCGTTTTATATGCAATATCATCTGCTGCCTCCAGAATAAATGTCAGAGGATGTCTGCAATTTCCCGCCCCTGTCTCCATCACGATATCTTCGAATAACTCCCGGTCCGCATAATAATATCCCATCTTTTTTTCACGGATATCCCCGGACTTTGGCCGGATCTGTGTAGATGCCACCGGATATTTTATAATTGTGTTTAAAAGCGCATAGGTAAGATTCATTCCATTTTCATCTACCAGGAAATGAAGCTTACTCACCAGCCTGAGCGCCTGTGCATTTCCTTCAAAATGATAAAAATCTTCCCTCATCTGTTCTTCCAGCAATTCTTCTATCGGTGTTCCGTGATATTTTAACACCGGAAGATTCCGTTCAAACCACTCTCTGATCGCAAACTCCCCATAATGTCCGAACGGAGGATTTCCAATGTCATGAATCAGTCCTGCACACTGAAGAATATTGCAAATATCTTCTTTCATCCCCGGAGTGAAACTTGTATCTTTCTTATGTGCCAGTATGCTTTCGCCGATATTCTGTCCCAGCGATTTTGCCAGCGATGATACCTCCATAGAATGGGTCAGCCTGGTCCGAATAAAATCACTTTTATCTAATGGAAATACCTGTGTCTTGTCCTGAAGTCTCCGAAATGATGCACTTCCGATGATCCTGTGGTAATCCTTTTCAAATTCGCTTCTCAGATCGGTATCGGCGGAACGTACATCCTGATGTCTGCCCGGCCTTTGTCTCTTTGTCGATAAAAGTCTTGTCCACTCCATTTTACATCCTCCTTTTTGTCAAAAAGTGTCCAGCCGGATCTCCGGCTGAACACCTTATTTACAGCATTACTTTCTTAAGTTCATTTTCCATTAATCCAGATAGATCGGCGGCTCATAATCTTTGCCAAGTAACGCTTTCTTACGCTCCTGATATCCGAGAAACGCCCACTCCGTCATATCTGTCCACTGATGACTTCCACGGTCATATACCTGCACATAGCCGATCCGGTTCGGATGCATTCTTACACTGTTCGATTCATATTCATGTCCGGTGTAAGGGTTAAGTTCCCCTTTCTCAAGATCCTCTTCCGTTGATGTAAATAAATCCTCTTCATTCTCCTGTGCATACCTGTTCTGATGTCCTGCATCATAGTTCGTATTTAACTGTTCTGCATTTTCATAAGCAGCCGTTTCTGTCTCTGCTTCCTCAGGTTCATCTGGAAGAAACTCTTCTGCAAGTCCGCCTGATTCTCCATCTTCTGAATAATCAAATTCATGATATTGGATTTCCGGTTTTTCTTCCTCTTTTTCTTCTTTCACCGGTTCTTCATGCTTTTTATGGATTCCGAAAAATGCTCTCCATCCATGTGCCTTCTTCTCTGTCTCAGCCTTCTTTGGTTCCGGTTCTTCTACTTCCGGTTCTTCTACTTCCGGCTCTTCTACTTCCGGCTCTTCCTCATACTCCGGCTCTTCCTCATACTCCGGCTCTTCTGTATACTCCGGCTCTGCTTCTACTTCCGGCTCTTCCTCATACTCCGGCTCTGCTTCTTCATATACCGGCTCTTCTGCATACTCCGGCTCTGCTTCTTCATATGCCGGCTCTTCTGCATACTCCGGCTCTGCTTCTTCATATATCGGCTCTTCTGCATACTCCGGCTCTGCTTCTTCATATACCGGCTCTTCTACCTGTTCCTCTTCCGGCTCTGGCTCATATACCGGCTCTTCTGCATACTCTGGCTCTGCTTCTATCTCAATTGCAGGCTCTGCTTCTACTTCCGGCTCTGCTTCCACTTCCGGCTCTGCTTCTACTTCCGGCTCTTCTGCTTTCTCATTCACAAAGAAGTCAAAAATCGTCTCCTGGACATATTCCGGATTCTCTTCTACAACTTTCTTTGCTTTTTTCTTGCTTTTCTTCTTCTCAATCGCATCTAATTCTTTATGAATATCGACCAGTTCTCCAATCGTAATATCCCTTTCTTCCGCTCTTGTAGGTGCCTCTTTCTGTTCCGGTTCTGCAGCTTTCTGTTCTTTCACCGGTTTCTCTGTGCGGTCTTCATGTTCTTCTAATATATCTAAATAGAACGGGCATTCCAGAATCTTTGCGATCATACGCATATCCTGCTCCTGGAAATTATCTCTTCCGAGACGTTGTGTCAGGTTCTGGCGCGACATCTTTTTTCCTGTCTGTTTTTCTATCTTCTCTGCAAGTTCTTTGATGGTCATTCCTTTACGGCTCAGAATGATCTTGACCTGTTCTCCAAATGTTAATTCCAACATCGTCTTCCTCCTTAATTATTCTTACGCTCCCATACTCTCCTCATGTGTTTTTTTATGGTTTTGTAAACAATTTTCTATCTTGATAAATCTTTATTTTTCCCTTTTATATTCTAACAAATCACCGAAATCACGTCAACTACGCAACTCATCAATTTTCCCTGAATTTCCGGTTAAAAATGAAGTTTTTCGTTCCATTCCCTCACCACATTTTCATCGATTTTTACTATTTTTCTGTCATAAGAAAGAATTCCATTTACCTCTTCTTCTATATCCGATAATTGCGTATAGACCGTCGCACTTAACCCCCTGCTGATATTCGGGATAACGAGTTTTTTTATCAATTTTTCATACGCTCTGCTGAGATCTTTTTTTCTTTTAAATATCTTATATCCGTAAATATCTTTTTCATACATACTGTGCTTCGGAATCTGAAGCGAGTATCCCCCGAATTCGGTAAGCGCTGTCACCCGCTTTTCCGGTGTGATATTCAACGGGAAGAAATAATCATGAATACTTTTGATATCCCCACATCCCTGATCAAACCATCCGCTTGCAGAATCAATCAATCTGGTATGATCTTCTGCCAGAGCAATGTCTGTCATCTTCCTCGTCTTGAATTGTCCCCAGCCCTCATTAAATATCACCCATGTCACAACGGACGGATGATTATATAACCGCCGGATCATTTCTTTCATTTCACTTTCAAACTGTTTCTGTCCGGCCGGATCCTGACGTCCCATCAGATGCAGCCTTGTATCCTTTGCACGGATATGCGTTCCTTCCATAGCTGTTGCCAGCCAGGTAACATACCAGCTCTTATATTCACGTCCTCCATTCACCATATCCTGCCATACCAGCATGCCAATCCGGTCACAATGATAATACCATCTCTGCGGTTCTATCTTGATATGCTTCCGGATCATATTAAACCCCAGATCCTTCATCTTCTGGATATCATAGATCATCGCTTCATCACACGGTGGTGTATACAAGCCGTCCGGCCAGTATCCCTGATCCAGAACTCCTTTTTGAAAATATGGTTTGTTGTTCAAAAAGATTCTCGGGATTCCGTTTTTGTCATTCTTCACTTCTATCTTACGCATGGCAAAATAACTCTCTACCGAATCATTCCCCATCTTTATATGCACATCGTATAAAAACGGATCCTCCGGACTCCAGTTTCTCATATGCGGAATTCTCACCATACATGGTCTCCCTGTCCTGCCGGCAGTTTTTAACGGCCACATCGTTCTTGCCGTTACCGTCACATCATAGTCGATATCTTTTCTTCCGGCGGCATCTTCCAGCTGTATCATAACGGAAGACTGATCATAAAGCGGTGTAATCTTCAGATCTTTGATGTGATACTCCGGAACCTTTTCCATCCATACCGTTTGCCAGATTCCACTTTGCGCCGTATAGAACATCCCGCCATTTTCTAATTTCTGTTTTCCCCTGCTGTAATAATATGTATCGGAATAATCTTTTACTTTTATTGTCAGTGTATTTCTTTCTTCTTGCAATGCATCCGTAACATCGAATGAAAACGGCAGATATCCGCCCACATGTTTTCCTTGTTTCTTTCCATTTACATAGACAACTGCACACTGATCCACAGCTCCGAAATGAAGCAGCCAGCGGCTTCCTGCTTCTGGTCTTATCTCTTCCGGAAGACTCCTTTTATACCATAAAAATTCATCCGGCTTTAACTGTCTTCCGACTCCCGACAGTGCTGCCTCCGGTGAAAACGGGACCAATATGTCTCCGTTCATTTTCTTTGGAAATCCTTTTGTGTCTTTTATTGCATATTTCCACACACCGTTCAGATTCACATAACTTTTTCGGCGCATCAATGGTCTTGGATATTCCCCTAATACATTCTTTTCATTTATATTGTCTGCCCATTTCGTCTTTAACTGTCTCATGTTCATACACCCCTTTTTAAGCAAGTCTGACTTCTTGTAATCTCCCCCCGATTTCATCATCTGTCGTAATCACTGCGGCTCTTGCATCCCCCTGCTTCAATTCATATTCCCTGCACAGGTAGATTCCGGGATATTCATCCGGCTGCTTTCTCATATATGGTATGCCATCCGGCCTCCAGGCAAATTCATATGTCCGCATATCCAGTCCCATGCCCCTCCTGGTGGCTTTCATAAAGCTTTCTTTTAATACCCAGAAACGGTAGAACCATTCTGCCTGTTCTTTTTCATCCGCACCTGCACGGATAATTTTACATTCTGATGGGCAGAAATAGCGTTCAGCTACTGACATCCTTAATGCTCCCGTCATCTCCACATCACATCCGACCTGCACGCCTTCCCGGTCACTGCAGGCACACAATACATACTTTCCCGAATGCGACAGATTGAATACAGCATCTTCCGGAAGTCCGGTCATCTCTTGTATCTTCTCCCATAAGATCCATGCACCGACACTCCTTGCACGGTCTGCCACATTCCGCAGCTTATCCGCTTTTTCCTTTCTCCACTTTGGCACCCTGTTATAATATGCACGATATATTTCTTCTATTAATAGTGGTGTAATATCTGCTGCCCATACATTTACCATTTTCCCACTCCCTTTTTACTATACAATTTTAGTCTAACACACTTTTAAAAAAATGAAAGAATTTATCCAATAAAAGTATTGACAATCAAATTCCATTGCGTTAATATATCATTACACTTTAAGTATTTAAAGTTTTGCAGTGCGAATATTTTACAGTGCGACCACAACAGATTCACACGAGAAAGAAAATATCACACAGGCACAATGATCATACATATTGGAGGATATTAATTATGATTATCGTATTAAAACCACATACTACAAAAGATGATGTTTCTCGTGTTGAGAACATGGTCAAAAAGAGAGGTCTTGACACACATATTGTACAAGGCAAGGAGATGACAGTGATCGGCTGTATCGGTGACACAGCCAAAGTTGATTCCAAATTATTCGAGATTGATTCTGCAGTTGATAAAGTTATGCATGTACAGGAACCGTACAAATTAGCTAACCGTGCATTCCATCCGGAAGATTCCATTATCAATGTATCCGGCGTAAAAGTCGGTGGAGACAATCTTGCAATGATCGCCGGTCCTTGTTCCGTAGAATCATACGAACAGGTTCTTGAAATTGCCCGGGCAGCAAAAGCTTCCGGAGCCAACTTACTCCGCGGAGGTGCATTCAAGCCAAGAACAAGCCCTTATTCATTCCAGGGACTCGGACTTGAAGGTCTTGATATCTTAACCGCAGTTAAAGAAGAGACCGGTCTTCCGATCGTAACTGAACTGATGTCCGACAAATACCTTGATGTATTTAACGAAAAAGTAGATCTTATCCAGATCGGTGCACGTAATATGCAGAACTTCGACCTGTTAAAAGAATTGGGGCAGCTTGATCGTCCAATCCTCTTAAAAAGGGGCCTGAATGCTACTTACGAAGAATGGATCATGTCAGCAGAATACATCATGGCATCCGGTAATGAAAATGTCATCCTCTGCGAACGTGGAATCCGTACTTTCGAAAGCTATACAAGAAATACTCTGGATCTTCAGAGTATACCTGTACTTCGTAAACTGACACATCTTCCAATCATCGTTGACCCAAGTCATGCAGGTGGAAAATGGTGGTTAGTAGATTCCATGGCAATGGCTGCTATAGCCGCCGGAGCAGACGGACTGATGATAGAAGTACACAACGATCCCGAATCTGCACTCTGCGACGGAGCACAGTCATTAAAACCTAAGAAATACGACGAATTACTCAAACAGGTTGCACAGATTGCAAATGTAGTCGGAAAATCCATCTAATGTATGCAGCCTCATAGTTTACAGGAGCTTTAAAATGAAACTTACAGTTAATCTGGGAAAAGACAGTTATCCTATTTATATTGAAAATAATATATTGTCCCAGGCAGGGAACTATATCCGTAAGATGTATCATGGCAAACGCATTATGATCATTTCGGACGATAATGTATTTCCTCTATACGGAGATACACTGATCCGTACACTGGATTCAGATTATGAATGCCATCATCTGGTACTCCCTCACGGAGAAGCCACCAAGGATTTCCAGACACTTCCGACAGTCTACAAAGCCATGCTGGAAGCAAAGATTTCCAGAAGTGATCTGGTCATCGCTCTTGGCGGCGGTGTCATCGGTGATCTTGCGGGATTTGCCGCTTCCAGTTATCTAAGAGGTGTAAGACTGGTACAGATCCCAACTTCACTGTTGGCGCAGGTTGATTCTTCTGTCGGTGGAAAAGTCGCAGTAGACCTTCCGGAAGGCAAGAATCTGGTCGGCGCATTCTATCAGCCTTCACTGGTGCTGATCGATCCACTGGTACTTAACACGCTGAAGGAACGATTTATCAACGATGGTATGGGAGAGGTTATCAAATACGGCTGCATCAAAGATGCGGATTTATTTAGTATCTTGGAATCACACAGTTCTTTTGAAGATTTAAAAGAAGAACTGCCTGCCATCATCACACGCTGTGTAGATATCAAACGAATGGTTGTAGAAAATGATCAGTTTGACACAGGTGAGCGTATGTTACTGAATTTCGGACACACACTGGCTCACACCATTGAACAACATTTCCATTATCAGCGGGAAAGTCATGGCGAAGCCGTTGCCATTGGCATGTATCAGATTACCAGGATTGCCGAGGAAAAAGGACTTACACCAAACGGCATCTCAGAAAAGATCTTAAAAGTCCTGAAGACTTACGGTCTTCCTTATGCATGTGGTCTGGAGCTTGGAACCTTAACCGAAGCGATTGCCTTAGACAAGAAAAATCTGAACGGCAATTTGAATGTCATTCTACTCCATGAAGTTGGAGACAGTTATATCGAATCTACAGACATTTCGTTCTTTGCAGATAATGCAAGACTTGTATAAATATAATTTTGGAGGATATATATCATGGGTAAATTAGAAGGAAAAATCGCAATTGTAACAGGATCAGGAAAAGGAATCGGACGTGACGCAGCACTTGCTATCGCTGCTGAAGGTGCCACTGTCGTAGCAGTTGCCAGAACACAGTCTGATCTTGATGAAACAGTAAAAATGATCGAAGATGCCGGCGGAACAGCAATCTCACTTTCCAGAGACCTTACGGACGGAGAACAGGTTGCCGACATGGTCAAAACTGTTGTTGATAAATACGGAAGAATTGACATTCTTGTTAACAATGCAGGTGGATACCCAAAAGAGATCTACAAAAATATCGAACATCAGGCAATTAAGATCTGGGAATGGTCAGAAGAACAGTGGGATCAGATCATCAAAACAAACTTGAGAATCCCATTCCTTGTAACTAAAAATGTTGTACCTGTAATGATAAAACAAGGAAAAGGAGATATCGTAAATGTATCTTCAAGAATGGGTCGTATTGCATCTCAGATGGGTGCATACGCTGTTGCAAAAGGCGGTATCGTAACCATGACCAAGACAACTGCTATCCAGACCAAAGAATACGGAATCAAATGCAATGCCGTATCTCCTGGAATCGTGGACACACCGGGACAGAGAGTCTACAACCACTCTGTAGGACAGGACGGCTGCCCGATGGGAAGCTCAAAAGATGTTGCAAAAGCAATCATCTACCTATTGGCAGATTCACCGGCAGTTATGACCGGACAGTCTGTCGACCTGTTCACAACAGTATAAAACCTAATGAATACCAAGACTACAAGAGACACTGTCATCACTGGCAGTGTCTCTTGTAATCCTTTTTTAACACCAATTCATTTATTTCCCTGGCTGTCCATAATAAGCATTTGCTCCATGTTTTCTGAAGTAATGCTTATCCTGTAATTCCTGTGGTGCAGGTTTTACGTCCGGGTTGATCATTTCGCATCTTGCTGCCATCTTGGCAACTTCCTCTAATACTACTGCGTTATGAACTGCTTCGTGAGCATCCTTGCCCCATGTAAATGGTCCGTGATTCTTGCAGAGTACTGCAGGTGTTGCAACATAATCCAGATCATCTTCATCGAATCTGTCTGCGATCAGGACACCTGTATTTTTCTCATAAGCTTCGTCAATTTCTTCTTTTGTAAGATTTCTTACACATGGTACTGTTCCGTACAGATAATCTGCATGTGTAGTTCCATAACAAGGAATTCCTCTTCCTGCCTGAGCCCAGCTTGTTGCCCATGGAGAATGTGTATGCACAACGCCGCCAATATTCGGGAATCTGTTGTACAGTTCTACGTGTGTCGCTGTATCAGAAGATGGATTTAAGTCTCCTTCTACTTTGTTTCCCTGAAGATCAACAACAACCATGTCTTCCGGTGTTAATTTGTCATAATCGACTCCGCTTGGTTTGATGACAAAAAGTCCTTTTTCACGGTCAATCCCGCTTACATTTCCCCATGTAAATGTTACCAGATCATATTTTGGAAGAAGCATGTTTGCTTCATATACTTCTTTTTTCAATTCTTCCAGCATTTTTCTTATCTCCTTTACCTCTTCTATATCATAACAGATACGGGGACATCATCGTGTCCCCTCTACTTTTACACAATATGACAGCTTTTACAGATCAGCACAAGCTCTACGCTCTACGTCAAGTCCCTTCTTATATGTCTCCATAAATGCTTCGTATCCTGCTACGCCTTCCGGATCCGGATCAATTCTGCTTCCGGCATTGCTTCCGAATACTTTATTCTTCAGATAATCTCCCAGTTTCTCACCTTCTGCACGTTTTACCATGTACTCAGCCAGGATAGCCATTCCCCATGGTCCGCCTTCTCCTGCTGTCTCCATAACTACGACCGGTGTGTTGATCGCATCAGCCAGAACCTTCTGTCCGACACCTTTTGTCTTGAAGAGTCCGCCATGACCGAGAACAGTATCGATCTCTACACCTTCGTCTTTTGTTAAGATGTCCATTCCGACTTTGATAACACCAAGTGCTGTGTACAGATGAGACCTCATGAAGTTCGCCAGAGTGAATTTTGTCTCCGGTGTTCTTACTACCATCGGACGTCCTTTTTCTACATTTGTGATAGGCTCTCCTGCATAGTTGCCGTAAGAAAGGATTCCGCCACAGTCAGCATCGCCTTCCAGTGCTTTATTGTAAAGTGTTCCATACATCTGGTTCATATCCACGTCTGCTCCGATAGAATCTGCGAATTCTTTGAACAGATTTACCCATGCATTCAGGTCTGTGGTTCCGTTATTGGAATGCACCATAGCAACCAGACTTCCGTCAGGTGTTGTAACCATGTCAATCTCTGTATGCAAATCTTTCAGAGGCTTCTCAAGGACAACCATAGAGAAGAATGAAGTACCTGCGGAAATGTTGCTTGTACGCTGTGCTACGCTGTTTGTAGCTACCATACCTGTTCCTGCATCTCCTTCCGGAGGACAAAGTGGAATTCCTGCTTCCAGATTGCCTGTAGGGTCAAGTTTCTTTGCTCCTTCTTCTGTCAGGATACCGGCTGCGTCTCCTGCTACCAGAACTTTAGGAAGGATCTCTTTTACTTTCCATGGATAGTTCTCACCTTCGATGAGTTTATCGAACTTTTGGATCATCTCTTCATCGTAATCTTTTGTATTCATATCAATTGGGAACATTCCGGATGCATCACCTACACCAAGAACCTTCTCACCTGTCATCTGCCAGTGGATATATCCCGCAAGCGTTGTCATAAATGCAATATCTTTTACATGCTCTTCTTTATCCAGGATACACTGATACAGATGCGCAATACTCCATCTCAGTGGTATGTTGTACCGGAACAAATCTACCAGCACTTCAGAAGCCTTTCCTGTATTGCTGTTTCTCCATGTCTGGAATGGTGCAAGAAGCTTTCCTTCTTTGTCAAATGCCATATATCCGTGCATCATGGCACTGAATCCGATCGCTCCGAGTTTTTTAATTGTTACTCCGTACTCTTTCTGTACATTTTCTGCCATGTCACGGTAACTGTCCTGAAGACCTGTCCAGATATCATCCAGAGAGTAAGTCCACAGTCCGTTCTCGTAACGGTTCTCCCATGTGTGGCTTCCGGATGCAATTGGATTGTGCTCCTCATCGATCAGTACCGCTTTAATTCTTGTAGAACCGAATTCGATTCCCAGAAACGCTTTTCCGCTCTCAATGATTTCTTTTATGTTACTCATTGTACGCTTCCTCCTAATATTATTTTTATAAGTTTTCTTTTTATATACTACCCATTATACTATTTTTGCAGGGAAATATCTATTTGATATCCCCTGCAAAATGAAATGTTACTGCTTATGTGATAATTTCAATTATTTCCGGAATGCAACACTGTTCCACAGGAGTTCGTTCTTGAACTGTCTGATTGTTGTATCCTTATCAATGTATACAGCTTCGATTCCCATGCTTGCTGCCCAGTCACCCATCTGCTCTGCTGTTAAGTCATAAGAGAATGCTGTATGATGAGCTCCTCCTGCCAGAATCCATGCTTCTGTTCCAACCTTTAAGTTCGGCTGTGGTGTCCAGAATGCTGTTGCTACAGGAAGTTTTGGCATTGGTTTCTCTGTCTTCTTGCAGTCTACATCGTTGATGATCAGACGGAATCTGTCTCCGAGGTCAATCAGAGATGTTGCGACAGCCGGTCCGGTCTTAGATGTGAATACAAGTCTTGCCGGATCTTCTCTGTCACCCATGCTGAGTGGCTGCTCTTTAATGCTGATCTTTCCATCTGCGATTGTCGGGCAAACCTCAAGCATATGAGCTTCCAGAACGCCTTCTTTTCCTGGTACAAGGTTGTATGTATAGTCTTCCATGAATGAAGTTCCCTTAGCATCCTTCATTCCCTGAGTCATGATCTTCATAACACGAACCATAGCAGCTGTCTTCCAGTCACCTTCTGCTCCAAATCCATAACCTTTTTCCATCAGTCTCTGGATTGCAAGTCCCGGAAGCTGTTTCAGTCCACCAAGATCTCCGAAGTGTGTTACGATTGCCTGATAGTTCTTCTCGTCCAAAAATCTTTCAAATCCAAGTTCGATTCCAGCCTGCACTGCTACATGCTCACGGAATTCTTTCTCATCTCTTCCTTCCAGAAGGATATCATATTTGTCATAATACTCTTCTACTAATGTATCAATATCTGCCTGAGATACAGCATTTACAGCTTCAACGATCTCATTTACAGGATAAGCATCTACTTCCCATCCGAATTTAATCTGAGCTTCTACTTTGTCACCTTCTGTAACAGCAACGTTTCTCATATTGTCAGCTACACGCATAACTCTGATATGGCTGCTTTCTACAACACCAACTGCTGTACGCATCCATGATCCGATCTGTTTCTGAACGTCTTCATCTTCCCAATATCCTGCAACAACTTTACGCTCCATATTCAAGCGGCTGAAAATGTGTCCATATTCTCTGTCACCATGTGCTGCCTGGTTCTCATTCATGAAGTCCATGTCGATAGTGTCATATGGAATTTCACGGTTGAACTGTGTATGTAAGTGAAGTAATGGTTTTCTGTACTCCTGTAATCCTAAGATCCATGATTTTGCAGGAGAGAATGTATGCATCCATGTGATAACACCGGCACAGTTCTCATCTGTATTCGCTTCGTTGAATGTCTTTCTGATTACTTCATTTGTGATCATGGTTGGTTTCCATACGACTTCATATGGAAGGTTTCCTGATTTATTTAACGCATCTACGATAATCTTTGAATGCTCTGCTACGTGTGCAAGACACTCATCTCCATAAAGATCCTGTGATCCTGTACAGAACCAAAACTGATAATTTTTTGTTTTTAACATATTTTTTACTCCTTTTCATTCAAATTTTCTGTTTCGTCTACAGCTTTATTATGTCTCTATTATAAAAATACAAACTTACTTTCTCAATCTCTAAACTCTGCACTTTTGGGAAAATTGTTACCTATTCCGACCGCTGTTATGTTATAATCATACTATATGTCAAGGAGGTATTTGTATGAATTTATCCGATTTTTGCCGCCGGATCACAGGACCTGATGCCCGGCTTCTTCCGGAAAACCATAAATTAGGCGCAAGACTTGTCTGTCCGGAATATTCCAAGTCCGTCCAGGAAGTTAAGACTTATCCGTTACTCAGTCAGGACCGCAGTTTCCTGTTATGCTGGAACTTTGATTCTCCTGGTAATCTGTATGCAACAATGATGCCCTCCCCGGAGAATTTCTGTTACCATTATTCTTATTCGGATGGAGAATATACGCAGCTTCACACGCATGATTATCTGGAGCTTTCTTACGTTGTAGATGGGGAATTTCATCAGCGGATACTGAATAAAGATGTCGTATTCCAAAAAGGAGAACTCTGCCTGATCGACAAGAACTGCCTGCATCAGGACTGTCTGACGGACCAGTCGGGAGTGGTTCTTTTTCTTGGAATCGCCAATGATATGTTTACGGAGATCATGAACGAGAACAGCACCCCGCAGAAGATTCTTTCTTTCCTGCAGTCTGCCTTATTAAAGCAAAAGGATGTCCAGCAATTCCTGCATTTCCGTCCATCAGCCGGAGCAAGTGAAGCTCTGGACGACAGTCTTTTATTGCTTTTGAAAGAATCTTATTCGCCGGACAGCGGATCACGATACATCACAAAAGGTCTGTTATTCCGCATATTCAGGATCTTAAGTACGCAGTATGATTTTTCTCTTTCCAAAGAGCAGAAGCAAACGATGAACTGGATCGTATTCGAAGAGATCTCAGATTATATCCGGGCACATTTTAGAGATATCACCATTCAGGATCTGGTAAATGAATTCCACTATCAGGAAGATTACTTCAACCGCCTGATCAAGCGTAAGACCGGGCTCACCTATTCTGCTTATCTCCAGCAGATCCGTCTCGAGCGTGCAGAGCATCTGCTTGTATCGACCGATAAGAGTATTGAGGAAATTGCTGATTCTGTAGGATATCATAACAAGGGATATTTTTATAAATTATTCCAGGAAAAATATGAAGAGACGCCTGCAAGCTACAGGCGGCATACAAGATAAATCACCGCAAAAAGAGCTGTCGTTTTCACAAATACATTTTCGTAAAACGACAGCTCTTTTTATCATAGCTTTTATTAATTTCTCAGATCAGATATCCCCGCGTCTGTTTCTGGACGCTTTCAGTCTTGTCATTGCACGGGCCATAGAAGCCTGTGACAGATAATACTCCTGAATGCTCTGCTTCTGACGAAGCTGCTCTTCGGCTCGTTCCTTTGCTTCCTCTGCACGCTTCACATCGATGTCTTCCGGACGCTCTGCCGTATTGACCAGTACAGAAGCACGGTTATTCACGATCTCTGCAAATCCTTTGGATACAACTGCTGTTACCCACTCGCCGTCCGGCTTACGGAAACGCAGTTCTCCGATCTCCACTGCAATGACCATGTTCTCATGATGAGCCAGAATACCTTTTTCCCCGTCTATAGTCGGAATCACCAGGTATTCACATTTGCCATCGTAGAAGACCTTATCCGTGGATATAATTTTCAATGAAAATGTGCTCATACTAAGCCACTCCTTCTGCCTTCGCTTTCGCGATCACGTCTTCGATCGTACCCACATTGAAGAATGCATTTTCCGGATATTCATCCATCTCTCCGTCAATGATCGCCTTGAATCCACGAACAGTCTCTTTCAGTGGAACATATTTTCCAGGAACACCGGTAAATGTCTCAGCCACTGAGAATGGCTGTGACAGGAATTTCTGGATCTTTCTTGCACGGGCTACTGTCAGCTTATCCTCCTCGGATAATTCTTCCATACCAAGGATTGCAATGATGTCCTGTAATTCTTTGTATTTCTGAAGGATCTCCTGTACCTTACGTGCTACCTGGTAATGTTCTTCACCTACAACTGCCGGCTCCAGGATACGGGATGTCGAATCCAGTGGATCTACAGCCGGGTAGATACCCTGTTCAACGATCTTTCTGGAAAGTACGGTTGTTGCATCCAAATGCGAGAATGTTGTTGCAGGAGCCGGGTCCGTCAAGTCATCGGCTGGTACATATACGGCCTGCACGGATGTTACAGATCCGTTCTTTGTAGAAGCGATACGTTCCTGAAGGGCACCCATTTCGTTTGCCAGTGTCGGCTGATAACCTACGGCTGACGGCATACGTCCGAGAAGTGCGGATACTTCCGAACCAGCCTGTACGAAACGGAAGATATTATCGATGAAGAGAAGCACATTCTGATGCTCTACATCACGGAAATATTCTGCCATTGTAAGTCCTGTCTCAGCGACACGCATACGAGATCCAGGTGGTTCATTCATCTGTCCGAATACCAAAGCTGTCTTATCAAGTACACCTGATTCTCTCATCTCTGTCCATAAGTCATTACCTTCACGGGAACGCTCTCCGACACCGGTGAAGATGGAATATCCACCATGTTCTGTTGCGATGTTATGGATCAGTTCCTGGATCAGTACGGTCTTACCTACACCGGCTCCACCGAACAGACCGATCTTACCACCTTTCGCATAAGGTGTCAGAAGGTCAATGACCTTGATCCCTGTCTCTAATACTTCGACAGCCGGGCTCTGTTCTTCAAAGCTTGGTGCTTTTCTGTGGATAACCCATTCTTCGCTGTCTTTAATTGGTTCTCCATTATCGATCGTCTCTCCAAGTACATTGAACAGACGTCCCAGAGTCTTCTCACCTACCGGCACTTTGATACCAGCTCCGGTAGCGGTAACTTCCATTCCCTTCTGCAGACCTTCACTGGAAGCCAGCATGATACAACGTGCAATGTTGTTACCTACATGCTGGGCAACTTCCATGACACAGCGTTTTCCGCCATTGTCTACTTCCAGGGCATCTTTGATAAATGGAAGTTCTTCTCTATTATTAAATTCTACGTCTACGACAGGTCCCATAACCTGTACGATTCTTCCTTTTGTCATATTACTGCTGCCCACTTTCTTTTTTATTATTTCGTGGTTATTATTTGTTCTGTATACAGTTCCGCCATTTGCAAACTTTGTATCTTACTTCCGTTTCTGCGCATTGGCTCCGCCGATGATCTCTGTCAATTCCTGTGTGATATCTGCCTGGCGGACACGGTTGTAAGTAATATTTAATTCGTTCAGCATATCTGTTGCACTGTCTGTTGCATTCTGCATTGCCTGCATTCTGGCATTATGCTCACTGCAGTAGGCCTCTACCAGGCATCCATATACGATACCGTTGATGTAGTTCGGAACAATGTTCGCCATTACACTGTGCGTGGATGGCCAGAACACCATATCTTCCTGATACAGTCCGGTTCCGACAAGAGCCGGCATATCTTCCGGAAGGAAGGTCGTCTTCTTCATAGGAAGGAGCTTCTGTTCCTCAGTCTCCGCTGTCATAGCATTGATCATACGTGTGTATATGATGTGGATCTCGTCCAGATCTCCATTCCTGAACTGTTCTACCATCTCCGAAGAAATGACTCTCGATCTGTGTAATGTCGGATTCTGGACGGTATAACGGAACTGAGTATCCATCTCAATTCCTTCCCTCTTGGCAAAGTACTGTCTTCCGGCTTCTCCAAGTACGAATAATTTATGCTTTCCCGGTTTCTTTAACAGTTCTTCCGTTGCCTTGATCACGTTATGATTATATGCTCCTGCAAGTCCTTTATCTGCGGTGACAACGATATAGCCAATCTTTCTTTCCTCAGCCGGGATACTCTCACGGCCATCAAAGAACTGGCTGTGCATATCCGGCACATGCCGCAAAATTCTGGCGATCTCTGCCTGCATGGCATAGAAGAAAGGTTCTGTGTCAGCAAGCTTTTTCTTGGCCTGTTTCATCTTCGAAGAAGAGATCAGATACATGGCATTTGTTATCTTTCTCGTCTCTTCGATGCTGGCCATTCTTTCCTTAATCTCTTTTGCATTTGCCATAGCTACACCCGCTTATCTTCTTTCCTTGAATTCCTTTGCTGCTGCAAGAATCTGCTCTTTCAGTTCATCATCCAGAACTTTCTTCTCATCGATTGCTTTGCCGATTTCTTTATGTTCTCTGTCGAAGAATGCAAGCATATCCATCTGGAATTCTTTGATCTTCTTTGTGTCAATATCAAGCATCAGTTTATTCGTAGCGACACAAAGTGTGATCACCTGCTCATGAAGACTTAACGGACGTCCCAGCGGCTGTTTTAACAGTTCTGTCAGACAGCTTCCGTATTTCAGCTGATTCTTTGTTGCATCGTCAAGGTCTGAACTGAACTGGGTAAATGATTCCATCTCTCTTGCCTGTGCCAGGTCGATACGGACACTACCACTGGCTTTCTTCATTGCCTTTGTCTGTGCGGCTCCACCTACACGGGATACAGAAAGACCAACGTTAACGGCCGGACGCATACCTGCATTGAACAGGTCACTCTCTAAGAAGATCTGTCCGTCTGTGATAGAGATAACATTCGTAGGAATGTATGCAGATACATCTCCTGCCTGTGTCTCAATGATCGGAAGTGCTGTGATAGAACCTCCGCCTGCTTCCTCGCTCAAGCGGCTGCTTCGTTCAAGCAGTCTTGAATGTAAGTAGAATACATCACCAGGATAAGCTTCTCGTCCAGGCGAACGTCCAAGCAGCAGAGAAATGGCACGGTAAGCTACTGCATGTTTAGAAAGATCATCATATACGATCAATACATCTTTTCCCTGATACATGAAATACTCTGCAAGTGCTGTTGCCGAATACGGTACAATATACTGAAGTGGCGCACACTCACTGGCTGTTGAGCAAAATACTGTGGTGTAATCCAGTGCGTCATGTGCTTTTAAATCATTTACAAGTCTTGCTACCGTTGATGCTTTCTGTCCGATGGCTACATAGATACAGATGACATCTTTTCCTTTCTGGTTGATGATCGTATCGGTTGCAATAGATGTCTTACCGGTCTGCCTGTCACCGATGATCAACTCTCTCTGTCCGCGTCCGATTGGGAACATGGAATCAATAGAAAGGATACCTGTTTCAAGCGGAACGCTTACCGACTTACGTTCAACGATTCCAGGTGCCTCATTCTCTACCGGACGGTATCCGTCTGCTTTGATCTCACCTTTTCCATCGATCGGTGCTCCAAGAGCATCTACGATCCTTCCGATATAACCCTCTCCTACCGGAATACCTGCTTTTTTACCTGTACGGCACACTTTTGTGCCCTGTTTGATCTCTGAATCATCTCCGAACAGGATACAACTGATCTCGTTTTCCTTGATGTCCTGTACCATGCCCTTAAGACCTGTCTCCAATGTGACGATCTCGCCATACATTGCGTGGTCGATTCCGTATACGGAGGCGATTCCATCACCAACAGAGATGACAGTACCAACTTCCTGATCTCTGCTTATTACGTCATAATTCTTTATCTCTTCTTTTAATATAGAGATAATTTCATCTGAGCTGATTGCACTCAATTCCTTCACCTCCATGTTAATTTGTTAATTTCCGCTGTAAACGGTTCAGACGGCCCTGCACACTGTAGTCATATTCTTTTCCGTCAACCTGCAGGATAAATCCGCCGATCAGTGCCTTGTCTTCTGCCATAACCCATTTGATGTCTCCGGCACCGTATTTCTTCTTGATAAAGTCACCCATCTGCTTCTTTTGTTCTTCACTTGGAAGCGCTGTATAACGAAGATAGACTGTCTTAACACCTGCTGCCTGATTCTGTAATTCTTCGTATGCTGCAAAGATCTGTTCTGCGATCGTCATCTTTTCATGATCGCAGACAACCTTCAGAAATGTTCTCATTTCTTCCGAAAATACTTTATCAATGATATTGTGTTTTGTCTCTTTTGTGATCACCGGATTAACCAGTGCTGCCTTTAATTCCTGTGATTTTCCGAAAATATTTTCTGCCTCCAGGACAGCTTCTTTCGAAATACCAAGTTCATTCAGAACTTTTGCATACCGGAGGGCTGCCACCTGGCAGAATACCGGCTCTGCTTCTTTTCTATTCTTCGCTGTCATGGGAATCACCTGCATCTTTCAAAAACTGGTCATATGCATCCGCGCCGCTTATGTTGTCAGCATTCTCAAGTAAGATCTTCTTCGCAGCATCCATTGCCAGCCCTGCAACCTGTGCCTTCATATCATCAAAGGCCTGTTCTCTTTCCTGATTCAGGCTTTCTCTTGCTGTCTTCATAACCTTGTCTGCTTTTTCGTTAGCCTCATTCAGGATCTGGTTGTATTCCTGTTTTGCATCCAGTTTCGCCTGTTCGATCATCTTTGTGGATTCTTCTTTTGCTCCATTCAGTGCATCTTCATACTGTTTCTTCAGAGCATGCGCTTTGTCCTGCTCCTCATTCGCGTGGCTGATTCCGTCTGCAATCATCTTTTCCCGCTTTTCCATAATGTCCATGACCGGGCGAAACAGGAACTTTCTGAGAATCAGATACAGAACGATCAGGTTGATGATCGTCAGCACTAGATTAAAATCTATTCTCAGCATATATCTCTACCTGCCTTTCCCTTCTTTTAATCTGTTATCGTCAGCAAACATTATTTCAAAAGAAGGACGATCAGAAGTGCAATAATGAAACCGTAGATAGCGGTTGCCTCTGCAAGTGCACAACCAAGGATCAGGGATGTTCTGATCTTTCCGTCTGCTTCCGGCTGTCTTGCGATAGCGTCTACTGCTTTGCTTGTTGCGATTCCGATACCAACACCGGCTCCGATACCTGTAAGTACTGCGATACCTGCTCCAATTGCGATAATTGTTCCACTCATAATTTGTTCTCCTTTTCTTGTCTTACGTTTTCTTATACTAAATGTTGTAAATGTCTGATTCGCCTTATTCCATCTCTTCTGTCATAAATAATGCAGTTAAGAATACGAATACATATGCCTGTAATAATCCGTCAAATATATCAAAATAAAAACTAAACGGTATCGGCACAATTAAAGGAACGACCTGTTTGATCAGTTCCATGACTACAAATCCGCCTAACATATTACCAAACAGTCGCATACAAAGCGACAGTGGGCGGATTACGATTTCCAGTATCATGATTGGTGCTACGATCGGCACTGGCTTTGCAAAATGTTTGCACCAGTGAACCAGACCATTTCTATGGATACCGGACCACTCGATCACGAACATACTCATAACGGCAAGTGCGATTGTTACGTTCATGTCCTTTGTCGGAGGCTTAAATCCTAACAGCCCGATGACATTTGATATTGCAAGATAAAGCGCTACCGTCATCAGATATGGAATATATCCCCTGTTTTCTTTTCCTATAATACCTTCAAAGAAATCCTGTGCCCAGCCAATTACTGATTCCAGCATAAGCTGTACCTTTCCCGGTTTCTCTACGCTTAGATTCCTTACGAATACTATACTTAGAATAGTAAGAACCGCCATAATGATCCAAGTTACAACAACACCTTCGTCAACAGCGATTCCTCCAAATACCGGGATGGTAAATACGGTTTCACAGTTAAGTTCTTCTACAAGGCTTTCAACAAGCTTTTCCGTACTATCCCCTTCCTTCATAATTTTTTTGCTAGTTTACTGCTATTTTTTGAAAATGTCAATTGTTTTGTCCGCTGTCTATTTTGCATAATTTTTCATTATTTTTTTGTGTATTTTTACTTTTATTTCTCTTAATTTTTTTATTTTTCTCATCAAATTTCCACGCCGAAATGGTAGTTCCAATTTCCATTTATTTTTTCACAAGGAAAATGCACAATTTTTATTTTTCAATTCCCTTCTTTTTCTACAAAACAGCGATTTCTTCGATTTTCTTCTTGAAAAAATCCTCTCGTTTTCTTTGTGAAATACGACATTTTTTCAAGATTGTCTATTGTTTTGGGCACAAAAAAGTGTAACCGCTTTTATACTGTTACACTTCTTACTTTTCATTATTTTGTTGTATATCTCAATTTTATATGTACGCTCATTCAAAATTGATATATCCGCCCTGATCTTACTCTGTGATCAGACGGTACTGTAAATTCTCATATAGAATTTTGTTTCCTTCCATAATATCAGCCGGAAGTAGTGCTCTTGCCATCACCTTGTTTTCTTCCTGATCCTGTGCAAGCGCATCCACACGTCTCAGTTCCGCATAGTCACCATCAATCTTCTCAACTACATAAATACATGTCAACATATTTTTTGCCTCCTTTTTAGTCTTATCATCCTGTCTTTTGTATAAGTTATTTTAATTATACTATTTTTTTAAGGAAAAGTAAATTTTTCTGTATTGATTATTGGCAAGATTTATAATAATATATACTTATATAATATCGTTATACATTACAATTCAAAGGAGCCCAGCAATGAACGAAGTAGATTTTTCAAAAGTCGGATTAAAAATGAAACAATTAAGAAGTGAACGCGGTATCACTCAGGAACAGGTAGCAAAAGATCTGAACTGTACTGTTCCTTTCGTCAGCAATGTCGAGAACAATCGTGCTAAGCTTAACTTAAGAGTTCTTCTTTATTACTCAAAGCTTTGTAACGTATCCGTGGACACAATTCTGGATGCGGGAAGAGATCTTCCTCCTCTGGATGAAAAAGAGCGCCAGTTAAATGACGAAGTGCTCAATGTATTCCGTGGTTTTTCAGTTTCGGAAAAAGAAAAGATCATCAAGATGTTACGCATCTGGCAGGAGAAATAATCTCCTGCTTTTTTATTTCCTGCATAGCAATAATACATCTTTATGATCTTTCTTCTATATATAATATTTTTCATTGCATGATACTTTATATTCTCATCACCAGTATCAATAATCTTCAAGTACAACTTTTCCTTGTTTCTTACTTTCTTGCACATTAATAATTCTCTGATTCTGACTTCCCCGGAACACCAGTGTCACATCCTTTAATGCTTCCTTAAACTCCCCGTCTACCAGCACATCAATATAAGACAGCATTTCGTCAGTTACATTCGTATGCACACAGCCTCCCGGGATCATATCCCGGTCAAAAAGATACCCACTGTAACACCAGATATCTTTCTTTGGATATGTTTCTCTTACTTTCTTTAAAAGCTTTACCAGTTCCACCTGATTCTCCGGCTCAAACGGTTCCCCTCCGAGCAAAGTGAATCCTTGAATGAAGTTAGAATCCAGCGAATTCAATATTTCCGCTTCCGTCTCTTCTGTGTATGGCTGTCCATAGTTGAAATTCCAGGTCTCCTCATTAAAACATCCCTTGCAGTGATGCCTGCAGCCGGATACAAACAGGCTGACTCTGACGCCCGGTCCGTCTGCGATGTCGCATTCTTTTATATTTCCGTAATTCATGATTTGTAAAGTCTCCTTTTATTCCTCTCTGGAATGTATTACCTCAATGATCGGATATTCTACATTCTCTTCCATTCTCACGTATTGATAATTTTCACCTATCGCCCACATGAATTCGTCATTTTCCAGTGTTTTCCATGCTTCCTGCTGCTCCGGATAATGGAAGGCAAACTCCAGTTTCAGCATTTTCAGCTCATCTCTCAGCCTGTACACATCTATGAAGCCCTCTCTTGGAGTATATGAGAAATAGGTAGTCGTGTACACGGGATTTTCTTCCCTGTCATCCCATCCTACAAGTACATTACTGATTTGATTATCTTCTTCTTCAATAACCTCCATTAGTTTATACTTGCGATGCCCACACTCTTTTTCCTCCATGAAATCAATCACAAATCTTATCCCATAAAAACTGGTCCGGATTCCATTCGATGGATTTTTCGTCGTTTCATATATGGTTTCTGTATATAGTTGTTTTTCCTGCTGTATTTTGCGGATTTTTTCTTCTTTTTCCCGTTCTTTTTCTCTTTTCAGTTCTTCTAAGATACGGTTCAATGCAGTAATAACAAATCCCGTATAGGTATAAACATATATTTTTTCTACTCTTCCACCTTTAAATACCAGTTCTACCTCTGATTTATCTCTCGGACTCGGTCTGGCACTATCCAGTTCTTCATATTTTATCGGCATGGCTATCGGTCCCTGTTTCCTATTCTTGTTAAACATAGATCCATAGATTCCTTCTGTACTGAAAAGAATCCCCTTCTTACCGCTTCCAAGTATGGTATTATCACATATAGCTGCAACTTCTATCATCTTACATCCCGGTGCATAACTTGCAAATGCTGCCCATAATGTCCCTTCTTTAGCATCCTTTCCAAGAATCACTGCAAGTGGCACCGCATTATAAAAATAGTCTTTTTTTAATTCCTTATCGGTTATGCTGGTCACGATATCACCAATCATTTTTTTCTTATCCATTCTTATATTTCCCCTTGCGTCATTTGCTATTTATTAATTATATACTATTTTGATTCATGTTTAAACACGAAGAATAGACAAATTAGAAAAGGAGCATATCTTTCGATATACTCCTGCTATAATCTTTATCAACATCACAAGTTAATATAACCTGGACATATCTTCATTTATGTTACAGATGCAATACTCTGTCCTTGATTTCCTGCGTACGTCCCTGATTCCAAAACTGTGTTCCGATATATCCACAGGTTCTTCTTGCCACGAATAACTTATCCTGATTCTGGTTACCACAATTCGGGCATTCCCAGATCAGCTTTCCTGTTTCATCTTCCTTGATCTGGATCTCTCCGTCATAACCACAGCATTCACAGTAATCACTCTTTGTATTCAGCTCTGCATACATAATATTATTGTAAATATACTGCATAACCGAAAGTACCGCCGGAATATTATTCTGCATATTCGGTACTTCGATGTAACTGATCGCTCCTCCCGGTGAAAGCTTCTGGAAATCTGCTTCGAATTTTAGTTTCTTGAATGCATCAATCTTCTCTGATACATGTACATGATAGCTGTTCGTAATATAATTCTTATCTGTTACACCCTTGATGATTCCAAAACGCTTCTGCAGACATTTTGCAAATTTGTATGTGGTAGATTCCATCGGTGTTCCGTATACAGAATAGCTGATGTTCTCTGCTTTTTTCCACTCTTCACATTTATCATTTAACTTCTGCATTACCTGCATTGCAAATGGTCTTGCTGCGGGATCGGTATGTGATTTGCCAAGCATACGTACACACATCTCATAAAGTCCTGCATATCCAAGCGAAATAGTGGAGTAACCATTAAATAATAATTTATCGATCGTCTCACCCTTCTTCAGTCTTGCAAGTGCACCGTTCTGCCACAGAATCGGAGCAACATCGGAAACCGTTCCCTGGAGACGTTCATGTCTGCATCTCAGTGCTCTGTGACATAATTCCAGACGCTCATCCAGGATCTTCCAGAATTTCTCCATATCTCCTTCTGATGAACATGCAACATCAACTAAGTTGATCGTTACAACTCCCTGGTTAAAACGTCCATAGAACTTATGGCTTCCGTCCGGATTTCTCTGGCTGTCTTCTACAGTAAGGAATGAACGGCAGCCCATACAAGGATATACTTCTCCATTCTTCATCTCTTTCATGATTTTGGCTGAGATGTAGTCCGGTACCATACGTTTTGCGGTACATTTTGCTGCCAGTTCTGTCAGATGCCAGTATTTGGAATCTTCTGTAATATTATCCTCATCCAGTACATAGATCAGTTTCGGGAATGCCGGTGTGATCCATACACCTTTTTCATTCTTTACTCCCTGCATTCTCTGAATCATCACTTCTTCAATGATCATAGCCAGGTCATCACGGGTTCTGCCTTCTTCTACCTCATCCAGATACATGAACATCGTCACAAATGGTGCCTGACCGTTACATGTCATTAATGTGATAAGCTGATACTGAATTGTCTGGATACCACTCTTTACTTCTTCTCTTAAACGGCGTTCTGTCACCTTATTGATAATTGTCTCATCTAAAGCTTCTCCGCATTCTTCACGCTCTGCGATTACATTTCTGCGGATCTTCTTACGGCTGATATCGACAAACGGTGCTAGATGTGCCAGTGTAAATGACTGTCCGCCGTACTGGTTACTTGCTACCTGTGCAACGATCTGTGTCGTCACATTACATGCTGTAAAGAAGCTGTGCGGCTTCTCGATCATGGTCTCACTAATGACAGTTCCATTCTGAAGCATATCCTGAAGATTGATCAGGTCACAGTTATGCTCTTTCTGTGCGAAATAGTCGGAATCATGGAAATGAATGATTCCCGCTTCATGCGCACGTACAACCTCTTCCGGAAGAAGGACACGTCTTGACAAGTCCTTACTTACTTCTCCGGCCATATAATCACGCTGTGTAGAGTTGATCACAGGATTCTTGTTAGAGTTCTCCTGATTCACCTCTTCATTCATATGCTCCAGAAGTGCAAGAATTCCGTTATCTGTTGTATTCGTCTTTCTCATCAGTTCTCTTTTATAACGATAGCGCACATATTTCTGTGCGACTTCATAGCCGCGCAGTTCCATAATTCCGGTCTCTACCATATCCTGTATATCTTCTACATTGACAGCATGAGTGGATTCCTCAATTTTCTTTGCAACGTTGTCCGCCACTGCCATAATCTGATATTCATTCATCCGATGCAGTTTATCGACGTCCTTGTTTGCACCTTTGATCGCATTAATGATCTTCTCCAGGTCGAAGGCTACCTCTTCGCCGTTTCTCTTAATTACGTTCGTCTTTATTTCTGCGTTCATGTTTATCCCTCTCTTGTTTTTATTGCCGATGTAGTATGTGCTCACCCTCAAATACTACTAAATATTGTTTTTTCAACATCATTTCCGCACAAGATATTGTGCAAGTAATATGATACTCTATAACAGGCGAAAATGAAAGAGGTAATTTTGTTAAAATAAATGTTTGAAATGTGGTCTAAATTTTGGTGATATTTTTTTACGAAATCTGTTGCACTTTTAATTTTGTGACGGGTAAAGTGTGGCGCATAGTTAAGAATACTTAAGACGCATTCCCTGTATTGATTTTTGCATTCAAAGATACTGACAATATGAAGTTGTTGTGCCAATATTTCTTCATTTATAAAATTAATCTCTGTCAATCTTAATCCATATAACAAATTATCATTTTTTGTTGTTTCGTAACATTTGTTACAAACCATTTTCTATAAAAGCTATATACTCTAATCACAACATAAGTTGTACAACACCAGTTAACACCAACTAAGTTTTAATAAAAAGGAGATTTTAACTATGAAAAAATATGTATGTGAACCATGTGGCTACGAATATGACCCAGCTGTAGGAGACCCGGATAACGGAATCGCACCGGGCACAGCCTTTGAAGATCTTCCGGATGACTGGGTATGTCCAATCTGCGGATTAGGAAAAGAAGTATTTGTTGCAGAAGATTAATTACTCTTCCGACTGCAGTCTTTCATAATCCGTGATTTCGATTACCTTACGGTCCACAAGACGGATGATACCTTCATCCTGCAAAGTAAGTAGCATGCGCGACAGAGATGGTCTTGTAGTATTCAGATATACTGCCAGATCTTCCCTGTTCATATGCAAACGGACCCGATAGTCCGGATCACAGTTTTCCAACAGGTACGCCGCTACACGCTGACGTAAGTTTCCACTGGTAAGAACCTCTATCTGACGGTTACATTTCTCTGCTTTTTCCGCAAAAAGCTGAAGCATATTGAAGGCAACCTTACTGTGATGTACACAGTTTCTTTCGCATCTTCCGCCAAAGAAATTCTGTGAAACCTCCAGAACCGACACTTCATTTTTTGCTTTTGCATAACCGGAGTAAGCAGACTGGCGCAAAAACATTTCTACTTCGCCAAACTCCTCACCCACCGTAACGTAACTGCTCCGGGTAATCTTACCATTCAGGTTGATACTGCCAAGTTCAACCATTCCTTCCAATATGAAATATAATTTTAACGGCACATCACCCTGGCGGAAAATATAGGTATCTTTCGGATATTTCTTTACTACAGCCTGTGAACAGACAAGACTTTTTTCCAGTTCTTCTTCTGTCAGGTTCTGAAATATCTGTAACTGTTGTAACTTCATAATCCAATCCTTTTCTCTGCTGATAAACATTTTCTACAATTCATTATAGACTATGCGGGACTGGGATTCAATGCGTATCAAAGACAGGAGGTTTCTCTATGAATATTACATTTGACGATAACTTAATTACAGGCAACAAAACCATCGATTCCCAGCATCAGGAACTGATCGACCGTATCCGGCAGTTCGTTGCAGCATGCGAATCCGGTGACAGTAAGATCAAAGCAATCAAAATGTTAGATTACCTTGATGAATATACAAATTTTCATTTTCAGGAAGAAGAGGAACTTCAGAAAAAGGTATCTTACCCGGAGATTTCCAGTCACCATGCAAAGCATGAAGAATTCAAAACATCTATTCAGGAATTATACGATTATCTGAATGAAAATGAAGGGCCTGATGATCAGTTTATCGAACAGGTAAAGCGCAATGTTGTAGACTGGCTGTTCCAACATATCAAGACTTTTGACCGGTCTGTAGCGGAATATATTCATTTACATGATAATTCTGAAAGATTATAGATAATACGGACATTTTTCACCATTCATGTTACACTATATTTCAGATAACATTTTACCAGGATTAATAATATTGAGTTTTGAAAGGATCTGAATATATGGTACGTCTGAACGATAATGCTGTTACCTATATGAATAAACGCGGATTCCGCAACATCATACTTTCCATCGAAACAATCACCAGTTGATGTGCCCCTCCGCGTCTGGAGATATCGGTAGGATTTACCGATAAAGAAAAAGAGGACATGCTCGCACAGGGGTATGTCTGCGAGACCAGTCCTCTTGGGAATGTCTATTATCTGCCTGATGGGGTTACTGTAAACGGGGATATCAGCATCAATTATATGGAATATCCCTGGATTACATGCTTTGAGGTAAGCGGTCTGGCTGTTTCACGTTCCTGAGACAGCCAGGCTATGTATTACTCTTTTGCTTCCTTCATTTTTTGTATTTCTTGTTCTGATTCTTTTATCTGTTCATCTAACTGTCTTATCTGCCTATCGCTTTCTTTTATCTGTTCATCCAACTGTCCTATCTGCCTATCGCTTTCTTTTATCTGTTCATCCAGTTGTCTTATTTGCTTATCACTTTCTTTTATTTGTTTATTCCGTTGTCTTATCTGTTCATCCAGTTGTCTTGACTGCTCATCTTTCTGTTTTATCTGCTCATCTAGTTGTTTTATCTGCTCATCTTTCTCTTCTATCTGCCTCCGCATATCTTCAATCATGAATTCTACTGTATTTCGATCTAATTCTAACAATTCTTCCGAAAACATCTACATCACCTCTTTCAACTGACTAGTTATTTTTATAAGTATCTAAAACAATTCTTTTGACATTTTTCATGCTATTTTTTATCCAATAGCTGCTGTAATCGTTGTATTTCTTTCCTCATTTCTAACATCTCCTCATCCTTCTGACTCAACTGCTCTCTCTGGCAGTCTATCTCCTTCTGCATATCATCAATCATCAGCTTTACTGTATTCCTGTCTAACTCCAGCAATTCTTTCGAAAACATCTGCATCACCTCTTCGATATTCCGGCAGACATCATAAGCCTGTTCATACATTTCTTTGAAATCCGGATATTTCTCTATAATATCTATAATCGTCTCCGGATCATCCATGCAGAAAAACGCAAGCCATGCTTCCAGCCGGTTTTCTATTTTTACACTTCTATTTTCATTTTGCTGATTCTTTTTGAATATGTCAAGAGGTATGAACAGATATTCCTGTAATAAATTTATATTTACCCCTGTATCAGATTTCTGCATAAAACGATGGATATAATTATTGGAAAATTTCTGGAATTCTGTTGGACTTTTTTCGAATAACACAATCGTGTATACCTGCTTGATATCTCTGTAAGAGAATCGTTTTCCTTTGATTCCTCTCACTCTCTTATACTGCCGAAGTAACAGATCTGCTGAGTAACAGGCACTTCTTTCTCCCGGAAAATAATATCCGATTTTCTGAATTTCCAGATTCGCAATACTTCCATCTTCCAGTTGCACCACCATATCTGTAATAAGAAGCGTAGATTCATCCGCTAATCTTGTCCCGTCATTTGGTAATACATCTACGATTCTCACTCTTTGTCCAAGAAGCAGTGTGAGTAATTCATTTACCCTCTCCGGTGTATTCTCCGGATTCAGAATTTCTTTTATCATGAAATCATACATGATTTTTATACCTTTCACTCCGGTACAAAAATCCAGAAATTCATTTTGATTTTCCTCTGTCCACTCATAAAATAAATTTTTTAATCTGCTTTTACTTTCAATCTCATTCAACACCTCCTCCCTTGTCCGAATCATTGGGAAATACTGTTGAAGTTTGTTTGTCATAGGCACGTCCTCCTGAATAGATTATAAAATTTTCGTGTTTTCTCAAGTTGGAAATATGTTTCAGACATTTTTAGGTGTGAAACGATTGAAACTTGATGCCTTTTGGCCTAGAAATACTTAAGAGTTTGTAGAAGTCACTCTTTGAAGTGCATTCAGAATAGCATATTGTTCATATGATTACAAGATTAATTTTCATAAATATAAAATATGCAGCGGATCCTACCTCCACTGCACATCTTATATCCCCATCTATATATCTCTTTCCCTCAGAACTTCTCCATCTCCCCAATGATCGTTCTGTAGAATTCCTCTTCCGTCCCGTCCTTTCTCACATCATTCATAACAAGCCCATCCTTCAAAAATATAACTCTCCTACACCGGCTTGCCATCTGCGGATCATGCGTTACCATCAGAATTGTTTTTCCCATCTTCTCATTGATTTTCTGGAACTCATCCGCTACAACCTTTCCCGACTTTGAATCCAAGTTTCCGGTCGGTTCATCCGCAAATATGATGCTTGGATTATTGATAAGTGCTCTGCAGATTGCAACCCGCTGTCTCTCTCCGCCGGATAATTCGTAAGGATTCTTACCCTCCAGCCGCTCAATCCCGAACTGCTTTTCCAAAGCTTCCGCCTTTTCTTCACATTTCACCTGATCCATTTTGTCCATCAGCACCGGAAGCATAATATTTTCCTTCACCGACAGACTGTCCAGCAGATTGAAATCCTGAAATACGAAACCAATCTTGCGGCGTCTGATATCGGTAAGCTCTTCCCGCCACAATTCGTTCGTATTCACTCCATCAAAGATCACCTCTCCATCCGTCTGCTGATCCATGAATCCCAGAATCTTCAGAAGTGTCGTCTTACCACAGCCGGACTTTCCCATGATTCCGACATATTCTCCCTCTTCCACATCAAAACTGATTCCTTTTAATACCGAGATCGCATCTTCGTCATCAATCTCTCCGCCGGTTTTGGGAAATTTCTTGATCAGATTATTTATCTTTAATATTTCTTTCATGCTTTCCTTCCACCTTTCTTATCGTATAGCGTTCGATCATCTTTACTCCGATTCCCTGAATCACCAGATACACTACCGACATTATAAGCAGATATTTCAGATAATGTCCGCAATCTGCCTGCGTATATTTTCTCATCAGCCATACCTCACCCGTCAATACCGGTACTGTGAACAACGCAGTCACCAGCGGAACCCAGAAGAAGATATTTGTTTCCGTCCGGATGACTTTCCGCCGTTCTTTCGTCCTCATTCCTATACACATTAAGAAATGATTCCGTCTTTTCTTCTCTTCCATCTCTGATTCATATTTCAGATAGATGACCAGAATACTTCCAATAAAAAATGCACCTGCAATAAATATATCGACCACCGTCGTCATAAATCGCTCACTTTGTATCTGTTCGATCGTCGTTCGTTTGGAATAACAGGATAACACATCTTTGTCAAACCGCTCATCCTCTTCATGTGCTTTTCGAAATGTCCGAAGTTCCTCTTCTATCTTCTCGTAATCTGCCTCATTTACATTTAGAAGCACAAGCTGTGTCGGCCAGTGATGGATATTCACACCTTCTGCTACTTCCTTCTTTTTTACCGGATCTCCGGTTATCCAATTATATTTTTTCCAGTCATCCTGAACTTTTTCAAAATACTTATCTGAGAACACAACCAGATTTTCCTCGTTTCCCTGACGGAATGCACCTGTCAGTACATCAATTTTTTCTCCTTTCACTATACGTTTCGGAAATATCTTCTCCCGGTCCATGAACCAGTAGCTTTCCACCGGCTGTCCGATATGCAGATATGGCATGCTTCTTGTATACATATAATCAAGCGGGTGTGCCTTTGTTCCCTTGTCCTGCTGATAAACAATGTAAATGTCTTTCCCGTCTGCTGACAGATTCAATTTTTCACTTTTCTTTCCTAACGCTTCATTTAATTCCCGATATGTGGTCTCCGATATTCCGATGTGCTGTCCCTGTGGCATGATCACTTGTCTGGAATCATCCATTTTTGACGAATTATCAACATTCGTCACCCGGACCATTGGATACTCCTGCAGTTTTATATCGTATTTTTCTTTCAGCTGATTCCAGAATGTATCGTCTTCCTCTGTCCCCATGCATACAAAATCATATGGGAATAACTGTTCCGGTTTCTCAGCGATCCTTGCAGAGATTATGTCCTTCCCGAACACGGCCAGCACCAGTATCGGTATCACACTGATCACGTACACATAACGCAGAGTACTTTTAAAACGATAATAAAAAGAATTGTATGGCATCAGCTTTTCGTAATAACTTTTCTTTTTGTTTTTATGAATCTTTAAAGCCAGACGGAATTCATACTTTTCCAGAAGATACAGTCCCGCAAGCAAGATTAAAATGATCATAATTCCCTCTGCATTTTTCCGTGCTCCGAAACGGATCATTGCTATCACTATAAGAACGATTCCCGCTGTCAGGAATACCGCAATTCCATTTTCCGGCATCTTTTCTTTCTCAACATCCCCGAGTCTGAATTTTTTCAATTCACGATACAGGAAAAAGTCTCTTATAATCATCAGCCCGATTCCCGTAATTCCCAGTAAAATCAGACCGGACAATAAATATGTAAATGCCGTAATCTTTGCCGGTTGTAATTCGATTCCAATCCCCGCCACAAAAATCCTGCGGATCACAAGAAGGATCAGACTTGCAATACAGGCTCCTCCGATCAGCATTCCGATGATCCCGGCTATAATTTCTGCCGCAAGCAATGCATACATTGTCGTTTTCCTAAGTCCCAGACTTAAAAATATGCTGTAATTACGCATACGCTTCCGAAAATAAGAAAGCAGATTTGCAATCATAAGCAACAGCGATGCCAGCAGACTTACAATCAGAAACTCTAACAGAATTGCTGTAATCCCGTGTCCGGTCAGAATATTTCCTTCTTTATTGAATGGTGCCAGGATCTGTGCCATCCCCACGCCAGAGAAGATCAGACTTGCCGGAAGCAGATTCATTCCCACATATACTGCAAAATCCTTTTTTGATTTTCGAAAGTTCTTCCACATCGCCCGGCAGAATCCTTCCGGATACTTTCCGACAAATCCAAGACGACGTTTCTTTTCTTCTTTATAAGCAACTTCTTTTTCTCTGATTTCTTCCTGTACCTTTTTATCTTCCTGCCAGGAGTCGATCATCTTTACGCCGATCACATTTACAACCAGCAATACAACCAGTACGAATGGATATACCTGTGATAACAGATCTGTGAATACCGCTCCGTCTGCTCCCAGAAATGATATCAGACATCCTGCTACAAGTGCCAGAATATCCAGAATCATTCTGTGCCTGTTCCTCAATGTCCATATGATATTTACCAGTCCAGTCAGTTGAATGAATAATACCAGCACCAGTTCACATATGAACAGCGCCACAATCTGTACCATCATCTGATTATCTATGCCATCCAGTACTCCAATGCCTTCAAGGCTGCCTTTTACATAACCGCCTCCCTGACCGGATACAGCCAGCTTTAACAGATATCCCGGTGCATTGCATTTCCATGTTCCCATATTCATCCACGGGAACAAAAGAACTGCCTGCATGATCAGCGAAAATATCTTGATCCTCTTCCTCGTCTTATCCATAACTTTTGCCTCTCATTTTTCGTACATGCTCATTATTATCCGAGATTTTCCGGCATCCTTTTTATACCTGCGCCACCACCGGCTTAAATCCCTCCATTCCGACAACCATCACCGGTGCTCCTGCCGGGATCTCCGTTCCTTTCTCAGATCCCTGTACTCTTACTTTCATATGATGTCCACACAGATATCCTTTTCCCTTCCAGTTGATTCTGGTATCTGCCGTTCCAATCTCCCATAAAAGTCTGGTCTCTCTTCTGCTCTGCAAAAGATTCATAAATCCTCTCAGTACCATATTCAGCAGACATGCTATCAATACACAGCAGAGGATTCCTGCATATCCCTTCACCGGGAAACTCGGAACAAAACATAATGCCGAGATAAAAAGTACCAGCCCGCTGTTTGCAACGTAACATCCCTGCCCCCAGTCTCTTCCGACTGCATAGAATAAAGCTTTGCCCGTGTATTTCTCCCAGAAGCTCAATCCGATTCCATAGACAGCTAATCCGATTCCGATATTCCGGTGTATAACTGCCGGGATTTTATTCAGGCCAAGCGCATCATTCCACAACCATAAAAATGCGTTCGGATCTCTTGCGATAAGATAAGAAATGCACACACATACAATCGGTATACATCCCAGTGCCAGCATCCACAGAAACATATTGGAATCAAACACTTTATGATAGATCTTATCCATTGCTTCACCTGCTTCCTGCGGATCGCCCATCTGGCGGACTGCTTCTTCCTCTGCTTCAACTTCCGTCATCCCTGATTCCATTAATGCGGCTTTACAGTCTTCTATATGCGCTTCATATTCATTTACAATCTCTTTTCTTACAGACGAATCGGTAATCTTCTTCCCAAGTTCTTTCAGATATTCTCTTTCCTTCATATCTAACACCCTCCTTTTCTACCACCTTCACTGCCTTACCTGTGCTATACGGAATACTGGATCATGCTCGTAACTGCATTGGCATAAGCATTCCATTCTTCGATCATTTTCTCCAGATATTTCTTCCCGTTAGGTGTGATCCGGTAATACTTTCTGAGTTTCCCGTTCGCCTCCTGGTTATAACTTTCCAAATATCCGGACTGTACCATGCTGTGAAGCAGCGGATACAATGTTCCTACCTTTAATTCGAATACATTGTCCGATCTCTTTGAGAGTGTATCGATCATTTCATATCCGTACATATCCTTTTCTGAGATCAATTTGAGAATTAACATTGCGGTATTTCCTGAGACCATATTTTTGTTTACTTTCATAGTGATTGCTCCTTTCTTATATTTACTTTCATTATATATCGGCTTTCGATAGTTGAGTGTAAAAAAATTTGCTTTCTTCTTGGTTTTATTATATATCGTATCTCGATATATGTCAATATACAAGAATAAAAAGAACCGGAAATGCAAACCTGCATTCCCAGTCCCTTTACCTTCTTCTTTCCTACAACAGCTCCGCAAACAATCGCAGGAACAACTGTCCCAGCCGCAGAGTCGCGCTCCGGCCGGACTTATACTTCTCCGTCACTTCCCTGCACTGTTCCAATGTCTGCTCCATATCCCGCCGGATATCCAGCACCGCATCACAATCTGCCATAAAACACCCATTTTCAAAATGATGATAAAGGCTCCGGTAATCCAGATTGATCGTGCCGCAAGTCGCCATGCAATCATCTGCCACGCTCATCTTCGCATGACAGAACCCCGGTGTCCACTCATAGATCCTTACACCATCCTGTACCAGATTGTGATAGAACGATCTGGTGATACTGTAGATCAGCTTCTTATCCGGGATTCCCGGTGTGATGATCCGCACATCTACGCCACGCCTGGCCGCCAGCGAAAGTGCATGTGTCATCTCATCCGTGATGATCAGATAAGGAGTCATGAACCAGCAGTATCTGTCCGCTTTGTTGACGATACTGATATAGACATCCTCTCCAACCTGGATTCCGTCTAACGGGCAGTCCGCATACGGCTGGATATATCCCGTCTGCTGTGCATGATACGGATGCTGTACCAGATATTTTTTCTGTGCCTCTATATCCAGAACATCCACATCGGCAGGAGTCTTCCCGGATGCTTCCCACATTTCCAAAAATGCTGCCGTAAGCGAAGCCACCGCATCTCCTTCCAGCCGGATTCCCGTATCCTTCCATTCCCCGTATGGATGTGTATAGTTAAAATACTCATTTGCCAGGTTATAACCGCCTGTGTACCCAACCTTTCCGTCAATCACCGTAATCTTTCTGTGGTCACGGTTGTTCAGGAACATATTAAGTCCCGGAAGCAGCGGATTGAATACCCGGCAGGCAATTCCTTTCGCTTCCAGTTTTCTCGCAAAGCTCAGATTTACGAATCCGATCGAGCCCATGTCATCATAGAACACCCGGACCTCTACTCCTGCTTTCACCCGTTCTTCCAGCACCGTCTGTATCCTGCTCCATGCATATTCATCCTCAATTGCATGATACTCCATGAAAATGAATTGCTCCGCCTTTGCAAGATCCGTAAGCTGCGCCTCCAGTCCTTTGACCGCTTCGTCAAAATAAGTCACATCCGTATTCTGATACACTGGATAACACGCATTTCTTTCTATATAATTAGAAACATTTCCAGCCTTCGGATCTGACACATTCAGACGTTCCAGCACTTCCTTATTTTCCGGCAAAAGTGGCAGAAGCTTCTCATCAATCCTTTTGTAACGCATCCGCATCTTCCGGGTTCCACCGTTCATACCGATCATAAAATAAAGTGCTACTCCAAGGATCGGAAATGTCAGGATCAGGATGATCCACGGTGTCTTCATCGAGGAAGTCTCATTTCTTCCATATATTTTCAGAACCAGTATGACGGCAAATATTCTGGTCAGATTGTCTATGAATACCGCGTATTCATTCAGTCCCTTAAATATCCCAATCAGGAACACTACTTCCAGTAATATCGAAAGCACTGTGAACGCCAGCCGCTTCACACCATTCTGTGTCTTTTTCTTTCCTTCCAGTGTATGACTGCTCATCTTCTCACTCTTTTCTTCTATCGTAAATTATGATTATACTAACACGAACATGTTCCCGTCACAAGCTTTATCCGGTATTTTGTAAAATCCTCTCCGGAAATAATTTGCATAATTCTTTCCTTTCCACCTTTGCTTTCTCTAATAATTTCCGTGTTATCCCCCTAAAGCCCCTATTTTCAAGCAAAAAAAATCACCGTCCCCAGAGCTCTAAGCCTCTAAAAACAGTGATTTGATAGTGCGCGATCAGGGGTTCGAACCCTGGACACCCTGATTAAGAGACATAAAAAGACGTCACTTCTGCGACTTGTCAGTTCCTTCTACAATTCACTTCCGCCTTGCCATATATCGCATTGGAGATAACTATGTATTATCTGTTTTCAACTAAATTTCTGTTTTTTTCTATGCTCCATAAGGGCGTTTCAGTTCGCGACCAGTTTCGCGACAGACTTCTTATAGCAAACATAACTTCTACTAAATAACAATAAACTCTCAGCAAAGCTTTTTCAAGCTTTGCTTCCTTGTTCGCACGAATTCACGAATTCCCGTGCCCCCTCAAAAGGATATTGCAAATTGTCATTTGCTATTTATCCTTTTTTATGACGGGGCACACGGGATTTCGGAATTCTTAGTCTCACAAACGCAAAAGCATAAGATATTTACCTGTCTGCTTACTCTCCCACTGCCGAAAACAATACATCTTCTAGCATATCTGCAACTAATGATTCCTTGTCTTTTGGGACATGAGAATATACGCTTAAAGTAATTTTAGGGTCTTGATGTCCTGCTCTTTGCTGTGCTATCTGAATTGGTACACCTTCTGATAACAGTAATGAGATTGCACTATGTCTTGTTCCATGTAATTTGATATGTCTCAATCCATACTTTTTCAGTGTCTTAGCCCATTTCCTTGTAAAGCTCTTTGGACGGTACGGTTCTCCATTCTCTTTACAGATAACACGATTACTATTACAGAAATCTTCCCCATATTTCATTCTGTTTCTCAGATATATCGTTCTTTGTCTGCGGAGAAGTTCCATTGTATGGTCACTTACAATCAGCTTTCTATAAGAACTTTCTGTTTTACAGTCTTTCAGTACAGGTTCATTCGTTTCTGTCTCCGTCCAAGCATGTTGTATCGTTACTTCTTTCTTATCAAAATCTATGTCACTGTAACTCAATCCCAACAGTTCTCCCCTTCTCATAACACAATCAAACAATAGTGCTACTGGTAACTCCATATCCGTTCCTCTTACTGCTTTTTCAAGTGCTCTGATTTCTTCTACTGTATAAACTTCCAAATGGTCTGAACATATATCTTTGCCTATTTTAATCTTTCTCACTGGATTCTCCTTTATAATACCTTCGTCAACCGCTACATTTAAAGCACATTTAAGTACACGGTGAATATGTTTAATCGTAGATGCGCTTAATGGATTATCACTTCTGTTCGACTTCTTTCTTAGGCTGTTATAAACCTGTTGAACCTTTGCCCTTGTTAGTTCCTGAATCTTCATATGACCAAATAGTGGTTCTATGTATCTCTCAATCGTTTGTCTGTAATCTCTTGTCGTAGCCGGACTAAGATTTCTTCTCGTATCTTCCAAAAACCTTTCCATAAATTCCGTTACAGTCTCTTTTGATGGTTCAAGAAGTTTTTCCTGTAAGTACTCTGCTTTCTTTATCATGAGCTCATTTTCAGCTTCTTCCCTATCTGTTGTATTTACCTTAAAATACATTCTTTTCCTTTTACCTGTAGCAGGATCAGTTCCTAATTCCAGTGTAATATCATAATACTGAACATCTTCAGCATTTGGTCTTGGTCTAATACTTCCGTTAATTCTTTTCTTCACATTTCATCTTCCTTTCTACTTCCAGTCTTCTGGAAAATCTAAATCATCATCGTCATCAATTGAGAAAAAATCATCCTCAACGTATTCATCTTTTATTACTTGTCTGGGCTTATTTATCCTTTTTCTTCTCTCTTCCAGAACTTCTTCATAATCTTTTACACCATCTCCGCCTATTTTGTTAGATGGGACTGGTAATTGTATAATGTAACCTTTTACCTGTATGTCACCTACAATTTTGATTCTGCTTATGTATCTGTCCGATTGCGCTTTCAGATATCCCATTTCTTTCCACTCTTTTAGTACAGTTGCTTTCTCACTGAAATGTCCCTCTTTTAAAATCTTCATAAACTCACTTTCAGTAACTTTTAACCGCATACCCGATTCTTCATCCGTATTTAGCAGAACTGTCTGCATATTTTCCAACTTACCACGGCAGTTACTAATCTCTTTTGGACTGTCCTTAGAAAGAAACTGTGTATAATTCTTAGATATAAATTGTAACAGCCATTCCATTGCCCTTTTTCCTATGGATACTTGTTCCACACTATTCACAAGGGAATGCTCTTCCATAAAGTCTCCTATCGCCTCTTTATTCAGCTTTAACTTCAATACCTCATTTACAATGTCCACTGCTACCAGTATCAGTGCAGACTGCTTTGCAGTTCTTTCCGTCAGATTATTGTAGGTCTTTGCTTCTCTCGCCCTTTTTATGACTGCATTTGTCTCCTGTACAATCTTTTCTACCAACTCCTGCCTGTCCTGTGCCAGTAACCACTTTGCCACCCTCGGAATGATATGACCGTAATTCTCTGTAACAACAGACTTTATCCTGTCGGCTGATTCTGCACTGCTTGTCCACGTCACATTCTGAAATTCAAAGTTTCTTGTCAACAGTCCTGTATTCATATTGCACTGTGCCAGAATACTCTTTTCTGACGTGAGAAATAATGCTGTACGGAAACGCGAAGATTCGTTTACTTCCATGCCTCCTGAAAGTCTTCTCTTTTCTGTGCCACTGCTAAGACTGTATAACGTCTGTGTCATATCTCGGTCTGTAAGAAGACTTCCTTCGTCTATCAACGTTGGATAAGAGTTCGGTATCAGACGCATTAACGAATTTAACGTATCCTGAAAAGAAAATACAAAGTTATTTCCAAGAAAGTCTGGTGCGCTTCCACAGGACACTGCCAGAAGTGCTCCTGTAGTTTTTCCTGTAGAAGATTCTCCAATCATATGCACCATAATATTTTCTACACTGATACTTTCTTTCAGATAATCCACCAACAATCCGCTGATAGACGCTGACAGTAAAAACTCCATTGGTGTATGTCCTATGACATCTTCCTTTAACATCTTCTTGTAGTTTGCATAAGTACCTTTCGGGGAAACTCTTAGCTTCCCCGTGTACTTACTGTCAATACCTACTCCTTTCGCGCCTTTAAATATCTTCTCACCGTTCCACTCTGCCATACCTAATTTTGCATGACATAATAAATGCTTAACGTTTACCTCTTGATTCTCTATGGACTTTATAAGATAATCTGCAGTCTTTTTTGACACCTGTACTCCATATGCAGTCAATGATACTATCTTATTTTCCACCAAGTCTTCTCTTGGGAAGAGAATTGTCCTCCTCTTCCCATCTCCACTGTCGAAATACAGCGTTAAATACTGCTTACAGGTTTCAACTTCAGTAATAGCATTCTTTACATAGACTGCGCCTCCGCATGGGATATATATCATTTCATCTTTTTTGTAGATGTAATGACCATACTGCCCGTCTGTGATTTCTACGGACTTATGTACTACGGCTTGAGTAACCTTTTCAGTCTCTTCTTGTATTGTTACGGTGTAATCCATTAAAACAAGTCTCCTTCTTCTGAATCTTCATAGGGATATTCATCACATTGATCGACTACTTTCGTATGCCATGCTACCGTAACATGCTCAAAAATAAACTTTTCCAACTCTTTCTTCTTTGTATGTATTCCATGCACTTTTCGCAAAAGCTTCAGAGCTACAAGTATCAAGCCTATTTGCTTATAAAACTCCTCTGGTGCATCTTTATATAAACCTTTTTTCTCTGCATGTCTTTTAAAGCTTTCAACCTCAGAATCCAGAATCTCTATCATCTCTTCGTCTCCCCACTTTATCAATTGATGATATACCTGCTCGCTCTTATAACCGCTCACATCTCTATAAGCACTATCCACCCTTAAGGCACTTTCTTTATACTTATACCAAAATACACCAGGTTTTATTTCCAACCATACTGTTGGAAGTGGTCCTTTCATTTTCGGATATCCATCGAACGGACCTTCCATCCATTCTTCATCCACAACAATTATTGTTTTATGGTGTGTATAATAATCATTCTTTGTTAGAATCTCTTGCATTACTGGAATTCTGTCCATCAAATATGTTCCACCATCTGATGCTTCTTTCGAATTTATTTTAAACTTTGCGTTTTCACATGGTATATATCCCCCTCTGCTTGCAAATAATAGCGCGGTATTAGCTATAAAATCCAACTCTCTTCCTCCGTGTGATAATACTAATTTTACGCTCTCTTCTGCCCGGAATTCCGATACCATTCCAGCTACTGCCGTGCAAGCTATAAATGTCATTGGCGCACAGTTGTCAATTTCTTCCTCCAACAGCGTTCTCCATCGTTCATCTAACTTTTTTTCTGCGTAAGAACAGTCTTTTAAAATATACATATTCGTATTCCCCTTCCTTCGTTATTTTCCTGTGTTCTCATTGGCATATTCTACTTTTTTGTCGTGCCATAGCACCGTAACATTCCGAAAAATGAAATCTACCAACTTCTTTTTCCCCGTATGCAATCCGTACCGTTCTTCCACAACATTGTAAGCTGTCAGAATCATTCCTATCTGCTTAAAGAATTCTTCAGGCATCTCACGATATTTGCCTCTTTTCTTAGCACATCTCTTAAACTTTTTAATCTCACAATCGAGTACACGTCTTAATTTCTCTTCGCCCCAAATATTAAAAATTCTCTTAATACTTGGAATACTATGTCCACCTATGCCATGGTAAAAATCCAATATTCTCACTCCACTATCACGCCCCTTTATCCACCGTACATCTGGCGCAATATCAAGCCATGCTGTCGGTAAATCATAAGTCTTATTACTCTTTCCCTCATGAGATACTGCAATGATTGCCTCATGCAATTTTAGATGTCCCTCTTCGTCTACAATCTCTGGTAGCGTTAAGACCTTGTCTACCATATATGTATGACCCTTTTGTCCCTCCGTTTCTTTTGTTTTTCCACCACATGCAACTGCAAAAAATCCTGCAGTTCTTTCTTGAAGGTCATTTTGCATATGTACTTTTATGCTTTCTTCCTCCAGTACGCCTGATAACATTCCTGCCACCGATACACAGAGCATGAATGTTAATGGCACACACCCATTGACTTCTTCTTCAATTAAATTGTCCCATTCTTCACACTTTGGATTTTCAAGCCAGTCATATCTGGCATAATCCATCCAGCGTTGATAACCTTCAAAACGATACTCCTCTGGAATCATGTCGAAGACAGATGCCTTAGTTGCGTTGTTTTTATTTATAATTTTTTTCATAATTCTATACCTTCCTTTACTAAGAATTTATTCAAGCTTCAAAATCTACGCGTATTGACTTATCCCCTTGATGTTTCTGTAGGAAGCGCTTTCCTTAGTTCATATATTATCACTACTCTTTTCCTCATTTATTCAACATTTCATGTTTTCCCTTGGAAAAAAAGTGGAACTCCGAACAATATATTAACGACTAAATTTAGGAGGTAAAAATATGAGTAAAAGAAAACTGAAGAAAAATGAATTTTTTGCACCTGACCTCATGAAACGAGTTATTCCTGCACACACTAAAGACTTTCAAACTTGTGAACGTATCATTTATGACTCAGAAGAAGATGCCGAATTAGAGCCGTATCGTATAGCCAGATACAAAAAAGTAAATATTTGGGAAACGCGAACCACTAAACACCTTAAAGATTATTTGGCTAACAATATATCTAAGCAACCTTTTCCTGATGAACATATTGCTTTTTTTATGAACTATCTTTTTGGACTACGTTTAAGGTCAGAATATCCTGATGATTATGCAAAACGCGAAAATCCTATTAAACATTTTCCCACCACACTTCGCTATACCCACTTTATTAATAAACACCTAAAAAATTATGACACGGTCGACCAACACGTCACCCCTGATGAAACAGTCTTATCTCAAAATGATATGTCTGTTTTTTTTTGCCTATTTTTAGATTTAAGCGACTGTTTTGAAGACACCGACTGCAAACTTACTGAAACTCAACGAAGTAAAATTGAAGCCTTAAAATCTCAAACAGACCTATCTTTAAGAGAATCTTTTGAAAGATTTGTTGGAATATTCTTTCCTAAAAATTGGTATGTTGGGGCGTTAGACAAGCTAACGCCCCGAACTATCACTTCTCTTCTGGAAACACAAAGTTTCTGAATTCCCATTTACCACTGAATCTCTGACCTGCAAATAATGGGTGTATTGTTCTTAGCCCTATATATTCACCATCTGTATCTACAAGTTCATACACCTTTTTTGCATGTGGTTTTAAATATTCACATACCTGTCTCTTAGCTTCTTCTACACGTCTATTTCCAATGAACGTATTTCCCCACCCAATTAGTACCGCATTAAACTTTTCATTCAGCAATTCCTGTAAGTATTCCATGTTCTCAGTATTATCACCTGTCTGTGTCGGTTTTAACTTTGTACAAATGTCTGCAAACAAGTTCCACACAACAATCTCTGAATATCCCATGATTCCAAGATTATTCAGTAAGTAATTTGTCGTGTTATCAAATACCTGTACACTGTTTGACGCTGGATTCATTCCTATTACCAGAACTTTCTTACCTTTCATACCGTTATACTTTAATGTCAGTGCGAACCGACGTTTTAAATCTTCATCATACACACCTGTTTTCTCTAATAATTCTGTCTGTTTTACTACATTATCCATTTTCATTCTCCTTTTTTACTACTCTTACTACCTGTACTGCATAATCTGAGGAACATAAATAAAGCCGAAATGTTACTTCTACAGTACACTCCGGCTCTTTCTGTTTATAAATTTCTTCATACTCATATTCGTCTGCATTCAGTTTGAAATATTTTAAAACGTTTTTCTCCTGTTCAAACACTTCTGTTCTGTCCCCGAACAGCACAATTGCAAAACCACCCAAATCAGCCTCTATACGGCGTTCTTTACCATATGCCGTATCAAACCTCTGTAATACCTCTTTCAGACTGTTTTTTACCGCTGTTTGGGTGCTTACAACGCTTACCTCATCAGGCAACACTCTTATCCAGTCATCAAAATCACTTTCATTCTTCAAAACCTTATACATCTTTCTTTCCTTTCTGCACCTGTCCTCTGTGTTGAATCACCAACTTTAGCATAGTTGTGACTATCGTGATACCTGCAAGTACCTGTTTTAACTCCTTTTCGCTCACTTCTGCACCTCCCACACCGTGATATTTATATATAACACATTCAGCAATACAATTCCGATTGCTATTCCCAACAAATAATACTGCATACTTTTCCTCCTAGAAAAAGCCCAACGCTCCTGTGAACGTTGGGCTTATATTAAATACCTCTTAACAACCGTTATTACAATTATTCTGGAACTGATGCGGATAGGTTATCCATATCTATTCCAATCGCTTTTAATTCATCCTCACTTATTGCATGAAGTGTTGCTTTATTCTCTTTTGTTCCATCAAAAATACTATCACTTACGGCATCCGTTTTGTCCTCATTTTTATGTATTACTGTTTCTTGGTAAAAATTGCTGTTCACAGTGATATTTCCATTTTCAATGTCATTCATATCTAGTTTAAAATAGTTTGCATATGGTTTATCTGTTACCGTTCCATCCTTTTCCGTTAATGCCTCATCACTGTCCCATGTCAGACCAACAAGTTCCGGTACATCATAATTAAGACTTGCAACATAAATCATAGAATTATACATACCATCTGTAATATACTTTCCGCCCAGGTTTACAAAGCCATAGAGGTTAATTCCTATATCATATTCTCCATTGACGTATTCATCATTATCAGTACCACCACTTGCCCAATACTGATTAGCCTCTTCTTGAGCTCTTTCGTCTTCCGTGATTGCATAAGTACTGTCAAATGTTCCTTCTTTTCCTTCGTTAACATCACCTGCACTCCAATCCTTTTTGTGGCAAGCTTCTTTTCCTGTTGATACTCTCATTATTAAAAGCGGTTCTTTCTTAGAAGGGTCACCTTTTATATAATACTTGTCTGTTGGAATGTATTTTATGTATTTAACATAATTGTCATGGTCTCTTCGGTTTGTAAGTGGCTGAGTATTGTTTGACTGTATCCTATTTCTTTTCTCTGTCAACTTATTATCAACTCTTTCATATAACTCTGTATCTTCTGTATTAACTGATTCAGGTTCATTATATGTCAGATTATATACTGTTTCTGGGTAATCTGTTTTAACATAATCTCCTAGGTTATATTTTTTAAAAGTGTCTGTCACACGATCTTCACTATACCCTCTATTTGACGGGATCAAATAATAACAATAATCCATCCATTCCAGACTACTGGACGTTACTTGATCCGTGTTGTCTACAGTAAATCCATCTTTTGTTAATAAAATATCTGCCGATTCGTCCATACCGATTGTAAAATTAATTACAACACCTTCACTTGTTACATCCATAATATTGACAGCTACTGGACTTGTTTTATATCCAAATTCAATTGTATCCCCCAATATAATCGTTCCATCAATTTCTCTGAAATCATATCCGACAGTTCCGTTCGTATAATACCCTAAAATATCTGTTGGCACATTCATCGGATTCCCATCTTCTCCTACTTCTGGAACAGACGGGTCTTTCACATACTCTACAGAATCAAGATTAGTTATACCGTATTCATACTTTACATTTTTCTTTGTATCTTTCTCTGTTTTCTCCGAAGCCTTTTCACTCGTTTTCTCTTCTGTATCCTTATTGCTTTTATTATTCGTTTCTGTCGTATGCCTTTCCTCTTTTTTATTTGTATTACCAGAACACCCCGTATTCATAATGCTTACTGCCATCACCATACACAATACTGCTATCAATGCTTTTCGCTTCATACTTTTCCTCCGTTAATAAAACAGACTGACATCCACCATATTGAATATCAGCCTGTACAATTATCTACTTGTAATACTTCTTAACAACCGCTATTACAATTGCAATCACTACCACAATTCCAACAAGTGTCATAAGTCCTGTCAATGCTGGAATCAGCAAATATATAAAGAATCCTGCTACTATAATCGCAATGATTACGGATATTAAGTACTTTAATGCTTTCTTCATAGCATTCTCAACTCCTACATCTGTGCAAGCAATTCTGCTTTCTTTTCGTTAAATTCCTCTTCTGTAAGAATTCCTGCTTCTTTCAGCTTGTTCAGTTTCTCAAGCTTAGTAAATACATCATCTTCTGCAGGTGCGCTCTGCTGAACAACTACCTGTCTTGCATTCTTCTCATCCTGTTTAATACTACGTCTGTATTCCTGATATACACGGATAACTCTTTCTGCCTCATAAGTATAAAGCGTCTGTATCTTCTCCTGTGCTCCTGATACATAAATCGTAATATTACAAAGCTTAAATGCAGCCGTTAATGCAAACTCAAGTAAACCGTTTGTCTTCTGGTCTGTAGACATTGATGTAATATCTTCATAATAGAACTGCTTTACATTCTTAGTTGCTCCGAGCATTTCTCTGTCTAACATTAAAATCTGTTTGTTCGTACATACAACAAAGTCTTTTGCTGTGATATTGTCCATGCCCCATGCAAAGTAAATCAGCAATTCATCATCAAATACATACTGTCTGATAATCTTAAGAATGTTGTCACCGATTTTCTTTTTAATTACTTCATCAATCTGTGTTTCTGTAATCTCAAAGTCTTTTTCTTCCAGTCTTCTTACATACTCTTCAATTGTAATTCTATCAAATTCAGACACATTATCTGCTGAGAATAATTCTACACCATTACATACAACCTGATATCCCTCTTCTGTACTCACAAAACCAAGCTGAGATACTTGCTGTAAATCTACTGCAACGTTAGCTACAAATGTCTGATTCTCTGGGAATGCGACCGCAATATATAACTTTGTAGGAGTCATTAATATAAATTCTCCCTTGTTTCCTTCAAACTGGAATACAGGAGTTTCTGTATCATCATACTCTCTTAAAGCTTTCTGAGCCTTTTTCTGAATTTTATCGGAATATGGATACATAGTTATCTTTGATGCAGACACACTATTTGCCGGAAGTAACAGTTTTTCAAAATAGTCTTTTGTGAAGTCCAATATATTATCTTCAACATCAATACATGATGCACCACTGAATCCACTCAGAATGTTCTGCAATACTTTCTGTTCGTATTCTGTTACTCTTTCGTTCATTTCCTCCATTTTCTTATTCTGTTCTTCTTTTTTAATTGCGGAAAGTTGTTTCTGTTCTTCCAACTTTTCCTGTGCTGTTTCTGCAATAGAAGTTGCCTTATCTGTTACATTCTTCATCAAATCTTTCCAGCCCATTTTTTTGTTCCTCCTTATGTTTATTTATTTTCTTTTGTACTTCCAATGGAACTTCTGTAATTGGTTTTACGTTTTCCAGTTCTACTTCCTTACTTCCGTAAAAGCTCTTATTTCTTGTGCAAAATAACTTTTTCATCTGACACCTTTTCCAACCGATAACCTCTTAATTTATTCAATGCAACAACTCCACCACCAGCCATTGCTATTCCTATCGCTGAAATTGCTGTAGACATTCCTAAGACGCCTGATGCAGTTGCTATCGCTGGCGTTGCTATAAATGCACTCGGAACAGTTGCTGTTCCTGCTGTCGATATAGCCACAACTCCGCTAACTACAGCAACACCAATTGCAGTTACACACAATGCCCACATGCCATTTCTCACTGTTTTTATCTTTATTACTTTTCTAGCTAAATCCAATTCTACCTCTATTGTAGAATCTCCTCTTTTCAACGCCTCTCCTAATTCTTTTTCTGTTGTCATATTATATTCACTCCTTTTTATGCATGAGTATGTTTCTAACCATATATAAATATACCATGTATTTATCACTCTTACAATAATCTACAGGTCAAAATATAATAAGAACTGGAGGGAATTATAATGTATAAGAAAAAAGAAAATCCCCTGCGTCTATTACCAACAGACCCAGAAAAACGTGGAAAAATTAAGATTCGTTTAGAAGATATTTTAAAAGAACGAGACATCTCTCTAAATCAGTTATCTTTCCGTGCTGAAATGCAGAGAACTCAGTTAAGAAACTATCGTGACAACAAGGTACAACGCTTGGATATAGATATCCTGTTACGACTTTGCTATGTCCTTGAATGTGACCTGACTGATTTAATTGAATATATACCGCCAGAAGATTAAAGAAATGCTGATGACTTTTTAGTTGTCAGCATTTTTTATTCATCATAATACACTTTCAGTTTTAATGAATACACGACAAACACCTTACTCTTCTCCCCTTTCACTTTAAAACAGTCTTCATACCAGTGTTTTCTCTTCGTCATCCACAATCCGTTATCAGAAATGTCTATCTGCTCTACATCACTACAAAGCTGTAATCTCTGCGGATAGTAATCAAGAACATTCAGAATTTCCTGTATATCTCCTTTTACTGGATTCAGTAGAATTGCTATGAAACCTTTTTTACCAATCTTTTCACATGCCAATATCTTTTCTACTTCTGTTAACAACTCCAAAGGCAGTCTATACTTTCCCAACAACGGATTTATCTGCTCTAAAAGAATTAACTGACTTCTGTTATAGATTTTGATGTACATATCTAATCACCACCTTTCTTACATCAAAAAAATAATATACTTTTATAAAACGCAAAAAGAGCAGTGAAAAGTACTTTCCAACCGTACATTCCACTACTCTTCTATGCAAACTTCTCTTACTACACTTGGACTGTTTATTTTCTCGCGACGAGCTCGCGACAGAATCTGCGACAGAGGCACTTCACCCTTGCTTTCCCTAGTGATTTCCGTTTTATCCCCCCTGAAGCCCCTATTTTCAAGCAAAATAAAATCACCGTCCCCAGAGCTCTAAGCCTCTAAAAACAGTGATTTGGTAGTGCGCGATCAGGGGTTCGAACCCTGGACACCCTGATTAAGAGTCAGGTGCTCTACCAACTGAGCTAATCGCGCATTTTCAATTTTCTGTGTCACACTTTCCGTAACGACAAGATTAATTATATAATAAGGTTTTAAAAAATGCAAGTACTTTTTTTATTTTTTTCATATTTTTTTCACAGCTCTCATATATTGATATGGGGGTTGAATTTATGAACCATATTATCCATTATGTTACAACCAATTTCAAAAAAATCTTTCATACTGTCTGCACAGAGATTATCTCCTGCATTCAAGGCACAGCTCTGCATTTTGTCCTGGTCGCTGCCTTTCTCGGAACACTGAATCATTTCCTGTATTTTTTATCCGGGCAGTCTCCAATCATTGCACTTTTCTGCCCGGTTAATGAATCCGTGTGGGAACATTTGAAACTTTTATATTTTCCTTTTTTATTCGTAAGCATATGGGAATATCTGTCTCTGCATCCGGTTGTTTTACCGTTCTTTTACTGTCGGTATCTGGGTGTGCTTCTCGGAATGTTTTTTACTGTTTCTGTTTTTTACACATATTCCGGGATTCTCGGCCGGAATTTCCTGATCTTAGACATCCTGCTTTTTTATTCCAGTGTAATATTTTCATTTGGAATGTCTGAATATATTTCCGGCAAGACCCGTTCTCCTCACGAGACAGAACCTGGCTTTGTAGTCTCACTCTGGTTGATAACATCATTTTTCTTCTTTGTATTTACATGTTTTCCGCCAGATCTTCCGTTATTCTATTCAGCATAAGTACAACAACCATCAACACATTTCCCTACATATATAATTAATTATTCACACCATGATGTGCAACATAGCTGTTAAGATCCAATGCTTTGAACACATATCCCTGTGACTGATAATATTCAATAATTTTCGGCAGCGCTTCCACAGTTGTATCTTTTGTCTCGGAATCATGTGACAGCAGGATGATATTATTGTCATGGAAACTGGTTGCCTGATCCACAAGCTGTTCCGTTGTTCTCACGGCCCCGTCTCCCGAACTTCCATTCCAGTCATAATATTGATATCCTCTTGCCTGAACCTCCTGCGTAAGCGTTGTCATAATTCCCTTCGTGTAACTTGCAGATATGGTATTCGAAGATCCTCCCGGAAATCTGATAAAACACGGAACATAGCCGATCTCTTCTTTTACAAGCTGTCCAATCTGGTCAAGATCCTGAAAATATGCATCAACAGATGCATACACCTTTGCGTAATCATGAGAATATGTATGCATTCCGATCGTATGTCCCTTATCATAAGCCTTTTTGATCATATCTTTATATTCCGGCATGGCTCCTGTAACAAAAAACGTTGCTTTCGCATTGTATTTATCCAAAATGTCCAGCACCGCCTGCGTATTCTTAGACGGTCCGTCATCCAACGTCAGATAGACAACTTTTTCATCCGATTGTTCTGTTGTACCCACTTTTCTTCCTGGTTGAACTGCAAATTCACTTCTGTCATCTGCCTGATCTTTTTGGCCTTGATTTTCTTTATTGGATGCATCAGTTTCATTCTCATTGATCGTAAGTTTTTTTGCAGTTGCTTTTTTCTTTGATACTGCCTTTTTACTTTCCATCTCGGCCGTTGTCATCGTTTTACCGGCATTCTTTTTTATAACATGCCCGCCGATTCCCACACCTATAATCACTGCTGCTATGCAGACTGCTGCAATCAGAATCTTTCTCTGTGCACGATCTTTTCGTCTTCTATTTTTTAACTTTTTCCTGCTCATACTTTTTTCCTCTTTAATTTTCAACTTTATTCTCACTTTTAAGTAATTGCTTTTTCTTTTTTACTATCATACCGCTTTTTTCCTTTTTATCAAGCCTTTTCTCGAGACTTTTTCACTACAATGTAGTATTGTAATAAATAGATTATCACTTACAAATGTCGAAAGGAGTTTTTAATATGAGTGAAAACGAAAATAAAGTCTGTCCTGTCAGCTGCAAAATCGAACATCACGCCATGATGTTCGCATTTCTCGCCAAACATGCAATTGAATTATGCGGTGACGCCGGCAAAGAAGCTATCCTTGCCGGAATGACTACATACGGCAACGAGCGGGGTGCCCGCATGGCGGCAAATGCACTCGCACACGGTGATGAACTGACTACCATGACCAATCAGGCATACGGTGAATGGAAACCAGATTACGCCGGACAAATGGACTTCGGAACGCTTCGCACCGAACCGACACTTCAGACTTACATTGCAAAATGTGCATGGTGTGAAGCATGGAAAAAGCATAACATTACCGAATATGGGAAATATTATTGCGTCAATGTAGACAATGCTGTTTACCAGGGATTCCGTTCCAACTTCGTCTGTACCCCGACTGCCACATCTATGAGCTGGGGCGGTGATCATTGCGAATTCGACTGGGGACATCCGCTCTCACAGGAAGAGGTAAAAGAACTGGCGGAGAAAAAAGCCGAGCTTGGAACTTCCTGTATGAAAGATTTTAATTTCCATACGGCACATTTGAAATATACTGTCAGCCAGGCCCTGATCCATAATCTTGGTGAAAAAGGAGAAGCGGCAGTGAAACTTGCACTTACTGATTATGTAGATACATTCGGGCAGGAATATTTGGATGTATTGGACGGGCTTTATCCGGTTGAATAGTTTTTACTTTTCATATAAGAAAACTATGAAATCTATTTACATCCTGTTTTTCTGTGCTAAAATGATAGATAAACACCCGATTCTATGAGGAGGTATCTATATTTTGAATACACTAACAACTGAACATACACCTGACAATATCATTGCCAGCTGGCTCGACGATCATCAGGAAGAACTGGTGAATACCGCTGATTACATTTTCCATCACCCGGAACTTGCATATCAGGAGACACTTTCTTCCAAATGCCTGACAGATTATCTAGAAAGCCAGGGATTTAAAATAACATGGAAAACAGCCGGTATCGACACCGCATTTACCGCAGTCTGGGGAGGTGGAAAACCAATCCTCGGATTCCTGGCCGAGTACGATGCTCTGGCAGGTGTCGGACACGCCTGCGGGCACAACCTGCTTGGAACAGCCGTTGCCGCAGCGGCATGTGCATTAAAAACCGATATGGAAGCAACCGGTGCAGCCGGAACGATCTGCGTCTATGGCTGCCCGGCCGAAGAGATCATGTCCGGCAAGATTGTGATGAACGATCAGGGAGTCTTTGATGACCTCGATGTTGCTATTACCTGGCATCCATTCGACCGCAACCGTGTCAGCAACGATATCTGGCAGGCACAGGACATTAAGAACTACACATTCCACGGACTTAGTTCCCATGCTGCCAAAGCACCGGAAAAAGGCCGCAGCGCCCTGGATGCCGCCGAACTCATGAATGTAGGCGTCAATTATCTCCGTGAACACGTACCGGGAGATGTCCGTATGCATTATGCCTACATTGATAACGGTCTTCCGGCAAATGTTGTTCCGGATATCGCAAAGACAAATTATTTCATCCGCTCCTACTTACGTTCCCGCACCGAAGATGCAAGCGAACGTGTAGACAACTGCGCCAGAGGTGCCGCTCTTATGACAGACACCACCGTCGATATCGAACTGGTCGCAAGCTGCAGTGAGATGAAAGTTAACCGGGTACTGACAGAATTATATTACGATGCTATGACCCAAGTCCCGACACCGACTTATACACCGGAAGAACTAGATTTCGCAAAGCAGATTACAGAAGAAGCCGGACTCATCAATGACGGGACACTATTCTCCGGCCTGGAACCGCTTGAAGATGAACCGGTTCCGATCGCTATCGGCACGGACGCTTCACAGGTCAGCCACACCGTCCCGTTGATCACCTTAAGTGCCGCTACGATGTGTAAAGGTACCCCGCTTCATCACTGGGCTGCTGCCAGACAGGCCGGTATGACTATCGGACAGAAAGGTATGTTCTACGTTGCGAGATGTATGGCAGAAGGAACGAAATTATTGATGGAAACTCCGGGAAGTATCGAAAAAGCATGGGAACTGCACAAGCTGACTCCTTAAAGCTCCTGTCATTGCATACTGTACACTTTATAAATATCTGCTCTAAAACATCTCATGACCAAACTAGGAGGAATTATTATGATCACAAAAAAATCGGAATTATCGGATGCGGCAATATGGGCGGCGCCATTCTCTATGGCGCACTCGACATCCGGGTGAATTAAAAGACATGGTCACATCCCCTGGCGGAACAACCATCGAAGGCTGCGAGGCTCTTGAAAAAGCCGGCATGCGTGGTGCTGTAATCGAATGCATTAATGTAAGTACAGAAAAATCCCGTTCATTATAATCGTTGTCATTCTATGTCGATTCATGCATTGGAATTATCAGACAAAAGAGGAGTTATCCACAGTTTCCCGTGGATAACTCCTCTTTTGTTGGGGATAAGTGGAATTACTTTGCAAAATTTGTCGTTACATTTTCATCCTCTTTATCACCTTCAACCGTGTAAATTCTTCTCTTTCCTTCTCCTCCAGCGCATTACTGATCGTATGCACCAGATTCGTATACATCGGTATCGTAATATTCTTAAGCGCATTCGCCCGCTTCTGTGTCTTCTTGATATTTGCGGCCAGACGGTACGCCGAGTTCTCCACCTCTGCCAGCTTGATCGTAAGTTCCTTCACTTCCCGGAAAGCTTCTCTTGCAATATCCACCGACTCATGTGTCGTGCTGAACGAATACGTCAGATCATTCTGCTTCGCATCATACTTGATGTGCGGGATCTCCGTTCCCATAATGCTTCTGGTCTGCATCTTCAGCGAATCCTCGATTGGAACAGTAAATGCCAGTTCCTGGACTTTACTGATCCCGTGTTCGATATTGGCACGCTGCAGGCAGGCATATGCTTTTGTAAAGGTTGCATCGATCTCTTCCTGAATGTCTTTCGCCTCATCGATCAGTCCCATCAGCTCTTTCAGAAGAATATTCCGCTTTTTATCCATCAAGTCATACCCCTGACGTGCAAGCATCAGAGAATTCTTTGCAAGCATCAGATTTCCTTTGGTAGGAAATTCTCTCGGATCCATATGCATCCCTCCTACTCTTCTGTCTCCAATGTCTCTTTCGTATCCTTCCAATACTTCTCAACCAGCTTCGTATCAATACGGTCCAGTTCTTCCTTCGGCAGAAGTCCAAGCAGTTCCCAGCCAAGATCCAGCGTCTCCATCATCGTCCGGTTCTCCGCCGGTCCCTGGCCAATATAGCGTCTCTCGAATTCTTCACCGAACTTCAGATACTGTTTATCGATTGGTGACAATTCATCTTCTCCGATAACCGAAGCCAGATTTCTCGCCTCTCCAACCTTTGCATAGGCAGAGAATAACTGGTTCGCAAGATCTTGATGATCTTCCCTGGTATATCCTTTTCCGATGCCGTCCTTCATCAGTCGTGACAGCGATGGCAGGATACTGATCGGCGGATAGACTGCCTGACCGTGCAGATTACGGTCCAGTACGATCTGTCCTTCTGTAATGTATCCGGTAAGGTCCGGGATCGGATGTGTGATATCATCATTCGGCATCGTCAGAATCGGAAGCTGCGTCACCGAACCATTTGCCCCGTCCACAATACCGGCACGTTCATAGATCGTTGCCAGTTCACTGTATAAATATCCCGGATATCCTTTTCTTGACGGAATCTCGCCACGGGAAGAAGACACTTCACGCATGGCTTCCGCAAAAGAAGTCATATCCGTCAGGATAACCAGAATGTGCATATTTTTCTCAAATGCCAGATATTCCGCTACTGTCAGCGCAACCTTCGGCGTGATCAGACGCTCCACCACCGGATCATTTGCCAGATTCAGGAACATACACACATGATCTGCCACACCGCTTTCCTCAAATGTCTTACGGAAGAATTCTGCCACGTCATGCTTGACTCCCATCGCACCGAATACAACCGCAAACTGTTCATCCGAATTGTCTCCAAGTGAAGCCTGCTTTACGATCTGTGCCGCGAGCTGGTCATGCGGCAATCCGTTTCCCGAGAATATCGGAAGCTTCTGCCCGCGGATCAGTGTCGTCAGACCGTCAATCGCCGAGATTCCGGTACGGATATAGTTTCGTGGATACTCCCGTCTGACAGGATTCAACGGAAGTCCGTTTACATCCCTTTTTTCTGCATCTGCAATCGGACCAAGTCCATCGATCGCTTCCCCGATTCCGTTAAATGTACGTCCCAGCATTTCCTCCGATACAGTAACTTCCATCGGATGTCCCGTAAGTCTTGTATGGGTATTATCCAGTGACATATTTTCTGTCCCTTCAAACACCTGGATCACAGCCTTGTCTTCATCCAGCTCTACGATACGCCCCATTTTCCTCGTATTATGATCTACAATAAATTCTACGATCTCATCGTAAAATGCATTTTCCACGCCTTCCAGCACGACGAGAGGGCCATTTATACTGCTCAGTCCAAGATATTCTATTGCCATCTTACGTCCCTCCCTTTACGCATTCTTCTCGATGACGCGGTTATAGAAGTCATCAATGTCTAATTTATACAGATCCAGTAACTGCAGGTTGTCATTCGGCACATCATACTTGATCGCAATGACCTTTTCAAATATACCTTCCGCCTTCAGTACCGACATCGGCATTCCCATTGCCACCAGTTTCCTGCTGGTCTTATACAGATACAGGATCACGTCCATCATCTTGAACTGCTTCTCCAGCGATACGCACGTATCATCCTTATGAAATGCATTCTGCTGCAGGAATCCCAGACGGATCACCTTTGCGATCTCCAGGATCAGTTTCTGATCATCCGGAAGCACATCCCCGCCGATCAGTTTTACAATCTCCATCAGACTGCTCTCCTGGTTCAGGATCGCCATCAGACGGTTCCTGTAATCAACAAATTTCGGCGACACATGATCCGAATACCAGCCGCTTAAGTCATTCAGATATTCACTGTAACTCGTCAGCCAGTGGATCGCAGGGAAATGTCTCGCATACGCCAGGGATTTATCCAGTCCCCAGAAGCAGCGCACGAAACGCTTCGTATTCTGCGTAACCGGCTCGGAGAAATCTCCCCCCTGCGGAGACACCGCTCCGATGATAGAGACAGATCCGGTTGCACCATTTAATGTCTGCATCATGCCGGCTCTTTCATAGAATGCCGACAGTCTCGATGCCAGATATGCCGGGAACCCTTCCTCCGCCGGCATCTCTTCCAGTCGTCCGGACAGCTCACGCAGCGCCTCTGCCCATCTGGATGTCGAATCCGCCATGATCGCCACATCATAACCCATGTCACGGTAATATTCCGCCAGTGTCAGTCCGGTATAAATGGACGCCTCACGGGCAGCTACCGGCATGTTCGAGGTATTGGCGATCAGCGTCGTTCTGTCCATCAATGGATTGCCCGATTTCGGATCGACCAGCTCCGAAAACTCTTCCAGAACCTGTGTCATCTCATTTCCACGCTCGCCGCATCCGATATATATGATAATATCCGCATCCGACCATTTTGCGATCTGATGCTGGGTCATCGTCTTACCCGTTCCGAATCCTCCCGGAATCGCAGCCGTTCCACCTTTTGCAATCGGGAACATCGTATCCAGAATTCGCTGTCCTGTTACCAGCGGCACACTTGCCGGGAATCTCCGGCTCACCGGTCTCGGTACACGGATCGGCCAGTGCTGTGTCATCGAAAGTTCCCGTTTTTCTCCACTGAGCAGTTCAATCGTAACCAGCGTCTCATCAATCGTATATTCACCATCCGGAACCACAGATATAACAGTTCCTTCCACTCCCGGAGGCACCATACATTTGTGCACGATAGCCCGCGTCTCCGGCACTTCCGCAATGATCGTTCCACCCTGTACCATATCGCCTTCCGCCACTGTGATATGCGTCTCCCAGAGCTTCTGGCGGTCCAGTGCATCCACACTGACACCACGGGTGATAAATGCCCCGCCCTTGTCAGCAATCCGCTCCAGCGGTCTCTCAATACCGTCAAAGATATTATTCAGGATACCGGGTGCCAGCGTAACCGACACTGCCGCTCCCGTACCTTCCACAAGTTCTCCCGGATGCAGTCCGGAAGTCTCCTCATACACCTGTACCGTCGTCCGGTCCTTATCCAGGGAAATAACTTCGCCAACCAGCTTTTCCTCTCCCACATGGACCATTTCCGACATCTTAAAATCCGTCTTCCCTTTCAGGTAAATGACCGGGCCGTTGATGCCATATATCTTTTCTGTCTTTCCGCTACTCACCCTTTACACCTCCCCGGAACCGGAATTTCTGGTATTCATTTTCCAGTGCCCCTTTGAATGCATAATCCACCAGAACATTCTTCTCAGGCACAACCGCACGCACACCGCCGATGAAATCCACTTTGCTGATCGTCAGCGTCATTCCCGTGCGCTCCTCCAGATATGTCTTCTTATCTGCATCGGACGGATTGATATAGATCGTCATCGCCATCCCGGATGCAAACTGTGCTGCTTTCTCTATATAACGGATCAGAACCTCTTTATACTCTTCTGTTCTCATAAATGCCAGAAGCTTTAACTGTACTTCTTCGAACAGTTCTGTCTTAAGTTCTGTCTGTATCTTACCCATCTCACGTTTTAATTCAAGCTGCGCCTTTGACATCGCCATATTCAGCTGCTGTTTTGCAGTCACACTCTCCGCACGCACTCTCGTCTCCGACTGCCGTCTGGCTTCGATCTGGTGCTGCTCGAACACACTTCTCAGCGCATCCTCATGCTGCTTTATGATCGCATTCGCCTCCGCTCTTGCCTCTTCCATCGCTGCCGTGCGGATATGCGTGATCTTTTCTTCGTTTGTCAAATGTGCCACCTTCTTCCTGTCTATAATTTCAACCCTATCGCTTCATTTACATACGACGTGATAAAATCTTTCTTACGTCCGGTCCCGTGTCTGTCAGGAATCTCAATCAGAAGCGGCATTGTCCGCTCCAGCTTGATCTCGTCAATCAGGTCCGGGAATTCTCTTCCGAATTTCTCTGTCAACAGAATCACACCTACATCTTTATCCTCCATGGCATTCTCGATCGCACACCGGAGTTCTTCTCTTTCATGTACCACGATTCCGTCTACCCCTGCGAGACGCATTCCTGTCAGAGTATCGATATTATCACTGATCAGATACATCTTCATCTTACAATTTACCCAAGATCATGAAGGAGATGATCAGTCCGTACAGACACACACCTTCTGCAAGACCTACGAAGATCAGTGACTTACCAAGTGCACTGGAATCTTCACTAATTGCACCCAGAGCCGCACTTGCTGCACTTGCAACGGCGATACCACCGCCGACGCAGGAAAGACCGGTTGAAAGTGCTGCTGCCAGGTATCCGAATCCTGTTGCGTTCGACGCCGTATTGCCGGCTGCTTCCGCTGCCTGTACCGGATCTCCCGCAAAAAGCATGATCCCTGCGATCAGAACAGTGCTGAAGAAAAAGAATATATTTGTGCCGATAGCCCTCTTATAACGCTTCTTCGTCCTCTGTCCGATCAGAAAATATCCAAATGGAATTACAATACTCAGCAACAATGTTACAACGAATAATACTCTAACTGTCAGGCTCATATTTTTGTCCTCCTGTAAATATATCTTTGAATTTTATTACTTTCTGTCACTCTGACTGTGGAACGGCTTAAATTCCCGTCCGGTTCCTTTATAGAAACGGCTGAACATCTCATAGTATTCCAGACGCAGTACCTGGATACCGACGACCAGCCCTTCCAGTCCGCACACCAGCACATTTCCAAGCACGAACACGATCCAGTTCGTATGCCCCGCACTCGCGCCCGATAACATCAGCACAACCTCCATCATCGCCGCATGACTGACGGCAAATGCACCGATACGCACATAAGAAATGGTATTGGAGAAATAGCTCAGCATCGTCTCGAACAGTTCGAAGAACGCCTGCACGAAGAACATCACCTTTCCCTCTTCCATCTTCTTATGCTGCTTTGTCACCAGATTGCCCAACGGTTCCTTGAATACGAACAAGAGCACCGGAACCCCCAGGAAAATTACCATCATGATATTACCCGGAACCTTATGTCCCGTCATATAAAGCACGATCGTCAGCACCAGGAATCCATAGAACACCAGTCCTGCGATTCCGTTGTGGGAAAATAACATATTTTCCAGATCATGACTCTTAACTGCGTTGATCACGTTAAAGATCATCACCAGGATATTCAATCCCATACCAAATGCAATAGCTACCACGAATACCGTATTGAGCTGTCCGATAAACGGCAGGTTCGTCATCGCATCCACCGGCCTTAACCAGCGTGCCTGTATCACATCTTCAAATCCGAAGATACTTCCGAACATGAATCCAAAAAATGTCGAGAACAGTCCCGCAATGGATATGATCCCTGCCAGGTTGATCTTCTTGATCAGATACAAAAGCCCGCCGAATACGAACAGACATAAGCCCTGCCCGACATCCCCGAACATCGCACCAAAGATAAATGTATACGTCAGTGCCACGAACATCGTCGGATCCATCTCATCATTTGCTGGAAGCCCGTACATCCGGATGAACATCTCGAACGGCTTGAAGAACCTTGGATTCTTAAGCTTCGTCGGCGGCTCTCCGAAGAATTTCTCCTTGTCTTCTTCTACAACAACGAATACCTTATCATCATTCTTCGATTCCGCCAGGAATTTGTTCACATCATCTTCGCCCATCCATCCGCACAGGATGTAATAGTCTTCTTTATTATCTCCCTCTTCGATCCTTGCCGCCAGCTTGCGGACATCAAAGTTCGTAGCCAGTTCTTCCAGACGCTTCTTTGCACCTCGGAGCTTTGCGGCATTCTTTGCCATCAGTTCACTGATCTGTTTTTTAATCCCAGCAATCTCTTTCTGTTTTTCTTCAATTTCTTTTTCAAGCTCTTCACAGGCCTGCGCCGGCGTTCCTATGTATTCGGATGGAATTGCAATCCTTTCAAAATGTAAGGAATTGAATACCGAATCCACCTTACTGGAATCCGCATTCGATACGAAATAACATCCGTACACATAATTTTCATTCCTTATGCCTTCGATAAATACCGCATTCAAATCATCAAACAAATATTTCTCCAGACGTTTGTAATAATTCACATCCACCCGGCCGAAACGTACTTTCATGTATTTGTACTTCAGTGATTTCTGCATATCCAGTTCCAATGTCCGGAACGGCTCCATGATCAGAAGCTTTTCTTTGTATTCCTCTACCTGTTTCTTCGTTAACTCTTTCTTCTCCAGCAGATCCAGATAGTCATGATTGACATCCCGGATCAGGTTCAGCATATCCTCCTGATTCATCGATACATCGATCCTCTGGTCTTCATCCGCTAACAGTGCGCTGAACTGTTCTGCCTTCGCAAGCGGCTCTTTGTATGGATTGACTTCCACAAAAGGCTGCAGGTTGTCGGTCGTCTTAAGCTCCGCCGCCGCATTCTCAAGCTGCATTTCGTATTTCGACAGATACACCTCGCAGACACGGTCGATGTCATTCTTCGGTCCGCTGATGCTTAAGAACTTCATCTTAACAATCATTGATTCACACCTCCTAAGTATCCTAATGTCTCTCCCTTCGTCAAACCGTAACGGATACACTCAAGGGCTGTCGTTAGTTTATAGATTTCTTCTTCTTTCAGGAACAGATACGTATTGACGATCGCGATCGAATACGGATCATTCCTTTTATCGGTCAGGTACAATTTCCGCAGACAGTCACGGTACATCTGTTCCAGTGTCTTATCTGCCTGCATATAATCATACTTTCCCGCATAGTACGTTTTTCCCACTTCGGTTTCGAACTGTTCCAGTGTCGGAGTCTCTACCAGGCTCTTGAATTCTTCCACACGAACCCGGTAATGAATCGGGATCGTCATCGAATAAATGTCCGGCGGGAGCATATGATAATACTTCTTCGCACGGTAGATCCACTGTAGATTCAGAAGGTCGATCTTCGTTCCGTAATCTTTTAAAAATATCTTCTGTTCATGTCCTTTCAGAACCCTTTTTCCCTTTTTCCACATGGTGGAAAAATAATACAGATCCAGTGCCAGATCATAATCAAAAAGCGTTCCCGCTCCGGAATCTTTAATTCTGGCAAGTGCATCATAATACTCCGTATCCCGTAAGTTATCCACAAGCTCATCAATATTTTTCGAAGTTATCAACCGGTCAATGGAAATCTGTGAATATCTGTCAAAAAACTCTTTCTTATATTCCAGGTCAAACGGCTTGTCATAATGATTGAACACAATTCTCAGACAATAATTGATCAGATCAATCTCATAACGTTTCCAGTATAATTTTAAGAATGTCTTCTGTTTCATTCCGGCAAAACGGAAGAGTCTCGAATAATCATCGAACAGAGACTGATACAGGATCTTCTCCACATTTCCCCTGTGATACAGAGAAATGTCCATCCGGTTCACATAAGGTGCATATGCCGTCTTATCTTTCAGATATTCAATTGCTTCCGTTACTGTCCCAAGTCCGGCAATTGTGTCATAATCCTCCGCTGCCAAAAGCTTTGCCGACATTGCACGTACCTTTGTCGTAATCCCACTGTAAGCCATCACATTTCCCATACACTACACCTCGATCATATGTCTTACGATTTCCTCTGCATAAATCTCGTGATTTTCTTCATATTCCTGCTTCAGCGCATCAATTGCAGTCTGGTTCTTCTTCCGTTCCCGGTCCAGAACCTTCTCTACTTCCTGCTGCGACTTTTCTTTTATCTTCTCCAGTTTTTTCTGTGTCTCTTCTTCCAGATCCCGGTCAAATTGATCTCTTTCTTCCTGTATCTGTCTTTCAATTTCACTCTTCTGCTGTCTGGCATGCTCTACGATCGTCTCCGCCGTCGTCTCTATTTCAGCCAATTTTCCAATTACAGAGTTCATAAGCCGCCCTCCTTTTCGCACATTTCACAACAAATAATTGTTATTTTTTTATCCATGTTATAATAATACACCTATTTTTTAAAATTACCACAATTATTTTGTATATATTGTATTATTTCTTCTCAATTCTTCTGACAATTTCTGCTTCCATTGACTTTTTCCTGCACAGACGATAAACTAAGAACGATTTGCAAACCCAGTGATTATAAGGAGGAATACACGTATGCGTCTTAGAAATATACCACGTGCAGAGAGCGTTCTCGAAGCCTGCAAAGAAGTTGTGAAAGATCCGGAAAGCTTACGCGGAAACTGGAACCAGACGTTTAAAAAAGAGCAGCCCCTGCATATCGAGATCGGCATGGGAAAAGGTCAGTTTCTTCTGACCCTGGCAGCCAAAAACCCACAGATCAACTACATCGGCATTGAGCGTTATTCCAGCGTTCTGCTGCGTGCCGTTGAGAAATTCCAGGAACTGGAAGCGGAGGGGAAAGCTCCTGCCAACATCCGGTTCATCTGTATGGATGCAAATGACCTGCCAACCGTATTCGCCCCGGCAGAAGTATCACGTATCTACCTGAACTTCTCCGATCCGTGGCCGAAAGCCCGCCATGCAAGAAGAAGACTGACTTCCAATGAATTCTTCAAGCTTTATGACCAAGTCCTGACCGCAGATGGAACGGTAGAATTCAAGACCGACAACCGACCGCTCTTTGACTTTTCAGTAGAAGAACTAGAAACTTCCGAACTTTTCGTTCTGGATCAGCTATCCTATGATCTTCATAACGACAGTACGATGAATCAGGGCAATATTATGACTGAATATGAAGCCAAGTTCTCTTCTATGGGCAATCCGATCTGTAAACTGATCGCAAAGCGCAGATAACATGCTGCAATATCCGGACTTATATACCGATCCTGTCTGCCTGCACTTCTTCCCTTTCCTTTCATATATTAATAGAAAGCATATCTTATGCTCCTGTTTCTTATGGGAAAGGGTGGAAGCTTATGTTACATCTGACGACACAGAACTTTGATATCTGCCGGATGAACCACTGGCAGTTTTCTTCCGATACACCGGCAAAGGCTGGACCGGAGCATCCCACACTGGCTGTAGTCATGTTCTACGCTGTCTGGTGTGGAAAATGTGCAATGATGCGCCCTGTCATAGAAGATCTGGAAAAGAAATATCAGAAGAAATATTTCGGCAGCATCTGCTTTTTTGAAGTAGAGACCTCTGAATCCGCACTTCTTGCTGCGCAATATCAGACCGCTCTTCTTCCGTCATTTCTCATTTTCAAAGACCGAGAACTGATTGCCACCATGCAGGGAATGATACCGCAAAAGGAGCTGGACTCACGCCTGCAGAAGTTGTTGACTGTGCAGATGCGGACGCAATCTACAGAAAATCTTTAGAAATAGTTAATTTATATTTTCTAGGAAAACACACTGTTTTATGTTATATTAAAAAAGTAACAGGGATAAAAATATTTAATAAAAAGGGGGCATGGTGAACACACCACGCATTATGAAAAAATTTAAAAGAGCATTACCAGTTGCCATGGCAATCGTACTTGGATCTACTGCGGCACCACTGGTTGTAAGAGCAGATTCATCCAAAGTTGTAACACTTGGCGCCAATCTGACTGATTCACAGAAGAATTCTATGTATGAGTATTTCGGAACTTCATCTGACAAAGCAGAAGTCATCGAAGTTACCAATGCAGATGAAAGAAAATATCTGGAAGGAGTCGCTCCCGACGAACAAATCGGTACCCGTACCTACAGCTGTTCTTATGTAGAACCGACCACAAGCGGCGGAATCCAGGTAAAGGTTTCCAACTTAACTTATGTTACAAGCTCTATGATCTCCAGTACGCTTCTGACATCCGGTGTTGAAAACTGTAATGTCGTTGCCGCTTCTCCGATCGAAGTATCCGGAACCGGTGCACTGACAGGTATCATGATGGCTTATGAGAAAGCCACCGGAACAACTCTGAATGACGATCAGAAAGCAGCTGCGACCGATGAACTTGTCACCACAGGAGACCTGGCCAATGACATCGGCCAGGACAAAGCGGAAAGTGTCATGAACGATGTAAAAAAAGATGTGATCGAGGGCGGATTAACGGATGCAGATGACATTCAGAATGCAGTTGAAAACGCTGCCAAGGATAACAACGTCACGCTGACACAGGAACAGATCGACAAGATCTCCGATCTGATGAAAAACATTTCCCAGTATGACTATGATGTCAAAGCTCTGAAGAATACATTAGATAACATTGACGGAAAGAGTGGCGGATTCTTCTCCAACCTCTGGAGTTCTATCAAAGGTATCTTCGGTGGCGATGACAGTTCCGATGGCGGAATCATTAACGGCACGGATGACAGCGCACTCGGTGATGATGTCGTAACTAACAGTACACTGGATTCTTCCGACAATTCTTCCAACAGCACAGACAGTTCAGATGCCGCTTCGGATGATACTTCGGATGACAACAGTGATGACAGCGGATTCTGGGGCAAGATCAAGAAGTTCTTCAAAGATCTGTTCGGTGGAAGCAATTCTAAGAAAGACGACACAGACAAGAGTAACGATGATGCCATTACAGAAGATAACTCTGATAATACTGATGAGCCGTCTGGCGACACACAGAACGATTCTCTGAACAACGATGCTGATTCTTCAGATGACGGCACAACAGACAACTCTGCTGATGATTCTTCATTGAATGACAGTACAGATAACCAGTCTGATAACCAGAGCAACACACAAAACAGTAGTGAATCCGATGCCTCTGATTCCGATACTTCTGATTCCTCAGCCGACAGTTCTTCCAACTAAATACAGTCATTAATAAAGATGTATAGTAAAACGAAAAATGCCGGGAAGTTTCAACGCTTCCCGGCATTTTTATCCGCAGGCATCAAAGTTTTTTGCCACTGACTTCATATAATTAAAACTCGAATACAGCAACTCCGTAAGGCGGCAATTTGTATGCGAATGAATACGGTCTTCCATCACATTCTTTCTTCTCCGCTTTGTATATCTTCTTACGATCCGCTCCGGTTCCGCCGTATTTCTCCTCATCACTGTTCAGGATCAGTTTATACTGTTTCTTTCTCGGCACTCCGACTCTGTAATCATCTCTTGCCATTGGCGTAAAGTTGCAGACGAACAACAGATTCTTCTTTGCACCTTTCGAATGTCTCATAAAGCTGTAGATACTTCTGTATCCGTCATCCGCATTGATCCATTCGAATCCTTCCCAGCTCTGATCCATCTCATACATTGCCTTATGCCTCTTATACAGGTGTAAGAGGTCTTTTACCCACATCTTCATCTGCTGATGTTCCGGTTCGGCCAGCAGGAACCAGTCCAGTTCCCGTTCTTCACTCCATTCACGAAGCTGTGCAAATTCCTGTCCCATAAACAGAAGTTTCTTTCCTGCGTGTCCCATCATAAATGCATATCCAGCTTTCAGATTCGCATATTTATCAAATCCAAGTCCCGGCATCTTATTCAGCATCGAACACTTGAGATGTACCACCTCATCATGCGACAATACCAGAATATAATTCTCACTGTATGCATAACTCATGGCAAATGTCATCAGATGATGGTTATCCTTTCGGAAATATGGATCCAGTTTCATATATTCTGTGAAGTCATGCATCCATCCCATATTCCACTTCAGACTGAATCCCAGTCCACCTTCTTCTACATCTCCGGTAACCTGCGGCCATGCCGTAGATTCCTCTGCGATCATAAGTGCTCCCGGGTTTCTTCCAAGTACAACAGAATTCAGATGTCTGAAGAAATCGATCGCCTCCAGGTTCTTATTCTCGCCATATTTGTTTGCAACCCATTCTCCGTCCTTCCGTCCGTAATCCAGATACAGCATCGAAGCAACCGCATCCACACGCAATCCGTCTATATGGAACTTCTCAACCCAGAATAACGCATTTGAGATCAGGAAGTTCCTTACTTCATTCTTTCCAAAATCAAATACTTTCGTTCCCCAGTCCGGATGTTCTCCCAATCTTGGATCTGCATATTCGTACGTCGGTGTTCCGTCAAAATCTGCCAGTCCGTGTGCATCCTTCGGGAAATGTGCCGGTACCCAGTCGAGAATGATACCGATTTTATTTCTATGCAGATAATTGATCATCCATGCAAAATCTTCCGGTGACCCATATCTGGATGTCGGTGCATAGTATCCGGTCACCTGATATCCCCAGGATCCGTCAAACGGATGCTCGGCAATTCCCATCAGTTCCACATGTGTGTAACCCATTTCTTTTATGTATTTGGTAATTGCCCTGGCAAATTCTCTATATGTATAGAATCCTTCATCTTCCCTTCCCGGGTGACGCATCCAGGAACCAATGTGTGCCTCATAGACAGACATTGGCTCGTGCTTATGATTCCAGGTCTTTCTACGTGTCATCCACTCTGTATCTGTCCATTTGATATTCTCAATATCTGTGACCCTGGATGCTGTTCCCGGTCTTAACTCCGCATAATTGGCATATGGATCTGCCTTAAATATCTGTTCTCCCGAATAAGTCTCGATACAATATTTATACATCTGATCCTTCTTCACACCTGGTATAAAACAGGTATAGATCCCGAGCGGCTCTTCCCTCTTCATCGGATTTGCCTCTGTGTCCCATTCATTGAACTCTCCGACTACCGATACCGCCTGCGCATGCGGTGCCCACACTGCAAAATACACACCTTTTTGTTTTCCGTTCTGTACCAGATGTGCGCCCAGCTTCTCATAAATCTCATAATGATTGCCCTGTCCGAAAAGGTATTGATCCAATTCACCTATTTCATATGGTTTTTTCTTTTTTTCAGCCATAATTACCCCTCGCATTCTGCTGCATATTTATAAGAACATTATACTTTACAAACAGGCAAAAAGAAAGAGCTTTGACCGTTTAGTTTGTCAAAACTCTTTCAAAATCCGACCTGTAAATCCTGTTCTCGACAGCTTCTTACAGGTATTCGTTTTTGTTAAATTCTAAAGTCTTCTTCTTTCAGAATAATTCTGTCAGAATCGTCGGTTCCCTTGCCGAATACTCTTCGTGCAAGATGTTTTACATTTGCTTTCTGTGAATGTGAGATTGCTTCATCCATGATCTCTTTTACTTCAGCAACTGATACTGCATGATCTTCTCTCTGCATTACATCGATACGGCTGTACAGTGCAAGGATTCCCATCTCATCCAATTTGTATCCATTCTCTTTCGCATATGTCTGACCGAATGTTACCAGCTCATCATTGATGAATACCGGAAGCTCCAGCTTAGAACTGAACTTCTTCTTGAATTCCTGGTTTGCTGTCATCAGACGCTCCAGAGGTTTTCTCTGATCTTCCAGTACAAAGAGCAATTCTCCTGTCTTCTTCTCCATCAGATAATTTAACTCTTTTACAGTTCTCGCATTCAATTTTCCTGCATGCTCGATGATGATCGCTCCGCCGCGCAGCTTCTGAATAATATTCGTAAGCTCTTTCTTATTAAGAGATTCACCTGTAACGATTGCTACTTTACCCTGTTTCAGACTTCTCTGTTTCTGAATTGCTTTTACAATATCAACCGCAAGGACTGTCTTACCAGATCCTTTTCTACCAATCACAAGAAGGTTACCTGTCTTGGATGTTCCTTCTCTCTGTGCCCTTCTGTCGTTATCAAGTACTTCAACGATCTGTTCGCTCATTCCTCTCACCGGTACAAAATATGAGAACAGCTTCTTCTGTTCTTCTGTAAGTCCGGCTTTCAGACCGATCTCACTCGTAGCACTCAGATCATATCTTCCGGTTACAACAAATCCTGTATCGAACGGAACACCGCCTTTAGATTTCTTGATTCTTGCCTGAATCTCTTCCTCTGATGGCTCTTCGATTTCTAACTCTTCATCCGCTTCTTCGTCGTCTTCAATCTCTAAGTCTTCGTCATCAAAATCTGTCTCTTCATCGTCTACATCTGCAAAATCATCGTCGAAGTCTTCTTCTTCGTCCTCTACATCCGCAAAATCAGCATCGAAGTCTTCTTCTTCAAAATCGGCTTCTTCAAAGTCTTCATCCTCAAAGTCTTCCTCTTCAAAATCAGCTTCTTCAAAGTCTTCATCCTCAAAGTCTTCTTCTTCGTCCTCTTCTTCGAAGTCTTCATCCTCGAAATCAGCTTCTTCGTCCTCTTCTTCGAAGTCTTCATCCTCGAAATCAGCTTCTTCAAAGTCTTCATCCTCAAAGTCTTCCTCTTCAAAATCAGCTTCTTCAAAGTCTTCATCCTCAAAGTCTTCTTCTTCGAAATCAGCTTCTTCAAAGTCTTCGTCCTCAAAGTCTTCCTCTTCGAAATCAGCTTCTTCAAAATCTTCATCATCGAAATCGGCTTCTTCAAAACTGCTTCCACTCATATCGATTCCGCTAAGTTCTTCTTCGATTCCTTCAATGAAGTCTTCTTCTGTTTCCGAACCATCTTCAAAATCCTCTTCATAGAGTTCTTCTTCCGACTCTTCATTTTCCATTTCTTCCATCAGACGTACAATATCATCCGGAATTCTCTGTGTCTTGCTTATCGGTTCTGCCTCTTCCTCGGCCGCCTTTCTTGCTGCCTCTTCCTCGGCCTTTCTTCTTGCCTCTTCTTCGGCCGCTTTTCTTGCTGCTTCTTCCTCGGCTTTTCTTCTTGCTTCTTCTTCGGCCGCTTTCCTTGCTTCTTCTTCGGCCGCTTTTCTTGCTTCTTCTTCCTCAGCTTTTCTTCTTGCTTCTTCTTCGGCTGCCTTTCTTGCTGCTTCTTCCTCGGCTTTTCTTCTTGCCTCAGCTTCCGCCGCCTTTCTTGCTGCCTCTTCTTCCTCGGCTTTTCTTCTTGCCTCAGCTTCCGCCGCTTTTCTCTCAACTTCTCTGCGCTCTTCTTCCTGGCGGATACGAGCCTGTTCTCTTTCTTTCTGAAGACGCTCTTCATCTTTTGCTTTCTGCTTCTCGATTGCTGCTTCGTGGTCTTTCTGTTTTTCTTCCCATTTCTGAAGAATATCATCGATCATCATCTGACCATTCGCCAGAATCTCATCTTCACGCTCTTTCATTGCTTCTTCTTCAATTGTAATGCCATTGGCAACCGCCATGCCCTGCGCTAAAGCTTCCTCCAAAGTAGCTCCCGTCACAACCTGTTTGATCGTTGATCCATGTTCTTCCGCAGCCTCTTCCGGTTCAGTATATACCGGTTCTTCTTCCACGACTTCTTCTGCAGCTTCTTCTACAATTTCTTCCTGCGGAATCTCTTCTTGTACAACAGTTTCCTGCATCGGCACTTCCTGTGGAATCTCTTCCTGTACAACAGTTTCCTGCATCGGTACTTCCTGCGGAGGAATTTCCTGAACTTCAGATTCATCAACTCTTTCTGTCACTGGCTCTCTGACCGGCTCTTCTTGTACGTCAACAGTCTCTTCTGTACCTTCATTATATTCATTCTCGTCATCCACTTCTTCCAGTGTTGATTCCGGTTGTTTCTCCGGTTCCGGTTTCTTCTTAACCGCTCCCGGACGGCTGTCATATTTCTCCTGCTGAAGTGGTGTCAGTGGCTTATACTTCATCTTCAGTTCCATTGCAAGATATACATATTTGCCTTCACTGAACCACAAGATCAGATCATCACATTCTTCCAGACATTCTGCTGTCATTCCGGCTTCATCATACAATTTGGCAAGTTCATATGCCCACTTTTCAATATATTCCGCTTTTTTAAATTCTTCCAGTGCTGTAATCTGATCTGTCAGCGATGCCCCCTGTGTTCTCAGAATCTTATATTTTAAAATATACTGATTCGGATCTTTTGGTGCCAGCTTTACGAATTCTTCATAACAATCCGTTGCTTCTCTGATATCTTTGATCTTCAATGCCAGTGTGCCTAAACGATATACAATTTTTCTGCTTCCCGGTGCTCTGTCAAATGCCAGGAACAGTATATCTCTCCCCTTCTTAAACTCACCGTTATATTCATAAATCTCACTGACTGTATTGAGCATTGACGCATTCTTTACTCTTCGCCAGTCTATACCATCGGCAATTTCCTTTGCCTGCTGGTACTCCTTCTTTTCCAGATGATCAAGCATTTGCTCGGTCTTCACCCTATATTCATATTTATCCAATATTTCTCACCTCAAATGTTTATTTTAAAAAAGCGTATTTCCCTACAATTTTACTTATATAAGTTTATCATATGACCTGTTTATTGTCAAAATATCCCGCCAAATATGTTAAAAAAATATTACAAAAATTACAATTTTTTTATCCCTGTAAAATATCTGCCGGCTGCTCTCTGATATCAACGTAAAAAACAGCCATCATATTCTTTCCTATGATGGCTGTTACATATTCAATTTTATCATATTTAATTTTTATATCGGAGAATGATTTTTAATTTTTATTCCCTGTCGCCTTTGTATGCTTTCCGATGATCTTTTACTCATCTTCTTTGCACATTCATTCAAATCTACTATTCATGTTTCTTTACACATATTAATAATATCTTTAAATATGTGGTATTCTGTTCAATATGTCTGCAGTTCTTTTTATCGTCCGGTGTATATTTTCTCCGTCTGTTCTATTCTTCCGAATCTCCTCTACCGGCCTTTTATCTATTATAATAAAGGCTTATTCTCTGGGAACTTCTACCTGCCATACCACTAACATATTGATTCGATGATTCTACTGTGTCCATTGGATTAAGCCTCCTTTTCATAAATTTCCAATCAACGATATCTCACCGACATATGAAATATTCTTCATCCTTGATAAACTTTTCTTTTATCACTTAAGATATAAGTTGGAATTTATTATCTCATCTCTTCTACGATTATGATCCATATCCCCTTGATATCTTTCTATAATCTTTATTCACCCATTCTCTTTCTCTACAATATTTTTTACGATATCTAATATCCGATGCCTTACCAAATATTTAATACCTATATCCTGTATTTTTCGATTCTTAAATGAATTGAGAATTTATAATAAAAATACATCTTATAAAATATGTGATATTAAATTTTCAAGATTCCCTTTCTCGTCAGGAATTCTTTTTTGTTTATTTTGGATTTCCTTTGGATTGATTATATAATATCATTCAGCTTTTATTTTGTCAATACTTTTTGCAATTAATTTTATTTATTTTCCATTATTCCGTTTTAATAGTTGAATTATCTGATTTTTCTTTATTTATTTTAATGTTTACACAATACTATACATTTTCAAATCGTATGCTTTTGTTAACATCATACGCTTGCACATGTCCAATTGTTAACCAGTCATCTTTTGCAGTTGACATTTTATCCTGTTTATTTTATACTTCTGTTATATTTTTGATATAAAACTAAAGGAAAGGAGTTCTGCCATGTCATACGGCAGACAATTACCACTATGAACAACACAGTAAATAGCACAACAACGAAAAAGCTTTCCACCCGCAAACTGGTTCTGATTGCTTTGATGACTGCAATCACCTGTATCTTCGCTCCTATGGCGATTCCGATTCCGGTCAGCCCGGTACCGATCAGTCTTACCAACCTGGTGATCATGATCAGTATCTATGTACTTGGTTTTAGAGATGCAACCATCAGTTACATCGTATATCTGTTACTTGGTCTTGTCGGTCTCCCTGTATTTTCCGGTTTTACCGGTGGATTAGGAAAGCTTGCAGGTCCTACCGGCGGATACCTGATTGGTTTCATCTTCCTTGCACTGATTTCCGGACTGTTCGTTGATAAATTTCCAAAGAACAGAATCCTGGCAGTTGTCGGTATGATCATCGGTATGGCAGTCACTTATATCTTCGGTACAGAGTGGCTTGCGCTCCAGTTGAAAATGTCATTCGTTGCAGCACTTTCTGTCGGAGTAATTCCTTATCTTGCCGGTGACGCAGCGAAGATTATCATTGCGATCATCGTCGGACCTGTACTCCGCAGCCGTCTGAGCCAGCTGCAGTAATAAAAATACACAGTATCGGAATTAAGCTTCTGCTTATTTTCTGATATTGTGTATTTTTTTCTTTATATAATCCGGGCATCCACATCCGGATAATTTGTAATTACTGCTGTTACACCTGCTTCTGTCAATGCTTTCTATCATACCAGAGATAACTGCAAGATTGCAGATTGTGCTTTTGTAGTTATCTCTGATATCCTGGTATTGTACGTGTATGTGGTATACACAGATGTTATATATAGAATCGGGATCGTGAATATTATATTTCCCGTTTCTACCATTATAAAATGATACTGTTTAGCCTTTACTCCATAATCCTCTGAATCAAATTGCTTACAGTCATTTCTCGTACGGCGACTATCCTATCATTTCTGCTTATGGCGGTTCTATCGTGATTTCAAAAAGTTTTTGTTAAATGTTGGTAAATGTAGTTGGGATTTAATTGGGATTTAATTCAGGAAGGCTGTGGATACCCGAACCGGAATAAAGCTTGGAAAGGTGTTCCTGTTCAGGTT